>Ga0126304_10001671_pt1 | contig 10558 bp, 11 predicted proteins | sample Plot25_FD_92538 | JGI IMG/M metagenome (GOLD analysis project Ga0126304, IMG submission 92538) | Serpentine soil microbial communities from UC McLaughlin Reserve, CA, USA - Plot25 | ecosystem: Environmental > Terrestrial > Soil > Grasslands | place: USA: UC McLaughlin Reserve, Lake County... | reverse complement strand
TTAACTAAAAGTCACCATATCCTACAGCTGTAATTGTAACCATTGCCCAAAGCGCATCACCTATATTCTTAATTCTTGTTCCTTCATCGACATGTGATGGTTCTGTAATATAGACATCAATTAGTCCTAAAACAACTGCAGCCGCTGGGAACAGAAACAAATAAAGAAAGTTTCATTCTAAAATGTTTAAAATACTAAATGTATTTTCGTCGCTGGAGTATTGAAACTACTACTATGACGTCTCCCTAGAATTTGTATTGTTTTGCAATTATTGATAACATGTGTGTGTATAATACCTGTTATCCCTCAAAATCCATATTTACTTTTGGATTTATTGTTAATAGAATTCTTCCTTATCTTTATTTGACAGACCCTGAAGATGTGTCTTTGTACCTTTATCGTTAATCAGTTACTATCAAATCAGCATATACAAATATTCATAGTTGTGAAAAGCTATATATGATGTTTGAATGCTTGCAAATTTCGAGGAAAGAAAATCTTAAGAATAAATAGAGATAGAAATAGAGTGATAGAGTATGAGCTTAGACGATAGTCATGACCCTAAATATAAGGAACCATTTACTAGTTCCTCAATTAGTAATTCATCTCATGGTAATGTTTTTCCGTCTTTTCCTGCTTCCTCTAGAAATATATCAGACAAAGAAGAGATATCATTCTCGAGCAAGTCTGAAAAATATTGTGTATCGTTTGTTGATATAGTAAATTCTACAAATATTACAGCACAAATTTCTCATACAGAAAAAATTGGAAAATATTATTCAATATTTATCAACACAATGGCAACTTTAGCAAGAAACTATGGAGCAAAGATAACCAAAAATGCTGGTGATAGTATTATATACTATTTTCCAAAAACAGCAGATTCAACTAACAAGGCTGCTTTCATGGATGTTATAGAATGTGGTCTTACAATGATATCAGCAGGAACAGTTCTCAACACAAAAATGTACGAAGAAGGATTGCCTTCTATTGATTATAGAATTAGTGCTGATTATGGCAGAGTGGGGATTGTCAGTTCAGCTATTTCACAAAATGATGATTTATTTGGTCCTACTATGAACATATGTTCCAAAATAAACTCTAAAGCATTGCCAAACCAGATGGTCATCGGAGGCGATCTATATCAAATTATAAAGTCTTCTTCTCATCATCGTCATGATTATCGTTTCAAGTCGGTGGGCGAATACTCTGTTGGCTTTAAACAAATGTATCCAGTATATTCTGTATTAATTAAGAATAGAACTCAAACCCTACCCTCGCATGATGAACAAATGACAAAATTAAAACCTGTCCAAATGCATTCTTCTCCTACTACATTAAAGATACCATCAAAGACAGACTCCAATTATAAAGGTCAGGAAAAACACACTCCAAATATCATGCTCATAGATGACGACCCAGACATTCTTTTAACATACAAATCTATATTAATTGAGGAGAACTGCAATATAGAAACATTTACAGATGCTCAGGAGGCATTAAATCATTTTGCAGAAGCAAATCATTCTTACTATGATCTAGTATTATTGGATATCAGGATGCCTGGTATAAATGGCCTTCAACTATATTACAAACTAAAAGCAATCAACATGGCCATAAAGATAATATTTGTCTCTGCACTCGACGCAGCCGATGAATTGATAAGCATGCTACCGGGTGTTAAAGTCGACTATGACATTATCAGAAAACCAGTAAATCGCGAAAATTTTGTTAACAAAATAAAGGCAGTACTCTCCTAGGCTCTTTAATCTAGATGTTTGAGATATGTCAATCAGAATAAATAAGATTGGGAGTTTCTGGGTTATATATGAAAACAATGGCTTTTGGTAAAGAAGTGGAGGAAGCTCTTCAAATGGGAATGAAGCAAAATTACTTACTCTATTAATATAAGGAAAACCAAAGTTTTTGATTGATTATCATTGAAAGATTATAATATTACGCATCCTTTAATTCCTTCTAGTATTTGCTTTGCTAATTTCCCATACATCGGATATTCATCTAGGATATTCACAATTCAATTTGCAGGAAAGAGAAGAAGACATCTATGAAGTTTTTGAGGAGGTAATTGACAAATCTATCTCAGAACATGCAGATATCGTCATATTAGCAGGCGATATTTTTCATACACCACGACCAAGCGGTTCTTCAATAATAAAGCTGGCAAATGAGCTCAAGAAACTAAAAGAAAAATCCATTCCTGTATTTTTTGTCTTAGGAGAGCACGATATTAATAGATTACAAGATATTCCCGTGCCATACGTTTTTCATAATCTCCGATTGGCAACTAGGCTGAAGGAGAATCAACCACTACAGCATAGAAACATAACTATCTTTGGTTTTGATAAGGAAAGAAAAAGCAATATGCAGAATCTTTTAGAACAATTCAAAATTACACAGGAGCTGGCAAAGCGACAAAAAAAAGATGCGGGAGTACCAAATAACAAAAATATACTTGTCCTTCATCAAGGTCTTACAGATTTTAACAAATTTGCTGGTGAACTCAACTCTGCTGACCTTCCAAAGGCATTCGACTACTATGCAATGGGTCATTACCATGATCATATCGAAAAGAAATTCGATTATCTTGATGGTTTAATATCGTATCCAGGTTCGCTAGATTTGACTCCAAGCGAAGGAATTAAGGAAGTTAACAAGGGATTTTGCCTTACAGATACTTCTGGACAAGAAGTAAGAACTAATTGGATAAGGTTGGAGAAAAGGAGGCCACAATTTTCAGTAAAAGTAAATTATAAATCACTTGAAGAGGATTTGGAGGATATTCTAAAGAAAACAAGAAATTATGAAAAGAAGCCTATAATATCACTAAAAATAGCAGGAAAAGACATTGATTCAAAAACCATAGCATCGCAATTAGTAAAACTAAATTATTCCTGTTTACATTATATGTGGCAACCATTAGAAGAATACACAACTACACCTCTAACTTATGATGAGAAACCTTTTGATATCGACAATGAATTACAAAAGCTAGCAACAGAGGCGTTAAAGTCAGAATATCTAGCTTTACTTGCTATAAAGGAAATATTGCCTTTGGCAGGCCGAGGAGATTCGAAAGCGACATTAGATCTGCTTTGGAAAATATACAATGACATAAAAGTACATGGAGGAGAACTAAAAGTATAATATGATAAAGGAAATCAAGCTACATAATTTTATATCGCATCAGGATACCTCTTTATCATTAGAGAAGGGAATCACGATTTTTGTAGGACATAATGGCTCAGGTAAATCGAGTATAATAGATGCAATAACTTTCGCTTTGTTCGGAGAGCATACAAGGAAATCCAATAAGAATCTTATACTCAGAGGCGCTTCCTCGTCCTATGTTCGTCTAATCTTTTATGTTAATTCAAGAGGATATAGTGCCTACAGGCAGCTAGGATCTTTAGGGCAATCAATATCAGCAAAATTAGATCTTATATCAGACTCAAACAATATTATAAATAAACCCATTGTAGCCGGAGAAAGAAAACAATTTGGAGAGTCTATGAGTGCAGAAGTTGCAAAGACTCTTGGAATAGACTATAAGAAATTGAAATTAGCAACTATTATACAGCAAGGAGAACTCAACAGAATAATAGAGTTTCACCCTAAAGATTTCAAAGAGCTCCTTAATGGAATGATTGGTATCGATAGATTGGATCTTGCTTATCAAACTATGCATGAGATAATTGATGGCTTCAGGGAAAGATTACGTACTCATAATAATGGATTTGATGATAAACAAATTGAATCAATACGCAATACAATACAACTCAATATTTCTGAACTCTTTGATGCAGAAAGCATTCTAAAGCAATTAGAAAGTGAAAGAAATAGAATAAAAGCGAATTTGCTTTCACTTGAAAAAGAAATAGAACGAATTGAACCATTGATACTAAAGGCAAGAGAACTTCAAACAATGGAGAACTCTCTTATTAAATATCTGAATGAAAAAAAAGATTGCCTTTCAGAGGATATTATAAAACTTGACCGCATAGTAAAAGAGGCTCAAAACTCGATACTAATAGTTTCAGAAAAGGAAGAAATCAAAATTAACCTTCAGATGGTAAGATCTGAGGTTGAGGATGCAGAGATCAGAATTATAAACAATGAAGGAGAATTTGGAAGGCTCAAGGGATTATTAGAATTTGCAAGAAAAATAGAAATTAAGGATGGAAAATGTCCTGTCTGTAATTCAGCAGTTCAAACGGTTAACGAGATTTTGGATACAGATTATATTAAAAATGAAATAAAAAAGAAAACTGATGAACGATCAAAACTATTAACAGAGAGAATTAATTCAAAAAAAGAAGAATCTATTTTAGAAGAAAAAGAAAAGCGAATTGCAGCAGCTGAAAAGTTTCTTGCTTCAAATAATATTTGCAACCTTCAAGATATAATAAAGTTGGAGAAGGAACTTTTTCAAAAAAAGAATGATTTGTCAAAACTTCCCAAGACTATTGTAGGAGTAAATGAAGATGCTACGATATTCATGATTGACCACTTTTCAAAATCCTTAGTAGAGAACATTATAACACTTAAATATCAAGTAAAGGACTTGAGAATACAAGATTATTTAGATGCAAAGCTCAATCATACCCGCCTTTCTGATGCTTTGCTTGAAATTAATATGAAAATAGGGTCATCTCAAAAATCTATTCAACAAGCGACAAAAGTTATTGATGACTCTAACAAAATCTTAACAGAACTCGACTATGCCGCAAAATACATCACTATATTGGATAAAATTAGATCAACTGTGTTTAATCGTGATGGGTTGGTAGGATTAAGTCTTCGTTCATGGGCATTAAAAACGATCTCATCTAAGGCTTCAGAATATGCGGCCATGTTTAACATAGGAATTTCAAGAATAGATTTAGCAGAGAAAGTCAAAGATGTAGACATTATCTGTTATGGAAGGCATGGAGAAATTGACATGAATTCTCTAAGTGGAGGTGAAAAAGTTGCAGTAGCGCTTGCATTAAGATTTGCAATCTCATATATGATGGGTTCGAGCAAACTCGATTTCATAATTTTAGATGAACCAACGGCTCATCTCGACGCAGAAAGACGAAAATCTATGGTAAAAATTATTTCGCAAGCCTTCAAGGATGGAGTCGGTCCTCTTTCTCAAATTATCATAATCACTCATGATGCAGAGATCTTCGAGGATTCTGAGGTTGATAGAATTTATCGATTCACAATGAGTGTCAATGGTTCGCTTGTCTCTACAGAGTAGCTATTTAATCAAAAAAAGAGTAAATTCTTCCTTCCTGTTAACAAAGGTCAGTACAATCCATTAACAGTTATGAATGATATTAATGATTAATTTTATATATCATCTATTCCTTTATCCGCCTGTCATTCTAGTGAATTTATTGTTTCTTTTTATGGTAGAGACATAATCGAGATTTGCAAGTGCAATAATTGCTGATTCTCTTACCTCTTCACTTTCATCTTTCAATGCCTCATTGAGCGTTTCTCTTGCATCTTCGGATCCAATCACACCTAATGCAATTGCTGCTTCATGTCTAACAAAATAACTTGGATCTGATTTAACAGCATTGGAAAGAGCAGCCGTGGCAGCCGTATACCCGAGCTGGCCAAGAGAAAAAGCTGCTTCATGTCTTACCAATGCATTCATGTCATTCTCAAGAACTCTACTAATAGAGTCTACTGCATCCACACCTGAAATATCTGCTAATATGCATATAATACGAGTTCTAATAACACTATCTTCATGTTTCAACAAATCCTTGAAATATTGTTCGTTTTGATTATCGTATTCTGTTTCCATTTCTGTTAACAATCTCATCCTGACATCAGATTTTACATATCTTTGATCAATCATATTGATGACTGATCGGACGATCTCATATCATAAATATTTGTTTATTTTGAGGACGATAAACTTATTTATAAAAAATATATATTATAGACAGTTAGTTTAGGCTAAGACATAGTTATAGTGATACTTTTGCACCGGTTTATTTAATTCCAAGAATACATTCAGAAGAAAAATTTTAATATCATAAAAATTGTAGTCTGGTCATATATAGACAAAAGAATAAAAATAAGACATTAATAAATGAGTTCGATGAAAGAAAGAAGCATTAATCCAGTGTATTTATGTGTCTATATCCCAATTTTTATCTTTTAGAATTAGCACAGATTTATATTTGCTAATGCATTATTAAGTTCTCCTCATTTTAGCTACTAAACTCATCACATTATTATAAAGCTTACAAATTACATTTGACAATATGCGTTTAAGATACTGGCGATTAGGTATCACTGACGTTTTAGAGGCAAAATACCCTGTTGAAAAGGCTAATCACTGGGAAATCAAATGTATGCAGGGAGAATATCAGCACTTTGGCGTTTTCTGGTATAAATTCGGTACACCGTATGATAAAGAACCTGTTCATGGTATTTGCTTTTATTATAATGAGATCCCACAAAAAACTGTTGAAGAGCTTATAGAATTACTACATTCAAAATTCGGCGGAAAGATTCTGTATAGACAAACAAGAGTTTTCTTGCAAGGTTCAAAGGAGTTTGCTGATCCAAAATCTGTAGCAACACTTGCAAATGAATTAAGTTTAAAATTCAATTCACCAGTTGAACTCACTATAGAGTTTGAAAAAGTAACAAAGGAAGAACAGGAAAATAATACTTATAATTTGCCTTCAGGCAAGATACTACCTATAATCGGATTAGACTAGGTTGATAAAAGATAAAACGTTTATCACCTTCATTGACTAGGAATAATACTTCGAGTTGATTGATGGGTTATTCTTTTTTTATTTTAAGAATTATCGTTTGGCTATAGAGTAGCAGTGTTTTCTGGATAAGTGTCTAGCATTGATTTCAACTTTGTTATCAAATTTGAAATGCTAACAGGCTTGCTAATAAAATCAATTACATGAACAGATGGTATCACCTTTTGGAATTCATCTTTATTTATTTCGAAGGCTGTTATAAATGCAATTTTTGTCGAGGATCTCTTCTCTTTTATTCTACGATATAATTCGAATCCGCTCATTTTAGGCATTCTAATATCAGTGAGGATAATATCATAGTAATATTCAGAATGACTTTCAAAAGCTTTCAAAGCTGATTCACCACTAGAGAAAGTATCTACCTTGAAAATATTATCCGATTCCAAACCTCTTTTTATTATAGATAGTATGTCCTTCTCATCGTCGACAACCATAATTCTAGGAATCGAATTTCGCCGCTGACCCTTGCTCACAAAAGTATAAAAGATCCTAACCTACGTAAAAACGTTGCCTATATACTTATAGAAAATTGTTCTACGTTAATGTAATTTATATTTATTCTGACTTACTCATATAAAGTATAAGCAACGAAATTATTGTTATCCGTTACTTTGATAGAAAATTACATATAAATCATAATTTTAAATTTAACCATATCTGTTGAAAATTATTAGGTTAATGGGTTACAGAGATAATAACAATATAAAGAATGGTTGTTTTGTATTATCCATCTACCAGTTAGTTTAGTATCTAGTTATATTACTAGTGATACAACTAGTTTAAATTTTCCCTACTATATATAGATTATGTAAAATTGATATATGCGATGTGTTTTTAAAAAAAATGTGTCTGCTTCGGCTCAGAAACAATGGATAAATCTCCTTGTTGATGAAAGAATCTCTGCTTTTAATGAGTGGAGGATGAAAAATCTCATTATTAGGCCGGATATCAGCGGAAAGGATTTGTCTAACAAAGATCTTTCTGGAGCCTATCTCAATGGCGTTTCCTGTATTGGAACAAATTTCTCTCACTGCAATTTATCTAAGGTTAATTTTGTCCAAGCGGATCTTAGAGAGGCTAATCTTGAGGAATCGAATCTTACAGATGCATTGCTAATGTATGCAGAAATGAAAGATTGTAATCTTAGGAAGGCTAACTTGATTAGAACAAATTTAATGTGGGCCAATTTGCAAAACTCTGATCTATCAGGCTGCAAAATGTCAAAGACAGTATTAGTCGAAGCCGACATGAAGAACGCGAAAATTATTGATATTGACAGAAATGGAGCTTATCTAAAATATGCTAAATTTCAAGATACTGCAACTAGTTGATACCTCTAATAGAATAATCACAGCGATTATTGCAGCTTGCACTTGGAAAAGTAACATTAACTTATCAAAGACTGAAAAACAGCCAGTACTAAGACATAAATTACTAACTGTTTTTTCATCGATAATAATAAATAGCTTTAACATAGCAACCATTGGTAAATTTAATAATATGACATGTCTAGGATGGCAAGCAAAACAAGAGGAACGTTGGTAACCATGATATAGCCAGTAAGATGTCATTGCATTTACTTGGAATATGAGGCATTAAATAATGTACTGCCCTTGCAAATAACGACTGTGGTTCTTGATTAGTATTCACATTGTGGTCTGGATTAGGAGCAATATAATACCAGTCTCATGGAAGAATCCTTCTGTTACTATTGTTAACTTCCACGATTCTGTGTTGTATTAGAAGTGGAACTTTTGACGCTGAAAAAATACTCTCTTTTCCTGATCTGGTATCGAGGATCTCATATAGTAGCTTCTTGATGCGACAGCTCCAAGGAGAAAATAAGTCTGTTAAAGATTTCATGATCCAGAGCTTCTATTCCTGCTGGACCTATGAGGAATAACTGGAATACGAACCTGAGTAGCGCCACAATGACGATTATAGCTATAATGATAATTATTATGTAAAGTAATGTACCAAGCATATCAGAATTTTATGTTTAAGAGATTTATGCATTTGAAGAGAGTATTAGATAATCATGTTCTACTGCTGATATATACCTTGTTTATGATCCTGATAACCACTCCTCCTAGTAATCTACTAGATAGTATTCTCATTTTTAAAACTCTGAATAGAATGGTTAAAGGATTTTGTTATATTGGCGAATACTTGCTGATTATACTTTATGAAGAAATTAAAGGTGAGTGTATAAACGGCTATTGTATTATTAGGTAGTTGGCTGTTATGGATCTAACTATTATATAGCTTTATAGTTTAGAGGAGTGTGTACATACTGTAATATGAGTAATACAAATGCTTCAGAAGATAATGTAGAATCGCGTTCAGCATATGGAAATAACGCCTATAAAGAGTATAGAAAGAAAGAAAAGTCGAAAGATGCTGCTAATACTTCAGCCCAAAATCAAGTTAATGCTATAAACGGTAGAGAGCTAGAAGAAGGACAGACCTTCCAATATTAGATAATTAGCATATCGATAACAACAATCTTTGTTTATAGCGCGGCATCATTACTTTTAGCTCCAATATACTTTAAACATAGAGCCATTCTACTGTTCTACTGACAATACTACTTTGTACTCGCTGTAAGATCTTCCAATTTCAGATGCGTTTGCTTTTATGTTCTTGTTATGATATATCATAGACAATATCAACATGTAATCTCCCTCCAGTGGAACTGTTACTATATCTCCTAGCGTATTATTCATAGGGCTTGGTTTATTGTTTCTGCCTTTACATTACCAGGAAGTGATCCATCCATGGTTTCTAGACCTAGGAGTTAATTTGTTCAATTCTGATAGTGTAAGGTCGACCAAATCTCCAGAATAAGATTCATTAGCAAGATAAATGTCACCCACAATAGGTAGAACTGGTCAAAAGTGGCGGTTTATTTAAGATATAGAAATACTTTAAATCATAACAACTTTGAAATTAATTTTAGACAGAAAAAATTGCCATCATCATCTTTTCCTATATGGGTATAACATATACTTGGCAATCAGCATATAATATAAAGCAATTTCTACTCTGTACACAATGTATTTGTAGGATTAATAACTGCTAATATAGATCACCAGAAATTGTCATCTCAGCAAATAACTAGACTCAAAATAGTACTTTTACTTATCTCATCATATATTGTTGTAGAAGTCATTGGTGGTTTATTGACAGGCAGTTTGGCTTTGATTGCTGACGCTGGGCATATGCTTACTGATGCTGGAGGTCTGGCTTTGGCTCTCTTTGCCATAAATTTTTCTACAAAGCCCGCAACTCCACAACGAACTTATGGCTTTTATAGAATAGAAATACTTGCAGCATTGGTAAATGGTGCTGTATTAATATTGGTCTCTATATATATCATATACGATGCATACGGACGTATTATTGAGCCTCCAGAGATTCAAAGTATCCCAATGATATCGGTAGCTGCCATTGGCTTGGCAGTAAATTTGGTTGGAATGAAACTCCTTAAAGTCCACGCTAAGGATAATCTGAATATCGAAGGGGCGTATTTAGAAGTTCTTAAAGATACTTTAGGTTCTGTTAGCGTTATTTTGGTTGGTGTGATAATATTTACTACTAAATTTTATCTTGCAGACCCAATTATCAGTGTTGGCTTAGCATTCTATATACTTCCCAGGACATGGTCACTGATGAAAAAGTCGATCAACATATTAATGGAGGGAGTTCCTATGAACATCTCATATGAAGAAGTAAAGAAAGCCATACTGCAG
>Ga0126304_10001670_pt1 | contig 10560 bp, 9 predicted proteins | sample Plot25_FD_92538 | JGI IMG/M metagenome (GOLD analysis project Ga0126304, IMG submission 92538) | Serpentine soil microbial communities from UC McLaughlin Reserve, CA, USA - Plot25 | ecosystem: Environmental > Terrestrial > Soil > Grasslands | place: USA: UC McLaughlin Reserve, Lake County... | reverse complement strand
GTCGCCAAATCCTCCGTTGCGAGTGGATCGTTGTCGTCTAGTACAAGCGGCAAGAGGTCGGGAATCCAGCGCTTCACATGCGCCTGGCCCATGCGGATTTGGATGCCCTTGTCGAAGAGGTCCATCATCGGCAAGGGATCGGCCTGACCGCCGTAGACGCCGACGATGGAGAGCGTCCCCCCGCGCCGCACGGTGTCGATCGCGTTCGCGAGGGCGGACAGCCGATCGATGCCGGCTCGCTCGGCGAGCGCGGCGCCGAGGCGGTCAGGCAGGAGCGCCGTCGCCTTCTGCATGAATTCGGCGACCGGTGCGCCGTGGGACTCCATTCCGACGGCGTCGATGACGGAGTCGGACCCACGGCCCTCGGTCAGCTCCCGGACGTGCTCAGCCGCGTCGTCGACCTCCTCGACGTCGAGCACCTCGATTCCGTGCCGGCGCGCAAGCTCCAGCCGCTCGGGCACGAGGTCGATCCCGATTACCCGCCCGGCGCCTTGGTGGAGCGCGATCCGGCAGCACATCTGTCCGATCGGCCCCAACCCGTACACCGCTACCGATCCACCGGGCGGAACGTCCGCATAGACGACCGCCTGCCACGCGGTCGGGAGGACGTCAGAGAGGTAGACGAAGCGCTGATCCGGTGGTCCGTGGGGAACCTTGATCGGTCCGAAGTGGGCCTGCGGCACGCGCAGATACTCCGCCTGTCCGCCCGGCACACCCCCATACAGCTTCGTGTAGCCGAACAGTGATGCTCCCTTCCCGTGCTCGCGCACTTGCGTCGTCTCGCACTGGGCGAATAGCCCTCGCTCACACATCCAGCAGCTCCCGCACGCGATGTTGAAGGGGACGACCACCCGGTCGCCGGGCTTCGCCTGCGTGACATCGCGGCCGACTTCCTCGACGATCCCCGTTGGCTCGTGCCCGAGTACGTCCCCCTCCTCCATGAACATGCCGAGGACCGAATAGAGATGCAGGTCGGAGCCACAGATACCCGAGGAGGTAACGCGAATGATCGCGTCGGTCGGCTCCTGGATCGTCGGGTCCGCGACCTCCTCGATCTGGACGTCTTCCTTGCCATGCCAAACGACTGCCTTCATCTGCTCACCTCGCTCGGTCAGAGATCCCGAGTGCCAACACCGCCGACGAGCTCCCGCCACCGGGCCCGACCGCCCGAGCGTGGCGCGAGCGGTGGCGTCTCGAGGCCGGCGCCCGTGCGGATGCCCTCGGCCAGCTCGAGCAACGCCTCGTCTGCACCACGGCGGGGACGCCAGCTCAGCTCAGATAGGGCCCGGCCGACGTCGAGGAGGGGAACGCCGAGCCCGAGGTCGACCCAGCCGGCTGGCGTCGGCTGCAACCGCAGCCGCCAGCTGAGCCCAGCGGCGCCGCGGAGGATCCCGGCGGGAACCCGCACCGCGCGTGCTTCGAAGATTCGAGCTAGCGTCGGACCATCCAGGACCGGGTCCGCCGCCAGGTTGAACGGCCCGCGCACGTCACTGACGACAGCGAGCCGGTAGGCCTCCGCGACGTCTCGCGAATGCACAGCCTGAAAGCGGAGCTTCGGGACAGCGGGCAGGAGCTGAATCAGCGCCCGGCGGACCAGCGGGCTCGGGAGCAGAGGGCCGAGGAAGAGTCGCCGCACTCCGCTTGCCGCCTCGCGCTTGAAGATCAGCGCGGGTCGCATGCGCACCACCCTCACTGCGGGATGCTCGTTCTCGAAGCGATCGAGCGCCCGCTCCACCTCCGCCTTGTGCCGCCCGTAGAAGCTCGTCGGTACCCCGTCTCGCGGCCAGCTCTCGTCCACGTTTCGATCCTTCGGTCCCGGCGAGTAGACCCCGACCGACGAGGCGTAGATGAGCGCGGGTACGCCCGCCGCCGCGACGGCGCGGAAGACGCGCTCGCTGCCACCGACGTTCGTGCGCCGTAGAGCGGGAAGGTCGTGGGAGGGCTGGATGCGCCAGGCGAGATGAACGACGGCGTCGGCGCCGCGGAAGCGAGACTCGAGGTCGTCCGTCTCGATATTCGCTTCGACCCAGCCGGTCTTCGCAAACTCAGCGCGAGGACGCCGCCGGGCAAGCCCCAGAATGGACTTGACCCGCTCCTCGGCCGCCAGCGCTTCCAGCAGGCTCGTACCGACGTTTCCGCTCGCCCCGACGATGACCACACGCATAAATCTGCCCTCGATTTACCCGCACTCGTAACGGCTACACGTCCCGTGCACGGCGCCGTGCTTTGGGAAGATAGGATGCCGTCTGCGGTGGGCATGTCGGCGGCAAGCTCTCCGCCACTGCCTCGACGGTCGCGCATCTTGGCGGCCGCCGAGCGACTGCGACGTGCGGAACTCGACCGCGTGACGGTGGACTCGGGCCTGGCTTGATCGTGGTGCTATTCCGACAACACACGCCGAATCTTTCGTCTCCTACGGCGCCGAGCGTCTCTGCGACGCGGACGCCTCCCCAGAACCGTCCCCAGAGAACCATGCGGCCTCACGCTGCAAGCCGCGTGCTTGATTCCTCGTCCAAGTGGTTCTTCCCGCCACCTCTCTGATACTCGACCTATGACCCCCTCCTTGATCCGGAGGTGGCTGATCTTGGCATCGCGCGGACGCCTCGCGGAACGCGCGGAAGAACATCGTTTGCGCCGCCAAGCGCTCGGGTAACCGCAGCTCTAGATGGCCAACCAGAGAGGTGACCGCATTTGAGGCTGCGCGTGCAGGGTTTCGCGCGGCGCGCCCCCGCGATCGTCGGCTCGACGATGGCGTTCCTCGTTACCCTGGTTGCGACGCTCGTCTGGATCGGCCTCGGCCCCGTGACCGGCTTCTCGGACACCTGGCTGCTCGTGCCGTCAGCCGTAGCCTCGATCGTCGCGCTGCTGCTCGTCGTGCTGCTCCAGTACTCGCAGAACCGCGACACTCGCGCCCTCCAGCTGAAGCTCGACGAGGTGATCCGCGCCGTCGCTGAGGCGCGCACGCACCTGTTGCGAGTGGAGCAGCTGTCCGACCAGGAGCTCGCGGAGATCGGGACCGAGTTCGACCGGATGCGCGAGTCGCAGAGCTAGGAGGGTTCGGCGAATGCGGCCCTGCGGCGCAGGCTGTATTTCGCCGGAGCCTCCTACTACCGGCCGGTTGCCGCGTCGAGCTCCGCGCGGACCTCGCGCGGCAGGCCGCGCGGCCGGCAGACCCAGAGCTGGTAGCCGGGCCGCTCGACCACCTCGAGGCCACAGCACCGCAACATCGCTTCGACGGCCGCTTCGTTCGGCGCCCACCAGTTGGTCGGGTCACCGGCGAGGCGGCGCTCGACGAACGCGAGCTTCGGCCAACCCGGTTCGCGCAGGCGCTCCCTCCGGTCGATCGGGAGGTTCGCCGGCGGTCGGAGCTTCTCGCGGCCCGGCATCGTGAGCGTCTGGAGGGCGAGCAGGCGCTTCGCCTTCTCGGCGAGGAGGTCGAGCGCGAGCAGTGGGTGGCGCAGGTGGTACAGGACGCCGAGGAAGAGGATGAGGTCGAAGTGTTGCGGCCGACGTGCGAGGTCGTAGACCTCGCGTTGTTCGAAGCGGACGTCGTCCGCGAGCCCGAACTGCTCCGCCGCCCAGCGCGCCTGTCGTAGGTAGTGCTCGTCCTTGTCGATCGCCAGAACGTCGGCGCCGCGGCGGGCGAGCGCAAAGCTGTAGAAGCCGGCGTTGCAGCCGACGTCGAGCGCGCGCCAGCCGGTGAGGTCCTCGGGCAGCGCCGAGGAGAGTTCCCACCACTTCACGCGGGGGAAGTCGCCGAGCGGGTGGTCAGCGGCGGTCTCGTGGCCGGACGGGAGGTGGAGATTGTGGAACCAGGGCGCGAGGCGCGCGATCTCGCGCGCGGTGGGGTCGCCTGGACGTCGCACACCGCGGGACTGCAGCGTCATGCCGCCACCGTCGTCACGGCTGCCACGTGCGCCTCGAGCTCCTCCGCTCGGCGTTCGGGGGTGTGCGCCGCGAGGACGCGCCGCCGCGCAGCCGTGCCGATGTCCCGAGCCTCGGCATAGGAGACCTCGCGAAGGATCCGGGTGACTTCTGCGGCGGATTCCGCGATCAGGATCTCCGACCCGGGCTCGAAAAACGTCTCGAGCCCCTCCCACCAGTCGGAGATCGCGGCAACGCCGCAGGCGGCCGCCTCGAAGAGCCGGACGCTGGGCGACCAGCCGGCGCGGACCATCTCCGGCCGGGTGAGGTTCAGGGTGAAGCGCTGTCGGGCGTAGAACGCGGGGTGTTTGCCGGGCTCGAGATGCTCGATGCGGTCGACGTTCTCGGGCCACGCGACCTCCGCCGGGTACTGCGGGCCGGCGACGACGAACCGCCGGTCCCGAAGGCGGCGTGCGGGCTCCAGCAGGAGCGTCTCGAGCGCCGGCTGCCTGCCGGCGCTGTAGGTGCCGAGGTACCCGAGCAGCCACGGCTCGTCCTCCTCGAGCGGGCGGTAGACCCCGGCGTCGGCCGTGCAGTAGAAGGGGCGCGGGCGCTTGGCGCCGAACTCGCTGCGGATGCGGTTCAGCAGCGCGCCGCCCGTGAAGGACAAGTAGAGGTCGAACCGAGGCACGAGCTCGCGCGAGAGGTACTCCTCGTCGCCCGCTTCGAGCTTGGCGACCGTCACCGGGGTGTCGATGTCCCAGAAGGCCACGGCCCCGCTCGCAATGTCCAGCACCCACTCCGCGACCGCGACTCCGTCGGGGACGTAGGAGCCGACGACGACGAGATCCGCCACTCGGATCTCCTCGCTGAACTCGTCGCGGAGCTCCTCCACCGAGCCGTAGAGCGCGGTCAGGCCCCACGGCGGCACCGGAAGGTCGCGCTGCACCGCGTACCATGGAACGTCGCGCTCCAGAAAGAGCACGGCGTGCCCGCGCTCGGCGAGCGCGCGAACGAGCGCGCGGTAATTGGTGGCGTGGCCGTTCCCCCACGACGAGGTGATCGAAAGCCCGAGGAAGACGATTTTCACGCCGGCGCCGCCGTCTGCGTCAGCACCTGCTCCACTTGCTCGGCGCGGTGGGCGTAGGTGTGCTCGGTGAGCACCCGCCGGCGTGCGGCCTCGCCGATATCCGCCGCCTGTTCGGGCGTCAGCTCGGTCAGGAGCTCCGAGACTTCCTCTCCGGAGTCCGCCACGAGCACCTCGCGGCTCGGCTCGAGGAAGTCGTCGATTCCGACCCACGCGTCGCTGATGAGGCAGGCGCCGGCCCCCGCAGCCTCGAAGACACGGGTCGCAGGCGACCAGCCGTTCCGCGCCATGCTCTCGCGGAGCACGTTCAGGACGGCGAGCGGGGTGCAGTTGAAGGCGTTGTGGTCGCGCGTGGAGACGTGTCCGAGCAGCCGCACGTTGGGCGGAAGGGGGCGGTCGTCCCAGCCCGCTCCGCCGAGCAGGAACCGCCGCTCAGGCGTGAGCGCCGCCGCACTCAGAAAGAACTCGTCGACACGCTCCTCGCGGTCGGGAAGGCGGTTCCCCAGGAAGGCGAGGTCGGCGGCGAAGCGCGCCTCGGCCGGCACGGGATGGTGCGCCTCGGCGTCGAGGGCGTTGTAGACGGGGACACAACGGGCTGCGCCCAGCGTCTCGTACCGGCTCACCACCGGGTCGCCCCCGCCGTACGTCAGCACGAGGTCGTAGTGCGGAATCAGCGCGCGCAGAGCATCGTCCGCGTCCCCCTCCAGTCGGCTGAGCGTGGCGGGCGCGTCGACGTCCCAGAAGACCGCGAGGCCGTGGTCGCGAACCTCGAGAAGCGCGTCCTCGAGCAGGTCATCGAGCACGCCGACGCCGCTGGCCTTGACGACGACGTCCGCGCCGCGCGCGCGCTCGAGCGCCGTGCGCGCCGCCCGCTCCGTCGGCTCGTATACGACCACCTCGGCCCACTCGGGATTGGCCAGGTCGCGATGGGCCTGGCGATCGAAGGCGTCGGGCTCGAAGAACGTCGTGCGGTGTCCGCGACGGTGCAGCTCCTTGACCAGCCCACGGTAGTAGGTTGCGGCCCCGTTCCAATAGGCGGAGACGAGACTCGAGCCGAAGAATGCGATTCTCACGACACCGTCCGCTCCGCCGTGTCCGCCACCTCCGCCGTCTCCACTCCGAGCTCGGCGGCGACCGCGAGCAGCTCGTCCACGCGATGGCCGCACGTGTGCCGCTCGAGGACCGTCCGGCGGCCGTGCTGCGCGAGGTGACGCGCCAGCTCTCGGTCGCGCAACACGCGGTCGAGCAACGCGCGCATCTCGTCGCCGTCGTTCGCGACGAGGAAGTCGTCCCCGGGCGTGAAGAGGCCGTCGACGTCGTCCCACCGCGAGCAGAGGAGCGGAATCCCGCATGCCAGAGCCTCGAAGGGACGGATCGTCGGGATCCCCGGCAGCGCCTCGACGTACGGCCGCCGCGGGATGTGCACGGTGACCGCGTGGCGCGCGAAGATCTCCGGGACGCGGTGGTTCGCCACCCACCCGCGGTAGGGCAGCCCCGCGCGCGCCATCGCCTCCCGCGCGTCGTCCGGATAGCGGACGCCGAAGACGGAGCCGCTGAGGCCGAGCGCCCGCGCCGGCTCGAGCAGGAACTCCTCGAGCTCCGCCGTCCGCTCGCCGTCGCCCCAGTTTCCGATCCAGGCCAAGTCGCCGGCCCGCTCCCGCCCGAGCAGCGGCCGGAACAGCCGGACGTCGGCGGCCTCGTGCCACGTCCAGGCATGCTCGGCCCAGCCCCGTTCGAGGTAGATGCGGCTGAGGATCTCCCCGTACGCCAACACGCCGTCGTAGTGGCGCAGGTCGTAGCGCGCCATCTCGCGCGGCGCGGTCGCGGAGCGGTGGTGGGTGTCATGGAAGAGCAGGCGAAACGACGTCGAGCGCGCGCGGACGAGACCGATGCGGCGGACAAGGCGCGTGTCATTCCACTCGTGGACGAGGACCAGCTGCGCGCCGTCGAGCGCGCGCTCCACGTCGAAGTCCTCGGGGTCGTAGAGCGTGCTCGTGACTTCGGGGAAGACACGGCGAAACTCCTCGATCGGCTTCGTCCCGTACTGCTCCGTAAGGTTTCGCCGGCTCCAGCCGTCGCGCGGCTCGAACACACTCACTGTGTGTCCGCGCGCGATCAGCTCGCGCGCGACGCCACGGAGGAAGTGCGCGTTCCCGTGGTTCCAATCCGAGACGATCGAGTGGTAGAAGAACGCGACCCTCACGCCACTCCCACTCCGATGCTCCGGAGCACGCGGCGATAGGCGGACGCGTAGCCGCCGGCCATCCGCTCGGTCGTGAAGCGGCTCGCCCGCCGCCGGGCCCGAACCGCGTACTCGGCGCGGAGGTCGGGACGCGTGATCAGCAGGTGTAGCGTCCGCTCGAGCTCGTCGTCGTCGTCCGGCGGGACATAGAGCGCCGTGCTCCCCCAGACCTCACGGAGGCTCGGGATATCGCCGAGGACGAGCGCGCAGCCGGCGCGCCCCGCTTCTAGCGCGGCGAGACCGAACGGCTCGTAGCGGGCGGGAGCCGCGAAGATCGCTGCCGAGGCGAGCACGCGGTCGAGCTGCTCGCGGCCGAGGCGGCCGAGCGCCGTCACGCCGTTCCCGACGGCGCCGTCGCCGCACACAACGACCGGCCACTCGACGCGAGGCGCCACGCGCACGAGCGTCTCAATGTTCTTCGCGTCGTCCCACAGGCGGCCCGCGCCGAGCACGACGTGCGACTTTGGAAGTGGCGGAAACTCTCGTCCCGAGCCGTTCGGGACGACGAGCCGCGGGCAGCCGGGCTCGTAGAGACGCACCAGCGCGTCGAGCATCGCCTGCGTCGGCGCCGCCAGCAGGTCGGCGGCGGCCAGGCCCGCGGCGATGCGCTCGCGATAGCGGCGCCATTCCGGGCCTGCCGGCCGTCCGCGAACCGCCTCGTGCCACGAGAGCACGTCGGAATGGCCGACGACCACCAGCGGCGCGTCCCACGGGAGCACCGCGTGGACGTAGCCGTTCAGGTGGACCACGTCGGGCTTGACGTCCTTGGCGATCTCGAGCAGCCACTGGCCGGCGCGCTCGACGTCCTCCCAGGGATCGTCCATCCACTCGAGCGCGTACTCGGTGACGTACGCGCGCCTCACCGGCGAAGCCGTGAGCTCGGCCGACTGCTCCGCGTGGGGTGCAGGGCCCATCACGCAGAGCGTCACCTCCACATTGTGAACGGCCAGCGCCCCCGAAAGCTCGAGCGCATACGTCCAGACGCCTCCGACAGCGTCGGCGGTCATCAGCACCCTCACTGAGTCCTCCCGTAGACCCGGTCGAGCACCTCGTGGACGCGCACGTTCTCCCGCGCCGCCGGATCGAACCGCTCCCCGCCGCCTAGTCGCCGAGCCCAGTCGACGGCGGCGCGCCCGCCCCACTCGTCGGGTGGGTTGACCATCCGTCGCGTCTGCGTGCCGTCGTAACGCTCGGCGCCGAAGTCGTAGAACGAACCGGCGACGTTTCGGATGGAGGCACCGCCGCGCGTCCCGTAGAAGCTCGCCTCGAAGACGCAGTCGCGCCCGGCGTGAAGGCGCCACGAGCACGCGAGCCGGATAGCGCCGCCCTCGAGATCGAGCTGAGCTGCAGCGTAGTCCTCGAGCGGCTCGCCGTGTAAGACGCCCGTGACCCCGCGGACCCCGGGAAACCGGAGCGTCCAGAGGGCGAGGTCGACCACGTGGATGCCGAGGTCGATCACACAGCCGCCGCCCGACAGCGTGGGATCGCCGGTCCACGGCTTGTCCGGACCATAGGCGTTGTGGAAGACGAGGTCGACCGCATAGACGTCACCGAGCTCGCCGGCGTCGACGAGCGCCTTCACGGTGCGCGCAGCCTCCGTGAACCGGTAGCAGAAGTCGACCGCGAGCAGGCGGTCCGCCGCCGCCGCGGCGTCGACGACGCGCTGCGCCGAAGCAGCGTCCAGCGCGAGCGGCTTCTGGCAGAAGACGGCGAGGCCGCCCTCGAGCGCCGCAATCGCCTGCTCCGCGTGCAGTGCGCTCGGCGTGGCGATCACGACGCCGTCGAGCTTCTGCTCCAAGAGCTCGTCCAGCGACGCCGCCGCGCCGTCGACCGCCGGGTCCGCGACTGCCGCCACGTCGGCGACGCCGCTCGCCTGAATCGCCTCGAGGCGGTTCCGGCCGATCCAGCCCACGCCGAGGAACCCGAGCCGCGGTCTCGTCGCAACGGCGGTCACGACGGCATCACGAGCGCCTTGACGAAGTCTTCCGGGCGCGTTCGGACGAGCTCGAACGCCTCGTCGAGCCGCTCGAGCGGCAGAACATGGGTGTAGAGCGACCGGGGATCGAGCTCGCCAGCGACGACGGCGTCGACCGCGGCGCGCATCCCCTCGCGGTAGACAGCCGGATCGCGCTCATGGGCATTCACGACGTCGAGCCCGCGCCAATTCCACGACTGCAGGTCGACCGTCCGCGGACCGTCCTGGTGGAAGCCCGCGATTACGAGCCGTCCGCGGAGGCGGACGAGGCGGGCGGCGAGGTCCAGCGTCTCCTGCACGCCACCGGCCTCGATGACGACGTCACAGCTCTCTTCCCGCGCGTCGGCCGGCGTCTCGGCGCCGAATGCGCGCGCCCGCTCGAGCGCGGATTCGCGCCGGGAGAAGGCGAGCGTACGAGCCCCGGCACCGACGCAGAGCTGGACGAGCAGCAAGCCGAGGAAGCCGGTCCCGACGACGGCGACGGTGCGGCCGGCGCGGACGGCGCTGCGCGAGAAGACGTTGAGCGCGCAACCGAGCGGCTCTGCTGGAAACGGGATGCCGTCGAGCTCCGGCGGCAGCGGCACGACGAGCTCGGACGGCACTGCCTCGAACTCGGCGTAGGCGTGATGCGAGACGAGCGCGACGCGCTGCCCGGTCTCGACGTCGATGCCCCAGCCCTCGTGGCCGGGGGCGCCGGGCTCGAGCGGGTAGACGAACCATGAGCGGCCTTCCCACACCGGGAGATCCGACGCGCATACGCCGCAGCCCTCGATGCGAACCAGCGTCTGCCCAGGCTCGGGCTCGGGGGGCGCGAGCTCGCGGATCGTCGTCCGGCCCGGCGCCTCGAGTACCGCGGCCCGCATGCGAGTCGCGACCGGGACTGCAGTAGTCACCGCGCTCGCGCCGCAGACAGGCCTCGAGCGGCGCCGAGCATCCACTCGTGGAGCGCCGCGACACCTTCCTCGACGCCGACCGCCGGGTCCCAGCCCGTAGCGTGACGCAGGCGGGACGTGTCGGAGACGTACCAGCGCTGGTCGCCCTCGCGCTCTGCGGCAAAGGTGGGTTCGAGTGGCTTCTCCTCGAGCTCGCCGATCATCTGGATCAGCTCGAGCAGGCTGACGGTCTTCGTCGGCCCGCCGCCGACGTTGAACGCCGTCCCGGCGATCCGATCGATGTCCACCTGCGCGAGCACCATCGCATCGACGAGATCGTCGACGTACAGGATGTCCCTGACCTGCGCTCCGTCGCCGTAAACGGTGACGGACTCGGCCGCCCGCGCCGCGCGGAGGAAGTGCGCCACCCACCCCTGATCCTCGTTGCCGTGCTGGTGCGCGCCGTAGATGCAGCTCATCCGGAAGACGACCGTCGGCAGTCCGTAGACGTGGGCGTAGT
>Ga0126304_10001669_pt1 | contig 10560 bp, 9 predicted proteins | sample Plot25_FD_92538 | JGI IMG/M metagenome (GOLD analysis project Ga0126304, IMG submission 92538) | Serpentine soil microbial communities from UC McLaughlin Reserve, CA, USA - Plot25 | ecosystem: Environmental > Terrestrial > Soil > Grasslands | place: USA: UC McLaughlin Reserve, Lake County... | reverse complement strand
TTCCTTGCTCGACACGGATCTCCTCGTCGTGGTGCCAAGCTATCGCAGGCCCAACTTTTCTCCTCAACACGTAGTCGAAAAGACGGCCGCAAACCTTGAGAGGCTCGCGCGCGTGGCGGAGGACTTCGGGGTGCGGTTGGGGTTCGAGCCGATCGGCTTACCCTGGTACTCAGTCAGGAGTTGGGAAACGGGAGTAAGGATCGTGGACCAGGTGGGAAGGGATGATGTTGGGCTCGTGGTAGACACATGGAACTTCTACCTCGGGGAAAACCGCCTCGACGAACTTCGCGCCACGCCGATTGAGAAGCTTTGGATGGTGCACCTGGTCGATGCGCCGCGCGAACTGCCGCCCAATCTGACGGATGGACATCGTCTCCTTCCAGGCGAGGGTGGGCTAGCCTTGAAGGAGTTTGTCGGGGTCTTGTCCCAGATGGGCTACTCGGGAGCTGTCTCGGTCGAGTTGTTCAACGAAGAGCTTTGGAGCAAGCGTCCGCAGGATGCCGTCCGACGCTCGTTCTGCGCCGTCGAGACACTCATGCCTTCTTGACCTGGATACACGGGATCGAGAGCGACCTTATACTGTTGGGTGTGGCGATATGCAGATGAAAAAATCGAATAAAAAAGGACGAATGGGTTCGACAAGCGCTTCGCAATCGTCCGCGCGGGTAGTTGCTCGAAAGAAGCGATGGAGACAGCCGCGCCCCGAACAGAATCTAGTGTCGACGGAGATCGGAGGTTGTTGGCGGAGTATCATGGGTTACGAAGTCTCGGGCTTAGTTCCATTTTATGCTCTAGACGACCGCGAAGGACCGAGGCGGTGGGCGCCCCGGACGATCGAAGCAGAGGGGGCGTAAGCGGTGGCCCCCGAAAAGCTGGCGGAGAGGCTACGAACGGTGCACGCGATCAACGTAACTCCATTCCGAGAGGACCGGAGCGTGAACTATGACCTCCTGGAGCGGAACATCGAGTTCCTCATCGCCAACGATTTGGAAGTGATCGTCCCCTGCGGCAACACCGGGGAATTCTACGCTCTTAGCGTGGAGGAAGCGAAGGCGATTACGCGGTTCGTCGTCGAGACGGTCAACGGCAGAGTCGCGGTGCTGGCGGGTATCGGCTACGACCTAGGCACCGCCAGAGAGATGGCGTTGGCCGCGCAGGAAGCTGGTGTGGATGCCGTGATGGTCCACCAGCCTGTGCATCCCTACCTGATGACCGAGGGCCTGGTGCGATACTACGCCGGGATTGCCCGCAGCGTCGAGATCGGCGTCGTCCTCTACGTCCGCCATAAGGCGATAGATCGAGAGGTCCTGAGTCGGGTCGCCGACCTGGAGAACGTGCTGGCGATCAAGTACGCCATAAACGACCTTCCGCGCTTCGCCAGTCTGGTTCAATCCGTGGATGGCCCCGTCGTGTGGGTCTGCGGCACGGCCGAGCTATGGGCACCTTTCTTCTTCGCCGCCGGTGCCGAGGGGTTTACCTCTGGCTTGGTCAACATTGCCCCGGAGATGTCGCTGGCCATGTTGGCCGGCTTGAGACGGGGCGATGCAGCGTCGGTCCGCGCCGTGTGGCGCGACGTGGCTCCGATGGAGAGGCTGCGCGCCAAGAACCGCAACGGAAATAGTGTCTCGGCCATAAAGGAGGCGATGAACCTCGCGGGTCTCCCGGCCGGCGTAGCCCGGGAACCACTTGGAGAGTTGAATGAAGCGGACCGGCAAGAACTGATCCAGATATTGCGGTCCTGGGGAAGGCTTGGACAAAATGCCTCCTGTAGCAAGGGATCTATAAGTTAGGGGCTGTAGGATGCGGGGAGATTCTGATGGGGTCGCCGTTGGCGTCGTCGGGGCGGGCGCCATGGGAACGAGGCACGCCGACAACCTGCACAGCAAGGTAGTGGGCGTGAGGGTGGCGGGCGTAACCGACGCCAACCCGGCGCGGGCTGAGGCAGTTGCGGCCAAATGCGGGTCCGCCAAGGTGTTCGAAGACGCGCGCTCGTTGATCGAAGATGGCGGCATAGAGGCCGTCCTGATCGCTTCGCCAGATGACACCCACGCCGGGCTGGTGCTGGAGTGTCTGCGGAGCAGCAAGCCGGTCCTGTGCGAAAAGCCCTTGGCGACCGGCTCGGAGGACGCACGCAAGATCGTGGAGGCGGAAGCGCAGCTGGGCAAGAAGCTGGTCCAGATAGGCTTCATGCGCCGCTACGACCCGCAACACGTAGCCGTCAAGGAGGTCGTCGATGCCGGCGCCATCGGTCGACCTCTGCTGTTCGAAGGGTGGCACCGGAACGTCGCGCTGCCCCCGTTCATGAGCGTCGAGGACGTAACCACCGAGTTCGTAACGTTCGCCGCAGCGATCCACGACTTCGACTCGGTCAGGTGGCTGCTCGGGCAGGAGATACAGGAGGTGTACGCGCGCGGTGTGAACACCGACCCGGCGTTCGGCGCCGTTACCTACGACCTACAGCTAATACAGCTGTCGCTGAGCGGGGGCTGCTTAGCGACGATCGAGGTCTACGTGACGGCCGATTACGGCTATGAGGTCGGGCTCGAGCTGGTAGGCGAACGGGGCACGGCCCGTACCGCCTCGCCACAGAGTCCTGTCGTGCGCCGCGACGGCGCCCAGTCGCAGGCGATCGAACAGGACTTCCCCGAAAGGTTCCAAACCGCGTACCTAATCGAGGTGGAGCAGTGGATTGAAGGGATCAAGAACGGAAGACTCATCGGGCCGGATGTGTGGGACGGCTACACGTCGGTCCTGGCGGCCGAAGGTTGTGTTGCGTCTTTGCGCTCGGGGATGCCGCAGCGCCTGCCAAGCTTAGAACGGCCCCCACTCGCGGAGGTCTGAAGCCATGAAGGTAAGCCAGATCGCTATCAACTCCGCTTCGACCATTCAGAACGACCTCGAAGGAGCCCTGGCAGCTTACGCGGCCGCCGGGTTCCGCAACGTCGAGCTCAACTCGGAGCTCTTCCGGCTCGTCAAGGAGCGGGCCAGGAAGGACGGCGGTAGCGACGACGTGAGGCGATTTCTCGCGGAGCACGATCTGCAGGTTATCGGTGGCGCCGAAGAGCCGGTGGAGTGCTTCGTATCCCCCGAAGCGCGGCGCGCCAACCTCGAGCTCCAGGTAGAGCAGGCGACGCTCATCTGCGAGCTCGGTGGGGGCACGCTGGTTGTCGGCACCGATGGCCCGTCCGAACCGTCGCTCGAAGCGCTCGATAACGTTGCTGGGGCGCTACGCGAGCTGGCCGAGAGAATTGAGGGCCTCGGCGTAAACGTGGCGCTGGAATTTAACTGGTCGCCGCTCATCAGGAGCCTGCAGAGCGCAGTGCTGGTGGCTGAGAAAGTCCGCCACCAGCAAGTGGGGGTTCTCTTCGATCCCGCGCACTACTACACCACCCCGACGAAGCTCGAGCACCTAACTGCCGATGCCGTGGGGTGGATCAAGCACGTGCACCTGAATGACATGTCCGACAAGCCGGGCGACCTCGCCCACCGAGACTTCGACCGGGTCCTGCCGGGACAGGGGGTGCTCGACCTGGAGACGATCATCGCCACCATAGAGCGGCACGGCTACGAGAGATTCTTCTCCATCGAGCTCTTCAGCGAAGAGCTATGGCGGCTACCCGCTGAGGAGGCGGCGCGGCTTTGCTACGAGAGCTTGCTTCCACTTTGCGTCGACGGCGGCACCGGAAGCGCGAAGGTCGGTGAGGAAAGGGCCAAGGAGTTATAGGATGAAAAGAATACGTGACTTACTCCAGCGCGGTTTGCGCAGTAAGGAAGCGGGGATTCTTATCGCCCTGATCGTGACGATCGTGGTGTTCTCCCTGGCCGCTTACAACTTCTGGACCCTCGGCAATTTCTTCAACACCTCGCGCAACGTCACTTTCGTGGGGATCAGCGCTTTGGGGATGACCGCGGTGATCCTCACCGGCGGCATCGACCTCTCCGTCGGATCGGTGATGGCGCTGTCGGGAGTCACCACCGCGCTGGTCATGAACGGCGGAGCCCCGCTCGCGCTGGGCATCGCGGCCGGGCTCGGCGTCGCTATTGCGTTCGGGCTCTTCAACGGGATCTTGATCGCCAAGTTCAACCTGTCGCCGCTGGTGGTAACCTTGGGCAGCCTAGGCATCGCCCGCAGCTTGGCGTTAGCGGTGACGCAGGGTAGGCCGATCTCCGACTTCGGGCCGGACCAGGAAGCCTACTTCGCCATCGGAGGCGGGCAGGTTCTCGGCATCCCGAACCCCGTAATCTTCTTCGTCGTGCTGGCCCTGGCGGCGGGCTTTCTGCTGCGCCGGACAACTCTGGGCCGCTACATCTACGCCATCGGCGGCAACGAGCGCGCCGCCAGGCTCGCCGGCGTACCTGCGGACCGTGTGAAGATCTTCGTCTACGTGCTCAGCGCCACCTTGGCGGGGGTCGTGGGGATCCTCGAGGTGAGCTGGCTCTCCTCCGTTACCGCGAATCTCGCACTGGGCCGGGAGTTGCAAGTGATCGCCGCTACCGTGATCGGCGGCACCAGCCTGATGGGCGGTGAGGGGACTGTCCTGGGTACGGTCACCGGGGCCGTGCTCACCGAGGTGTTCCGCAACGGGCTCTTGCTCCTGGGGATAGACCCGTTCTGGCAGGGGACCTTCATAGGCCTGCTCATAATCGTCGCGGTTGGCATAGATCAATTACGGCATAGGAGGCAGAAGAGGTAACGATCCGACCGAAGATCAAGTTTACGGAGAGTCGTCAATGCTTGAGGGACGGAAAGGAGAAACAATGGTAGCCGGCAAGACAATGGATCGCCGCAGTTTCTTGAAGCTTGGCGGCGCCGGGCTTGCAGGGACGACGCTGCTGGGCATAGCGGGCTGCGCAAGAGGAGGAGGAGGGGGAGGAGGAGGGGGTGAGAAGGTCTTCGCACTCGTGCCGAAGCAGACCAACGATCCAAATTTCGTGATTGCCAGCGACGGTTGCAAGGCGGCGGCCAAGAAGCTCGGGGTGACCTGCGACTATGTTGGCCCCACCTCACCCGACGAGGCGGAGCAGATCCGCGTGCTGCAGGACGAGATTAGCCGTCAGCCGGACGGGATCTCGGTGAGCCCGCTCAACGCAGAGTCCGTGGGGCGGATCATAGACCAAGCGGTGAATCAAGGCATAAACGCTATTACCTTCGACTCCGACGCCCCCGACTCTAAGCGGGCGGCCTACGTCGGCACCAACAACACGCAGCTCGGGAAGGAGCTGGGCAACCTCCTCAAGAAGAACAAGCCGGATGGAGGAACCTACGCGATGATCACCGGGACGCTGGCGGCGAGCAACCTCAACCAACGCATCAACGGGGTGCGCTCGGTGCTGGGTCCCGAGTACGAGGAGGTTCAGGGCTCACCCTACCCGTGCCAAGACGAGGTGACGCGGTCGGTGCAGCTAGTCGGCGACATCCTGACCCGCTACTCCGACCTCGACGCCATAGTATCGGTCGGCGGTTGGCCTCTCTTCGCCCCTGAGGGCTACCGCGAGGCTCTGGGACAGCGTGTCGAGGACGTCCGCAACGGCCAGTTGGTGGTCGTAGTGGCCGACACCGTGGAGGAAGAGCTCAAGGCTTTGCAGGCCGGTCTTGCTACCGGCCTTGTCGGGCAGCGTTTCTACGAGATGGGGTACAAGTCGATGGAGGTCCTCAACGATATGGCCGAGGGCAAAGAACCTGCAAAAGAACACTTTTTCACCGGCCTAGACGCTGTGACCCGGCAGAACGTCGACGAGTACATAAAGAAGCAAGAGGGCAGGTAGTTAGGAGATGACCGAGGCGCTGATCGCGCTGGAGGAGATCACGAAGCGGTTCCCCGGGGTACTGGCCCTGGACCACATAAGCCTCGAAGTGCAAGAGGGCACCATCCACGCTGTCGTGGGCGAGAACGGCGCCGGTAAGTCCACCCTCATGCTGACCCTGGCGGGAATACACGCCCCCGACTCGGGACGCATCATCGTCGGGGGCGATCCGGTGCACTTTGCCGACCCGTTGGAGGCCAACCGGCGGGGCATCGGCATCGTCTTCCAGGAACTGAGTGTCTGGCCAAATCTCGATGTCAAAGAGAACATCTTCATGGGTATCGAGCCCCGGCGTGGGCCGCTCGTGGACTTCGCGAAGATGCGCCGGGAATCGGAGGAGCTCCTGTCTCGCCTCGGGGCGGACTTCTCACCCGACATGCTCGTGAGCGAGTTGAGCTTGGCCCAGCAACAGCTGGCCGAGATAGCCAAGGCCCTAGCCCGCAGCCCTGGGATCCTGATCCTAGACGAGCCCACCAGCAGCCTCTCCCCGCGCGAGATCGAAGACCTCTTCCGGGTGCTGCGCGACCTCAAGGCGCACGGCGTGACGATCTTGTACATCAGCCACCACCTGGAGGAAGTCTTCGCCCTCTGCGACGCGATAACGGTGATGCGCGACGGGCGGCACGTGCTGACCCGGCCGACTTCCGAACTAAGCCAGGAGGCCGTCATAAGGGCCATGGTGGGGCGGGACCTTGAGGAGTTCATCCGCCACGGGCAGCATCGTAAGGGCGAGGTGGTCCTTGAGGTGCGGAACCTGGGCTCGGGGCGGCGTTTTGGGAACGTTTCCTTCTCCCTGCGGGTGGGCGAAGTGGTCGGGATGGCCGGGCTGGTGGGCGCGGGGCGCAGCGAGCTAGCCCTCTCGCTAGTGGGCTTTCCGCCCCCCGATTCTGGTGAGATACTCGTGGAAGGAAGGGCGAGCAAGATCCGCTCTCCTCAGGATGCCCTGCGTCACGGCATCGTCCTGCTGCCCGAAGACAGGAATTTATCCGGGCTGGTCCTCAACATGAGCGTGCGGGAGAACATGACCCTGGCCGTGCTCCGCAACCTGGTTCGAGGGGGGATGACCGAGCCGAGCCGCGAGCGGGGCGTGGCCGAAGACCTGGTGCGCCGGCTCAACATCAAGACCCCGGGTCTCGAGACTCCGGTGGTCAATCTCTCCGGCGGTAACCAGCAGAAGGTCTTGCTCGGGCGGAGCCTCACCACCGAACCGAAGGTGTTGATCATGGACGAACCCACCCGCGGGATCGACGTGGGTGCCAAGGCGGAGATCTACGCGCTGATCGACCGCCTGGCCCAGGACGGTCTCGCCGTCCTGGTGATCTCCTCCGAACTCCTCGAGGTCCTGGGCATCTCCGACAGGATTCTGGTCATGCGACAGGGCGAACTGTCGGGAGAGCTCTCTGGCGCCGACGCCGACCAGGAGAAGATCATGACCCTCGCGATACCGACGAGCCATACGAAGGGCCATACAGGATAGTACAAGGAACTCGTAGATGAAGTTCTGTGCGAACGTATCGATCCTGTTCAAGGAGGTCGCGCTACCGGAGCGGTGCGCGAGGGTGAAGGAGGCGGGATTTTCGGCGGTGGAGTTCTGGCGGCCGTCGGGTGAGGACCTTAGTGAGATTGAGGCGCCGACAAAGGACGCTGGCCTAAAGGTCGTGCTGGTCAACTTCGATGCGGGAGACATACCCGGCGGGGATCAGGGAGCTCTTGAGCAACCCTGAGTGGCACGAGCAGTTCCCGGAGAACGTGCCCGTGGCTCTGGAGCTTGCTCGAAGCTCCGTTGCACGAAGCTCAACGCGCTAGTCGGGCACGACAAGGGGAACCGCGAGGAGCATCTTGCTCTAGCTCGGGAGAACGTCGCCTGAGCGGCGGACCGGGCCCCGGATCCGAGGTTCACTGCTAGGAGGCACACTCGGGGGTGTGGCGGTAGCCGTCGTTTATGTTCGACGGCAGGACCTCGAGAAACGTCTGAAAGGTGGAAGCGGGTACAGCTTGTGGGCAAGAGGCCCAAGCGCCTATTTTCAGTACCCACGGTATGCACTGAAGCGCATCTTTATTCACCTCCACAAGATGTAGGGTTTAGGGTTAGGTACTCGGGCGGGACAGTAGGCCATTCTCCATCCGGATAGGGACGGGGATATGCAGGATCTCGTATACGAACTTCCGAGAATTCCTCTTCCGAAACTGTCTAAAAAGTCGCTCAGTAGTGTCTCATGAGCAGATATCGCTGGCATACCGCAGCAAGCTGAGCTCTTTTTACCCGTTTCGTAGGTTTCTACGGCCTTCGTTTTGGGACTATCTGGACTTTTTAGACAGTTTCTCCACGCACTCGGGTGAATAAGGGCAAGAGAAAAGGCCAGGGCTCTTAGCAGCCCCGGCCCTCTGACCTAAGCTAGGTGTGGCCAGAGTCGCCTAAGGCCCTTTGGGATACTTTACGGACCCGGTTACTTGAAACCACCCGTAGTTTTCTTCTTCGGGTCGAACGCCGTATTCCACAGCCCCAGCAGTCTACAGTCCGTAGCATCCGCCTGGCAGGCCGTTAGGGCAGCTTGTGAGGCCCCTTGATCCGTGCGGTCCCAATTGGCCCACCACGGAGAAACCGGCCCCGGAGATTGGCCCTGGGCGAACGCAGCCCAGCCGTTGTATACCCAGACCCCCAGTTGGCAGTTGGTCGCTCCTTTTTGCTGACAGGTGTTCAAGGCTGCTTGCTTGGCAGACGCCTTGCTGGTCCTGGTCTTCCAATAGAGCTTGGACTCGCCCTGAGATACATCGCCTATATACAAAGCCCCGTAGTACTGCGGCTTGGACGCTGCAGATGCTCCGGGCACAACTATGATGGCGATGAGGGTCAGCGCCATCGCGACGCAGGCCAGCAGCAGTACGGATAGACGTCTCATGCTTCACTTCCTCTCTTCGAGAGGCTCCTCCTCAACTGCACAACGGGGCTAAGTATTCCAGGTTACAAGGGCTGGCGCTACACCCAAACAGCGTATTTTTGGTGTTCAGAACACCTATTCCACTTACTGGGGTGAATAGCGCATTGCCACGCTTGGGCGATTTGCTGCCTTATCACGCTTGCTACCATTTAAACAAACGCTCCGTTGAGGAGTGTGGGCAAAAGGAGTAGTGGCGCTTTAGGAGTAATCAAGAGGGAGAAAGGCCAGGCATAAACGGGGTGTTAGGGACGGAGAACGCAAGGAGGAGATACGCTAAGTCGGAAGAAAACAAGGCTCTCGCCCGCCGCTATTTGGAGGAGATCTGGGATAAGGGCAACGTGGACTTAATCGACGAGCTGTTCACTACCGACTTCGTCCACCACGGTCCCCCCGCTGTTGAGGGAGAGGTGCGTGGCCCGGAGGATTTTAAGGGCCTAGTGAGCACCTACCATGCCGGCCTCCCGGATTTCCGAGTTACTATTGATGACATGATAGCCGAAGGTGACAGGGTGGTTACTCGCTGGACGGTAAGGGGCACCCACCAAGGTGAGCTTATGGGCAGCGCTCCTACCGGCAATCAGGTAACCTTTACCGGCTACCTCTTCGACCGCATCGCCGGCAGCAAAATCGAGGAAGAGTGGGTCGACTATGACACCCTCCACGTGATGCAAGAAATCGGTGCTGTTCCCCAACAGGGGTAGGCCACCGGGGCTTAACTCAGGTATTCGGAGGCCGCTTTTCCGGGCTGAGGCGTAGCAGCTCCGCCCGCTTTTGTGTCCCCGAACTTCCGGGAATGCTTCTTCCACGCACTCGGGTGAATAAGGGCAAGAGTGAGGGCCGGCGGGCGAAGGCTTTTTCTCCTTCCTCCCGCTTTTCACACTAGCGGGTTAGATTCTAACCTTCCGGTGCCTGAAGCCTCAGCGGCCGATCGCACTCGCCGCCAGTGGCCGGAAGCGCATCACCAAAAAGGGCGGCTCTGATGTCTCTTGCCCAGCGTTGAGGACCGCCGAGCGATGGAGCTGGTTGACGGTAACGTAGAAGTAGCCATCGGGACCATAGCTGAAGCCGTCCGGCCAGAGCAAACGTTCCTCATCCCTCACTAGGATCTGATAGCCGCCGTCGGGTGTCGTCACTCCGATGGCGTTGTTCCCAAGATCCGTTATGTAGATGTTGCCGGCGACGTCTATGCTTATGCCGTCGCAGGGGGCCTTCTCGCCGTAGCGCTCTACCCGCTCGCCCAAAGCGTCCGGAGAGAGGCCCTCATCGAGCAGGTCGGCTGCGCGGAGGCGGTAGACGCTCGTGCCGTGGATAGAGCCGTAATAGACCCATTCGTTGGCCGGGTCTATGACGATGGGATCGAGGCCCAGCTTCGGTTCCTCCGCCTCCCCTTCCGGGTTCTCGGCGCGTATCGGACGCCCCTCGATCTCGAGGGAGACATCCTCCTCGGGATGCAGGCTGTGGTGTCCAAGATGCGCTCGCCGCACGCGCCCCGTCTTCAGGTCCACGGTCACGATAGCCGGATCGCGGGGCCCATGGAGGGAGCCGTGCACATTCAGGTCCGCTATAAAGATGGCCCCCCGGACCTCGTCTATGGCGAAGTCCTGCTGCAAAGAGCCGGGTCGCCCGGCGTGCGGGGGGATCGTGATGATACGGTGAAGCTCGTCGCGCTTAGTGTCCCAGGCCACCATTTTGGGGGGAAGCTCGCCGCCGCCCATGTCCATGATCCACACCACGCCATTGCGGTCAGACTGCACGCCGATTACGGCCGAGAGTCCTATCCCCTCCTCCTCATCGGGCGCGGTGCTCCAGTCTTCGT
>Ga0126304_10001667_pt1 | contig 10565 bp, 10 predicted proteins | sample Plot25_FD_92538 | JGI IMG/M metagenome (GOLD analysis project Ga0126304, IMG submission 92538) | Serpentine soil microbial communities from UC McLaughlin Reserve, CA, USA - Plot25 | ecosystem: Environmental > Terrestrial > Soil > Grasslands | place: USA: UC McLaughlin Reserve, Lake County... | reverse complement strand
CCGAGCGCACCCGACTGGAGTTTGCGCCCGGGGTGAGCGTCATCGTCGGTCCGAACGGCTGCGGCAAGTCCAACATCACCGACGCCGTGCTCTGGGCCATGGGGGAGCAGAGCCCGCTCGCGGTCCGTGGCCAGACGATGCAGGACATGATCTTCGCGGGCGGCGACGGGGAATCGCCGCGTCGGCACGCGGAAGTAGAGGTCGTGCTGGACAACGGCGACGGCACCACCGGCGAGTTCTCTGAGATTTCCATTTGCAGGCGGCTCGATCGAAGCGGCGAGGGCGAGTATCGCCTGAACGGCGCCCGGTGCCGCCTGGTCGACGTGATCGAGATGCTCGCCGACGCGAACCTGGGTAACGAGATGCACTCCGTGATCAGTCAGGGCCGGGTGGAGGAGATCGTCCACTCGCGCCCTCGCGAGCGGCGGCTGCTCGTCGAGGAGGCGGCAGGCCTCGGCAAGCACCGCAAGCGGCGCCGGCGCGCGCAACTCAAGCTGGAGCGCACGCAGGACAACCTCGATCGGGCGCTCGACGTGGAGCGCGAGGCGCGCAGCCGGCTGCGCCCGCTAAAGCGCCAGGCGCAGGCCGCGGACATCCATGCGCGCCTCGAGCGCGAATCAGCCGAATTGCGGGGCCGTCTGCTCGCGAGTGAGCTTCATGTCCACGGCGCTGATCTTGTTGCCGCAGAGCGCGCCGCCGCCGAGGCCCGGGAGGCGCGCCAGGAGGTGGAGTCCGAGCTCGCGAAGGTGGCGTCGAAGCGCACCGAGATCGAGGAACGCCTCGCGGATCGCGATCGCGAGCGCACGGCCGAGTGGGGCCGCCTCACGGCGCTGCGGGCCGCCCACGAGCGGCTCAGCGTTCGCTCCGAGGCCCTCGTCGTTCGCCGTGCAGAGCTGGCAGCCGAGCTAGATCGGCAGCGCGCGGCATTGGGGGCTCTCGCCGAGGAGGCGGCGTCAGCTGCCGACGATTCCGGCGATCCGGTGGGCGCCGGCCTCCGACGGATTGGCTCGGCGCTCGACGAGGCGACGCAGGCCCACCGCGGGGCCACGCATGCCTCGAACGACGGCGATCGCGCCAACGAGGTCGCGCGAATCCGCGACGCCGCCGAGCGCGCCGCGAGCGGAGCGCGCCGGGTCGAGGGCCTGCTGGGCAAGCGTCGCCAGGACTCCCTCGAGGGGCGCATCGTCGCCTCGACGGCCGTGGTCGGGAAGATCGACGTCCTGCTCGAGGTGGGAGCCGGTGCCCGCGATGCCGTTGGTGAGCGCGCCACGGCGCTCGAGCGCCAGATGCTCGACCGCGGCGACGCCGAGGACTTCACGGTGCGGCTTCGCGAGTGCTCGCAGGCCGAGTCGGGATTGCAGTCGCGGCTCCACGCGACGGGCGAGGCGGTGACGGAGGCCGAGGTGAGGGCGGCCCACCTGCGCGACCGCCGCGACGAGGCCTCCGCCGGCCTCGAGCGCGTCGCGAGAACCCTGGGGCGCGAAGTCGAGGCGGCCTCAGCGGCTCTCGATACCGCGGAGCGCGAGGAGATCGAGCGCAAGCTGGAGCGGCTCGCCCGCCGTCGCGAGGCGCTGGGTCCGGTGAATCCCCTGGCCGAGCGCGAGTACGCCGAGGCGCTGGAGCACGTCGAGCAGCTCGCCGAGCAGCGGGCGGATCTCGAGGCCGCCATGGCCGAGCTCGATGGCCTGATCACGGACACCGACCGGAAGATCCGTAGCGCATTCGAGGAGACCTTCGAGGCCACCCAGCGCAACTTCGAGGAGCTGGTCGAGCATCTGTTTCCGGGCGGGCGAGGACGCCTGCGCCTAGTGGACGAGCGAAGCCCGAAGCTGGTCCTCGGCGGCGAGTCGGAGGACGAGAAGTCCGAGGAATCGGAAGACGACCAAGACCCTGACCAGGGCGTGGAGATCGAGGTCACCCCGGCCGGCAAGGCGACGCGTCGCCTCTCACTGCTCTCCGGTGGGGAGAAGGCACTGGTGGCGCTCGCGTTCGTCTTCGCGGTCTTCCTGGCCCGCCCGTCGCCCTTCTACATCCTCGACGAGGTGGAGGCCGCGCTCGACGACGCCAACATCGATCGCTTCCTCCAGCTCGTTCGGCGGTTCTCGGACCGCGCGCAGTTTGTGATCGTCACCCACCAGAAGCGCACGATGGACGCAGCGGACGTGCTCTACGGCGTGAGCATGGGCAAGGGCGGCATCACGAAGGTGATCTCCCGCCGCCTGTCGCAGGATGGCGACGCGGTCGAGGTGACTGCCGAAGTCGCCGAGGCCGCCTGACGCTGCGCCACTAACCTGCGGCGCCATGGCCCGCAGCTGGAGTGAAGCCTTCGACCTAGGCGACGGCACCATGCCTCCGGCGTCACAGGAGGACGAGGCACAGCGCAGAGGTGTCTTCCGACGTCTGCGGGAGTCGCTCTCCAAGAGCCGCCAGGCCCTGCAGGCCGAGCTCAGCTCGAGCCTGTTCGAACAGCTCGACGACGAGACGTGGGAGCGACTCGAGGAGGCGTTGATCCTCGCCGACGTCGGGGCGAAGACGACCGCCGATGTCGTTGGGCGGCTCGAGCACGAGGTCGAGGCGGGAAGCGTGGGCGGCGGCGAGGCGCTGCGCGAGCGCCTTGTGGAGATGCTGGCCGAGGTCGCCGCAACCGATGGCGCCCGCATCGATCTCACCAGCCGCCCGGCCCTTCTGATGGTCGTGGGCGTCAACGGGACCGGGAAGACCACGACGATCGGCAAGCTTGCGTGGCACATTCGCGAGGAGCTCGGCCTGTCGGTGATCGTCGCGGCGGCGGATACCTACCGCGCCGCGGCGATCGAGCAGCTCGAGACGTGGGCCGAGCGCGCGGGAGTCGAGATCGTCCGCGGCTCCCCGGGTGGCGATCCGGGTGCGGTCGTCTTCGATGCGATCGGAGCGGCCGAATCGCGTGGCATCGACGTCGTGATCGCGGACACCGCGGGCCGCCTTCACACCCACACGAACCTGATGGAGGAGTTGTCGAAGGTTCGCCGCGTCGCCGCGAAGCGGCTCGAGGGCGCCCCGCACGAGTCGCTGATCGTGATCGACGCCACCACCGGGCAGAACGGGCTGCGGCAAGCGCAGGTGTTCGCCGATGCGGTGGAGCTGACCGGGGTGGTGCTGACGAAGCTGGACGGAACCGCGAAGGGCGGGATCGCGCTCGCGATCGCATCCGAGCTCGACCTGCCGGTGAAGCTGATCGGGGTGGGGGAGGGGCTGGAGGACTTACGACCGTTCGACCCGCGAGAGTTCGCGGCCGCTCTCGTGGGGGAGTAGCTCGAGCTCGTAGCGCTGGTAGGTGATCTCGGCTCGTCCCCAGCGGGGACCGGTCTCCTCTTCGGTGAGGCGGAATCCGTGGTCTCGGTAAATGTGGGCGGCGGCGCGCAGGTCGCTGAAGGTCTCGAGGACCGCGCGGTCGAAACCGGTGTCGCCCGCGGTCTCGAGGAGCTCACCCAGGAGCTGTCGCCCGAGTCCCATCCCCCGTAGCTCCGGATCGAGCACGAAGAACCGCACACAGGCCACGCCCTCTCCCTCGTCGGTGAGCGCGAGGCTCCCGGCGTGCCTCCCGTCGCGCTCGACGATCCAGATCGCCTCGCTGTCTCGGGGGAAGCCCCGCAGGGCCGCGTGGGCCACGGCGGCCGCGACGTGCGCCTCGAAGCTCGAGTCCACGCCGTACTCGCGCGCGTAGAGGAGCCCGTGGTGCTCGATGATCGCCCCCAGGTCACCGGGACGAAGCTCGCGTCGAATGGAGTGGTGCATGGCCTGATTCTCACAACTACGTGAATCGCCGCAACACATTGTTGTCACCGAATTGATCGTGAAATACGATGAATCTGTGAACGACACCTGCCGGTCGCGGAGCTAAAGCTCCGCGCCAACACACCTGATGGAGCTTCGACAGCTTCGATACGCGGAGGCGGTCGCCCGCCATCGGCACTTCACCCGCGCCGCGGAGGAGCTCCACGTCGCGCAGTCCGCGCTCTCCCACCAGATCCGCCGACTGGAGGCCGAGCTCGGCACAGAATTGTTCGCGCGTACGAGCCGGACCGTCGTCCCGACCGAGGCGGGCGAGGCGGTTGCCGCCCGGGCGCGACGGGTTCTGGCCGAGGTCGATGGCGTCCGCGAGGAGGTCGACGACCTTGAGGGCCTGGTGAAGGGGAGGATCACGATCGGCGCGCTGCTTCCCGCCGGCGCCATCGACGTGCCGGCGCTCCTGGCGCGGTTCAGCCACGCGCACCCCGGCGTCGACGTCACGCTTCAGGAGGGCACTGCGGGCGACATGTTGCGGCACCTCGCGCGGGACGAGATCGACGCGGCCTTCTCCCTGCTGGCCTCCGAGCCCCCGGAGAGCCTCGTCGCGGAGCGTGTCAGCGTGGACGAGCTGGTCGCCGCGTTCCCACCGGGCACTGCGCCTGGACGCGGTCCCGTTAGTGCCGCCACGGTGGGTCGAGGCGTGATCCTCACACCACGGTCTGGGTCAGCGACCAAGACGGCGCTGGAGGAGTTCTTCGCCGCAGCAGGGGTGCCGTTTCACGTCTCGTGTGAGAGCGGCGATCCGTTCCTGCTTCGCTGCCTGGCCTCCGCGGGGTTCGGGACCGCCGTGCTGCCGCGCTCATTGACTGAGCGGAAGGGGCCCGCCGTCGACGTTCGTCCCCTGCGGCCGGCGGTTCGGCTGCCCGTGGCGATGCTGTGGCGACGGGACCGGCGCCTCTCGCCGGCTGCTCGGACCTTCATCGAGTACGCGCGCGACGCCGCTGCCGACGGCACGCCGTAAGCTCGAATACGTGAACTGCACCTGCAACTGCCAGCGCCGTACGGCGCTGGCCTGACACCAATGTTCGACCAGCTCTCCGATCGTCTCCAGGAAACGCTCTCGGGCGTTCGCTCGCGCGGCAAGCTGAGCGAGGCGGACGTCGATCGCGCGATGCGGGAGATCCGCCTCGCGCTGCTCGAGGCCGACGTCAACTTCAAGGTCGTGAAGCAATTCACCTCCCAGGTGCGCGAGCGATGCCTCGGCGCCGGGGTGCTGGACAGCCTCAATCCAGGCCAGCAGGTCGTGAAGATCGTCAACGAGGAGCTCGCCGCGTTGATGGGCGGCGCGGGCCGCGACATCGCGTTCGCCAGCTCCGGACCCACCGTGATCCTGATGGCGGGGCTGCAGGGCTCGGGGAAGACGACGGCGTGCGCCAAGCTGGCCAAGCTCCTCGCCAAGCAGGGAAAGACGACCGCCCTCGTCGCGTGCGACACGCAGCGCCCGGCGGCGGTGGATCAGCTCGTCACGATGGGTCAGCGGGCTGGGGCGAAGGTCTACGAGCAGGGGACCAGTCGCGACCCGGCCGACATCGCCGAGTGGGCGTTGGATCAGGCCAAGGCCGCTGGGGACGACGTCTTGGTCGTCGACACCGCCGGGCGGCTTCACATCGACGAGGAGCTGATGGACCAGCTCGTGGCGATTCGCAAGCGAACCAAGCCGCACGACGTCCTGCTCGTGCTCGACGCCATGACGGGGCAGGACGCCGTGAACATCGCCGAGGAATTCGCCTCGCGGGTGGAGTTCGACGGCGTGCTGATGACGAAGCTCGACGGCGACGCCCGCGGCGGCGCTGCACTGTCGGTGAAGGCCGTGACGGGCAAGCCGATCCTGTACGCCTCGACCGGCGAGAAGCTCGCCGAGCTCGAGCGCTTCCACCCCGAGCGGATGGCGACTCGAATTCTCGGGATGGGCGACGTCATGTCGCTCATCGAGAAGGCGGAGGAGGTCTCCGACGAAAAGCAGGCCGAAGAGCTTCAGCGCAAGATGCGCCGCCAGGAGTTCACGCTTGAGGACTTCCTGCAGCAGATGAAGCAGGTCCGGAAGATGGGCCCCCTGAGCAGCGTGCTGGGAATGATGCCCGGCATGGGCAAGACGATGAAGCAGCTCCGCGAGGTCAACGTGGACGACCGCGAGCTCGACCGCCTTGAGGCGATCATCCTGTCGATGACGCCCGCCGAGCGAGCCCGGCCCGACATGATCGACGGCTCGCGCCGCAAGCGGATCGCGAGGGGATCCGGTACGACCATTCAGGCGGTCAACCAGCTCGTCAAGCAGTTCGGCCAGATGCGCAAGCTGATGGCGCAGATGGCGAGGGGGAAGATGCCCGATCCGCAGCAGCTTTTACGAGGTATGTGAGGTGCGACTGTGTAACCTGAGCCGCCGCAGATGGCCGTAAGAATCAGACTCACGAGGGTCGGGTCGCGCAAGAACCCGATATGGCGCATCGTCGTGGCCGACCGCCGCTCGCCGCGCGATGGCCGCATCATCGAGACGATCGGGCACTACAACGCTCAGACCGATCCGTCGACGATCGTGATCGACGAGGACCGGGCCCGACACTGGCTCACCCACGGCGCGCAGCCCACCCGCACGGTTGCCGGGCTCCTGCGAACCCAGGGGATCCAGGCCGTCGGGCGCTGATGCGCGACCTGGTCGAGTTCCTCGCCCGGGCGCTCGTCGAGGACCCCGACGCCGTCGAGGTCACGGAGGTTGAGGAGAACGGCGATCTGGTGGTGGAGGTGACGGTGGGCGGTGACGACCTCGGCCGACTGATCGGCAAGGGCGGCCGCGTGGCCAACGCGATCCGAACCGTCGCCAAGGCGGCCTCCACCGGCTCCGACCGGCGGGTCCTGGTCGAGTTCATTGAAGATTGACGTCTTCACGCTTTTTCCCGAATGGTTCGACTGGTTCTACGGGCAGCGCCACGTGCGCAACTCGGTCGAGGCCGGCACTGAGCTCCGGCTCTTCAACTACCGGGACAGCACACCGCTCGGCGGTGGGCAGGTAGACGACGCGCCCTACGGGGGCGGTGCCGGGATGGTCCTGCGCGTCGACGTGGTCGATGCGGCGCTGAGCGCAGCGTACGCGGACGGTCGCGAGCCGAGCCGGGTGCTCGTGCTGGCCCCGTCCGGCCGCCAGCTCGACGAGACCCTTGCCCGCGAGTTGGCCTCCGAGCCGCACGTGGCACTTCTGTCGGGCCGCTACGAGGGGATCGACGAGCGCGTGCGGGACCACCTGGCGACCGACGCGGTCTCGATCGGTCCCTACGTTCTGTCGGGAGGCGAGCTTGCGGCGATGGTCGTCGCCGACGCGATCATTCGCAAGCTCCCCGGAGCCCTGGGCCACGCGGACAGCGCCGTCGAGGAGTCCTTCTCGGAGGCGCTGGGCGGCGCTCCGGAATATCCCCACTACACCCGCCCGGCCTCGTACCGCGGCTGGGGCGTCCCCGACGTGCTCCTGTCGGGCGACCATGAGCGCGTACGGGAGTGGCGGATGGAGGAGAGTCGCAGGCGGGGTGGCGGCACGACTGAATAGCGCGCGGGGCGCGGCTTGGAGCCCGGCGTTGGTTGGGCTGGGTAGGGGGAGGCGCCCGGGTCGCTCCGCCAGCACGAGTAAGTGATTGACCCCCATATAGGTGGTAAATCCCGCACTCGATGGTCCTGGCGCGATCGACTGAACGATTGGGGACACATACGGTCCCCAAATCCACACTCGACGCTCGGAGTCGCACCACCGACGCCGAGGCCGCCCCCTCGGTGCCCTGGTTCGCGCCACCGTTCGGCCGGGTCTGCCAACCAACGCCTAGTAAGATTCGCCGCCGCGCGGCCGCGGGCCAGGCTTGTTTCTTTGCCTGCGAGCCGCTTTTCTGCGCCCCCTCCGTGAACTCGACGCCATGAGCACGATCATCGACAGCATCGAGCAGCGCCAGCTGAAGCGCGTGCCGCGCTTCGCGGCCGGGGATCGTGTGCGCGTGCACTTTCAGGTCGTCGAGGGGACGAGGCGCCGTACGCAGGTGTTCGAGGGCGTCGTAATCGCTCGCCGCGGCTCCGGTGCGCGGGAGACGTTCACCGTCCGCAAGCAGTCCTTCGGCGTGGGCGTCGAGCGGACATTTCCGGTGCACTCACCCAAGATCGAGCGGCTCGAGGTCGTCGCCCGGGGCGATGTTCGCCGGGCGAAGCTCTACTACCTTCGCGGTCGGGTCGGAAAGCGGGCGCGGGTCGCCGAGCGGCGCTGGGGGATCGAGGACGATCTCGTGCTGACGACGGAGGAAGCCGAGGCGGTCGACTCCGAGGGGCTTGCGCAGAGCGAGGCCGAACCCATCGTCGAGTCGGAGGAGGCAGAGGGCGACGGTGAGGGCGCCGACGAGACTTCGGAGGAACAGCCCGCCGGCGAGGAAGCCTCAGGGCCAGACGAGCAGCCGGCGAGCGCGGAAGCTGCAGACGAGCAGCCGGCAAGCGAGGAAGCGGAAGCAACTGCCGACGAGGAGGGAGAGGCTGGCGCCGAAGCATCCGAGGGATCCGACGAGGGCGCCGAGGATTCCGAGGGTGAAACGGCCAAGGACGCACGGTCTGGCGGTTGAACCCGCTGATCCCGAAACCCAGCACGGGGCGCGGCGCCCTGCTCGAGCTTGTGGTGATCGTGGCGCTCGCCATCGGCTTGGCGCTGCTGATCCAGGCATTCCTCGTGAAGCCGTACCAGATCCCGTCGCCATCGATGGAGCCCACCCTGGACGTCGGCCAGCGCGTGCTGGTCGATCGCGTCAGCTACCGCTTCAGCGACCCCCAGATCGGGGACATCGTGGTCTTCCATCCGCCGCAGGGGGCGGTTTCCGGGGGGCCGCAATGCGGCGTTCGACAGCCTCCCGGGGAGGCGTGCCCGCAGGCGGTCGATCAGGAGGCCGACACGAACTTCATCAAGCGAATCGTCGCGGGGCCGGGCGATCGGCTTTCCATCAAGGGCGGCCACCCCGTGGTCAACGGCGTGATGGCCGAGGAGGACTTCATCAACCCCTGCCGCAACGGCGGCACGTGCAATCTGCCCAAGCCGATCACGATCCCTCCCAACGAGTACTTCATGATGGGCGACAACCGGGGGTCCAGCGACGACAGCCGCTTCTGGGGACCCGTCCCCCGCGACTGGATCATCGGGGAGGCGCGCCTGACCTACTGGCCGCCGGACCGCATCGGGTTCCTCTAGGCCACCGAAATCACGGTCTTTGCGGGGTAGGGCGACGTCACGTCCCGGCCGGCGCCTGAATCCACCCGGACAGTTGTTCATCATGCTCGCGATGGCGCGGGTGGACACAGCGGCGGCAAAGGCCGAGGCTCCGGCGTCGCCCGCCCCCGCCAAGAGGCGCATCACTGCCCGACGCCGGCGCGCGGCGAAGCTGTTTCGCTTCGATCGCTCGCTTGGGTCGCGCTTCGTCGCGGGCGCTGACGAAGCCGGACGGGGTTCGCTGGCGGGGCCGCTGGTCGCTGCTGCCGTCTTGATCGACTACGAGACCCTCAGCCTGCGCAATCGCCGGGCGCTCTCCGATCTGGACGACTCGAAGGTCCGGAGTCCGGAGGAGCGCGAGGAGCTCTATCCCCACGTGCTGCGGGCGGCGTCCCGGGTTGCCGTCACGGTGCGCTGCGTGCGCGGGATCGACTCGCGGGGCCTTCACGTGACCAACCTCGCCGCGCTGGCGCGAAGCCTCGAGCGGGTAGCTGTGCCCGGTGCGGTCTGCCTCACCGACGGATTCCGGGTCCCCGCCTGCTCGGTCGCGCATCGCGCGGTGATCGACGGGGACGCCAAGAGCGCCGCGATTGCCGCCGCGTCGGTGGTGGCGAAGGTGACGCGGGATCGCTACATGTGCAGTGTCGACGGCGCCTATCCGCAGTTCGGGTTCGCCGGCAACGTCGGCTACTCGACTCCCGAGCATCGGGCGGCGATCATCGAGCACGGGCCATCTGACCTGCACCGGCGCTCCTTCCAGTCGATCGCGTACTCGCAGCTCGAGTTCCCCTGAGCCGCGCAATCGACACGGGGCGGCTGCCGACGCTCCGGGCCGCCGCCCAGCTCCTGCACCGCCCCTCCGATCTGAGGGATCCGGTGGAGGTGGCGCGGCTTAGCGCCGGCATCCAGGCCCAGGACCCTCGCGCCGGGCGGCTTGGCTTCAGGGCCCGGAGCATGCGCCTGCGCGCCGCCGACGTCGATCGGGCGCGGACCGAGGAGCGCTCGATCGTTCGAACCTGGGCGATGCGAAGCACGATGCATCTGCTCGCAGCGGAGGACGCGGGCTGGCTCCTGCCGCTGTTCGATGCCGGCCTGGTGGCGGACTCGCGGCGCCGCCTTGGCCAGCTCGGGCTCGACGCTTCCGTGCAGAACAAGGCACTCGAAGCCATCCGCACGGCGCTCGAGAGCGACGGCTTCCTCGGCCGCAGCGAGCTCGTGGCCAGGCTCGGGCACCTTGGGATCGAGATCGATGCCCCGAAGCGGGTGCACCTGTTCCGCCTCGCGACGGGGGTGGGCATCGGGATCCTTGGCCCCGACTCCGGCTCGGAGACGCTGCTCGCGCTGGCGCGGGATTGGGTGGGCGAGCGGCCGCGGCACGACCGCGATGCCGCCGTGGGCGAGCTCACCCGGCGCTACGTCCGCGCCTTCGGCCCGGCCACCGAGGCGGACTTCGCCGGCTGGTCGGGGCTCCCGCTGCGGGATGTTCGCGCTGGGCTGACGCGGATCGGCAACGAGTTGGTGG
>Ga0126304_10001666_pt1 | contig 10566 bp, 10 predicted proteins | sample Plot25_FD_92538 | JGI IMG/M metagenome (GOLD analysis project Ga0126304, IMG submission 92538) | Serpentine soil microbial communities from UC McLaughlin Reserve, CA, USA - Plot25 | ecosystem: Environmental > Terrestrial > Soil > Grasslands | place: USA: UC McLaughlin Reserve, Lake County... | reverse complement strand
ACCTCGCCGATGCGGCCCATGGCCTGGCTGTCGGAGGACATCATCGAGAGCGCGCCGAGGTCGTGCAGGATGTCCTCGGCGGCGATCGTCTCCTTGCGGATGCGGCTCTCGGCGAAGGCGAGGTCCTCGGGGATCGCCGGGCTCAGGTGGTGGCACACCATCAGCATGTCGAGATGCTCGTCGATGGTGTTGACCGTGAACGGCCGCGTCGGGTTGGTCGACGAGGGCAGCACGTTCGCAAGACCCGCCACCTTGATGATGTCGGGCGCGTGGCCGCCGCCGGCGCCCTCTGTGTGGAACGCATGGATGGTGCGGCCCTTGAAGGCCGCGATGGTGTCCTCGACGAAGCCCGATTCGTTGAGCGTGTCGGTGTGGATCATGACCTGGACGTCGTGGTCGTCGGCGACCGAGAGGCAGCAATCGATCGCCGCCGGCGTCGTGCCCCAGTCCTCGTGGAGCTTGAGCGAGCAGGCGCCGGCCTCGACCATCTCGACGAGCGCGCCCGGCCGCGAGGCGTTGCCCTTGCCGGCGAGGCCGAGGTTCACCGGGAAGGAATCGAAGGCGCGCAGCATCATCTCGATGTGCCACGGCCCGGCCGTGCAGGTCGTCGCCTTCGTGCCCTCGGCCGGGCCGGTGCCGCCGCCGAGCATCGTCGTGACGCCCGCCATCAGGGCGTCGTCGATCTGCTGCGGGCAGATGAAATGGATGTGCGAATCGAAGCCGCCGGCGGTCAGGATCTTGCCCTCGCCGGCGATCACCTCGGTGCCCGGCCCGATGACGATGTCGACGCCCGGTTGGATATCTGGGTTGCCGGCCTTGCCGATCCGCGCGATGCGGCCGCCCTTCAGCCCGACGTCGGCCTTCACGATCCCCCAGTGATCGAGGATGAGGGCGTTGGTGATGACCGTGTCGACGGCGCCGTCGGCGTTCCTCGCCTGCGACTGCCCCATTCCGTCGCGGATGACCTTGCCGCCGCCGAACTTCACCTCCTCGCCGTAGACCGTGAGGTCGCGCTCGACCTCGATCACGAGGTCCGTGTCGGCAAGGCGCACCCGGTCCCCGACGGTCGGCCCGAACATGTCGGCGTAAGCGGAGCGGGGGAACGGGAAGGGCATGGATGGCCTCTAGGGAACGGAGCTGTAGGAGGCGGATTCCGCCGCATCCTCATCGAAGGTGAACGTGGTCCTGCACCCGAGGTCGAGGTTAATCTCGGCTAAAAGGTAATCAGCGAAATCCGCCGGGCCGGCGCGATACTCTTTCAGAGCTCGGCCCGCTGCATCGGGGAACGCCACCTCGATCCCGTCCGTGTCGAGGATCTGCTCGACCTTCGACACGATCTCGGCGCGCGAAGTCCGGAGCTTCCGCGTCAGAGTCCATACGGCCTCGGCGAGGACGATGGGGTTGATCAGGATGGGCCCTTCCTGGCGCGCGCCCTTGATGAGCCCCATCGCGCGGGCGTACTGGCCGGGATCGTCGTCGAGCAGGACCCGCAGCAACACATTCGTGTCGATGCCGATCATCGCCTCCTCGGCCCCGCGCTTCGCTTCGCTTGCTCCTCCATCGCATCCGCGACGGCGCTCTTGATGTCGGACTTCTCGACGGCTCTTCCCAACCGCTTGCCGAGATGCCTGAGGGAGCCGGCGAGCTCGTCGATGCTGCGCCGCTTGCGAAGGGTCGTGTGCCCGTCCTCGACGATGAGATCGAGAGTATCTCCGACTTCGACGCCGGCGAGCTTCCGATAGCTTATCGGCAAAGTGACCTGCCCCTTGCTCGTGACCTTCGTCTGGAATCTCGGCATCATAATTTTCCTTACATTTGCATTCTGCCTTACCTTATAGCTAAGGTAAGGCCGTAGCAAGGCTCCGCGCCTTCGTCGCGACGGGCGGGGAAGGGGAAGCACGTAGCCTCAAGCGGTCAGGGGCGCGAAGCCCGGGTCGCGGGCGGCATCTCGATCCAAGGTCATAGTGACCCGGCAACCCGCAAGGGAATTGCGGACCGCGATCAGTTGATCCGGGAATTCGGCACGGTGATTGGCCGAGCGCACGATCGCGTCGCGAACGGCGTCCCGGTCCTCGACGACGATGTTCGCATGTTCGGTGATTTTTCGAAGAGCGACCAGCACCCAGTCACGCTCCCAGCCGTAGATTCGGCGCATGGTCCAGGCGAACTCGAGGAGCACGACCACGCTGACGAAGGCCTTCTCGTCGGCGGCATCGCGATCGATGAAGCTTCCGGCGCGCCGAGCCTGCCCGGGGTCGTCGTTCGCGAAGATTCGGACCAGGATATTGGTGTCGACGCCGATCATTCGGCCGCCGGACGCTTCGAGGAGCGGACAGCCCTTGGTTTTCCGCTCTGCCGTTTGATCCTCTCGTGCTTCTCGCTGAGGTAATCGGCGATGCCCTCGTCCATCTCACGGATGGAGATCGGGGGCCGCCGGGCCGGAGCCCCGAACATGCCCTTCCATCCCTGGGTGGTCCCGACGATCGCGTGGAAGAACACCTCGCCGTCCACGGTTTCGAAGAACTCGACACGGGTGTCCCGGCTTGATGCCGAGCTTGCGGACCAGTGCGTCCGGCAGCTGCACTTTCCCGCTCTCCTCGACGATGGCTTCGTACGTGGGCATCGCATTGCTCCGCTGATCGCGCGAGCATATCACGGCTCGCTCGTCACCCTCACCCTTCCAGCCGAACCCGTCCTTTTTGCTGCATTGCCTCCGGCGGCCAAAGGCGCTTCACCCGCACCGAACCACGGCCCGAGCTGGCGCCTCGCGAACTCGTAGCCGTGCGCGCGGCGGCGCTCGACGGTGGCGGGCGAGAAATCGCGCAAGCCGTCCTGGTCGTCGGCCGGATCCTGCTCGGCCTCTCGGCCGGGCAGGGGCGAATGCTCGGGGTCCTGCATGTCGAGGTCGAGGATCTCGATGCGCTTGAAGCGGTTGGCGCGGTCGACGCGGCGCTTCAGGTCGCCGGTGATCGCGCCCTTCGGAGCGAGCGCCGCGAGCTCGCAGATCGTGCCGACGAGGTCGTTGACGCGGTTCGCGCCGTCGTGGTCCTGGCGCAGGCGGTTGCCGAAGGAGAGCTCGTGGACCCGGTCCTGAACCTCGGCGAGGTTCTGCGGCAGGCGGGCGCGGAGCGGATAGAGGTTCATGACGACGAGGCGCCGGTCGGCGTCCGGATCGTCCGAGAAGGCGTCGATGGCGTCGCCGAGCGGCGTGTTGTCGACGAGGCCGCCGTCCCAATACGACGCGCCGCCGATCTCGACCCACGGAAACTGCGGCGCCAGGCTTCCGCTCGCCAGGATATGCCGGGGCTCGATCGCGCAGACATGGTCGGCTTCGCGCTTCGGCGGCGGCCTGTCCTTGCCCTCTCGGGGGTGGGGATGGTTGCGGAAGCGGGTGAGCACGCCCGAGACCACGTCGACGGCCGTGACCACGAACGCCGTCGGGCTCGCGTTGAGGGCCTTAAAGTCGACGTGACGACGCAACGTCTCGATGAGCGGGCTCGTGTCGTAGAGGTACTTCCAGCCGGGCAAGGCCCACACATCCATGCGCGGCGCGTAGAAGCCGGGCAGGCCGAAGAACGCGAGATCGCGCTGCACCTGCGCCGGCAGGAAGGACGGCGCGTCGAACCGCAGATCCTCCCAGAGCTCCTTCAGGCGCCGGCGGGCGTCGGCGCGGTCGTTGGAACCGACGATACAGGCGGCGTTGATGGCGCCGATCGAGACGCCGGTGACACCCTTGAGGACGACCTCGCGCCCGGCGGTCTCGGCCTCGTCCATCAGCTCGAGCAGCGCCGTCACGGCGCCCCACTCGTAGGCGCCGAGCGCGCCGCCGCCCTGCAGCACGAGCCCGACCTCGATGGGTTTTTGCCCCTGCTTGGTCATGATCCGCTCCGCGCCTTCAGTCGACTGCGCCCATCACCTCCTGCCTGAAGCCGTACACGGTCCGGCTGCCGGCGAGCGGGATGAGCCGCACCTCGCGGGTCTGGCCTGGCTCGAAGCGAACCGCCGTGCCGGCCGGGATGTCGAGCCGCATGCCGCGGGCCCTTGCCCGGTCGAAGGACAGCTTCGGATTGGTCTCGAAGAAGTGGTAGTGCGAGCCGACCTGGATCGGGCGGTCGCCGGTGTTCGCAACAGTGAGCGTGATCGCCTCGCGGCCCTCGTTGAGCGTGAGCTCGCCCGGCTGTGTCGTGACCTCGCCCGGCTGCGGCGCGCCCGATGCGCCGCGGATGGGGTCGTGCACGGTGACAAGCTTCGTCCCGTCCGGGAAGGTTGCCTCGACCTGCACGTCGTGGATCATCTCGGCGACGCCGTCCATGACCTGGTCGGGGGTCAGCACGCTCGCCCCCGCTTCCATCAGATCGGCGACCGAGCGCCCGTCGCGCGCGCCCTCGACGACGAAGTCGGTGATGAGCGCGATCGCCTCCGGGTGGTTGAGCTTGACGCCGCGCTCGAGCCGCCGGCGCGCCACCATGGCGGCCATGGCGATCAGCAGCTTGTCCTTCTCCCGCGGGGTGAGATTCATGGCCTGCCTCAGGTCTGCCAGGAGCGCGGCATCGGCGTGCCGCGGAAAAGTTCGAGGAAGCGGGCGAGATCGGCGCGGAGCGCCTGCGGATCGGGCGAGAGGAACCGTGCAACCAGCATGCCGTTCCAGACGCCGACGCCGCATTCGCAGCGCGCGTCCTCGAGAGCGGCCCGGGCCGCGTCGCGCCGCGCCTCGGCATCGCCCGCGAGGTGCAGGACCGTCGCAAGCGCGCGCCCGCCCGCCCCGACCGCCGTGCGGGCAAGCGTTTCCCGGAGCGGGCCTTCCAGCCTGACGTCCTCGGCAAAAACCAGCCGGCCGGCGCGGCGTATCCGCCAGCGGTCGCGGAAGCTCCCGCTTTCGGCGACCTCGCCCATCGCGACCCGGCCGAACACCACGCTCTCGACGAGCGTCAGGGCAGCCGAGGCGGCGAGCTCGACATCGAGCCGGCGCCGCAGGCGCGCGCCGTCGAAAAGGATCTGCTCCTGGGGCAGCCAGTCGAGCCGGCTTCCGGGCCCGAGCGCGATGTCGACCGCGATCTCGGTGTCCGGACCGTCGGAGCGGTACAGCTTCTCGGCGGCCTGGGTGGTGAGGACCGCCCGGGCCCCCTCGGCCATGCTGACCGCGATCGACATGCGGTCGCCGCCGGCCATGCCGCCGCCGGTATTGATCAGCACGCCCTCGCACGCGCCGGCGGCACGCGGGAAGCGGACCCGATAGCCGCCGCTCTCGGCGATCGTCAGCGGCGCCGAGCCGCGCTCGGTCCGGCCGATCGCGACGCGCACGCCGCCGGCGGCGCGGACGAAGCCCGGCAGCGCCTGGGGGCCGATGGCAGGCGTCTTCATGAGCATGCGCCAGCATCGCCGCCAACGACGACGCTCGCAAGGCGCGCGCGCGCCATGGCGGCGGCGCGGCTGCCTGCGGGACAGGCATCCGCTGCCCGCAAAGGCATCAATAGGCGATCCGGTCGGCTTTCTTCATCCACTCGGCGAAGACCGCCCGCGCCTCCTCGGCCGGCGCGTGCTGCATCGGCATCAGGCGCCTGTCCGGCGCCTTCGGCATCTCGTCGTAGATGAAGGCGTCGTCGAAGCCGGCGGCGGCCGCCTCGTCGCGCGTGCTGGCATAAACGACGCGGGAGAGACGCGCCCAATAGGCGGCGGCGAGGCACATCGGACACGGCTCGCAGCTCGCATAGAGCACGGCGCCTTCCAGCGCGAAGGTGTCGACCGCCCGGCAGGCGCGGCGGATGGCGACCACCTCGGCATGGGCGGTCGGGTCGTTCGACGAGGTGACCTGGTTCCAGCCTTCGGCGAGCAGGCGGCCGTGGCGGACGATCACCGCCCCGAACGGACCGCCCTCGCCGGCCTCCATGTGCTCCCGCGCGAGCGCGACGGCGCGAAGGAGATGGCGGCGATCTTCGGCGGAAAGACTCATCCCGAGGCCCTTCGATGCACCGGCATCGCGGCGCTCTCGGCGATGCGCTCGCGTTCGGCGAGGAGCTGGGCCGCGACCGAGGCCGCGATCACGGCGGGCTCCTTGCCGCGGATCTGCGGCACGCCGATCGGGCAGGCGAGCGTTTGCACGCGCTCGGCCGCAATGCCGAGCGCGCGGAAGCGCTTCTCGAAGCGTGCCCGCTTCGTCTTCGACCCGATCAGCCCGACGTACGGGAACCCGCGGGCGAGCGCCTCGGCCGTGATGGCGAGGTCGAGCGGATGGTCATGGGTCATCACGAGCACGAATGCGTCAGGCAGCGCTCTGCCGATCTCGGCGGCCGGATCGTCCGTGTGGATTGGGCTTGTATTGGCGGGAATGTGCGCCGGAAAGGCATCTTGCCGGGAATCGATCCAGCCGATCGCGAAGGGCAGCGGCGCCAGCGCCAGGACGAGCGCCCGCCCGACATGGCCGGCGCCGAAGAGAAGGAGCGTGGTGCGGCTTTCCGCCGGCTCGGCCGCGGCAAGGGCCGCCAGGCGTTCGGCATCGCCGGCGTCGAAGGTCTCGATCGCGAGCGTCACGCGTCCGCCGCAGCATTGGCCGAGGTCGGGGCCGAGAACCTTCTCGATGAGCCGCGCCGGCCCCTTGCCTCGCGCGATCGCCGCGCGCGCCGCCGCGAGCGCCTGCCATTCGAGCTGCCCGCCGCCGATCGAGCCGTGGAAGGCGCCGTCGGGGCGCACGACCATGCGGGTGCCGGCTGGGCGCGGGGTCGAGCCCACCGCGGCCTGGACGGTCACGAGCGCCGCGGCGCCGTGCTCGGCGACGATCTCGGCGAGGCGCCGCCAGACGGTCACGGCATCGCCCTCCCGCGCACCGCCTCGCAGGCGCGCAGGATCGCCTCCGGCGTCGCCGGCGCGTCGAGCGGAACCGGCCGATCGGGCGCGAGCGCATGGATCGCATCGGCGATGGCGCAAAAGACGCTGATCGCCAGCATCAGCGGCGGCTCGCCGACGGCTTTCGAGCGGTAGATCGTCTCCTCCCGGTTGCCGTTCGGGTAGAGCGCGACGCGGAAATCCGCCGGAACGTCGGAGGCGACCGGGATCTTGTAGGTCGACGGCGCGTGCGTCAGGAGCCGCCCGTCGCCGTCGAAGACCAGCTCCTCGGTGGTGAGCCAGCCCATGCCCTGGACGAACCCGCCCTCGATCTGGCCGATGTCGATGGCCGGATTCAGCGAGCGCCCGCAATCGTGCAGGATGTCGATGCGCGTCACCCGGTTCTCGCCCGTGAGGGTGTCGATCACGACGTCGGCGCAGGCCGCCCCGTAGGCGAAATAGAAGAACGGCCGGCCACGGCCCTTGACGCGGTCCCAGGTGATCTTCGGCGTCTTGTAGAACCCGGCCTCGGAGAGCTGGACGCGCGCCTCGATGCAGCGCCGCGCGAGCTCGCCGAAGCCGAGGCTCTCGTTGCCGATGAAGACCCGGTCGTCGCGGAACAGGACCTCGGTCTCAGGCACGCCATGCGCCGCCGCGGCAAACGCGGCCATGCGGCGCCTGATCGCCTCGGCGGCGAGCTTCGCCGCCATGCCGTTGAGATCGGAGCCGGCCGAGGCGGCGGTCGCCGAGGTGTTCGGGACCTTGCCGGTCGAGGTCGCCGTGATGCGCACACGCTCGATGCCGATGCCGAACGCCTCGGCGACGACCTGCGCCACCTTGACGTGGAGGCCCTGGCCCATCTCGGTGCCGCCGTGGTTCAGATGCACCGAGCCGTCCTGGTAGACGTGCACCAGCGCGCCGGCCTGGTTCAGGTGGGTAAGCGTGAAGCTGATGCCGAACTTGACCGGCGTGAGGGCGATGCCCCGCTTCACGAAGCGCGCACCCGCGTTGGAGGCAGCGAGCTCGGTCCGGCGAGCGCGGTAATCCGACGTCCGCTCGAGCGTCCGCATGACGTCGACGAGGGTGTCGGAGTCCTCGACCGTCATGCCATAGGGGGTGAGATCGCGGCCGGGCGCGTAGAGATTGGCATAGCGCACGTCGAGCGGGTCGCGGCAAAGCGCCCAGGCGACGCGGTCGATCGCCTGCTCGATCACCAGCATGCCCTGCGGCCCACCGAAACCGCGGAAGGCGGTGTTCGAGACCGTGTTGGTCTTGAGCCGCTTCGAGGCGATACGCGCCGCGGGCAGGAAGTAGGCGTTGTCCGAGTGCAGCATCGTCCGGTCGACGACGCCCTGCGACAGGTCGGCCGAGTAGCCGCAGCGGGCGAGGTGCTCGACCTCGTAGCCGCGGATGCGCCCGTCATCGTCGAAGCCGATCCGCCAATCGGAGCGGAAATCGTGCCGCTTGCCGGTCAGGATCAAATCGTCGTCTCGGTCGAGGCGAACCTTGCAGGGCCGGCCCGTCGCGCGCGCCGCAAGCGCCGCGAGCGCCGCCCATTGCGTCGCCTGGCTCTCCTTGCCGCCGAAGGCGCCGCCCATGCGGCGGATCTCGCAGCTGACGTAGGCATCCGGCACGCCGAGCACGCGCGCGACGACGTGCTGGACCTCGGTCGGATGCTGCGTCGAGGAATAGACGTGCATCGCCCCATCCTCGCCCGGGACGGCGAGCGCGACCTGGCCCTCGAGATAGAAATGCTCCTGGCCGCCGACCCGGAAAGAGCCCTCGAGCCGGTGCGGTGCGGCCGCGATCGCCGCCGCCGCGTCGCCATGGCCGAAGGTATAGTCCGGCAGCACCGCTTCGCCGCGCGCGAGCGCGTCCTCGATCATGACGCTCGGGGCCTCGCCCTCGATCTCGACGGCGGCAAGCCTCGCGGCGCGGCGCGCGGCAGCGCGGGTGAGCGCCACGACGGCAAAGAGCGCTTGGCCGCGGAACGAGACTTCGTCGACGGCAAAGAGCGGGTCATCGCCGAAAGCCGGCGACACGTCGTTCTTTCCCGGTATCTCGGATGCGGTGAGGACGGCAACGACACCAGGGCCGGCGCGGACCTCTCCAAGCTCAAGTGCGGCAATGCGCCCGCGGGCCTTCGGAGACTGTCCGACGGCAACGTGAAGCGTGCCCTCGGGCTCGCGGATATCGTCGATGTACTCGGCCGCGCCCTGCACGTGCTTCGCGGCGGAATCATGCGGGAGAGCGCGATGGACGTGGCCAAGAGCCTGCTCCCCTCCCCCTTGCGCGGAGGGGTCGGGGGTGGGGGGCGAGGGCGTAGAGCTCAAACGAGCAGAATTGATCTCCGCATCGACAGCCCGGCCGAGTCCCCAGGCCTGAGCCCCTACCCCTCGACCCCCCTCCCGACCCTCCCCCGCAAGGGGGGAGGGATTGGCAGCGGCGCTCTTCACCCTCTCGTCCACCGCCCTACTCCGCGGCATCCGGCATCTCGCGCCAAGCGCCGATGCGGGTCTCGCCCGTCCCGCCCGACGCGATCTCGGTCAGCACCTTGAAGAGCAGGTTGCGCGCCACAAGCGCGCGGAATGCAGCCGATGCGCGCTGGTCGGCGAGCGGCGTGAAATCCCGGGAAAGCGCCTCGAGCGCGGGCTGCCATGAGGCGGGCTCGTCAAGCGAAGCACCGGCGATTGCCGCCTCCGCCGCGCTCGCGCGCTTCGGCACGCCGGCCATCCCGCCATAGGCGATCCGCGCCGATGCGATGCGACGCCCCCCGATCGCAACGTTAAACGCGCCCATCACGGCCGAGATGTCCTCGTCGAGGCGCTTCGAGACCTTGAAGCAGCGGAACGCAGCGCCGGGGCGCGGCTTCCGGACGATGACCCGCCGGACGAACTCGCCGGGGACGCGGTCCTGCTTGCGATAGGCGAGGAAGAAATCCTCGAGCGGAAGGTTGCGGATGCGTTCGCCCTGGCGCAGCTCGAGCGTCGCTCCGAGCGCGATGAAGGCCGGCGCGAGGTCGCCGATCGGCGAGCCGTTGGCGATGTTGCCGCCGACCGTGCCGGCGGCGCGGACCTGCACGCCGCCGAAGCGCCGCATCAGCTCGCCGAGATCGGGATCGAGCGCCGCGAGCGCGCGCGCGGCGTGCAAGTGGCTGACGGTGGCTCCGAGGGAACGCGTTTCCGGCCCCTCCTCGATGCCGTCGAGTCCCTGCACGCGCCCGAGCCAGATCGTCTTGCCGGGCTGGGCGAGGTCCTTCGTGAGCCGCAAGCCGACGTCGGTGCAACCGGCGACGAGCGTCGCGTCGGGATGAGCCTCGTACATCTCGGCAAGCGCGGCTTCGCTCGCCGGCGCGGCAAAGAAGCCGTCGCCCTCTTCCCAGAGGACATCCTCGCCGTCGTCGAGCGCCGCGAGCGCTGCCTCGGTCGTGGCACGCCTTGCGATGAAAGCGTCCTGCGGCGGCGCGGTGCAAGCCTCGAGCGCGGCTTCGACGATGGGCCGGTATCCGGTGCAGCGGCAGAGATTCCCGGCAAGCGCATCGTTGACGTCGTCGTGGCTCACCGGCCGGTCGCCATGATACAGGGCGAACAGGCTCATCACGATGCCCGGCGTGCAGAAGCCGCATTGCGAGCCGTGACGGGCGACCATCGCCTCCTGCACGGGATGGAGACCTTCGGGGCTCGCAAGATCCTCGATCGTGACCATCTCGGCGCCGTCGAGCTGACCGAGGAGGAGGATGCAGGCGTT
>Ga0126304_10001665_pt1 | contig 10568 bp, 11 predicted proteins | sample Plot25_FD_92538 | JGI IMG/M metagenome (GOLD analysis project Ga0126304, IMG submission 92538) | Serpentine soil microbial communities from UC McLaughlin Reserve, CA, USA - Plot25 | ecosystem: Environmental > Terrestrial > Soil > Grasslands | place: USA: UC McLaughlin Reserve, Lake County... | reverse complement strand
CGCTCGGCCAGGTAACGACCCATCGGCCGTAGCGAGATGATGCCACTGCGGCTTTCCAGAATGGCACTCTCGAAGATTTGAATCTGGGCGCCGGGATCCGCCGGATCGGCGAATGGCTCGGAGACGGGTGGCCCGAAAAGCGTCTCGCCATCCCACTGCTGCCAGAACGACGCGAACGGCTCACTCAGCGTGTGGTTCGTCTCAGGGAAGAACCGGCAATTCGCGCTTGTAGCCGGGCAGTCGAGCACCGGATCTCCAGCGCGGCCCGCTAGCGCCTCGGCCCAGACCGTCTTGCCCAGCGGTTGGCCACGGACGTCGAACGGCGGCGTCTGGCCGGGATCATAGAGCATGACGAGGTTCTCGAAGCTCTGCAGCACGCCACCGGCACCGGCGGCGTAGCGCTCTTCGGAGAGTGGTGCGCCGAAGACGGTCTCGCCTCCAGCCTGGTGCCAACGCGACCGGAACGGCTCGGCCAGGTTGTGCCCCGTTTCGGCGAAGTAGAGTGTGCCGGCGCCGGGTGTCGCCGGCATGACCTCCGACTCCGGCCCCGGCGTAGTTCCCTGAACTGGCACGATCTCCTGCGCCGCGGCGACCCGGCTCGACTCCGGGCACACTGCGCCAAGTCCGAGCGCGCCGGCCATCAACGCCAGGAAACGCCGCCGCCCGAGGCGCAAGCGACCTGGCCCGATATGGACACCCTTCCTTCGATTCATGCACGTCACTCCGAAGACCGCGCCGCCCGCGGTTGAGCGGACGCGGAGCATGTCTGCCGCGGGGCGGATGGGCCGATCGTTGCCTGATGTCGGGGCATCGAAACTATACGATCTTCGTCCCGCACCGGTCGAGAGGACAGAGTGAGTCCTTTTCTCCGTCAGGAGACACGCCGCTCCTCAATTCGGAGCAGTCTCGTCCGGGCGGCTACCGCTGTTCAGTCGTAGAGTGCGTGGAACTCGTCGGCGTCCACGCTGTAGACGCGGCGACTGAGGGCGAGGATGATCGCCAGACCGACGGCTGCTTCGGCCGCGGCGACGGCAATCGTGAAGAGTACGAATCCCTCGCCGTACATAGTGCTGGTTTCGCGGGCAAACGCGACGAGACTGAGGTTGACCGCGTTCATCATCAGCTCAACGCACATGAACATGATGATCAGGTTGCGCCGCACGAGGACGCCCATCAGCCCGATCACGAAGAGAGCCGCACTCAGATAGAGGAAATGGTTGGTGGTCAGCTCTGTCATCGCTGTCCCGCGTCTCCCGACTTCCGACTCCCGACCCCCGTGTAGAGATCTGGGTCCCGGACCAGGATGATCTCGCGTGTTGCCTCGAGCTCCCCGGTGGCCTGCTGGTCTGCCCGAGTGATCGGGGCCGCTGTGGCTGGCCCCTCCGGCAACGCCAGGTCGGTGCCGCGCGGATGCCCGAGCGAGATCGTAGCGAGACGCTCCCCGAGCCGCTCGGGCAAGGCGAGGACGATGGCTCCCACGACCCCAATCAGGAGCACCAGCGAGACGACCTCAAAGGGGAGCAGGTACTGGGTGAACAGGACATTGCCGAGGGCCTGGGTGCTGCCGCCGACGAACAGGATATTCTCCGGTGTCGCATTGCCTGTCGTGCCACTTATGGCCCGGTTGGCGATCGCCGCCGCCACCTCGAGGAACAGAATGACACCCAGCAGCGGACCGACGATTCGTTGCACCGGGTGCCCACCGCCTCGCTCGGGAAGTTTCTGAGGATCGATGAGCATGAGGAAGAAGAGCATCAGCACCAGCACAGCGCCGGCATAGACGATCACCTGAGCGGCGGCCAGGAATTCCGCTCCCAGCATGACGAAGATGCCTGCTGTATTGAACAGCGTCAGCACCAGAAAGATGGCGGAATGGACAGGATTCCTGACAGTGACCATCCCGATAGCCGCGAGCACCGAGATGATGCCAAGCAGGTAGAAGAAGAGTGCGTTCCAGGCCATCCAGCGGCTCCTCCCGTTCGGCCTCAGAAGCTCAGTTGGCCGTTGCCGATGAGCCGGATGAGCGCGGTAATCATGATGTTGACCAGCACCAGCGGAAGCAGCACCTTCCAGGCGATTCCCATCAACTGATCGTAGCGGAAACGGGGCAGGGTGGCGCGCAGCCAGATGTAGAAGAAGAGGAACAGAACCACCTTCAGCAGGAGCCAGAGGATGCCCAGGCCCCAGAAGCGGTCAGCCCCCGGACCGTCGATACCGCCCAGAAACAACGTCGCTGCGAAGAGCGAGACAACGATCATGTTGATGTACTCGCCCAGGAAGTAGAACGAGAAGCGAAATGCCGAGTACTCCGTGTGGAACCCGGAGACCAGCTCCGTTTCCGCCTCCGGCAGATCGAACGGCGCCCGGTTCGTTTCGGCAACAGCGGCGAGGAAGAAAATCACGAAGGCGAGCGGCTGAGAGAGGATGAACCAGTTGGGCAGGGTCAAGGTGAGCGGGCCGAGCGCGAACACGAGGTCTCTCGTCTGCTGCTCCATGATGGTGCGGATGCTGAGTGAGGACGAGAGCAGGAAGATGCCCACCAACGACAGGCCGAGCACAATCTCGTACGAGACGACCTGTGCCGCGGAGCGGAGACCGCCGAGCAACGAATAGCGGTTGGCCGAGGCATATCCACCCAGGATGATGCCGTAGACCCCGAGTGACCCGAATGCGAGGAGAAAGAGCGCGCCGACGTTGAGATCGGTCACCCATAGGTTGACCGGATGCCCAAAGACGGTGATGGTGTTGCCGAATGGGATCACCGCAACCCGAGTGATCGCGACAACGAAGACCACGAGCGGCGCGAAATAAAAAACCACCTTGTCGGCATGGGCCGGGATGAGGTCTTCCTTGCCGAGCAGCTTGATGCCGTCGGCAATGGGCTGCAAGAGCCCTTTTGGCCCTGTACGGTTCGGACCGACGCGGTCCTGCATGGCGGCGAGCACCTTGCGCTCGTACCACGTCATGTACGCCATGCCGACGAGAAGGACGTTCATGAAGATGAACGCCACGATAAACGTCAGCCAGATTGGCTGATCCATACGAGCGCCCTGCTCCTGTCGACTACCCCGATCTCACACCAAAGCCGGCCGCGTAGATGCGCCGGCACAGGTGGCAATTCTGCCACGCCTGGGGCGCCAGCGTACACCGAGCCATCGTGCCGTCAGCGTATGGTCCGGGCTGACCGCGTCGCGTTCGCCAGTGCGGCTGTCGCCGCCGTCAGGAGAACGATGGACCTCATGATCGCGCGCAGCGATGTCAGTTCGGCCAGCCAACCGAGAATCGGTGGCCAGGCAAGGAATCCACTGTAACCGGTCGTGGCCACACTCGCGACCGCGCCCGGCGGAGACCGTAGGATGGTTGCCGGCGGCGCTGAAGACAAGGGGGTAGACGACCGAGAGTCGGAGACCCACCGCGGCAAACCCGAACAGCATGCTGCTCGGCTGAGTGAGGAGGAGGGCACCGCCGTTTGGCGTACGCACGGAGGTGAGCGTGGACGAGTGGCTGCAAGGCGGGCCGACGGGCAATCGTGCGTATCTGGCACTGCCAAAAAGTGGTACCGGCGCCGGTGTGCTGGTGCTGCACGCCTGGTGGGGACGGACGTCGGTCTTCACGGACGTGTGCGACCGGCTAGCGTCGGTGGGCTACGTAGCGCTCGCGCCGAGTCTGTTCCGCGGCCGAGCGACGGCCGCGACCATCGCGGAGGCTGAGGAGTTGCGCGACGCGCATGATGAGGCCGCCGTGGTAGTGCCGGTCGTGCAGGCCGCGCTCGAGCAGTTGCGCGAGTTGCCGGCGGTGACCGGCCGACAGATTGGGGTCATCGGCTTCTCGCTGGGAGCCTACTGGGCGCTGAATCTATCACAGGGGCGGCCGCACGACGTCGGCGCGGCGGGGGCTGCCTACCTCGGTCACTTCGCGGAGCACGACGACTTCGAGCCGCTGCGGGCCGTGCGCGCGCTGGCCGCGAAGATCCGCGCCGCCGGGCGCGAGGTGACGTTCTACGTCTATTCCGGCACCGGCCACTGGTTCGTCGAGCCCAACCGGCCTGAGTACGACGCCGTAGCGGCCGAGTGGGCCTGGGACCGCTCGTTGGCCTTCCTGAATCCTCGACTGACCTGACCGGTCAGAAGCCCCGCCGTTTGAAGTCCCATAGCCTGTGATCGACCGATGCCCTATTACGGCACAACCACCAAAGTCGCCTCCATCCCCTTTTCGCGATGCTCGCCATCGCCAACCGGGCAATAGACGACGTACTCGCCGGGCGGAAGCTCGGCCGAGAGGATGCTCGACTCACCGGAATCCAGCGGCGCAGGAAGCTCGAAGACGAGACCATTGCCCTCGATGACGACGCTGTGCGCCTCTGAGCCTTCGTTGGTGACGACGAAGTTCACCTGGCCGGCGCGGATCTCCGCCGGCATGTCGATCAGCCATTCCAGCAGGACGAGATCGACGACCTGGACCGGCTCCGCGGTCGGCGTCGGCTCCGGAATCGGCTCCAGTGCCGCCTCCGGGGTCGCAGCGGCAACCAACTCCCGGGTTTCGGCAACGGTGCGCTCGCCGGCGAGGAAGAGCGACGCGCCGGTCGTACCGGGATCACCAGGCGCGAGGAAGGCGATCCCGCTGAACCCGGAGTCGTTGCGCTCGGAGAGTTTCACCACCAGTGATCCGCCCTCGCTGAGGACGCCGCCGATCTCACCGCAGGCGACGACGATATCGCTCGCCTCTTCGGAGAGCAGCACGGTGATGTTCGTCTGCCCGCTCAGAAGCGATTCTAGCGGGCTGGGGATGGTGGTGTAGGAGCTTTCGGCCTCGATGGCCGCTCCCTGGCCCTGCGCTTCGCCCTCCGCAGTCTCCAGTGGTGTCAACGAGGCGATCGTCTCATCTGACTCGTCGCAGGAACCCGAGAGCACCTCGGCCGGGCGTTGAGCGACGAGTTGATCGAAGTCGATGGTAACCGGGGTGCCGGGCGTCGCGGGTGTGGCCGCGTCCTCCTGGGCCAGCGAACGCCCGCCGCGATTCCCACCGATGCTCGCCGCCAGCAGGAGACAGAGGATCGAAACAATAAGCACTGGCCGACCCAGCGCTGCCCACCTGCGCTCTTCCGAATCCAAGGGTGTCCCTCGCTCCCCGTCTTCCCGCCCCGAGCAGGCACCGTACCAGAGGGACTTCGATCTGGGCAACGAGGGTGTCAGGATGTCAGGGTGTTAAGGTGACAGGGAGTTGCTGAATTTGAGAGGCATAGCAACAGTGAAGGCGGCTGGGCCTTACGCCCAGCCGCCTCTATTGATCGGTGTTTAGGGTGAACTGACGTGTGCCAGATTCGCCCGATGTCGGGCCGATACTACCGCTGCTTGCTCTTTGAGCCGGCCTCGATCGCCTCCTGCTGACCATTCTCAGTCTTGATGGCGATCTTGTGCGGCTTGGCCCGCTCGGCCTTCGGCAGCACGATGCGTACGATGCCGTTTTCAAATGAGGCATCGGCCTTGGCCGCATCGACCTCGAATGGCAATGTCACGCTGCGCCGGAACTGCCCGTGCCACAGCTCATGCAGGTACCAGGTCGCGCCCTTGCCCTGCTCGCTCTCCGCAGCGGTGGGAACCGTGCCCGAGAGGGTGACGACGTTCTGGTCGATGGTGACTTCCAGCTCCTGCGGACTCATGCCGGGCACCGCGGCGATGATGACCGCTTCGTCTTGCGTGGCATAGACGTCGAGCGGTAGTGGCCGCACCATCGTGCCGTTAGCAGCGGAGCTTCGTGAGCCACGGGAGGGAACGAAGCTCTCTTCCAGAAGCTGATTCATTGCATCGCGGAGAACGACGAAATCTTGACCAAAGGGGAACTGACTGACCATTTGCTCCTACCTCCATCGCGCAATCCAAGCGCGCTTTCAGCGAACCTGAACCGAACGACGCTGGCCTCATTGCTGGCCGATCCGTCTGTGTTAAACATAGCATTGCTGCTGATACGGTGTCAAGGGTCTTATGCGGAGCGTATCAATCCGATTCATACCGCTCGAGTTGATGGAGCACCAAGTGGCGCCAGGCAGAAGCCAGAGCGTCGACGCGTGCGACGGCTTCCACCTCGGACAGGTCGAGCGCGCCAGGCAGGCTTGCCCGATGCGCGAGCAGCACGCTGATACCCGCCGGGTCGCGTTCGACCACTTGGATCGGACCGGCCATCGGCACGGCCGCCGGCTGCAATACCCGCAAGTACCACCCCGTCCGTCCCGTGCGCACGAGGCGCTTGAGGAGGTCAGGGCGGCCAGTGACGGTCGCCAGCTTGTAGCACGGGGACCGGGGTTGGGATACCTGGAGTCTCGCCTCCCCCCATGCCCAGATGTCGCCGATGTGAACGTCGTCTTCCAGCCACCCCGCCGTGGTGAGGTTCTCGCCAAACGTTCCCTGTTCAAAGTCCGTCCCGAGCTCGTCGTTCCAGAGCGGGAGGTGTTCGACGGGGTAGGCGTAAACGGCCTTGTCGCGTCCCCCGTGCACTGTCAGGTCGGCCTGCCGATCGCCGTCGAGATTGAGCGCGTCGAGGTAGATGACAGCAGCCGTCACCGGCTGCTTGACGATACCGCTCTGGATCGGATTTCCCCAGCGGGTGGCGCCGATCACGCGCGGCAGACCGACGTTCACGGAGACAAGTCGGACTTCGGAAGGACGAGCAGTCTGCACCTCGGGGCGGTCGGGCAGTTGCTCGTCCCAGGGACGGTTTACGCGATCGTCGGAGTCTCGCATGCTTTCGTCCCTGGACGGCGCCTGCCTTCTGCGGCTACGCCCCTAGCCTGATGCCGTTGACTGGTCCAGCCGGGTCTTGAGCGCCGTGTGCTCGACCAAGAGTCCCTCGTACTTTCGTTTCAGGTCGGCCAATTCCTCATCCGTCTCGTCCTCGGCCCGGATAATTCTGTCGTCGGCCGTCTCGATCGAGTGGATCAACTCATCGAGCTTGAGGTGCATCGCCAACGCATCGCGGTTCTGCGTGTTCTGGATCAAGAAGACCATGAGGAAGGTGATGATGGTTGTCGTGGTGTTGATGACGAGTTGCCAGGTGTCAGAGAAGTCAAAGATGGGGCCGCTCACCCCCCAGACGACGATGAGCAGGAGCGCGGCCATAAACGTGACATAATGGCCGGCAAACGTCGATGCCCGATGGGCAAATTTGGAGAATTTCTCACCCATGGGCGTTGCCTCCTCCGCACGGCGCACCCAAGCTCGAACGACGCATCGTGCCGCCGAGCGGGGACAGTGTAGAGCGTGCGCTAATCTGGCTCAGCGGCTGGCCGGCACGACAGTGAGGCCTGGCTTCGCACTCTTTCCTTCGACCAGCCGCCACGCCGCAGCCGCACCGAGGAGCGCCATTGCTGCGCCGATGAGCATGGCCACGCGGAAGCCGGCAACGAACGACGCGTCGATGGCTTCGTCGATAGCGGCCGCCGTGTCTGGAGTGGTTCCCTCCGGTGGGTGGGCGGCCGCCAGATCGAGTCGTTGCGCATCGACCGCCTGCCGTGTCGCTTGGGAGAGAGTCGACATGGCGTCGAGCTGGCTGGTCAGCTCTCGATTGAAGACCGTGGTCACGATGACGCCGAAAACGGCAATCGCGATCAGGCCGGCGGTACGGGCAACGGCGTTGTTGATGCCTGACGCCGTTCCCGCCTGCTGCTGCGGCACCGCGCTCATGACCGCCGTGGTCAGGGGAGGGACAGTGATCGCAATACCAATGCCGAGCACGACTGCCGCCGGAAAGAACGTCGTCCAGTAGCTCCCCTCGGTACCGGGCAGGGCGAAGAGAAGGAACGCGAGGGCCGCGATGCTCGGCCCGATGGTCAGCGGCAGGCGCGCGCCGTAGCGGCCGATGAGCGCGCCCGTCCATCGCGAGAGGGCGAAGATGATCAGAATCGCCGGCAGGAGCGCGGCGCCGGCCTCGGTCGCGGTGTATCCCTGAACCTGGATGAGGTTGAAGGGGAGCCAGAAGAGTGCACCGCCGAACGCACCATAAAGGAGGAACGTCAGCAGATTGGCCCCACTGAAGGTCCGTGAGCGAAACAGCGCCAGCGGCATCATCGGCGAAGGCACCCGCGTCTCGGCGACGAGGAACCCGATGAGCCCGGCGACCCCGATGACGAGGCTGGCGAGCACGACCGGGTTCCCCCAGCCGCGCACGGGGCCCTCGATCAGCCCGAAGACGAGCGCACCGAGACCGATAGTGGCTAGCACGGCGCCAATGACGTCGAGCCGCCCCGCTTCTTCATCGCGACTCTCGGGGACCCCGCGCAGGGCTACGGCGACTACGACGACCGCCAACGGCAGGTTGATAAAGAACACCCAGCGCCAGGAGGCATTCTCGACCAGCCAACCGCCGAGCACAGGACCGAGCGCGGCGGTGATGGCGGTGAATCCAGACCAGGTGCCGATGGCCCGACCACGCTCCGTCTCGTCGGTGAAGGCAGCGCTGATGATGGCCAAGCTGGCGGGTGTGAGCAGCGCCGCGGCGACGCCCTGAGCCGCCCGCGCCACGATCAGCATCTCGATAGTCGGCGAGAGCCCGCACCAGACGGACGTTGCGGCGAAGAGCACCGTGCCGAGGACGAAGATCCGTTTCCGTCCGTAGTGATCCCCCAGCGCGCCGCCGACGAGGAGCAACGCGGCCAGAAAGAGCGCATAGCTCTCGACCACCCACTGGGCCTGCGCCGCGCTGGCGCCGAGCTCGCGCTGAATCGTGGGCAGCGCGACATTGACCGCCGAGCTGTCGATGAAGACCATGCTCGAGGCGAGGATGGTCGCGATCAGCACCGCCCGGCTGACGTCCTTCGGGCAGGGAACGGGCCGAGTCGGGACCTTGTGGACGATGACCTGTTCGTCGCAGGGGGCTTGGAGGATCGCTACCATTAGGTCCCTTGTATCTCCAGGGCGTGGCAACCAGCCAAGCTGACTCCGGTGCAGTCGGTTCCGGGTGACGTACAGTCTGCACCAAGCGCGCGAACGAGAACCTCAACAGGCGACAAGCGAGAGCAGCCAGCAGTACCGCAGAGGGAGTGCCCGGCATGCCGGTAGTCATCAATAGAACGGACCTTCCCTACATTGGGAACTCGCACGAGCTCGAGGGGTACCTGCATGGGGATGCGCCGGTATGCGTCATCCTGTTCGATGGTCCTCCCGGCAGCGGCCCGAAATTACACCGGCACCCGTACGCCGAAGTCTTCCTGGTGCAAGAGGGGAGCGCCGCCTTCACCGTGGGCGAGGACATGATCGACGTGACTGGGGGCCAGATCGTGGTCGCTCCAGCCGGCACCCCGCACAAGTTCGTCAACTCTGGCGCCGGCCCGCTGCGCCAGATCGACATCCACGCCAACGATCGCTTTGTCACCGAGTGGTTGGAGGACTGACCGGCATCATGGCTCCCCGATCTAGTCGATCGACCGGAGCAACCATGCCTTGCACTCCACCTACGGGAGGTCAGCCCCCACGGCTTCTCAACTCCCGATACCGCCCCGGTGTGATGCCATACCGCGCCGTGAACATCCGCGCGAAATGCGCCTGATCGGCAAACCCCGCGTCCAGAGCCGCATCGACCAGCGGTGCCTGCCGGCCGATCTGGGACCGCGCCGCTTCCAACCGGCGCATGACTGAGTATCGGTACGGGCTCGCGCCGACAACCGCGCGAAACTGCCGCGCCAGGTCGAACCGCGTTAACCCGCTCGCCGCCTCTAACTCGTCCGAACGCACCACGCGGAACGTCTCCGCGTCGAGCAGTTGCCGGGCTCGCTCGACGGCGGCGAGATCGAGGCGCGTGAGGGTTGACGTACGACCGATTCCGGAATCAGCCTCGAGCAACCCTTCCGCCAACCGAAGTACCAGCTCGTCCCCCGCCAGCGGGTCGGCATGCCCCTCGAACGCTCCTCGGATCGCCCTTGCCAGCGTCTCATTGACCGTCACCGGCTCGCGCGCGAACGGCAACGCGGCTCCGATGCCGCGCAGCTCGCGCAGCGCCGCCAGAATCAGCGATGGCTCGACGTAGATCTGCCGGTACCCGAACCCCGCCTCGCTCCCCGCGCGCCCATCGTGTGCCTCGTCCGGGTGCAGCACCACCACATTCCCCGGGACGCTGCGATGCGTCACGCCCCGGTAGGCGAACGCCTGCAACCCCGTCTCCGTGACTCCGATCGTGTACGTGTCGTGCCGATGCCGCCGGTACGCGCTCCCCCGGAACCACGCCTCGAACAGCTCTACGCCCGGGAAGATCGTGGTGGAACGGAGCCAATCTGACCCGCCCTCATCGCACGATCGTTCAAGACCGATGCCGCCCGAACCACTAGGGTGTGCGGGCATGGCTTCGTCCCAACGCGTGAGGCATTGCCCAGCCCATGACGCCAGATCAGCTCCTCGCCTTCCTGCTCTTCGCCGTCGTGGCCGCCGTCACCCCCGGCCCGAGCAACATCATCCTCGCCTCGACCGGTGCGGCCGTCGGCGTGATCCGCGGCCTGCCTTGCCTCTTCGGCGCCTCCCTAGGCATGGGAAGTATTGTCTTCTCCGCGGGCGCCGGGTTGGGCAGCCTCGTCCTTGGCAATGCTG
>Ga0126304_10001664_pt1 | contig 10571 bp, 9 predicted proteins | sample Plot25_FD_92538 | JGI IMG/M metagenome (GOLD analysis project Ga0126304, IMG submission 92538) | Serpentine soil microbial communities from UC McLaughlin Reserve, CA, USA - Plot25 | ecosystem: Environmental > Terrestrial > Soil > Grasslands | place: USA: UC McLaughlin Reserve, Lake County... | reverse complement strand
CGTAGGTCGACTCGTAGGGACCGGGCATGGTCGCCGCGATCGAGGAGGTGAAGAGCAACCGGCCCCGGCCGCGGGCCACCATCGGCGGCAGGAGCAGCCCGGCGAGGTGGACCGCTCGGGTCACGTTCAACTCGATCAGGGCGAGGTGGGCCTGCAGGTCGGTCTCGACGAAGCGACCGGCCACGCCGATTCCGGCGTTGATGGCAACGGCGTCCACGGGCCGGCCGATGGTCCCGACGCGCTGCGACAGCTCCTCGACGCCTTCTGCCGTTGCCAGGTCGACCCGGACGTCGGTGATCTCGGCGCCCATCGCGCGAATTTCCGCCGCGGCTCGTGCGATGCCCTCGTCCTCGGCCGCGACGACGAGATCGAAGCCATGTTCGGCGAACTGCTTGCTCAGCTCCAGCCCGATGCCGCTCGATGCCCCGGTGACCACCGCCAGATGGCGGCCCTCCCGGCGGTCCATCGCGGCCAACACCGCGTCCTGCTGATCGACGATGCCCTCGCGCTCGGCAGTCGAGAGGACATCGCCCTCTGGTGTGGAGTCGGTCATGACGGCTCGCTACCCCCGGCGCCGTGCCCTACCCCGGTCATGGCCGAGGCGGTGAGGCATCACGGGGCGCCGGCGGAGGCGGACGGCGACGTCGGTGATGCTCGGTCGCGGCGGCGGTTCGCTGAAGCCCACTCGCAGCGGAGGCCGTGGCGGCCCGAGAGGTCCCTGGTCTTCGCCAGCGATGCGTACCTGGCCGTCGTGGATCCAGCGCCAGGCTCTCGCCTGGTACCACTCCTCGACCCCGAGCGGGCTCGTGCCGTGGACGTCTACGCCCATGAGCCGCCGGGCGATCGGGCCCTCGACCCACCGAGTGAACCACCAGGGTCGCGGGACGGAGACCCGCCGGCCGCCGCTGGCTGCGAGGTCGACCTCGAGCGGGCCGGCGTGCAGCGACAGCGTCACCGGCGTCGCAGTCCATTCCAAGGGCACGACCTCGATGCGCTCGAAGAGGTAGATACCTGCGACATAGTCGGCAGCCCGTTCATCGGGTGCCAGCAACAGACGAGTGCCGTCGGGCTCGGCCCACATCACGTCAGCGAACGCGCCGATCGGCGAACGATGCCAGGCGCCGACGACGATCCGGTCGCCTGCCGGCAAGCCGACGGCACTGATCGTGCCGTGCAGGAGCTCTCGTGCTGCTCTCACCGGAGACACATCTTGCTCAGCCCGGCAGCCGCCACAGGGTGCGGGCACCCCTCTGCTCTACCAGTCGCCGCGACCCATGTCGGCGCACCAGTCGCCCCTTTCAATGTGACATGTCGCGCGGAAGCCGCAGATCAGCTCGCATCGTGGGGTTGAGAGGTGTCGCGTACGGGCACACGGGGGGGCATGCGTGTGGCCCTCGTGCTCGGCGGTGGTGGTGTCATCGGGCTCGCCTACCACGCCGCGGCGTTGGCGGCGATCGAGCATGACCTCGGCTGGGATCCCCGGTCGGCCGACGTGGTGGTCGGGACCTCGGCCGGCTCACTGGTGGGAGCGCTGCTGCGGCGCGGTGTCACGGCCTCGGACCTGTCGGCCATCATCGTCGGGGACGAGCCGCGCTCGAGCCCGCCGGGCGTGGCCGACGCGCTCCGGGAACGACCGGAGTTCCCGCCGGTGCGGCTCGGGTCGTTCCTGGGACGCCCGCGCCTACCCAGTGCGGCTTTGATCGCCGCCTGGGCCCAGCGGCCATGGCGACTGGACCCCATCGCCGCGCTGGCAAGCGTGCTGCCGGATGGATCGCTTGATCTCGCCCAGCACGCCACGGCGATCGAGCGGGTGCTCGGCGCCGAATGGCCGAACGACGACCTGTGGCTGTGCACCGTCCGCCAGAACGATCTGCGGCGGGTGGTCATCGGCCGGGATGTGTGGGCGCCACTGTCGACGGCGGTGTGCGCGTCGTGCGCGATCCCGGGCTACTTCCGGCCCGTCGGTATCGGCGGCCGACCCCACATCGATGGCGGAGTCAGGTCACCCACCAACGCCGATGTCCTGCGGCGACACCATGTCGACTTGGCCATCATCGTGTCGCCCATGGCCGGCCGGGATCTCGGCCTGCTCGGGCCCGGCAACCTCATACGCCGCCGAGCTCGCCGGCAGGTGGAGAGGGAACGTGACCTCCTGCAGCGGGCGGGTATCCCGTCGGTGCTCGTAGAGCCCGGGCCCGAAACCGTAGATGTGATGGGCCTCGACTTCATGAGCCACGCCAACCTGCGCGAAATCGTGCGTGCCGCCTTCTTCGACACGGGCGAACAGCTCCGGGCGCCCATCGCCCGCAGGCTCCTCGCCGGGCTGAACAACCGGACACGGCCCGCATGGCCTCGCCCCAGGCGGCCCGCTGCTTGACCCTCTAGGTCGCTCAGCTCCCTCTCGGACGCCCCGCCGTCACGAGAACCTGGCTCGCACCGCGGTACTCGTGTTCGAACCCGCACAGCAGCGCACGATTCCGCGTCCGGGACGGTCTCCCCCACCGCTCTACGGAACTTCCCACACCCTGCGTCCTCGTCTTCAGCTGAGCCGGGCGGAGACCATCGCCGCCGCCAGGATGACCATGCTCCACGACAGGGCGCGGAGCGCCCGCTCGAGCGGCAGCAGCAGTGTGCGCTCGTCGAGCGGGGTGATCGTGCCGTCGATCAGCTCGATCGAGCCCTCGAGTCGCCTGGTTCGGCGCCGCAGCTTCCGGGCGGGAGTGCTCAGGACGCGCTGCGCGTACGACAGGGCGAAGGCGGCGATCGCGCCGAGCACCCCCGCGGTCTCCAGACGCTCGGCTTGAGCGACATAGGCCGTCAGCACCGGGAAGCATCCCCAGGAAATCGCGAAGCCCACATCGGTATGGACGCGTCCACCGAAGAGCTCGGCGTTGTAGGCGATCACGAGCAGGGGTCCGACCAGGATGAAGGGGACGAGTACCAGGCCCACCTCCCGCACGCCGGCGACGCCCAGGCCGACGGCGAGGGCGAGGCCGGCCCCGGTGGCAGCCATCAGGGAGGCATCGGAGATCTGCGTCTGCAGTGGCCGTCCCGACAGCTCGTCGAGGGCGTGGGCGCTCACGCCGACGGCGAAGAAAAAGGCCAGAAGCGTCGCGGCCAAGCGGGTGCCGTCCACGCGGGGAGCCAGTGCTGCGCCGATGGCCACGTACGAGAGGTGCCACGCGGTGTAGGGCGGGTGCAGCACGGTCCACCAGTCGCGCCAACGCCCCGGCCGGGCCGCGTAGAACGCCGGGCGGTGTTTCTCACTCACCGGCCTTGGTGCCCCACATGACGAGCCCGCCGCCAAGGCTCATCATTCTCGATCCGACATCGACGAACCCCGCTCGACGCCACGCGTCGATCGTCCAGTGGCGCGGGTGGCGGCGGTAGTGGTCCGAGATGCTCGGACCGAGGAAGCGCCCCACGCGGAACCACGCGCCGCCGCCCGCCAGGAACCCGGCCACCGGTAGTACGGCACGGGTGTAGAGCCACCACCAACCCCACCAGAACCGATTGGGAGGCACGTGGAACTCGACGCTCGCGACCCGACCGCCAGGCTTGACCACCCGGGCCAGCTCGCTAAGGGCGCCCGCGGGATCGGCGACGTATCGCAGCAGGTACGTGAACGTCAGGGCGTCGAACGCGCCGTTCGGAAACGGCAGTCCCTCCCCCCGCCCGACCACGAGAGCGACCCGTTCGCTGGCGCCGTTCCGCGCCACGGTCGCAGCGCCCTGTCGCAGCATCCGCTCGGTCAGATCTACGCCGACGACTTGGGCGTCGCTTCGGGCCACGATCTGCAGCGCCACGCCGGCGGTACCGGTGGCCACGTCGAGGACGGTCGCCGGCTCGGCTGCCACGACCTCGTCGACGGCCACCCGCCGCCAGCGCCGGTTTTGACCGAGCGAGAGGACCTCCGCCAGCAGGTCGTAGCGACCGGGCAGGCCGCTGAAGAGGGCACGGGCGAAACCGTTCGGGTCGCCGCTGCGAGCCACGATCGTGAACCCTTCCTGGATGCTCGCCGCTACAGTAAGCCATCCGTCACGAGGAGAAGGGCCGTGGGCGGGGAACGCTTCGACGTCCTTGTGATCGGCTCTGGTCCCGCCGGGAGCAGCGCCGCTCTCGTCCTCGCCCGAGGCGGCGCCCGGGTGGCCCTGATCGACAAGGCTGCATTCCCCCGCGACAAGGCGTGCGGCGACCTCGTCGGCCCGCGCGGTGTCGCGCTGCTCGACGATCTGGGCGTCGAGATACCCGACGCCCGACGCGTGGGCGAGATGGTGGTCGTCGGCCCGACCGGCCGACAGGTACGGCTGCCGTGCTACGAAGGCGAGACCTATCCCGGCTACGCCATTGCGGTGCCGAGGTCCAGGTTCGACGCCCACCTGCACGACGCCGCTGTCGCCGCCGGCGCGACGCCGATCGTCGCCCGGGTGCGCGATCCGCTGTTCAGCTCCGCCGGCGACCTCGACGGCTTCATGCTGTCCACCGGGTCTGCGGTGCGCGCCGATGCCGTCATCGGGGCCGACGGCGCTACCAGCCGGGTAGCCGAATTCGCCGGCCTCGTCGATCCTGCCCGCCTCCTGTGGGGTTTCGCGCTGCGCGCCTACGTCGAGGATCCCGTTGCCGTGCCCCACATCGTCCTATGGGAGCACAGCCGTCGGCGCGGGTTCCCCGGGTACGGCTGGCTGTTCCCGGGGGTTGGCGGCCGAGCCAATGTGGGTCTGGGCCTGGGGGTGCTTGCGGACCGGACGGCCGGGACCGATGCGGTGCGTTCGTTCGACGCCTTCCTCTGCGATCTCCGACGGTTCGGCGTGCTCACCGGCGATGCATCACTCTCGTCGCGTCTCGGCGGCTGGCTCAAGATGGGCGTGGTCGGAACCGTTCCCGCCCGGTGCCGGGTGCTGCTCGTCGGCGACGCCGCAGGCCTCGTCAACCCGCTCCAGGGCGAGGGCATCAGCCAAGCCATGGGTAGCGGTCGAGCTGCCGCCGACGCCTTGCTTCTCGGCCCCGCGATGGCGGCGGCCCGCTACCGCACCTTCGTCGCCGACACCTATGCGCCCTATCAGTCCACCACAGCCGCCATCCACGGCGCCCTCCTACCACGACCCCGGGCGATCGCCGCCGCCGGTCGCCTCCTGACCGCCCCCGGCATCGGGCGCCTGATCGCCGGAGGCTGGTCGATCTTCTGGAACGACCTGCTCACCGGCGCCCGACCCGGGGCCCCGCGGGGCGTAGCGGCTACGGCCCAGGGCCTCGGACGGGTAGTGACGAGATACAGCCGCCGGCGCCGCTGGCTCGATGACGCGATGCGCGACCGAGGCCGTCCGCCCGACGGACCCGACCGGCCGCCGACAGGTTCCGCGTGACCCGCACCGGCTCCCGCGAGCGGTAAAAGCAGGCGCCGGTTACCGCCGTCGGCGGGTGCCGTCGCGTTCGTCTCTGACGCGCCACGTTCGGACAGGCGGCGTCGCCGCGCGACGGCTACCTTGCGATAACGGAGAGCCGACAGGGGAGGGGAAGCGATGAGTCCCAACGGCCGACCGTTCATCATCACCCGCCGTACCTTCCTGCAGGGGGTCGTCGCCACGGCGATCACGCCACCGCTGCTGGCCGCGTGCGGCGGCGACGAGGAGGAGGCGTCGCCGACGACCGCACCCCCCGAGGAGGTGGGTGCGCCGACCACCACGGTGCTCGAAGAGCCGGCGTCGACGTTGTCCGGCGACCTCCGCATCCTCATGTGGAGCCACTTCGTGCCCAGCCACGACGAATGGTTTGACGGGTTCGCCCGCGACTGGGGCCAGGAGGTCGGCCTGAACGTCACGGTGGACCACATCAACACCGCCGAAGTGCCCGGGCAGATCACGTCCCAGATCGCAGCCGGATCCGGTCACGACCTCATCCAGCACATCGCGGCGATTCCCCAGTTCGAACCGAGCGTCCTCGATCTCAGCGACGTCGTGAGCGAGGCCGAGAGCCGGTACGGCGAGATGCTCGACCTGTGCCGGCGGTCGAGCTTCAATCCCAACACCGAGAAGTTCTTCGCCTACGCACCCGGTTGGGTGCCCGATCCCGGCAATTTCCGCCGCTCGCTGTGGGAGCCAGTCGGCCTGCCCGACGGTCCCTCGACGTGGGACGAGCTGCTCGAGGGGGGTAGCGAGATCCGCAGCAGCCAGGGGACCCAGCTGGGCATCGGCATGTCCCAGGAGATCGACTCGAACATGGCCGGGCTAGCGCTGCTCTGGTCATTCGGAGGCGCGATCCAGGACGAGGAGGAGAACGTCGTAATCAACTCGCCCGAGACCATCGCCGCGGTCGAGTACATGGCGGAGCTCTTCGGCGGCGCGATGACCGACGAGGTGTTCGCCTGGAACGCGGCGTCCAACAACCAGGGCCTGGTCGCCGGGTCGCTGTCGTACATCCTGAACTCGATCTCGGCGTACCGGACCGCCCAGGAGGAGAACCCCGCGGTCGCCGAGGACGTGTTCTTCGTCCCGGCGCTCGAAGGACCGGACACGGCGCTGGCCGCCCAGCACGTGCTCTACAACTGGATCGTCCCCAACTACGCGGCCAACCCCGACGCGGCGAAGGAGTTCCTGCTGCACTACACCGCCAACTACGACCACGCCTGCTACAACTCGAAGCTGTACGACTTCCCGGCGTTCGTTGACCGGGTCCCCAACCTCGATCCCTGGGTGTCCGAGGACCCGTTCGGCTCCAACCCCGCCGACAAGCTGGCGTTCCTGACCTTCGACGACGCCGTGAGCTGGACGACCAACATCGGCCACCCCGGACCAACGAACCCCGCCATCGGCGAGGTGTTCGGCACCAACATCATCCCCAACATGCTGGCCACGGTGGCGCGCGGGGAGATGAACCCGGAGAAGTCGGTCGCGCAGGCCGAAGGCCAAATCCGGACCATCTTCGACCGCTGGCGCGACCAGGGCCTGGTCGGCGGGACGCGCTGAGCACCGGCGCTCGTGGCTGTCGCCGTCGAGACGGTTGGCCTCACGAAGCTTTTCGCGGGCGGCGACCGGCCGGCGGTGGACCACGTCGACCTGGCTACCGAGGAGGGCGAGTACCTCGTCCTCCTCGGCCCGTCGGGGTGCGGCAAGACGACGTTGCTGCGGATGATCGCCGGCCTCGAGCAGCCCTCCGAGGGTGAGGTCCGTATCGGCGGTACCCTCGTCAACGGCCTGCCCCCGCGGGTCCGGCGCATCGCCATGGTGTTCCAGAGCTACGCGCTGTACCCGCACAAGACCGTCCGCCAGAACATCGAGTTCCCGCTCAAGGCCCAACGGCTGCCGTCCGACGAGCGGCGGCAACGAGCGGAATGGGCGGCGGAGCTGCTCGGGCTCACGGGCCTGCTCGACCGCCGACCCCGGCAGCTCTCGGGTGGCGAGCGACAACGCGTGGCCCTGGCGCGCGCCCTGGTGCGCGAGCCGAGCGTCTTCCTGCTCGACGAACCACTGTCCAATCTCGACGCCAAGCTGCGGGCGCTGGCCCGGGACGACCTGAAGGACTTCCACAAGCGGGTGGGCACGACGACCATCTACGTCACCCACGACCAGGTCGAGGCCATGGGGATGGGCGATCGCATCGTGGTGATGCTCGACGGGCAGGTGCGCCAAGTCGGCCCGCCTCAGGCGGTCTACGAACACCCGGCCGACACGTTCGTCGCGACGTTCCTCGGCTCGCCGCCGATGAACCTGATCCAGGGTGACGACGTGATCGTGGGCTTCCGACCCGAGAAGGCGCTGCCCGCGGAGGTGTTGGGCGAGGGGCTGGATGGCCACCACCGCTGGTCGCTCGAGGTGCACCGCATCGAGTACCTCTCGGGCGACCGGCACCTGCACGGGCTCGCCGCTGGGCTGGGGAAGCCGACGCCCGTGATCGTGCGACTGCCCGCCACGGTCCTGACGCCGATAGAGACGGGCACGACCCACGACTTCGTGCTACGCGAGGACGATCTCCGCTACTTCGACATCGACACCGAACGGGCACATGAGCACCGGGCTGGCTGACCGCGAGGGCTTCCTTGCCCGGTTGATGCTGCTGCCGGCGATTGTCTACATCGTCGCGCTCGTCGCCGTGCCGTTCGTGGTCGCCATCGCCTACAGCTTCAGCGACGTCACCGCCGGCAACCCGGGCTTCGACTGGGTGGGGCTCGACAACTACCGGGCCAACTGGGAGGACCCGGTCTTCAGGCGGGCGCTGTGGAACACGTTCTTCTTCACCGCCGTGACGATCGCGCTCACGATTGTGCTGGCCAACATCGTCGCCCTGCTCTTCGCCGCTGACTTCCGGGGCAAATGGGTGGTGCGCTTCCTCGTGCTGCTGGCCTGGACTACGCCGGCGGCGCTGGGCGCCATCGCCTGGGTGTTCATGCTCGACTCGTTGCTGAGCCCGATCGACTGGATCCTGCAGCAACTTGGCCTGCTCGACGACCAGCGCCACATGGTCTGGCTGGGCAAGTCCGGGCTCGCCAAGGCGTCGGTGATCGGCGTCCAGGTGTGGCGGCTAGTGCCACTGGCGGCGGTGATCATCATGGCCGGCCAGACGGCGATTCCCGACGACATCAACGACGCGGCGGCGATGGACGGCGCCGGGTTCTGGCGGCGGTTGTGGGAGGTGACGCTGCCGCTGACACGGCCGGTAATCGCCGTAGCGGTGCTGTTTGGCGCCATCGTCACGGTCACCGACATGAGCGTGGTCCGCGTGCTCACCAACGGCGCGCCGGTCAACCAGACCCAAGTGCTCGCCAGTTGGGCCTACGTCAAGGGCATCGACGGTGGCAACCTGGCGCAGGGCGCCGCCGTGGCGGTGTTCCTGCTGCCCCTGCTGCTGGCCGCGACGGTCGCGATCCTGCGTGCCGTGCGGCGCTGGGAGGTGACGTGACGGTGAGCGCCCTCGCCGCCGCAGCTGCCGAAGGGGAGGCCACGGCGGGCACCACGGTCGAAAAGCAACGCCGACGCGCTCAGCGGCGCCATGTGGTGTCACGGATCACCGTGTACGTCGTAGCGATCGTCGCCGCGCTGCTATCGGCGTTCCCGTTCATCGTCCAAGGCATCATCACCTTCAAGCGCGACCAGGACCTCTACGCGCCCGGGAAAAACCCCTTCGTCTACAGCCTCGATCCCACCACCGAGCACCTCAAGTTCCTCTTCACCGATACGGGGTTCATGACCTTCGTGGGCAACACTCTGTTAGTCGGGGGCTGTGTCGTGACCATCACCCTGCTGCTCGGTCTGCCCGCGGCATACAGCCTGGCCCGTCTGCCGCTGCGGTGGAGCGGCGCGCTCGGCATCACCATCTTCCTCGTGTACCTCATCCCACCGTCGCTGCTGTTCGTGTCGTTCTCGAGGCTGGTCGCCAATCTCGATCTGCAGGACTCGAAGTGGGCGCTCGTGGTGCTCTACCCGACCATCACCGTGCCGGTGTCGGTGTGGCTGCTCCTCGGGTTCTTCAAGTCGATTCCCCGAGACATCGAGGAGCAGGCGATGGTCGACGGCTACAGCCGCCTCGCGGCCTTCTGGCGGGTGGCGGTGCCTTTGGCTTTCCCGGGGATCGTTGCGGTCGTCGTGTTCGCGTTCACGCTGTCCGCCCATGAGTTCCTCTACGCCAGCGCGTTCATATCCTCCAGTGCCGAGAAGACCGTGAGCGTCGGCATCCCCACGGAGCTGGTGCTTGGCGACGTCTTCCACTGGCAGGAGCTGCTGGCCGCGGCCCTGCTCGTGGCACTGCCCATCGCCTTCGTCTTCAACCTGCTGCTTGAGCGGTTCGTGTCCGGCTTCACCATGGGGGCTGTCAAGGGCTGAGGGACGACGGTCGCCCACGGGCCGTCGGGCCTGGATTCTCAGCCCAGCCAGCGACCAGCACGAGGCGGCTATCCGAGAGTGGGCGACGAGCCAGAGAGTGGGGCGCCGGGCGACTGAGGTCTACGGCTTGTCTGACGTCGTAGATGCGGTTCGGCGGGCAACGGCATCCAAGACCTACCGCGTCAACCCGGTCTTGCGCGTTCTAGAACGGTGGTTGGCGGCGCACGGAGCGCGGCCGGAAGTGTGTGAGCGCAGCGTGCGGCTTGCGCCGTAGAGGAGCTCGTGGTCTGCGGTCGTCGCGTGCGACGGAGGACGCACTACCGCTCGATCGACCAGGTCGTCCTGTCGTCACGGGTCGCCGTCCACGATGCCGTGGTGATGGGGCGCTGGCCCGGATGAGCGCTGCGCACTGGCGGGACGGCCACGGCCCCGGCGGGATCGGACCTTCAGTCGACCCCGCCCCATTTGTGTTTGTTGGCGGCGACGTCGCTGGTAGTCGGCTGCGGCTTGTCGGTGTGTCGGGGCACCCGGAACTTGTGCTTGCGGTCGACGATGGACGCGTTCAGAGCGATGTCGTCGTCGAACGCTGGGGGCACCTCGGTGTCGCGCAGTGGTGCCTCCCAGGGGCAGACCGGTTCGCACGCCTGGCAGTCGATGCACTCGTTGGGGTCGATGTAGAGCTGGTTCGGGAACTGGGCCGAGGCTGGTCCCACGTACTCGTAGATGCAGTCGACGGGGCATACTTCGATGCACGACGTG
>Ga0126304_10001663_pt1 | contig 10572 bp, 12 predicted proteins | sample Plot25_FD_92538 | JGI IMG/M metagenome (GOLD analysis project Ga0126304, IMG submission 92538) | Serpentine soil microbial communities from UC McLaughlin Reserve, CA, USA - Plot25 | ecosystem: Environmental > Terrestrial > Soil > Grasslands | place: USA: UC McLaughlin Reserve, Lake County... | reverse complement strand
TTCGCAGAATACTCCTTCCACGCACTCCGGTGAATAAGCCCGCTATTCCGTATCCTCATCACCCTCAGGGGCCTCTCTGAGCGTCTCCCAACCCTGCCAGAGGATTACGGGCAGCATGGCGAGCGCCCCCGCTGGGTCCGCCCACCACCAGCCGAAGGCGGCGTTGAGTCCGACGGCGGCGAGCAGCGCGACCGAGAGGTAGGCGCATACCCACGTCTCCACCGAGTCGGCCACGAGCGCTCTGCTGCCCAGCTCGCGTCCGGTGCGGCCCTTGAGGTAGGCGAGGGTCGGCATGACGAAGATGGAGACTACCGAGAGCACTAGGGCCACCGTCGAGCTCTCCGGCCCCTCACCTGAGACGATCGCGCCTATGGCCTCGTAGATGATGTAGAGGGCCAAGAGGAAGAACGTCGCTGCCACCAGGTAGAGTGCCTTCCTCTCTGCGGCGCCCTCCTCGGGTACGCTGGCGTGGGGACCAGCCCGGAGTAGTCTCCACAACAGCGCCACCGCGGAGATCACCTCGATGCCGGAGTCCACGCCGAAGCCCACCAAGGCGACGCTCCCGACCACGACGCCTACGCCGATGGCTACAAACGCCTCCACCACGTTCCAGGCGACCGTGAACCACTCCAGCCACAGGCCCCGACGATGTAGCTCCTCCTTGCGGGCGGCGCTCAGCGCGGCCGACACGCCTAGTGGTTCCCCTTGCGAAAGAGCCTGAGGCCGTTGAGGGTCACAGCGATCGAGGTGCCCATGTCGGCGAGTACCGCGAGCCACAGCGCCACCAACCCGAAGGGGGCGAGCAGCACGAACAAGCCCTTGATCGCGATCGAGACGGCGACGTTCTGCTTGATGATCCCCTCGGCCGCGCGCGAGAGCTTCACAGCCTCGGCCAGCTTCGGCAGATCGTCTTGCATGAGCGCGACGTCCGCCGTCTCGAGGGCCACGTCCGTCCCTGCGGCCCCCATCGCGAAGCCGACAGACGATGCGGCCAGCGCAGGGGCGTCGTTCACACCGTCTCCGACCATGCCGGCGTCCCCATGCTCGGAGACGAACCCGCGCACAGCCTCGATCTTCTGCTCGGGGAGGAGCCTTGCCCTGTAACCGACGCCGAGCTTCTCGGCCACGCGCCGGGCGGGCGCCTCGGCGTCCCCCGTGAGCATCACCAGCTCTTCCACCCCCGCCCTGCGCAGGGCCTCGATGGTCGCCTTCGCGTTGGGGCGCACGGAGTCGGCCAGCCCGAATACCGCTAGTGGTCCGTCGGCATTGCCCAGGACGACAGGGGTCTCTCCCGCCTGCTCGACCGCACCCAGCGCCTCGTCTGCGCCCTCAAGGGAGATGCCACTCTCGGCAAACAGCCTGGGGCTCCCGATCAGGTACCGCTCACCGTCCACCTCGCCCTCGGCGCCCCTGCCCACTACCGACCTGAAGCTGGAGACGCGGAGCGTCTCGGCCCCGTCCGCAGCGGTCAGGATGGCGTGTGCCAGGGGATGCTCCGAGCGCCGCTCCAGCGCGGCAGCCGGCGCCAGGACCTCTGCCTCCTCACGCCCGCCGAGCGCCACGGTGCGCGAGAGAACCGGCCGGCCCTCGGTAAGCGTCCCTGTCTTGTCGAAGGCCAGGGCCTTGAGCCTCCCCGCTGCCTCAAGAGCAGCCCCACCCTTGACGAGGATCCCGCGCCTGGAGGCGGCACCTATCCCGGAGACGACCGTCACCGGCGTGGAGATCACCAGGGCGCACGGGCACGCGATGATGAGCAGGGCCAGCGCCCGGTAGAACCACTCGCCGAAGCCCGCCCCCAGCAACGGTGGCACCACCGCGAGGACGACCGCTACGGCCACCACCACCGGCGTGTACACCCGCGAGAAGCGGTCAACGAACTGCTCGGCAGGGGCCTTCGTGGCCTGGGCCTCTTCTACGAGCCGCGCGATCCTCTGCAGCGTCGAGTCACCGGCCCGCTTGGTCGCCTCGACGAGCAGCCCGCCCTGGCCGTTGAGGGAGCCCGAATAGACCGCATCGCCCGCTCCCTTCTCCACGGGCACGCTCTCGCCCGTGACCGGGGCCTCGTCAACCGCAGATGATCCCTCGAGGACCTTGCCGTCCACCGCAAGCCTCTCGCCAGGTCTCACGATCACCGTATCCCCGACGCCGACCTCGGCCACAGGGACGACGACCTCGGTCTCGCCTCTCATGAGGAGGACCTCGTTGGGGGTCAGGCGCACCAGCGACCTGACCGCGCCGCGCGTCCGGTCTATGGCGTAGACCTGTAGGGCGTTGCCTGCAGCGAACAGGACCACTACCGAGGCGGCCTCCGCCCACTCCCCGATCCCAACGGCGCCTATGGTGGCCGCGCTCATGAGAACATTCATGTCCAGGTGCCTGGCCCTTAGTCCTGCCACTGCCGCCCGGAAGATCGGAAGTCCTCCAACGGCGATGGCGGCGAGGTAGGCCACCACCCGCGCCAGCTCCGGAGCACCACCGACGGAGAGCGTCAAGCCCACGGCGAAAAGAAGGGCAGAGGCGAACACGGAGATGGCCCTTGGGGTGCGCCAGAAGGGCGTCCTCTCGACCTCCTCGCTCTTGGCAACCCCGTATCCGGCAGCCCTGACTGCCCCCTCGAGTTCTTCGAGCGAGAGCCCGGGGTCGTGTTCGGCGTCCAGGCGGCCAGCGGCGAAGTTCACGGTTGCCCTTGCCACGCCGGGTAGGGCCGAGACGCGTCGCTCCACGGTGGCCGCGCAGCTCGCGCAGTCCATCCCCTCCACGCGTACCACGGTCCTCTCCAGGACACCTAGAGCGGCGCCTCCCTCGGGCGTCTCCGGGTCGCCCCCCCGTGTCCTTGGGGTCGCGGCGTCGGCTTCTACTGTCGCGCTGTCCGAGCAGCAGTCATCGGCGCAGCCATCCGCCTCGCCGTGGCTAACCTCCGGCTCCTGTGGTGCCTGCCCCAAGACCGGAAGCATCTTCTTCGGGCGGCTCATGCCCCCACCCCCGTACGCTCTACCCGCGACGCTTCTCCCAGCACAGCCGAGAGAAGCGAGCGCCCCTCACCCGTGAGGGAGTACATCACGAGCTTGCCGTCCCTACGGGAGCGAACCATGCCGAGGGAGCGAAGGGTTCTCAGGTGGTGGGAGACGAGGTTCTGCGAGCGACCCGCGATCCAGGAGAGGTCGCACACGCACAACTCCTCGCCCTCACGCAAGGCGGCTGCCAGCGTAAGCCTCGTCGGGTCGGAGAGGGCCCGAGCGCGGTCCGCAGCCTCCTGGGCGATCTCCTCGACTAGCAGCTTCTCGCGGATCGCCTCGGCCCTAGGGGCGTCGATGCAGATGAGGTCACAACGTTCGTCAGCCATACGCACCTTCCAACGTTCGTTGATACGTTGTGGTAAGCGTATCATGTGACTGAGTTACGGTCCAGGGACCCAAGGGAACTTCCGAGAACGCCGTATGTACGAACTTCGCGGCACTGGTCTTTCGCGTGCTCAGGTCAATGCAGGTTGTCGCCCCAATGCCCGAGCATCGTTTGGCCTCCCTGGTAGCCCGGAGGTGATCGGCGGGTCCAAAGGGTTCTCCTCCGTAAAACGAAGAAACGGAAACAACGAGCCCACCTGCATGACACTCACGCCGATTCTACATCCGCCTCCTGGCTCCCCGGAGCGCAGAGCCGTACCTCGCAGATTCGTTGCATTCGTGAACTATGTGATCACGTTGTGCGCCCCGACCGCCGCCACCTCCAGAGCCCGCTTCACGTACCGCTGCCCGGCCACGTCGGCGAGGTCTTCTGTGCCGTTTCCCCCGAGCCATCGCCGGAGATCTGACGACGGTGGCACGTGTCCAGGCGCGCTCGGGGCGTGCTGGGCGCCCCGCTGCGCTGCAGTCAATGGGTACGGCTGGGAAAGCTGGTAGTTGGCTTCGGCAGCACCGCCGAGACCTACGGGGTGGCGGCGGCCATGCAAACCCGAACGCGACCGTCGCCTCCTCCCTTAGCGTCGCGGAGGAGCGAACCTTCGGGAGGGTGCGTCGCTCCTGGTTACTTCAAGGGATCATGACCCCAATTAGGCAGAGAGCACCGCCAGTTGCTGTCTTTCACGTCGCCCTCGGGCCCCTGGGATTGGTGGCGGCGGACGTAGCTCATGAGACGCTTCATGAGGTCTACGTCGTCGCTGGAGTAGTCGGTCTTGTTCTTCCCGAGGATCTCGACGATCCTTCGTCCCGATTCGTGGCCCTTGGATTCGCCGCCGCAGTCGCTCTGTCCGACCGACTTCGACTCGTCCGTCTGAAGCCACTCTTCGAGCTCCTTCGGGCTCATGTTGACGACCTCGTCGAACTCCTGAATCACCTGCTCGTCGTTCTTTGCCATCTTGCCTCCCTACACTTTGTCGCCTACGCCAACCCCAGCTCGCCTTGCGGCTCCCCTACCGGCGCGCCGGAGAAGCGGAGGTGGCAGGAGTGTTCTTGCGTTTGACTATCACACGAGCGAGAACACGACAACCTGCGGGAGGCCTTGCGTTGGGCACGGGAATGCGGCGATGTCCGTTTGGGCTTGCGGCTGGTGGGGGCGCTGAGCTGGTTCTGGTGGATGCGCGGGTATCTGGAGGAGGGAACGCGCTGGGCCGAGGGGTTTCTCTCGGAACCCTTCGACGATGATCGACCGGGTTACCGTCGGCTGCGGGCTAGGGCGCTGTACGGGGCCGGAGAGCTGGCCTTCGGGCGGGGCGACCTTGCCCGCGCCGCCGAGCTCTTCGAAGAGGCGCTCGCCATCTACCGAGGGCTCGCGGATGACGGCGGCATAGCCGACGTCCTCGTCGAGCTGGGACAGGTCGCGAGGGCGCAGGGAGACCACGACCGGGCGGCCGCGCTGAGCGAAGAAGGCCTGCGATTGGGCCGCGCCTCTGGCGATTCGAGGGTCGTCGCCATAGCGCTCGTCACCCTGGGTCGCGTCGACAGCCATCGGGGAGACGCAGAGGGTGCGATCGCCCGCCACGAAGAGGGCCTGGCCCACTTCCGAAAGATCGGTCACGGGTGGGCAGCGCCTACGCCTTGGCCAACCTGGCGGTCGCGGCGCTCGGGCGTGGGGATCTCGAGCGCGCTCGGGCTTCCGGCGAGGAGAGCCTTTCGATTTACGACGAGCTGGGCGACAAATCCGGCACGGCGCTGGCGTTGATCAACCTCGGGGACGTGGCCCGGATGCGGGGCGACGAGGAGCGGGCCCGGACGCTCTACGACGAGGCATTGGCCCTGCACCGGGAGCTGGGGAATGAGCGGGGCGTGGCCCGCGCGTTAGGGCGCCTCGCCTCCGGGCCGTAGCCGACCGGGGCAAAGGAGGGACCCGGCGGGCCTCCGTCCACGATGTGAACGCCGAAATTTATTTGCTATCCGCCTGTCGGCCGGGACGTTATGCGCAGGTAGTAGCCGTCGGGATCGGAGATCCTGAAATCCCTGAGCCCCCAGGGACGCTCCTGCAAGGGCTCGAGGATCGGATGGCCCGAGGTCGCGACGCGCTCTTGGCACCCTTCCACGTCGTCCACCTCGAGGACGATCTCTACCCCCAGGCCCCGGCGAAGGGTCGCTATCTCCCGAGAGAAGTACCCTCCCTCCTCGGGCAGCTTGGTCACCGGGCCTATGCCCAGGACGACGCCCCCCAGGCGGAGGCTGGCGTAGTCGCCGGGCTCGTGGCGCGCGAGCTCGAACGCTAGCACGCTGGTGTAGAAGGCGATGCTCGCCTCCATGTCCAAGGCGAACAGCTCCAAGCGCAGCCCCGCCTCACTCCCCATCTACTTCGCGCCTCCCCTTCGTATCGCTCGCGTTCGCCTTTAGGAACTATAGCGCCCCGATCCGAGCCGCCGGGGCACGCCCCATGGGGCGCCGCACCACGGCTTGGAAGGGCCGGTGCGGTCTCAGCGGTTCTGCTTCGTGAGCCGTTTCGGCTTGGCTGCGATCACCGGTGCCGCCAGGCTAAGGCCGGCCCTCGCGGCACCGAGCTGGCCGCCGATGTGCTCGTAGTCGATGCCCCCGAAAGGTGGCTCGGGATCGTAGCCGAGCCGGTATTGCACCTCCCTGGATGTCTCCTCGTCGGTCAGCCTCGCCGCCAGGTGCAACGCCATGTCTATCCCTGCGGAGACCCCGGCGGAGCAGATGAACTTGCCGTCTTCCACCCACCGCTCGCGGACGTAGGTCGCCCCGAACTGCTCCAGGATCTTGTAGAAGGCCCAGTGCGTTGTCGCCCGCCTGCCCTCGAGGAGGCCGACGGAGGCCAGGATCAACGCGCCGGTGCACACCGATCCCACTACCTCGGCCGTCTCGGCAGCCGAGCGCACGTAGGCGCGGATCGCCTCGTTGCCCATGGCCCTGATAGTGGGCGCGTTGCCACCAGGGACGACGATGGCGAAGGGTTGGGGCACCTCCTCGAAGGTGTTGTTGGGGAGCACCTTCATCTGGCCGGGGATGTCGTTGTCCACGGGCTCGACGCGCTCTGCCACCACCACCGTGCGGTACTCCGGGACGATCTCGCTCAGGGCGCTCAGTACCTGCAGCGGCCCCGCCATGTCGAAGAGCGTAAGCCCCGGGTACAGTACGAAGGCGATCGTCTTGTGGTTTTGTTCTTCTGTTGCCATACGTCTCTCTCCTCTCTCTAGCCTGCCGCCCTTGCGCAAAGGGATCGATCTTAAGGAGTGGTTCAGCCGAACAATTTCTGGAACAGGTCTGGCCGGTTCGCGAGCGCCCGTTCCAGATCCGAGCGGTGTTCTGCCAGCCCGGTCGCGAGCCCATTCCCGCCCGCGCCACCGTTTTGCTCGAGGCCCCCGAACGGCGGATCCGGATCGTACTCCATAGCGGTTTGTATGGTCTTGGCTTGCTGCTCGTTCTTCAACCTGGCCACCAGGTACAGCGCCATGTCGATCCCCCCCGACACGCCCGCAGCCGTGATGAACTTGCCGTCCTCGATCCAATTACGTGGGACGCAGTCGACCCCTAGCTTCTTCAGCAGGTCGACGTAGGACGGGTGGGTGGTCGCCCGTCGCCCCTCCAGAAGGCCCGCGGCCGCCAAGAGGAAGCCCCCGGTCGACACCGAACCGACCAGCTCCGCCCCGTAGGAGGCGAAGCGCAGGTAGTCCAAGATCCTGTCGTCGCCCATGGCCTTGAGGGCGCTCACGCCCCCGCCGGGGACGATGATTGCGAAGGGATCGGGCACCTCCTCGAACGCCTTGTCGGGGACGAGCGCCATGGGCGTGTCGGAGTCGACGGGCCCTGTGCGTTCCGCCACCAGGAGCGTGCTGTACTCGCGGGAGGTGCTCACGAGACCCCTTGTCAGGCCCAGGAAGGCGGTCATCGGTCCGACCACCTCAAGCAGCGTCAACCCGGGGTAGGCGACGAAGGCGATGGTCCTGGTATTGTCGTCATTCGGCATGCGGTCTCCTTTTCGCGGCGTCGGTCGGAACGGTTGTTCGTCGTTGGTTCGAAGGTTGGGGGACGTGGCCGAGGAGCATCAGGCCGCCCGGCGTTCGAAGAGGCCGACGATGTGCTCCGTCAGGTACGCGGCGTCTTGGCCGACCCCCGCAAAGAGGGCCGATCCGCGCGTCCACTGCCAGCTCCGGCCGACGAAGCACAGGTACGGGAGGGGAGAAACCCCGCGGTAGTGCATAAAATCTCCACGATCATCCTTGACCTCGGGGATGTGCACCCATCCGGCGTCGTCCCTGTAGCCGGTCGCCCACACCACCGCGTCCACTTCCGCCACCTTCTCGTCGGCGAAGGAGACCTTCTTGCCTTCGGCCTGGGTCACGCGGCCAACCACGCCCACGCCTCGCTGCTGCAGCTTGTCGAGTTCCAGGCTTTTGCCGGGGAAGGGGTCGGCCTTCATCAGGTAGCGCCCGATAGCGCTTTCGCGGGAGGCCCCAAGGACCCCCAGCTTGTCCATCCACCAGAACACGCTCCTCCCGAGTATCCGATCGGGGCTCACGCGCCGGGATCGCCCGGCTGCCAGCAGTACCTCGTGGTTGTCGGTCAGCTCCAGCGCGATCTGCCTCCCCGTGGCCCCGTCTCCGACCACCAGCACCCTGCCCGCCGCGAGCTGTCCCGGTGTCCTGTAGTCCTCGGGCGCCAGCTGGGCGACCTCATCGGAGAGCCCGTTCGAGATCGGCGGGATGGCGGGGCGCTGGAAGGCGCCCGTGGCCAGCACGACCGCCCGAGAGTCGATCGGCTCGCCCGCCTCGGTCGTGGCGCGGAAGCCTCCTTCCGTGCGTTCGAGCCGCCTGATGCCGGTCCCCGGCGCGAGGGGCAACTCGAAGCGCTCGGCGTAGGCCTCCAGGTAGTCGGCCATCTCGTCCTTGGTGGGAAACCCTTCGGGGTCACCAGGCACGGCGAGGCCGGGGAGCGCGCTGTAGGCGCGGGGCGTGAAGAGGACCAGCGAGGCGTACCTGTTGCGCCAGGAGTCGCCCACCCGCGGGTGCCGCTCGACGATCCGGTACCGGAATGGCGTCTCCTTCAGGCGGTGCCCCATGGCGAGGCCCGCCTGCCCGCCGCCGATGATCAGAACGTCGTGCTCGGGAGCGTTTTCCGTCATGCAACCTCCGTCCCAGGTGAAGTGGTCACGTTTTCATCTGTTTTGCCTGGTGAGTCGCTTCGGTTTGGCCGCGATCATGGGGGCCGCTAGGCTAAGTCCGGCCCCAACGGCGGACATGGCGCCGAGGTGCTCGTAGTCCATGCCCCCGTACGGCGGACGCGGATCGTAGCCCAGCGAGCGTTGCACCCGCCTAGCCGTCTCCTCGTCGGTCAGCCTCGCCGCCAGGTGCAACGCCATGTCGATCCCTGCTGTGACGCCCGCAGAGGAGATGAATTTGCCGTCCTCAACCCACCTCCTGCGGACGTAGGTGGCCCCGAACTGCTCCAGGCTCTTGTAGTAGACCCAGTGGGTGGTCGCTTGGCGACCCTCCAGCAGGCCCACGGACGCCGCGACGAGCGCCCCCGTGCAGATCGAGCCGGCCACCTCGGCCGTCTCGGCCGCCGAACGCACGTAGCTCCTGAGCGCCTCGTTTCTCATGGCCGCGAACGTCGACGAGCGATCGCCGGGCACGAGCAGGACGTGAGGGTTGGGCACCTCCTCGAAGGCGTGGGTCGGGACCATCTTCACGCGCAGATCGGTGTCCAAGGGTTCCGCGCGCTCGCCCACGACCATCGCCCTGTATTCCGGGGCGAGCCGGCTCACGCCCGCGAAGACCTGGAGCGGTCCGGCCAGGTCGAATAGCGTGAGTCCCGGGTAGACGACGAAGGCGATGGTCTTCTGGTCTTGGGTTGCCATTCGGGTTCTTTTTCCTTTCTTGGCCGATGTGTAGGGACGACGCCGAGCGGCGCCCTTCAGCCGAACAACTTTCGGTAGAGGTCCGGTCGATCGGAGAGTGCACTCTCCAGGTCCGCCCTGTGCTCGTCCAACGCGTCCCCGAGCCTGTCCCCGTCCGCCTCGCCCCAGTCTATCGGCCCGAAGGGAGGCTGGGGATCGTACTCGATGATCATCTCCGCGCGCTTGGCCGCGGCCTCGCCCCTTAACTTGGCCACCAATCCCAGGGTGGTGTCGATCCCGCTCGATACCCCTTCCATCGTCAGGAACTTGCCGTCCTCGACCGAATAATCCCTGACGTAGTTCACCCCGAGCTTCTCTAGGAGCTCCGAGTAGGCCGGGTGGGTGGTCGCTCGACGTCCCTCGAGCAGCCCGGCCGCGGCCAGTACGAAGGCCCCCGTGGACACCGATACGACCAGCTCGGCCGAGTGAGCCGCGAAGCGCAGGTAGTTTAGGAGCCTCTCGTTTCCCATGGCCTCTAGGGAGGCCATGCCCCCGCCCGGAACGACGATCGCGAAGGGGGCGGGCACCTCCTCGAACCTCTTTTCCGGAACGATCCTCATCGGCGTGTCTGAGCCCAAGGGCTCCGTGCGCTCGCCGACGGAGACGGTTCGGTAGCTGGTCCCCCTGTCGAGGACGGTGTGGGCTGCGACCAGATCGAGCAGCGCCGCCCCCGGGTAGGTGACCGTGGCCACGGATCTCTTCTTGTCTTCCCTTGGCATACCGATCGCCTCCTCCCTCGGGCGGTCCGGTGGTGAGCCGGACCGCCCGGTGGTTTCGGGGTTTGTGTGTGACCGGCGTTCGTCCTACTGGCCCCTACCTTCGGGGGATGGCGCGACCTCGAAGCTGAACATCATCCCGCCCTCGGTGTGCTCGGCTATGTGGCAGTGAGCCATCCACAGCCCGGGGTTCGTGACGTAGAGCAATATGTCCGCGGTCTCTCCGGCGCGCAGCAGCACGGTGTCCTTCCAGACGAGGTTGGGCTCTATCTGGCCGGCCCTGGATAGGATGAGGAATCGTCCGGCCCCGTGGATGTGGAAGGGGTGGTGCATGGGGTGGTCGGAGTCCATCTCGTTTACGAGCCTTATCTTCACCCTGTCGCCCACCGTGAACTTCCAGGAGATCCGATGGTTTTCGGACCCGCTCTCACTGTCCACGAGCTTCCAGAGCATGTTGTGGGCGTCCGAGGCGCGGTTGATCTCGGGCATCAGGTCCTCCCACTCGAGGCCGTCGCCGTGATCCTCGTGCTCG
>Ga0126304_10001662_pt1 | contig 10573 bp, 10 predicted proteins | sample Plot25_FD_92538 | JGI IMG/M metagenome (GOLD analysis project Ga0126304, IMG submission 92538) | Serpentine soil microbial communities from UC McLaughlin Reserve, CA, USA - Plot25 | ecosystem: Environmental > Terrestrial > Soil > Grasslands | place: USA: UC McLaughlin Reserve, Lake County... | reverse complement strand
CCTACGGCGACGCCCTCGTCGCCTGCGACGACGCCATCTCCGCCGCCGTCCGCGGTGACTCCACCAGCGGCCGCGGCAACGACAGCCTCCATACCCGCAGCGGCACCACCTCCGGCTTCAGCTGTCGCTCCGCCTGCGGCGGCGGCCGCGGTCGTTGATACGAACACCCCTCGAATTCAGAACGCGCTCACGCGCTATCGTCAGGCGTTCAATGCGCTGAGTGCGAGCGCGGCTCGCGAAGTATGGCCGACCGTCAACGAGAGGACGCTGAGCCGCGCCTTTGATCAGCTCGAAGAGCAGCAACTGTCTTTCGACGGCTGTCAGATCCAGGTCAGCAATCAGCAGCGTGCGGAAGCGCTCTGCAACGGGTCGGCTCGCTACGTGCCACGAGTCGGCAGCCGGACGCCGCGCGTCGAACGGCGACAGTGGCGCTTCAGCCTCGTCAAACAGGGCGATGAATGGCTGATCGGCGCGGTGGACGCACACTGATCGAGAGGCACACGCCTTGCTGCGTTCGGCAGCCGCGAGGTGATCCACATGAACGGAAAGTACGCGAGCCCAGCTGGTCGTCCCGAAGACGAGGAACTCGAAACTGCGACGGATGAGGACGACGAAGAGTTCGATGAGGACGAAGACGCGGATGACGAGGAGTCTGAAGACGACTCCGAAGAGGAAGCCTGAGGCGGATTGACAATTGCGAGGACGCCGGGCGCTTTACTCGCGCCTGACGTCCTTCGCCGCTTTGTCCTCGCGCAACGCCACGAACCGGCTGTGCCGGAGATGGTTATCTGGCGTCCACTCCACGAACTCAAACTCACCAACTAATATCGGCTTCAGCCAGCGACACTCGGCCATTTTCGCTCGCGTCAGTCCCTGCCCCCATCGGCCGCTCCTGGCTTCTGGAAGATTGGCGAACGGGCACTCGGAGTTTTCGAGTCGCGCGAACTTCTTGAACAGCTGATTGCGCGTGGCAGGCGTGAATCCATTCCTCGTGCGCGCCGCGTAGATGAGTCGATCGTCATCGTAGTAGCCAATGATCACCGCATCGAACGTCTTCGTTCCGAGGGTGTAGCCGGCGATGACGAATTCCTGACCGCGGTTGACGCGCATTTTCATCCACGCGCCTGAGCGTACGCCCGGCTCGTATTTGCTGCTGCGCCGCTTCGCGACGAGGCCTTCAAGACCTTGCGTCTTCACCGAGTGAATCAGGTCGCGAAGCCCTGCGTTGAGCTCACCGGTATAGCGGACGGGTTCAGCAAGCGACGCGAGCACCTTCCGCTCGAGCAGCTCTTGTCGCATTTCGAGTGTCTCGCCCATCACGGTGCGGCCTTCCAGCACCAGCACGTCGAACACGTAATAGACGATCCGCGTACCCGGCGTGAAGTTTTGCAGCGCGTTGAACGAGGGGCGCCCGTCATCGTCCAATGCCACGACTTCGCCGTCGATGACGGTGTCGTTAGGCATCTTCGACAAACCGGTGACGACAGTCGGGTAGCGGTCGCTGAAGTCGTTGTCATTGCGTGAGCGCAGATGCACCTTGCCGCCGGTCTTGAAGGCGATCGCCCGGTAGCCGTCCAACTTCAGCTGATAAGACCAGCGTGCCAGATCGTCCGGCAGTGTCTCGGTGCGGAGCAGCAGCATTGGCTGCACGAAACCGGCTTTAACGCGCGAGGCCATCCGTCGAATCTACTGCGGTTTTCGTCGATCTAGTGTCCGGCTTCAGCCGGACATAGGCAGGGCGGCGAAGTTGCATTGCAAAGGGAAGTGCGAGCAGAACCACCGGTCGTCGCAGGTATTCGACTGTCACATCCCGACCGGCTGATCTACCCGGATCTCCACCTCTCCAAGCTTGAACTCGCGCGCTACTACGAGCGCATCGGTGAGTGGGTCCTACCGCATGTCCGCGCCCGTCCGTTGACACTGGTTCATTGCCCGGAGGGCATTGCTGGTCCGTGTCAATTCCTGCGCCATGCGAAGGCGTGGGGCCCGAATGCCCTGCGGCGGGTGCGGATTCGCGAGAAGACGAAGATCGGTGAGTACCTCGTCGCCGATACCGTTGCGGCAGTCGTGGCGCTCGCGCAGATGGGCATCGTCGAGATCCACACCTGGAACTCCACGGCCGACGATGTGGAGCGACCGAATCGGATGGTGTGGGATCTCGATCCAGGTCCAGAGGTGACATGGAAGCAGACGGTGGCTGCGGCCAGGCTGCTGCGCGATGTGCTCGAGACGCTGGGACTGGCGTCGTGGGTGAAGACAACCGGCGGCCGCGGCCTGCACGTCGTCGTCCCCATCACGCCGTCGGTGGACTGGAGTACGTGTCTGTCGTTCTCGCGTGACGTTGGCGAGGTGATCGTCCGGACCAATCCGGCGCTCTACACGACGGCCTTCCGCAAGCAGGGACGTGAACGGCAGATCTTGATCGACTATCTCAGAAACAACCGTACGAACACATCGATCTGTGCGTACTCGCCGCGTGCACGACCAGGCGCCCCTGTTTCGGTGCCGCTCGGCTGGAAAGAGTTGAGTATTCAGCCGGAGCGATGGACGCTGCATACAGTCGTGCGTCGCCTCGCGCGTCTGCGCGTCGATCCGTGGACGACGTACTGGACAACAGCGCAGCGCGTGTCGCGGGCGTCTCTCGAGGCGTTGGCGCGGGTGTCAGGCTGACCGAACGCCGCCCGCGTGCGTGCGTCCCGCCAGATTATGGCGTTCAGCAGACGCACGCGAACGGCGCGCGCTGGCAGGGCGCCTACTGCCCGGAGGGACTGCGACTCGCGGTCCGTCCAATCGATTCGCCGCTCACGACCAACTCGACGCGGCGGTTCTGCTGACGGCCAGCCGCTGTCTCGTTACCTGCCACGGGACGGCTTTCGCCGAATCCTTCGGCATCAACGGACGTCGGCGCGATCTTCTGCTGCACCAGATACGCGCGGACCGACTCGGCACGGCGCTCCGACAGACGCTGATTGTAATCGTCGGCACCGACGCTGTCGGTGTGTCCCTCAATCTCAATCTTCAGATCCGGATGCGACGCCAAAATGCCCGCGACACGCGCCAGTTTCTCGCGCGCGCCAGGCTTCAGCGTCGCGCTGCCGGTATCGAACAACACGTCGGAGACGTTCACGATGAGACCGCGCGCCGTCTCGCGAGTTTCGAGGATCACACTGAGCTGCTCGCGCAGCCGTTCGCGAAGTGCGTTCTTCTCCTGCTCGGCCTGCGCAACTGCCGCTTGAGCCTGCTGGGCCTGCGCGCGCGCTTGTTCCGCCTGCGCATCGGCAGCGAGCTTGGCGGCCTCGGCTGCCGCGCGCGCCTGCTCGGCGTCAGATTGTGCCTTCAGCGCTTCTTGCCGCGCGTGCTCGATCTCGACGCGTTCGCGCTCGGCTGCCGCTCGTGCCGCGGTGGCGGTCTGCGCCTCGACTTCGGCCTGGCGGCGTCTGGCTTCTTCGGCGAGGGCGCGCTCACGTTCGGCCTGCGCACGCTCGCGCTCGGCCTGCGCGCGATCGACAGCCTCGCGCTCGCGCTGCGCCGCGAGCGCACGCTGCTGTGCCTGGAACTCGTCCTGCTGACGCTGCAGCGCAATCAGGCGCGCATCCTCGGCGGTTTGCGCCGCCTGGCGTGCGGGCATCATCACGTCGTTGCCTCGCTTGTGCTTTTCACGCGCGACCTCGGCGTCCGTCAGAAGCTTCTGAGCTTTCGCGAATGAGTCGCCCGCATAGCGATCGGCACCGGCGATCCGTGCCAACTCCACCGCATTGCGCGCCTCGGCCAGGTCGAGTGGTGCACCCGGCTCGAGTGGTTTCACCTTGAAGTTGGCATTCTGGTTCATCAGGTAGGAACCGCGTTTCAGCAACTCGTACTTCGCTTGAACGGTCTCGAACTTGCCCTTCGTGTCGTCGCGGATCAGGTTTTCGATCACCACCACATCGCTCGGCTGTGTGACGGCGAAATACGGCTCCGCGGTCACGATCAATGCGAACGCCTGGAACTCGGTCGTCACCTGAATGCGTGCGTCGTCGTCATCGATCTGGATTTCGCCGAGATTCTTGGCGCGACCCTCGGGCGTGATGGCCCATAACACGTAGGTGAGGTACTCCGATCCGAATCGCGTGGCCGGCTGCATTTTTTTGAAGTGCGCATCGATCTCGATGTAGCCCTTTTCGCCGGACACTTCGGCGTATCCACGGGCCTCAGGCAGCAGCGCTGTGCCGACGAGATCGACTTTGGTCTTTCCGCTTCGCGGCCGATAGTTGATCGCCGCAGTCGTGCGGCCAACCACGGTTACCTGAAACAGCGGAGCTGGTGCGTTGAGATCCGACGGCTGAGCGGGCGGTCTGGCGACTTGCGCGAACGCCGGTGTTGCGAAGAAGCCGATCAGCAGTGCAGTAATGGGTCTCATGGGTCTCCCTCTTCTGAGGGTCCTAAAGCAAGCGCTTCGCCATAACAGACGGATCTGAAGACCCGTCTCTACCTTTGGAAGCTCGAGAGATCTATTGTGGTGGAGCGGTTGTGGACGGCGCGCCAATTGATTCGCCGCTGACAACGACCTCGACGCGACGGTTCTGTTGCCGTCCCTCCGCCGTGTCGTTGGGCGCAATCGGCCGGGCTTCGCCGAACGCGCCGACCTCCATGGACGCCGGCGGGATTTTCTGCTGCATCAGATACGCGAGTACCTCTTGGGCGCGTCGTTCCGACAGTCGCTGATTCCGTTCATCGTCACCGACGCTATCGGTGTGTCCCTCGATCGCAATATGGAGCTCTGGCTGCGCGGCGAGGATGCCGGAGACACGGGCGAGCCGTTCGCGAGCGACGTTGGTCAGACGCGCGCTCCCGGTAACGAAGAGGACGTCGGGCACCATCATGATGAGGCCGCGTCCGGACTCGCGCGTCTCGAGAAACACGTTCAGCTGTTCGCGCAGTTGCTCTCGCAGCGCGTTCTTCTCCTGTTCGGCGACTGCGAATGCCGCTTGCGCTTTCAACGTCTCGAGCCGGGCCTGCTGCAATTCATCGCGTGCGCGCGCCACGTCATCGCGTTCACGTTCGGCTTCGGCCTTGGCCTCGGCGGCATTCTGCGCTTCACGCTCGGCGCGTTGACGCTCATCGACCGCCTGCCGTCCGCGGGCGTCGGCAAGGCTTTTCTGCTGGGCGATGAATTCCTCCTCCTGCCGCTTCACCGCGATCAGACGGGCGTCCTCGGCGGTCTGCGCGGACTGACGAGCGGACGCGATGACCTCGTCTTTGGATCCGTTCTTCTCGCGAGCGATTTCCGCTTCGGCCAACAGACGCGTGGCTTTTGTGAACGCGTCGGCCGCATAACGGCTTGCACCGGCGAGGCGGGCGAGTTCAACCGCGTTGCGCGCTTCGGCCAGGTCAGTGGGCATACCGGGCTCGAGCGGTTTGCTCGTGAACTCGGACGGACGGTTCATCAAGTACGAACCGCGCGGCAACAATTCGTATCTGGCTTCCACCGTGTCAATCGTGCCGCGGGTGTCCGCGCGGATGCTGTTTTCGATGACGACGACGTCGCTCGGCTGCGTCACCGCGAAATACGGTTCCGCTGTGACGATCAATGCGAACGCCTGCAGTTCCGTGGTGACCTGTTTGCGAATGTCGTCACCAGTGAACTGCACTTCGCCGAGATTCCGCGGGCGGCCCTCCGGCGTAACGGCCCACAGGACGTAGGTGAGGTATTCACTGCCAAAGCGCGTTGACGGTTCCAGGCCGCTGAACCGCGCGTCGATTTCGATGTGACCGCTCTTTGCGGAGACTTCCGCGACGCCACGTGCGTTGGGCAGCAGCGCGGTGCCGTTCAAATTGACTTTAGTGTCGCCGCTGCCGCGGTAGTTGATCGCGGCGGTCGTGCGTCCCACGGCGGCGATGCGGTAGATGGGAACTGATGGGTCGCTCGCCGATTGCTGCGAAGGACTGGGTGCCACCTGCGCGAGTGAGTAGTGACTGAGCAGCGCACAGAGTGCGGCGGCAATTGCGGTCGAGCGAGCGATCATGCCAGCCACAGAAGCAAGCGGTTCGCCAGCGCGTCGCTTGGAAATGTCTACCTGGACCGAACGTTTCGCGGCAGAATCGATGAGGGAGTGAATCGTGAGACCTATGCTCGTAGTCGCATTGTGGCTGACCTTGGCCTCGGCCGCCGCCGCGCAACAGACACCGGCACCTGCCGAACCGATGGTTGTCGCATCGGGTCAGGGCGTCGTCTTCGCCGTTCCCGATCGAGCATGGATCACTATCACTGCCGAGTCCCGCGCGCCGAGCCCACGCGAGGCGCAACGTCTCAATGCCGAAGCGATGCGCCCGGTGCAGGACAAACTGCGCGCCGCGGGCATCGCTGCTGACGCGATTCGCACCATCGCTTACGACGTGCAGTACGAATGGGACTTCGTGAATAACAAGCGCGTGGGTCGCGGCTACGTCGCACGCAATAGCATTGAGGTGCGCGTGGATGCGATCGATCGGGTCGGCGAGCTGCTCGAGATCGCCGTCGGCGCCGGCGCAACGGCGCTCGGCGGCATCCGGTTCGATCTGAAGGATCAGGCGAAGCTCGAACGTGAGGCGCTGCGCCTCGCGGTGCTCGACGCACGCGCCAAAGCCGATGCTGCCGCCGCAGGCGCCGGCCGCAATGTGGACCGCATCCTTCGCATTGAGGAGGGAGGCGTGGAGGTGCCGCCGATGCCGGTACGCATGATGCGTCAGGCGGCGCAGGCCAATGCCGCCGATCTGGCGCCGCCGATCTCGGCGGGCCAAATGGAGATCCGAGCGCGGGCGACGGTGACCGCAGCGCTGAAATGAGGTTGGTGGTTCGTGGTTAGCGGACGATTGAAAAACCCGGCGATGTCTGTGTCAGCTCGGGATTGGTGACGCTGGTGATGCGGATCTTCGCCCGCGACGACACCATACCGCTGCCGGTCCAGTCGTAAAAGCCGCTGTTCTCGGCGTTATCACTGACTCTCGTCCAGCTCGCGCCATCGTCTCGTGAAAGGTCCACAGCGACGCCGCCCGCGACACCGCGCATCGTCCACTGCACCGTGTTGTTGCGGCCGAGTCGGAAGAGTGTGTCACTCACCGGCCGGCGCAGCGTCAGCGAGGGCTCGTAGCGCGCGACTCGGGTCATCGTCTCGACCGCGTGGCGTTCATTGGCCAACCCGTTATCCGTACTGCCGTTCACGATCGCGGTGCTGATGACGTCGCCCTCTCTGGTTGTGCGGGCCCTGACGACGATGAAGGCTTCAGCGCCGGGCGCGAGGCTTCCCAAGTCACACGTCGCGATTGCGCTCGTCGAGCAAGCCCCTTGAGAGGGGCGCACCGAGACGAGCTCCGCGCCTGATGGCGGCATCTCCAATACGCGTACCCCGGTGCGGCGGCCGGATGCGTGATTCGTCACGCGAGTGACCAACACCAGATCGGCGCCGAAGGCCACGGTCCCCGGTCCGCTGAATGTTACGTCGAGTCCAGTCGGCAGCCCCTGTGGAATCGCGCGTGGCCGGACCACGAAGAGACCCTGTTCGATGCCATTGACGATGACCGCGCCGCTCGAGAAGAACGGGTAGGACGTCCACGCGCCATTGAAGTTTGCATTGTCATCTGCGGGAAAGATGTCGAAGAACCCGAGCTCGCGCAGCGCACCTTGCGCAATCTGGCTGGCGTCGAGCACGCGCAGCCCGCTGCGATAGTTCGACTCGTAGACCAGATTGCCGCGCACATACAGATTGTGATCGATCGACGGCGTCGGGCCATCGTAATAGGTCAAGAGCACCGGCGCATCGAGGTCTGAGACATCCCAGATCCACGTTCGGGTGGCGTGTTTGAACGCCTGCTCGTCGCCTTCGTCGTTGACGAGGAAGAACCGCTGATCGTCGGTGAGCCATCCCTGGTGCGTGTACGCGCTGCCCCCATATCCCGTGCGCGATAGCTGCACCTGTTCGAGCTTGTCGGTGGCATCGACGATGGTCAGCGTGTCTTCGTTGGAGTTAAGGCAGATCTCGTGGTCGCGATAGATCGCGTCAGCACCTGTGTAGACGACGCATTGCGTCTCGTGTGTGTAGCCATCGAGGCTGAAGCAGCCGGCCGCGCGTGGCGTGCCCGGCGTCCGCACATCGACGACGTGCAGACCGCCTTCGCAGGTGCGCGTGCCGACGGCGTAGGCGAACCCCGTGCGCGTGTTCAACGCGAGCGTGTGGGTGGATCCGAAGCCTGCATAGTGCGCGGTCTCACTGAAAGTAACCGGCGGCGCTGTGACGTTGCGCAGCTGCGTGAGGTCGAAGACCTGCATGCCATGGTCAACCGCTTCACTGACGACGAACGCGTGGTTGGCGAAGGCCTTGATGCCGCGCCATGCCGAAGGCGCGGTGTGGGTGGGGAGGCTGCCCACGTAAATTGGCTGGCTCGGATTCGAGATGTCCACGAAGGCCGTGCCACTGGATTCTCCGACCAACGCGTATTCGTGGCCGGTCTCAGGATCGGTCCAGCCCCAGATGTCGTTGCCGCTTCCGCCTCCCATCTCGGCGTGCGACAGGAACGAGAGCAGGTCCACGTCGCGGCACGGATATGCGCCTGCGAATCCATTGGTGCAGGTCATCTCCGGCAGCGCCTCGAGGCGCGCCGGGGCCTGCACGTCGGCCCGCGTCGCGCAGCCGCAGGAACATTTGCGACCATTTGAATCGAGAGGGCAGAGCCCGCCGTTGCAGTCGCAGTGGGACCCTCGCGGCGGGTCACTGTAGGACCGATCGGCGACGGCTGAGACGGCCGTCAGGGTGAGCAGAACGGCGACCGTGGCGATTCGCAGGGGCATGGGCAACCCTGCGGGATCCTATCAAAACCCGCGGCAGCCAACCATGAACCTGACCCTGCCGTCCAACGTATCAATTCGTTGGATTGGGCAGGGAGGCTGGGGTGTCATTTCTGAAACGATTGTTGGGGCGAGAAGAACCGCCAAAGCCGCGCGTGCGCGTCTGTGTGGAGTGCGGAATGCCAGTGGCCGAACATAAGGACTGGTGCTCTATCCTTCGGGGCCAGGCCGAGATGCAGCGTCGAGCGCAGGAGTCCCGTCCGACGACATAAAAAAAGTCACGCGCGGCGCGCTGCTACCGCCGCGCGGCGGCCCAGCGCGATGCTACTGACGCGCAGGGCGATCCAGATCCGGGCGTCCCGCAGCCATGTGCTCGTCGACGGCGGTCGCATAGAAGCCGCTCACGGCGTACGTGCTCATGACCGCCACGAGATCCATCGCGCCCTTCTTGCCAAACAGCTGGACCGCCTTGGCGAACGTCGCGGCATCCATCTTGTTGTCGTGAAACAGCTGGCGGCCGAAGCGAATCACTGCCGCATCGCGTTCATCCACGCCAGTCAGCGCCAGATTCTTCCGCACGGCGTCGATCGACTTGCGATCGACCCCGGCCTTCACGGCCGCTGGCTCGTGGGCATTCCATTCCAGGCTGTAGTTCGTCTCGCGGCAGGCGACCAGAATCGCGAGCTCCCGCACATGCGGATCGAGCGCTCCCGCGACGGCGGCATTGTGCAAATCGAACAGCGCTTTCGCGACGCCGGGATTGTATGCGGCGAACGCCAGCGGTCCGCGCAGGACGCCGTCCTGGCCACGGCCAGGCAGCACATCGAAGATCTTCTGGTTCGCCTCGTCCATGTCCGTGCGTTTGAGGTAGGGGAGGCGTGCCCGCGAATCCGAATCAAGATCGGCTGGAAGCGTGGCGGTGGATTGTGCGTAACCGAGAGCGACGCCCGCCATCAGGATTAACGGCGCGGCGCCCCAGCGTATGTGCCGAAACATCATGGGGCACATTATGTCGTGTGATGGTCCTTGCGACCATCACAATGGTCGCGACCATCACACGATGTGGGCTAGCCGCCGACGCGCGAACTGGCCCGCGACCGCCTGGCCGAGGCGTGTCGCACCACCTCACTCAATGGAACGGGAGGAGGCGACGGCCCTCCGTCTGCGTCTTCCACGTGGACGTGCCCGTAATGACCGGGCACTCTCCACAACACGCGATAGCCGGCTTGACGAAACAAGGTCGACAGGCCGTCGTTATCGGACGACTGAAAGTCGAGCGCCTTGCCGTCGTAGTGCGCCGATCCCCTGCTGTGCACGTGGTCGTTCGCCGACACCAGACGCACGTCGCGACCGGTGCGTGCGGCCCAGATGTCGGCGAGGTCAAACATCCGCAGTGATTCTCGTGACGTCAGGTGCACCGGCACCCGAAGCCCGCTGATCACTGCGGTTTGCTTAAAGGGGGCAGCGTGTAGCCTTGCGAGCCGAGGAGCGACCGGACACCGTCGAGCGCTTTGCCCTGCTGTTCCACGGCATTGGCCAGACGATTGTTCGCGTCGAGCAGCGCGCCAGTCGTCCGGCGATGCTCGGCGATCATGAACGCGACCACCGCACTGGCCAGCAGCCAGGGCAGGATCGTGTTCTTGAACTCGGTCCAGATATGCATTCGTTCCCTCCTGCACCACGTGGCAAACCGCGGTGAATAACCCCACTGGCTTCTGCGAAATCCGCGCCCCTTTGCCAACGCCTGTAGCGATGCGGACTTAGCGGCGGGGT
>Ga0126304_10001660_pt1 | contig 10574 bp, 7 predicted proteins | sample Plot25_FD_92538 | JGI IMG/M metagenome (GOLD analysis project Ga0126304, IMG submission 92538) | Serpentine soil microbial communities from UC McLaughlin Reserve, CA, USA - Plot25 | ecosystem: Environmental > Terrestrial > Soil > Grasslands | place: USA: UC McLaughlin Reserve, Lake County... | reverse complement strand
GGAGGCCACGCTGGCCATCCAGGCAGCTTAGGCGCCAGGCGCCGGGCCGTATTCGTACGCGCCGATGTCCGGAGCCCCGCGTCGGCGACGCCCCGTCATGTCACGGGTGGGGGCGTGCCTGGGGTTCGCCCTACCGATCAGCCGCCGCGACCGCGCCGTCGGGCGACCTCGCCGATCGAGGTGCGCGAAACCGACCTGATCGGAGCGGGAGCACCTGTGGCCGCGGACGATCACGTTCGAGATCGATCCGCGCACGCCGAAGCAGACGCGGCCCCAGGTGCGCAGCAGGCCGATGACGTTGTTGACGATCAGGGGCCGCTGGCGACGTGAGTAGCCTCCGTACCGGTACGCGCGGCTGATTCGCAACGAGCCTGCATAGCCGTCGATTCGCTTGAAGCCGGTCAGGATCGTGTTGTTGACGACCTCGACGAAGCGCGGCAGGCGATCCGAGCCCTTCGCGCCGACGATGAGACCCATTCGCGCCCGATAGCCCGGGACCCGGGGGTCGGTCCCGACGAACACGTTGTTGGCGATCGAGACGTGGTCGATCGGCCCTGTGAGCGACAGCTGGGCGCCGCCGTACTTGTAGACGCCGAAATGGTTGCGCTCCACGCGCAGCCACGTGCCCTTGAACAGCTGGACGAGGTCCTGGTGGCCGCAGCGCACCCGGCCGAGGAGCCGGAGTCGGCAAGGGAGAGCCCGCTCGAAGCGGTTCCGCCTGATCGTCAGGTGCGAGCCGAACCGCCCGTGGATGAAGTCACAGCCGTAGCAATCGTGAAACCAGTTGTCCTCGACGGTCACGTGCTGCGTGCGCCGGAAGAGCATGAGGCAGTTCGACCACTCGACGGAGCGATCCCCGCAATGCGTGAACGTGCTGCGGCGGATCCTGACGTACCGCGAAGCCCACGCGGTCACCGACGCGGAGAGACGCGTTCCCCTCGCGGTGACGAAGAGGTCGTCCAAGTGGATGTGCTTGGACTCGTTGACCTCGACGATCGCATGCTGTCTTCGCGGCGAGATCCTGACTTGGGCGAGCGACACGCGCTTCGTGCGGTCGAACAGCACCCGCTCGATCCGCACGCCTGGCCTCCCGATGATCCGCAGCGGGCGCTCGGAGCGCGGACCTATACGAAGCGCGAGGTAGAAGTTCGGCAGTAGCCGGATCGTGCCGCCCGAGTTCGCGAGCTTCGCGACCGCGGCCTGGAACTGCTTGTCGTTCCGCACGCGGATCGTCTTGCTCGCCGCGGGCTCGGCCGCAGACGCTGCCAACAGCATCACGATGGCGAGCAATGCGGATGCCACTGGCCGAGCGGCGCTCATCCCACACCGCTGGGAGGGGTCCGCAGGGATGCGACGAAGGCAAAGACCACGGCCGTGACCGGCACGGCCAGGTAGGCCCCGGCGATGCCGAAGAGCGAGGCGCCGGCGGCGACCGCGAGGAGGATCACGGCGGGGTGAAGGTCGACGGTGCGGCTCTGGATGATCGGCTGCAGGAAGTTGCCTTCGATCAGCTGGACGGCGACGACGAGGGCCAGTGTCGCGAGCCCGAGCTCCCAGCCACCGTCTGCGAAGGCAACGAGCGCCGCCACCAGCCCCGAGACGAACGCGCCGACGAAGGGGACGAAGGCGCCCATGAAGACGAGCACGGCCAGCGCGAACGCGAGCGGCACTCCCAAGATCCAGAGCCCGAGCCCGATCAGCGAGGCATCGATGGCGGCGATGAGCGCCGTTCCACGGACGAAGCCGCCGAGGACGTCCCATGCCCGCCGCCCTGCCAGGTCGAGCGCCGGGCGTGTCGCGGGCGAGAACAACGCCAGGATCCACGCCCACAACCGCGCGCCGTCGCGCAGCACGAAGTAGAGGATCGCGATCGCGAGCACCAGCCCAGTGATCAGGCCGATGCCCGCCTGGACGCCCGAAGCCGCATAGCCCGACGCCTCTTGCCACGAATCGCCCAATGACGACCGCAGATCTTCGGTCCTGTCGAAGGACAGGTTGAAGGGCTCGGCTTCGAGCCGAGTCGTGATGTCGTCCACCGCCTGGGAGACCGAGTCCCGGAGCTCCTCCCACTGGGCGAGAACCGATGCCGTCACGATCGCGATCAACCCGGCGACGAGCGCGAGCCCCGTCAACAGTGCAATGGCGGCGGCCGGGCGCTCGAGCCGCAGGCCCCGGAGTCGCTCGGCGAGCGGTGTGAGGGCCGGCGCGACCGTGAGCGCCACCATGATCGGGAGGACGATCACACGGAGGTACCAGAGCAGCGCGATCACGACGAACACCGCCGCCCCCACAGCGAGGAGCCGCCATGACCAGTCCGCAGCTTTCGCGAGGTTCGGCGGCACGGGGGGCACGTTCACCGGCCGATCATGCCGCGACGGCGGCTCGCTCACCGCTCGAGGCGACCAGCGCGCGCCGCCGAGCCGATTCGAATTGCTCGTGACGGGGCACCCGCCTGGGGCGGACGGGACCCGGCAAACCGCGGGACGAGACCGGCAGCGCCGCTGTCGCGCTGAGTTCGAGCAGCCTACGTGTGATTCAGAGCACGAACGCGGTCAGTCCGGGTATTCGTCCTTGCGCCAGGCGCGCGGCTCCTCGGGTTCGGGCTTCGGCGTTCGCTTGAGCAGGAACGAGTTGTACGGCGCGACGAATGGATCGGGCGCCGACACGGTATAGGTGTGGTACACGGTTCCGTTGTCGCGCGCGAACGCGATGAAGCTCGGGCTCTCGCGCAGGCCGTCCTCGAGCTTGGCTCCGACCTGCCTCCCCCAGTCCACGAGCCACTCGGAGGGGTTCTCGAGCGTCTCCTTGACCTCGGGGATCTCCTGCGCCTGCTCGGGCGTGAGGGCGAGCCCGAAGTCGAAGGGGAACTCCGTCCCGTTGGTCGAGACGTAGGGGAACTGCCAACCCATACGTTCCTTGTAGGCGATGAGCCGGTCAATCGGTGCACGCGAGAAGCAGATCAGTGTCACGTCGCGGTGGTTCAGATGCACGCGCGTGGCGCCAAGCTCGTCCCCCACCATCGAGCAGCCCGGACAGGCGCCGCGCTCGTAATCGGGGCCGAACATGATGTTGTAGGCGAGAAGCTGCGAGCGCCCCTCGAAGAGCTCGGCGAGTGTCTTCTTCCCTTCCTCGGTGTCGAACTCGTACTCCTTCTCGACGGGAACCCAGGGAAGCTGACGTCGCTGCTCGGTCACCTTCTGGTCGAGCTCGGCCTGCTCGGCCTCGAGCTTCGCAAGTTCGTCGCGAGCCGTCTGCCATTCCTCGCGGGTTCCGATCGTGTGCTCGGGCATCGTGGCGCCTCCTTTTGGCCGTTTCGTCACCTCAGCGTAGGCGGCTCGTCGATTCCTCGGCCGCCTATCGCGATCCATGGGTTATGACCGACGCATCGCGCAGAGCTCATCGCTCAATGCTCTGGAAGGCCAGAGGGTGGTCACTCGGTCGGTCCGGCGTAGCCCGCGAGCAGGTCGCAGAGGATTCGCATCATCGCGAGCGCGGTCTCGGGCCGTTCGCGGAGGATCGCTTCGAACGCAGGCTTGTGCAGTTCGAGGACGCGGACGTCCGACATCGCCACGAGCGAGGCCACACGAGGCTTGCTCGATATCACCGCCATCTCGCCTATGAAGTCGCCGGGGCCTCGCACCGCGAGCTCCTGCTCGTCGGCTCCGAGCACCTGCACTTCGCCGTCGACAATGACGTAGAGCGTGTCGCCGGGGTCGCCTCTGACCGCCAGCAGCTCGCCTTCCGAGAAGACTTCCTCCTCGGCGACGGCCGCTATCGGTTCGAGCTCTTGCGGCGGGAGCGCCACGAAGAGGGGGACCTTGCGCAGGAAAACCACGCGCTCTACCAGCGGGACCTGAGTCGTCAGGGTGTGCGTCATCGTTCCTCCTTCAAGCGCGCCCTTCGCGAACTCGGCGCACTGCCGTATCCAAGTATCGGGGTCGTGGCGGAGCCGATCGATCACCTCCGCGTCGAAGCCGTCGCTCGCGTGCGGTTCCCAGAGCGCGAGCAGCGGCCGGACGATCGCCGGATCTCCCACCGTCTCGATGACCTCGAGCGCTGTTGCGCGCTGAGCCGGGTCGGTCACGACGAGGTTTTCGACCGCCGCGAAGACACTGGTGCGACGTGCGCCCAGCAGCGCAGCCGCGTGAAGCGCGGCGAGCGCGTGGCGTTCCTCACGCGCCCGAAGCGAATCGTGCAGGAGCGCAACGGCGGCGTCTCTGCTCGGTCCGAGTCTGCTTCTGAAGTCTGCGTCCTCGAGCGCGCGCGCAACCGACTCGGACGCGAACCTCCGAAGAGGCACGGCGCTCCCTTCCAGGGGAAGGCGTTCGAGCGCGGCCAATGCTGCGTCCTCGTAACCCTCGGCGAAGAGCGCGTCGACGACTGCGTCGACAGCAGGCTCGCCGACCTTTCCGAGCGCTTCTGCCGCGGCAGCCCGGACGACGGTGGCGTCGTCCGCGAGCAAGGCGACGAGCGGTTTGACCCCCTCTTCCTCTGCGGCGGCGGCGACTGCGTGTGCCGCCTCGCAGCGCACTCGGGAGTCGACGTCGTCGAGCCCGGCCAACGCCAGGTGCCGTGTTTCGGCAGCGCCGGCGGTGGCGATCGCGCCGTATCCGACCTCTCGAACGGACGAATCCGGCGAGTGCACGACCGCGTCGAGCACCGACTTCGCGCCCTCTTCACGTTCGAAGAGGATCGCGGCGGCGAGCGCGCGGACCGAGACCTTCTCGTCGTCGAGCACTTGGCGCGGCGGGTCTACGCCGCTGCGGGCCAGGACCCCAAGAGCGGCAAAGCGCACCGATGAGTCGGTATCAGACAGCCGCGCGACCGCGACCGCGACGGCACGTCCCGCATCAACACGCTCGAGCGACCTGAGGGCAGCCAGCCGAACCTCGGCCTCGTCGTCTTCCCCGGCCGCAGAAGTCAGCGCCTCGGCCGCTTCGGGAAGGTCGAGGTCGGCGAGGGCGTTCGCCGCGAGCAGTCGCGCGGTGACCTCGTGGTCGGTGAGGAGGTCCCGGAGTACTGCGAGCCCGACGGCGTCGGCACTCACGATCGCAGCCCGCGGACCCCCCGGTGTGCCGAAGATCGTGGGGCGTCCTTCGCGCAGGGCCGCGACCAGCGCGCGCGGGTAGGCGTTGCGGATGCGCGAGATCGAGGCGACTGCAAGTGCGGAGCCGACGAGGCCAGCGCCGTAGAGCACGCGAGGTTCGTCGAATCGCTTGGCGATGAGGGCGACGGCGCCAGCAACCATGGTTCCGAGTTGTGTCGGAACGCCCGTGAGAAACGCGCGGACGCGGTCCCGGCGGTGGGCGGGGATGGTGTTCACGAGGGCCTCCCACGTGCTGCCGGCACCGCCGCTCCGCCAGGCGATCTGCGCGAAGCGGAACGCGGCCAGGGTCGCGAACGTCGCTGCGACCGCCAGGGCTCCGAACGTGACGAGGTAAAGAACCGGCAGGACGAGCACGACGGTCGGCACGCCGAATCTGCCGAGAAGCCGGCTGGTGAAGAGCAGCGAGAGCACGAGCGCCGTCCCCATCGACAGGGCGAAGAAGGCGCCGAAGAAGGCGGCGAGGTCGTCGGCATCGGGGTAGCGCTCAGCGGCGGCCTTCGAAAACGGGAGGTAGAGGAGGCTGAAGAGGAGCGAGGTGAGGAGCGCGCCTGCGCTCATCCAGCGCAGGAGTGGGGATGCACGCACGTCGGAGACGGCGGCGAGAACGCCCGGCCGCCGGCGCCGCGTACGTGGCGCTTCGGCGGTCGGCGGCCGCGTGGAGACAAGCCGCCACGCCACGGCCGCCGCAGCGCCCATCAGCGCGGCCCAGACGAAGAGCAGGTTCTCCGATCCGACTGTTGCGGCGAGGGGGCCTGTGGCGAGGCCGCCCACGATGAGGCCGACGACGCCTCCGGCCGCGATCAGTGGGAAGAACCGCTTTGCCTGCCGCGTGTCCGAGACGAGGCCGGCGAGTCCCCAGATCGCGAGGAGACAGGTGAACTCGGCGACGCTCTGCAGGATCCAAAGCGCGCCGTACACCCAGGTGGCCTCTGCCTCGACGGCCGCGCGTGCGAACAGGGCGGCGACGGAGATCGCACAAGGAATGAGAACGAACACACGCTCGCGCCCGACCCGCGCCAGGAGCACGCCGACGCCGACGGTGGTCAGGAACATTGCGACGCCGACGATGAGGTAAAGCCTCGGGAGCTTCTCGACGCCGTAGCGGGCGAAGAAGAGCGCATCGATGCTGCTTTGGGCGATCATGATGGCCGCGTCGGCAAGGAAGGCAACGGCTACGGCCAGGGCAAGCGTCCTTCCTTCGCCGGGGTGGACGCGCAGTACCCCCTGCAGTCTGTGCGCAAGCACAGTCATTCCACCGCCGTTCTAAGCGGTGTAACGGTCAGGCTGCTGTGCAAACGCGCCGGCGCAGCTGAGCGAGCAGAAGAAGTAGGCGTCGCCGTCGTGCACGAGCCGTCCGGCTGCGTGGTCGGGGTCGACAGCCATCCGGCAGACGGGGTCGACCGGCAGCGCCTCTCCGCTCAAACTGCCAACTCGCAACGCGGCAAAGACCTCGACGGGTTCAGCGACGTTCTTCAGGGTTTGGCGCCCGCGAGATTCGTAGAAGACCCCATCGAGCTCCGGCACAAGCGCGGCCGTGCTTCCCGTGACCAGCACCTCGCCACCACTGGCAAGCGCCGAGATCCGCGCGGCCAAGTTGACGGTCGCGCCGAAATAGTCTCCCTCGTTCTCGACTGCCGACCCGTGGTGGAGGCCGACTCGAACGGCGGGCGCTCCGTGCTCGAGCATCAGGTCATTGGCAATGCGCAGGCCGAGGACGATCCCGTCCCCCGGATCCGGGATCCGCAGCATGAGCGCGTCCCCGATCGTCTTGACGTGCTCTCCACGAGCGGAGGCCAGCTCGGCTTTCACAGCATCCCTGAAGTCGGCGACGAGAGCGAACGCCGCCTCATCTCCATGTGCCTCCGTGAGGGCAGTGAAGCCGGCGATGTCGGCGAAGGCGAAAGTGGCGGCTGCGCTGCTCATCGGATCGGGAAGCTCCTCGTCTTCAAGGCCTCTCTCATCCGCGCGTGGCGCGGGTTGCTACCCGGCCTCATCGACGTTGAAGCTGAACATCATCCCGCTCTCGTGGTGCTCGGCGATGTGACAGTGCGCCATCCAGGTGCCGGGATTGGTGACGTCCAGGAGGATGTCCACCGTTTCTCCGGTCCGCACCAGCACCGTGTCCTTCCAGACGAGATTCGGCGCGTCGACGCCGTCCCGAGCGAGGATCAGAAACCGTCCGGCGCCGTGAACATGGAAGGGGTGCGGCATGGGATGGTCCGAGTCCATCTCGTTGACGAGGCGAATCTTGACTTGGTCGCCGACGCGGAACCGCCAGTCGATTCTCGCGTTCTCCGCGCCGGTCTCGCGGTCGACGAGCTTCCAGCGCATGTTTGCCGGCGTGGTCATTCGGTTGACCTCGACCATGTCGTCTTCCCATTCGATTCCCTGCGCGGGTTCGGGAGTCTCGCCATGGCCGTGGGGGCCGCCGTGCTCGCTATCCCGATGCGCGTGACCGCCCTGCCCATGAGATTGGTGCCCTTCGTGTCCTTCTTTCCCGCCACTCTCCTCATGGCCGTGGTGACCCCCGTGGCCGCCGTGGCCGTGATGTTCGTGGCCGGCGGCTGCGACGACGCCCGCCGGCACGAGCTTCATTCCGCACCTGGGGCAGCGTTCAGGAGAGTCGCTCACTACTTCCGGATGCATTGGGCAGACGAACGTCGTCTCCGCGGCGGCCGCTGTCGCAAGAAGCTTCATCCCGCACTTCGGGCACTTGCCAGGCTCGTCACTGACCACCTCTGGATGCATCGGACATGCGTAGACAAGCGTCGCGCCTTCCGGAACCCCCATGTCCATCTCGGCAACAAATGCCAGCGTCTTGTCCGGCGGAGCGCTGAAGTACTGTGCGATTCGGTCGCGCTCGGCTACCAGGTCTGAGTTCGTGCGCAGGGCTTCGTACTGGTGTCCGAGCGTGGGCTCGGCTGGCTCGTCCGTGACGGTGATCGCGGCGAGTGGATAGGTGCGGTCGGGCGTCTTGTGTTCGAGGGCGAGCTCGCCGGGCTCACCGAAGAGGACGTCGACGACCATGCGCTCGGAGGGAGCGATGAGGACCTCTTCGATGAACTCTTCGCGCTCGTAGTGGCCGCTGTCAGCGCCGACGAGCTTCATCCGGGCCTCGGGCAAGGTGACGTTGAAGACGCGCGTGTTCGCGGTGTTGGTCAGGAAGAGACGCACGAGCTCGCCTCTTCTCACATCCAGTTCGAGATCCGGCTCGCCGGCGACGAGCATCACGTTGCCGAAGCGACCCATCGCGACGTGGGTTGTCTCGGATTCCCTGAAGGCCGCGATCTTCCCGTCCTCGATCAGGATGTCGTCCAGCGTGAGAAGCAGCTCGCGGTTCGCGGGCGGCCAGTAGTCCTGCCCCGCGGGGACGACGAGGATGTTGCCGTAGAGGCCCATCTCTTGGCCGTAGTCCTCCCGGATGTGGGGGTGATACCAGTACGCGCCGGGATCAGGAACGCTCACCTCGTAGGTGAAGGTCTCTCCAACTGGGATCGGCGCCTGCGTGTCGTGCGTGCCGTCGAATCGGTTTTCAAGCCGGAGGCCGTGCCAGTGCACGGTTGCTTCCAGATCGCCGCGGTTCGTGACGTGGACGGTCACGGTCGAGTCCTGCGGGAGCTTCAGCGTCGGTCCGGGAATCGATCCGTTGTAGGCGAGCATGCGCACGGTCGCGCCGCCGATCCGCTTCGCAACGGCGGCGATCTCGAGGTTGAAGGAGTCACCGTCGGCTAGTTCGACGATCTCTGGGCTTGTCGCTTCGGGCAGCCCCTCCGTTTCGGTGGGGAGGGAATCGATCACCGTACTTCCGGTCTCGGGATGGTGGTGGGGGTGTCTCATGCCTTAAACCCTTTCTCTCGAAGCTGCCGGCGCCTCCATGGGGTCGTCGTCTACCGGCTCGCGCGCAGCGGCCAACCTCCGCGGCTCGTCTTGAAAGGCCGCGATCTGCTCGGCGACGAATTCGGCATCGTCCTTGACCCAGCCGATCAGCGCCGATCCCCGCGTGTGCTGCCAGGTCAAACCGAGGAAGTAGACGCCGGGCACCTCGGTGACGCCTCGGCGGTGTCGTAGGCGCCCGTCCGGGTCGAAGACGGGGAGGTCGATCCAGGAGTAGTCAGGCCGGTACCCCGTTGCCCAGATGACTGCGTCGACGTCCAGCTCGCTCCCGTCCTCGAAGCGCACGATTCGCCCCTCGGCGTCGACAACGCGGGGTTTCAACTCCACGCCATAGCTGCGCCGAAGTTTCCGCGGGCTGGAGCCGATCAGCGTCTCTCGAGTTCGCAGCTTCTGACCGAGCCGCGATTCGACCGCTGTACTGAAGAGCCGGGTCTTCGTCAGCCACCAGAAAAGATCTCGGCCGAGCAGTCGTTGCGGGAGCGGCGTCTGCCGCGAGCCGATGGCGAGGACAACCCGGCGCGTACTGGAGAGCTCCTCGGCGATCTGGAAGCCCGTGTTGCCACCGCCGACGACGAGCACCGTACCTTCGGCCAGGTCCGTGGGTTTGCGGTAGCCCGTGCTGTGGGCCTGAAGGACGTCCGCCTCGAGTCGGCTCGCCATTTCCGGGATGAACGGTTTCTGGAATGGACCGGTGGCGACAACAATCTGCTCGGCGATGATCCGCCTGCCGTCGACCTCCAGCACGAACTGCCCGTTCTCTCGAGTGAGCGTCCGGACCGCGCTCTTCAGCTCGACCGGCAGTTCGAACGTCTCCGCGTACCGCTCCAGATACGCGATTACCTCGTCACGGTCGGGGTATCCCTCTGGATCGCCGGGGAATGGAAGGCCGGGTAGGCCGCTGTACCGGCGAGGCGTGAACAGCCTCAACGACTCCCAGCGGTCGCGCCAGGCGGAACCAATGGCGTCCGCGGCCTCGAGGATCACGAACTTTCGTCCTTGCTTGAGGAAGTACCCAATCGCGAGGCCGGCCTGCCCCGCCCCGATGACGACGACGTCGTACGTGGCCTCTGGAGAGCGGCCTTGTTCGTGCGGCGACTCTTCCATCTCGAGGAACGCCTTCCCGCTCAGTCCGCACCAAAACGCGAGACGACTCGCAGTCGCCCAACACGATCCGCGCGTCCGGCTCGCCTCAACTCGCTAGATCAGATGATCGCTATGACTCGGTCGCCGTGCCGCGTCCCTCGGCAACGCGGACCCGCTGAGCGAGCGCCTCGAGAAGCACCCACGCCATCTCGGGATGGCTCTCGACGAGCGGACGAAAGCTCCACACGGGTAGCTGGTAGCCGTGCACCTGCGTTTCCGCCTTAACGGTCGCGCTGCGCGCAGACTTGTCGATCAGCGCCATCTCGCCGAAAGCATCGCCGGGGCCGAGCCGGCCGACCGTCTCTCCGTGGACGGTCACCGCGACCTCGCCCGTCTCGATGACGATGAACGTCTTGCCTGACTCGCCCTCCTCGGCGATTGTCTGCCCGGGCGCGTACGTCCGCTCCATGAACTCGCCTGCGAGGCGCTC
>Ga0126304_10001659_pt1 | contig 10582 bp, 7 predicted proteins | sample Plot25_FD_92538 | JGI IMG/M metagenome (GOLD analysis project Ga0126304, IMG submission 92538) | Serpentine soil microbial communities from UC McLaughlin Reserve, CA, USA - Plot25 | ecosystem: Environmental > Terrestrial > Soil > Grasslands | place: USA: UC McLaughlin Reserve, Lake County... | reverse complement strand
TTGCGACCTTAATTTTCAATAAGAATTGTTGCTTATGGACAAATTGATCTATCTCGTTCCCGTTATGGGCGCAATCGGTTTACTGTACACTTTTGTCAAATTCAATTGGGTTTCAAAACAGGATGCCGGTTCAGACCGTATGAAGGAGATTGCAAAGTATATTCAACAGGGCGCAATGGCCTTTTTAAAAGCCGAGTATAAAATCCTCGGCTATTTTGTGATTATTGGAGCATTACTATTAGGCATCATGGGTTATAGCAATCCCAACAGTCACTGGAGCATTGCGCTCGCCTTTGTAATGGGTGCTATATTCAGCGCCATGGCCGGTTTTATAGGAATGCGGGTAGCAACAAAAGCAAACGTTCGAACAGCCCAGGCAGCCCGTACCAGTTTAAAGAAAGCATTGGCCGTATCATTTACGGGAGGTTCCGTGATGGGTTTGGGAGTGGCTGGACTTGCTGTATTGGGATTAGGCGGGCTTTTTATCATATTGAAGGCCATTTTTGCAGATGGATTCGCTGTTGACACGGTTGAAATGGAAAGGACGGTTGAGATTTTGACAGGATTTTCACTTGGGGCAGAAAGCATCGCCTTGTTCGCTCGTGTTGGCGGAGGCATTTATACAAAAGCTGCCGATGTAGGCGCTGACCTGGTAGGCAAGGTAGAAGCAGGAATTCCAGAAGATGATCCCCGGAATCCCGCTACGATTGCCGACAACGTCGGAGATAACGTGGGAGATGTTGCCGGAATGGGTGCAGACCTTTTCGGGTCTTATGTGGCTACCGTTCTTGCTACAATGGTCTTGGGAAGAGAAACTAGAATCCCAAGAGAGGCACTCAATGAATTTGGAGATATGGCGCCTATCCTCCTGCCAATGATGATTGCGGGTGTGGGCGTATTATTCTCTATCATAGGAACTTTTTTCGTAAAAATCTCCGATAAAGCAGGTTTAAATACCGACGCGGTGCAGAAAGCTCTGAATATGGGTAACTGGGGATCGATCATCCTTACTGCTATTGCTTCTTATTTTCTTGTTCATTGGCTTTTACCCGATACTTTAAGCCTTCGCGGATTTGATTTTACGCCCAACCGCGTGTTTGGTGCCATTGCGGTTGGCCTTGTTGTTGGAACCCTGATGAGCATCATAACCGAATATTATACTGCTATGGGTAAACGGCCTGTGAAAAGTATAATCCGTCAATCTGCCACGGGCCACGCGACGAATGTAATTGGGGGCCTTGCCGTTGGAATGGAAAGTACTTTCCTTCCAATTCTTGTTCTGGCGGCTGGTATATATGGAAGTTATGAGTTTGCGGGTTTATATGGCGTCGCCATTGCTGCGGCAGGAATGATGGCCACTACAGCCATGCAATTAGCGATCGATGCATTTGGACCTATTGCTGATAATGCTGGAGGTATCGCTGAGATGAGTGAACTTCCAAAAGATGTCCGCGAGAAAACTGATATTCTTGATGCAGTTGGAAATACGACTGCTGCAACTGGAAAAGGATTTGCGATTGCCTCAGCCGCCCTAACCGCATTAGCATTGTTCGCAGCCTTCGTAGGCATTGCGGGAATTGATGGAATTGATATTTACAATGCGGACGTACTGTCTTGTTTGTTTGTTGGCGGAATGATTCCCTTCATATTTTCTTCACTTGCAATTCGCGCTGTGGGTCAGGCAGCAATGGCGATGGTAGAAGAGGTCAGGAGACAGTTTCGCACGATCCCGGGAATTATGGAAGGAACCGGCAAACCAGAATATGATAAATGCGTTGCCATCTCTACTGAAGCATCAATCAAAAAAATGATGCTTCCCGGTGCGATCACAATATTGTCGCCTCTGTTAATTGGATTTGCAATGGGCCCGGAAGCCCTGGGCGGATTTTTGGCAGGGGCAACCGTAAGCGGAGTTCTAATGGGGATGTTTCAAAACAATGCTGGTGGGGCGTGGGATAATGCGAAAAAATCATTTGAGAAAGGAGTTGAGATAAACGGCGAAATGTATTACAAGAAATCAGAACCTCACAAAGCATCGGTAACTGGCGATACTGTAGGTGATCCGTTCAAGGATACATCAGGGCCTTCGATGAACATCCTGATTAAATTAATGTCGATCGTGTCACTGGTCATTGCTCCTACCCTGGCTTCAATATACGGAACAGAGGGATCACACGCTGGGGAACGAAATACAAAAAAAGAGATCATGATCAATGACAATAAAACTGTAAGCGATCACCTAAGACCTGCTAACACATTCGTTGTTGAAAAGTAATAAATTACAATTTATATTATTTCAATAGGCTACTGATCATACCAAATACCAGAAGTCCTGATGTTTCCACATCGGGACTTTTTACTTTATACATGAAGATATCTCTAACGCCTCACACGACATAATGGCGATTTTTTTCTACAACTTCACCCGGAATGCTATTTCTTTCTTTTGGGGTTTGGAACTATTCGATTGAATACCGTGTTAAATAGCGAAAGCCCGATGGCTCGAAAAATGCATGGAGTGAGTCAAATTATCAAATAGCGATATAGAATCATGATTATCCGAATGAAAGTCAACTTATTAATCAGGCAATTACTCCGTAAATCAATTTCTGTATACTTAGGTCTTTTACTGTTTAGCCCGTATTCATTTAGCCAATTCCCCGATTCGGTGATTGTTCCCGCAAGTATGAAATACATTAACTGCTCTCCCATCCGTGTCTTGTTCGTTGGTAAAAATTATCGGGAAGAATGGTCTACTCCTGTTAAAATGCCCGTTTTTAATTTGAAAAAAGAGAATGGAGGTTTCACTATAAAGGAGTTGGGTGGAGGCCAACAGACGAAAAGTCTTCGGTTGCTAGACAAAGACGGACAGGAATGGGTGCTGCGCACAACTGATAAGGACGTTGCCGGCGCACTTGCAGCAACGTTAAAAAACAAATTTGTAAGCAGCCTGGTAAAAAATGTAATCCAGGATATGATTTCAGCATCCCATCCTTATGGGAGTCTGACAGTGCCCGACCTCGCAAAGGCTGCAGGAGTCATCGTAGCAAGGCCAAAACTATTCTTTGTTCCTGACGATCCTGCATTTGGAGAATACAGGCACATTTTTGCAAATACCGTTTGCTTTCTCGAAGACCGCGAGCCAACTCCCGATCAATCTGAAACTGAGGATACGGAAGACGTGATGGAGAAAGTACTTGAGAAAAACGATCATCAACTCTTACAGCAAATTGTGTTAAGGGCACGGTTGCTTGACATGCTCATAGCAGATTGGGACCGGCATGAAGACCAATGGAAATGGGGAACCCAAAAAAAGGATGGGACAACATATTACTACCCCGTTCCGAAGGATCGCGATTTTGCATACTTCAAATCAAATGGCTTGATCATACTGTTTGCGTCGATGACCGTACTACCGCACATGCGCAGCTTCACCAATGATGGTTCTGATCTTAAAAAACTTAGCAACAAAACCTGGGAAATGGATGGGCAGTGGCTTAATCAGCTCAACGAGCAAGATTGGAAAGATGCGATCATCCAATTTCAAAACAAACTTACCGATAGTGTTATCGAAACCGCTGTCAGCAAAATCCCGCCTGAAATATATGCGATCAGCGGTAAAAAGCTTCAAGAAAAACTAAAACGTCGCCGCAATGGATTGCTTGAACATGGCATGGAATATTACCGTTTCCTTGCAACAAATGCTTACGTGGTAGGAAGCGAAGAACAGGAATTTTTTGCAGTTTCGAAAGAAGGTGACAATATCACTATAACCGCCTCCCGAAATGGCTCTAAAAACAAAAACGATTATATATATAAACGAACATTTACTCAAAAGGATACAAAGAAGATCTACATTCTGGGACTGGATGGAATTGATCACTTTGACATTGATGAAAATGTCAGTTCCCCTATAAAGCTTCAGCTGGAAGGTGGTAAGGGCGATGACGTGTACAATATCAAGGGAAAAATCAGAACCACCATCGAGGATGATAATAACAAAAATAAAACTGTTCTGGCGGTAAGTAGTCGAAAAAGACCCTAATAGCTGCAACGGTTATATAATCATCCTTTGTGCCTTTGTGTCTTTGTGACCTTCCTGATTGTACAGTTGATAGGACACAAAGGCGGAAGAGATCAAATGAATAGAAGAAATCCTTTATAGTATGACGCATCAACATTTTAAAAAAATCCACAGTTCTTTAAGGCTGCTAATTTGCATAACAGTTATTAGTAATTGTTGCTAAAGTTGAAATTCCTTCTTTGTAAAATATATTTTATCATACTTCTCCTGCTGTGTATGCAGTCAAAAAATTGCTTTGCGCAACAAAAAAAAGATTCCATCACTGTACCTGCCAGTACAAGGTACGCAGACGCAACACTTCTTAGAAAAATATTTATAGGTAGAAACTATCGGAGGGAATGGACAGCTCCAGTTACCATTCCTGTATTTCGCCTGCGGGAGGAACATGGCGGTTTTGCAATAGTAGATTCTGGCGGAGGCAAGCAAACAAACACCCTGCGATTAATTGACAAGAAAGGAAACGAATGGGTGTTGCGAAGCGTGGACAAGGATATTGAAAAATCATTGGTTCCATCGCTAAGAAATACGATGGTAGAAACTCTCATGCAGGATCTTCAGTCAGCCATTCACCCCTATGCGGCTCTTACTATTCCTGTACTTGCCAAAGGCGTTGGATTGATTGCACCCACCCCACATATCTTTTTTATACCAGACGATCCGGCATTTGGAGAGCATCGTTCAATATTCGCCAACACAGTTTGCTACCTCGAAGAACGTGAACCAACACCCGACAACTCGGAAACAGAAAGTACAAAAACCGTTCTCGAAAATATAGCCGACGAATCTGACAATCGTCTTCTGCAGAAACAAATGCTCAAAGCCCGTTTACTTGATATGCTAGTCGGTGATTGGGATCGGCATGAAGACCAGTGGAGGTGGGGCGAAAAACACTCGGCCGGAATAAATTACTACTATCCCATACCACGTGATCGCGACTTTGCTTATTTTAATTCAGATGGATTGTTTATAAAATTTGCATCTCATTTTTCGTTACCATATATGAAAGGCTTTAAAAAACAAGCCTCCGGGCTTCGGAGATTAAATGCCAAGGTACTAACCCTCGATATGCGCTGGTTAAATGAGCTAACCGCTGAAGATTGGAATAGGGCCATTAAGGAGCTCCAGAAAAATATAAGTGATACTGTCATAAATAAGGCAGTCAAAAAAATTCCTACGGAAGTATATGCGTTCGGTGGGAATAACATCGTGTCGAAATTAAAAACAAGAAGAGATGGTCTTATGAAACATGCGATGCGCTATTACGAATTTCTTTCAACACAGCCTACAATATTCGGAACCGAAGAACAAGACGTTTTTCGAATCAGTTCAAACAATTCTGGAATCTCTGTAAATGTTCATCAACCCGGTAATAATAAAAAGAACAAGGTGACTTATCAACGAAAATTTTATCCCCGGGAAACCAAAAAGATTTTTATCAGAGGCCTTGGGGGAAATGATCGGTTCATTGTAGATCAAAATGTATCTTCTTCAATCAAACTTTACTTAGAGGGCGGCGATGGTAACGATGAATACAGTGTAAAGGGGAAAATAAAAACCCGGATTGACGACACTAACAAAGCAAGCGCCCGGGCAGCTTTAACACACAAATAAGGCCGACGGGTGCCGTACACACCGGCAAAAATTTCTTAAATTGCCGGCATATTTATCCAATTGACGATTGCATGCAGCCGGCTATATTATTTTATGCCATTCCTTTTTTTGTTTTACTTCTTTCAATAGAAGCATGGTTTTCGTATAAGGAGAATAAAGATTTATATGAAAAGAAAGATACATGGAGTAGTCTTGCCCTTGGTATCGGAAACGTCTTAACGGGATTCATAACCAAAGCGCTCATCTTTGGTCTGTTTACCCTATTATATAAATACAGGTTCTTCACTTTGGATTCTTCTAAATGGTGGGTGTGGGTGCTATTATTTTTCGCAGATGACTTTGCTTACTACTGGTTTCACAGAGTCAGCCATCATGTGAACTGGTTTTGGGCATCACATGTAGTTCATCACTCTTCACAACGCTATAACCTGGCAGCCGCACTGCGCCAAACATGGACAGGCAACGCGACCGGCTCGTTCTTATTTTGGGCCTGGATGCCACTGATTGGCTTCCATCCTCTGTTGATACTCTTCATGCAACAAATCAGTTTGATTTACCAGTTTTGGATCCATACCGAAACGATAAAGAAAATGCCTGCCTGGATCGAGTTGATCTTTAATACGCCATCGCATCATCGCGTTCATCATGGCAGCGATTTGAAATACCTGGATAAAAACCACGCGGGAATCCTTATCATTTGGGACCGGCTTTTTGGTACATTCAAACCAGAAGAAGAACGTCCGAACTATGGACTTACAAGAAATGTAAATACTTTCAACCCTGTGATGGTAGCGTTCTCGGAATGGAAGCATCTATATAAAAAAATGACCAGTACACACTCCGCCAAAGATGCATTTAAGTATCTTATAAAGCCACCGGGATGGAGCCACGATGGAACCAGCAAGACCGCCCGGGAGATGATCGAGGAATACAACCGCTTACACCCGGATAATCCCATTCATTGAATTGATTTGCCTGAAAAATTAAATGAAATTATCTTGATTTTATATCGGAATACGAAATTTCTCGTAAATTGAGAGAAATTGAAATACTATGTCAACGATCAAGTACATAAAGCCAACAGAAAGTGAACTTGAAATTCTTCAGGTATTGTGGGATCGGGGATTAGCAAGTGTTCGTGAAGTCCATGAGGAGTTGTCCAAGACAAAGGATGCCGGATACACCACTACCCTCAAACTCATGCAGATCATGCATGAAAAAGGCCTGGTAAAACGTGATGACTCGGTAAAAACACATATTTATCAACCGGCTGTTAGCCGCGAGAAAACCCAAAAACATTTGCTGGGAAAAATGATAAATACTCTTTTTGGAGGTTCAACTACACAGCTTGTTATGCAGGCGCTCGGTAACCACAAAGCTTCTGCAGACGAGCTGGATGAAATTCAGAAACTGCTTAACAACTTAAAAAATCAATAGGATGAATGTGCTGTACCACTCGGCTTTTCTAAAAGCCTTAGGTTGGTCATTATTGGATAGTTTCTGGCAGATGGGACTATTGTGGTTGGTATATGTCCTGCTGACGCAAAATGGAAAGAAATTTAAATCCGGGGAAAAACACTCCCTGGCATTGTTATCACTCGCAGGCGGTGCTTTGTGGTTCGTTGTTACATTGATGTTTCACTTTCACGAGTTGGTAGATGAGGCCGGGTTGGCGGTGACTGTAGCGGGATCAGAAACAAATTCTTCGATTACATCATTCTTCTCATTCGTTGAACCTGTCCTACCCTTTCTATCACTGGCTTACTTATTATCGGTTGTTTACTTATTCATAAGATTATACCGACAATATTATGTGACTCAAAAATTATTTACAACTGCCATTTACAAAGTAAACCCCGAGCTAAGAGTCTTTCTAAAACATATGGCTGCGCAGATGGGTTTGAAAAAAGATGTGCGCATCTGGTTATCGAATCTTGTAGATACTCCCCTTACCATTGGTTTTTGGAAACCTGTTATTTTACTGCCAGTTGCTGTGGTTAACCAGCTAAGTCTTCAACAAGCTGAAGCAGTTATATTGCATGAATTAAATCACATCAGGCGAAACGACTATTTTATTAATTTACTGATAGCCTGCATGGACATTCTTTTATTCTTTAACCCATTCGTGCGGATCCTTACTCACATCATCAAGAACGAAAGAGAAAACAGTTGTGATGATATGGTGCTGCAATTCCGGTACGATGCAGGCCAGTATGCAAACGCTTTGCTGTTGCTCGAAAAGAACAGGATGCTCACATCTGCAGTTACAATAAATGCAACAGGCAGGAGTAAAAAACTTTTATTGAAGCGGGTTGAAAGAATCTTAAACAAAACATCATCACGAAACACTCTCAATCAAAAATTGGTTGCCTATATATTGTCCGCATTTTTAATCGGACTTATTGGTTTCTATAATCCTGGAAAGGTGATTGTAAAAACAATCGACACCGTTCAGAAAGAAAGCCCAAATACAAATGTGAACACCGAGCAGGTTAGTTTCACGACTCCTGCCGATAACATCGATGAACATAAAAACAAAACAGAATCAGTTACTGACAGTAAAAAAAGTCGAGTAGTTCCTAGGAAGTTCCGAGATAACTCTACTGAGCAGGAAAACAGGCGTGAAGAAATGATTGAATGGATCGCAGACGTAAAACCCGAGGACCTCAATGAGGAAGTATTTCCCGAATTAGTATCGTATGTTGCATCGGATTCAAAAACACGTGACTTTTCAATCCCAGAAAACATTGTTCATATCCAACCCGATTATACTGTGGATGTACATCCATATGTTCCGAGCACAAGCTTCACTTACCATTTCGTAGAAGACACTGCTCTTCCCAAAAAATATGTTCTTACACAGGCGGATATAAAGGCAAAGGAGGCGATGACAAGCGCCATTAAGGCACTCCAGGAAATTGACTGGCAAAAGCTCGAAAAAGAAATGGCTGCTGAAGGCAAAAAAATAGACATCATCAAATTACAGCAGAAGTTAAAAAAAGCGATCTCCGATGTTGATTGGAAAAAGATCAATGAGGAAATGCAATCCTCTTTGATCCAGGAAGAAAATGATCTATTGAAAGATCATAAAACCCTTCAATTGGAATTGAAAAAATTTCAGCAAGAACGAAGCACCAAATCCGCTGAACAACAAAGAATCTATAAAGCAATTATCAGTGAACGTCTATGTGAAAAAGAGGTTCAGCAAACTAAACCCGTAAAGAAAAAAATCACACAAAAGAAAAAGATAGTTTATATCTAAAAGGCTCCCCGCAACTGCGGGGCTTTTTTTTGCAGCGCCCTGACCTTACCCTCGAATCACAGATTTTTTCGGCCCCGGTGGCTTGCTTATTGCGTAATCAACTTGGAAATTTAGCGAACGCGGCAAACGGTTTTGTCTTCATCGATTGTCATTTCGAACGAAGCGCTCATCGTTTAGCTCTGCATAATGATGCCGCATAGTTAGAAATCTCTACGTCATTTTGATGCATGCGTATGGGCAGGCACTTACAATTTTTGGGAGATTTCTCCCTACCGTCGAGATGACAATAGGGTTGTCGAGGGGTCTTTAGCGTTCGACAACTGTTTGCATTAGCAAGTTGTTTGTTGAATCATTAATAGTACTTGTATGAAGCATGTAATTCTTTGTCTCACATTCTTTAGTTGCCTTTCGCTTGCTGCTCAGCGGGTAAATCAGTGCGGGATAATTATTCCTCCGAAATCCACCACGTCAACCTTTCAATCAGTCTACGAGGCGCGCGAGTATATCAATACAATGCTGGACAGTATTAACTGGAAAGAAAACTTCACCATCCAGGAGCAAAATGGAATAAACAATGCCTACGCTACCATAATCCGTAACAGGCGTTACATTATTTATGACAATGATTTTTTAGAAAATTTAGATTCATATGCGGGAACGAAATGGGCTTCGGTCAGTGTATTGGCTCATGAAATGGGACATCATTACCGCAATCATGTCGTCGACCAAAGTGGCAGTACTCCCCCAAAAGAAATTGAAGCCGATTATTTTTCAGGATATGTAATGGCAAAACTCGGAGCAAGCTTAAATGAGGCTCGGGCTGCCATGGAACAGATTGCCGCGCCTCGCGCGAGCGCCTCACATCCCGCGAAAGCCGACCGACTAATCGCCATTGGACAAGGATGGGATTATGCAAACGGAAACGGTCCGAGCTCTCCTACCAATCCACAACCCGCGCCTCAACCTCAGCAAAATCCACCGCCGGCCACGAATGACGCCAGCTGGATTTATCTTTCTCTTTATGGGAATAATGAAATGACGGTCTATCTATCAGACAATGGTCGGGATTATTCTGCCGCTCCACTTAAAACCACCCAGCCGTTTGTATTCAAATTTGAAGTATATAACTACGGTTGGATGCGGTTTACCAATGATAGCCGCGCAAAAACATACAAGCTCTTACATGGAAAAGATTACGCAATCATCTGGAGCCGCCGCACAAACAACTGGACAGTTATAGAAGTTCCATAATTAAGCCGTACATTAATCCCGCGAGCCATTTGATAGCATAATTTTGAAGGAGCTATTTTCGTGAGTGATTAATGCAGCATTACAATGACGTACTATACAATTCCATCCTCAGCGAAGCTATCCAGGTTCGTTCGTTGCTTTTGGGTGCTTGAAAGTGATGGCTCGTCCTACATTCATCGCTCTATGGCCGACGTTTGCGCAGAAATGGTGTTTCATTACAATGGACAGTTTGATGAACTTGTAGATGAAGAATCCGAAGTATGTGCCTTAACTGCTATGCAGGGACCGTCAAGTAAAATAAGCAGATTTCGGATCAACAAGTCATTCGGCATGTTTGGAGTCTATCTTTATCCGTATTCTATTCCAGTATTTTT
>Ga0126304_10001658_pt1 | contig 10585 bp, 13 predicted proteins | sample Plot25_FD_92538 | JGI IMG/M metagenome (GOLD analysis project Ga0126304, IMG submission 92538) | Serpentine soil microbial communities from UC McLaughlin Reserve, CA, USA - Plot25 | ecosystem: Environmental > Terrestrial > Soil > Grasslands | place: USA: UC McLaughlin Reserve, Lake County... | reverse complement strand
GCGGTGATCGCCCACCCCGTCTACGGTTCGCTGGGCTGGCTGGCCGTCAACAGCCCCGGATCGGCCACCGCCTCGGAAGTCCGACTGCTGCTCGAACAAGCTCACGATCTTGCGCGAGCCCGCTACCTGCGCCGCCACTAGCTTTCATAGCGGGACCGGCCGCCATCATTGCTGCTCAGGCGATCCGACAGGTGCTGCGGCACGACGCTCGACCTGACCAGCGTGGCAACGTCGGACCATGTCGACGGCGCTAGCGTGGAAAGGTGCCGATCGAGATCAAGCCGGCGACGCGGGCCCGGTTCGACGATGTAGCGACGATGCTCGGCCCCAAGAACCCGACATCCAGCGTCTGCTGGTGTCTCAGTCACCGGCTCGACTCGAAGATCAACCGCGAGCTCATCGGACCCGCCCGCGGTGAATACGTCCGCCAGCTGACCGGCCGCCGGATCGCCCCCGGAGTGCTCGCGTACGACGGCGGTGAGGTCGTCGGCTGGGCCGCGGTCGCACCTCGATCAGGCCTGCCCTTCGAGCGCTCCACGAAGATCCCCCACGTCGACGACCTGCCCGTGTGGTCCGTCTGGTGCATCCGCGTGCGTCCGGGTCATCGCGGCAAGGGCATCGCGTTCGCGCTCCTTCGTGGCGCGGTGGACTACGCCGCGTCCAAGGGTGCCCCTGCCGTCGAGGGCTACCCGGTCGACAACAAGGGCCAGAAGGTGGACCTGACCATGGCCTTTGTCGGCACCCGGAGTCTGTTCGAGAAGGTCGGCTTCACCAAGGCCGCAGACACCGACTCCGTCTCAGGCGGCTTTCCTCGGATTGTCATGCGCCGCAACCTCACCTGAGCCCGCCCACGCCGCGAGCAACCACGGCGCCATCGCTTGCCAGCCTCGATCTCAGGCGGTCTGCAGCGAGGGACCCTTCGACCAGGACATAGCCAGGCATCCTTCGACCAGGGACACTGTTGGCATGCAGAAGATCTCGCTCGAGGCCCTCGCACGCCAGCAGATGAAGCTGGCCGCTACCGCGGGTGGTGGGCATACGGCGGACACTGTCTACGGCGGTCATGAGAAGGTGATGCGCCAAACCCTCATCGGCATGGTCGCGGGCGCTCGGCTTGCCGAGCACGAGAATCCTGGGGAGGCGACGGTGCTGATTCTTCATGGGCGGGTACGACTAGCAGCATCGGGCCTGTCCTGGGATGCCGCTCGCGGCGACATGCTGATCATGCCCGATCACCGCCACAGCCTTGAGGCGTTGGAAGATTCCGCCGTGCTCCTGACGGTGGCCAAGCTGTCCTGATCAGCGACTTCCCTGCTTGCCAGTAGTCCAGGGATGCAAAGAGCCAAGCGCGGCCCCAAACTCATCGATGTGCATCAACTCCGGGGAGCACCTTTACGAAGGGCGCCCGTCAGACGAGGTTCGTCATAGTGGAGCGGGACAATGCGCTGAAGAACAACGCCGGGGAGGGCCATGAGTGACATCGACGAGTCCGTCAGAAACCACCTTGACCGGGTCACGCCAGAAAAGCGACGGCGAGATGCAGAGACGTTGATCACGATGATGGCGCGCGCCACCGGCGAGTCCCCCAAATTACTGGGCACCATCATCGGCTTCGGTCAGTACCACTACAAGTACCCAAGTGGTCGGGAGGGGGATGCGGCGGCTGCCGGCTTCGCACCCCGCAAGGCTGCCACGACGATATATTTGATGGACGGAGTCGAGCGGTACAAGGAGCAGCTCCAACGCTTGGGTCCGCACAGCACCGGCGTGGGCTGTCTATACGTCAAAGATATCGATGAAATCGATCTCTCCGTGCTCGAAAACATCGTCGTCGAGTCCTACCGCAACCTCACAAGTGACACCTACGGCATGCGTGCCCGGGAAGGCGCTAGGCCGGCACGTGACGAATCTGGCTGACTGCATCCGAAAGGACTGGCTTTGTGGCGCATAGCTTGAGGCTTTGTTTATTACCCATCCTATGACTGCGCAGGTCAGAGGTTTGGCCCCAAAATCGGGTTTGTTAACGAACGTCCTACTCAGACTTAAACAACCACAGCTATTTAGGGATAGTCAGCCGCGTCGGAAGGGAACAGAATAGGTGATTTAGGGAGACCCATGTCGAAGCGACAGCTCACGCTGGAACCCCCACCGCCGAGAACCGCCCATCCCGTGCGGCAGGTCGTGGTGTTCCTCGGCATTACCTACACAATCACGCATGGGATTGCTCTCGCACTCCGCATGCCGGAATAGCACCGCAATCAGCATCGCCGGCCATCGCGGTCGCCCTCACGACGTTTGTAGTCCCCCGTGGTCGGCGACGCGCCATTTGGGCGACGGTCGGATTTCGCTTGCGGCGGGGACGAGGACTGCTCATCGCCGTGCTCGGGCCAGTCGCCATCATCGCGTTGAGCTTCGCCGCAGCAACTGCGCTCGGAGTCGTACGCTTCCCCGGCCTTGCTCCTGGCTTCGGCTTGTCCGTCCTCAACCTCGCCATCACGACCTTCATCTTCGCCGTCGTCTTCCTCGGCGAAGAAATCGGCTGGCGTGGGTACCTACCTACTCTTCCGACTGGCCGAGGTGACCTCCGGACGACGTGCGGCCCGGCCAAGGCGCTGGGGGGCCAGCCGACACCCGGAAACTGGCTGGCTATACGTGCAGATGTGAAGGCAGCGTTGATTCGGGTGCGACCATCAACTCAGCGATGGTGCCGTAGCAGCGCATGGCTGAGATGCGATCGTCACTCACGTCATAAACCAGACAGTAAGCGAGTCCCGCTCCGTTCCCGTCGCCAGCGTTGACGGAATGGCCCTCCAAGAAAGCATGCCCGTCCGTGATGACAAGAGGGCGCTGCTGTCCAGTCAACATCCTGCTGTGTAGATCAAGAATGTAGTCACGGACAGGCCCGGCGCCGCGCACCTGCTGTCCGCTGTCCACCATGAGCCAGGAAACGTCACTCTCAAAGAATCGAGAGAAGTCCTGCTCGGCGCCCATGGCTTCGAAGTAACGATCCATGACACTTTGCGTGGCGGAAACGGACACGAGGCCCTCCTCAATGCACGGACGGTGTCCATGGCTCTCCGGGCGTGCTCCACCTACCTTGCTCCGGCCCCTGCCAGAGGTCAATCCGGAACGGTGACCCTGCAGGTCCGCCTGAGCTACCAGATGGGCAGATTGACATGCGCAATCGATCGGCGCTGGCCTCTCCATTGGTCTGTGCCACTCGTCATTGACGCGCGTCAGCTTCCGCTGCAGGCTTGGCTTGCACCGGAGCATGATCGTCGGTGCTCATGAGGTGATGATGATGATGCGATTTAGGCGTTTCTACGACCACCCGGGTCTGCTGGTAGCTTCTATGCTCCTCTGTGGGCTGATGATCGGGTGCGGCGGGCAGCAAACCCCCTCGGATAACCAAACCGATGCGAATTCCACGAGCAGTCCCACAGAAAGCGAATCGTCGGGAAACAACGGTGACGACCCGGCTGACGATGACCTGGCCTGGGTGCCATTTGGTCCGCAGGACCCCACCTCTCCAACGCCTACTTGGCCGGTCTACAACTTTTTTGCCCAAGGCAAGTGCTCAGAACTGCGGGACTATCTCAATAGTGACCAAGGTGCCTCGATCCGGGAATCAGACGTCGGGCAGGCCATGGTGGCGGTGTGTGAGGCAGCTATCGAGGGTCAGCAGGACCGATGGAGTGTTGCGGAGGCTCGCGCCGGCGCCAATCCATCCGCGATCGACACATCGGCCATCGGGGACGATTGCCTGGGCGACGCCATCGCGGGGCTTTTGAATCGCGCTCTGATTTGGCACCGGGAGCACCCAGAACAAACGCCTGATGTGCAGGATGAACAGGTCGAGGGGCGGACCGAGTGCGGCAAGAGGTATCCGCCCGACGAGCCATCGCCCACGTCGGAGGAGCCATCACCCACGCCTGAGGAACCATCCCCAACACCTGACGAATCGACAGAGACAACGGGATGAAGGTCTGGGGCAGGAGTGGATCGCGACCCGATGATGAACCCCATGCGGCCCCGACCACCACCGCAGATTCTCCCGCGGGCAAGCAGAAGGACAGTGCTGCACCCGTCGAGCGCTCCGATCTTGCCCAGCCATCGAACGCTGCCGGCCACGACGACAGTGCTGCACCCGAGTCGTCGAACAGTGCTGGCATGCACGAGGACAGCGCTGGAACCCCCCAGCTCAATGGTGCTGCCGAGTCGTCGAGCACCGCGCCAGCGCCGGAGAGCGGTACTGCGCGTGCGCAGCGCACCGATCTAGCCCAGTCGTCGAGCGCTGGGGAGGACGCTTCCGGCTCTGTTCCCAACGACGGCGAGTCAGTGCTGCGATCAGCTCTGTCGGTTGTCACGGCCATCGGGCCGCCGCTAACCATTGCCACTGCGCTGATGATCTATTTCGGCTGGGCACGCACCAACGTGCAGGCACGCGCCATGGGCCTTGACGTCAGCTTGTTCAGATACTCGACTCAGGACTACGTGCTATCAAGCATCAGCACGCTCTTCGTCCCTCTCCTGGTCGTGGCCGCTCTTGCTCTGGGGGGCCTTGCGCTCCACCGTCGAATCGGTCGGGCCCTGCGACGGCCTGCAGCACGGCCAGCACTCCGAACCGCAGGACGAGTCGCGCTAATCCTGGGACTGATCGTATCGGGGGTGGCGGTGCTGATCGCCTTCTTTGATCGCGACCGAGCACCGTTGATCATTCCGCTTGCGTTGGCTGTCGGTACGGCCGTGGCTGCCTATGGCGGTTGGCTGGCGGGCGCCGCCGCCCATGATCCTGACGCTCCGGCTCCAGCGCCCCCGGTGTGGCAGAGTGCGCTGCGTCTGCTCCTCGTCGGGTCTGTCGTCACGCTCGCGCTGTTCTGGGAGGTGTCCAACTTTGCCGGTGTGGTTGGTCGCGGTTATGCGCAGCAGACCGCCGCTACGGTGTCCCGGCTTCCCCGGGTCACCGCATTCAGCACCACCAGCCTCGGCATCGAGGCGCCTGGTGTCCGTGAGGAACGCATCGAGGCGGACCCGAACACCGGCAATGACGCCATCCGGTACCGCACCACTGGGCTCCGTTTCCTGGCCAGCTCTGGTGGGCGGATATTCCTGCTTCACGACGGTTGGAAACCGCGGGGTGGCACAGTGATTGTTCTCCCTGACAATGAGCAGGTGCGCTGGCAGTTCTCACGATGAGCCGGCGTGACCCAATCCATTCGGCAGCGCATCACCTCGTGAGAGCTCTTTCGAGTCGACCGGTTTCAGTCTCGTCTCCTCACGGCACCTGGCACGGCCACTTCGCCGAAGAAACTCTTGCCCGGCGAATTGATCATTCGGAAACGTCGCTCTAGATCAGAGGTCTGTACAGCCGACATCTCTTCCTTCAACCACCCTGCACCGGTCACATTCGGGCGCTTTGTTGTCGGCGTTCGGTGTGACGATCGGGTATGCGCTATGGAGTCAATGTCGGCACGCTGGGGGAATACGCCGATCCGCGTCTCGTGGTCGATTTGGCTGGTGCCGCAGAGGAAGCCGGGTGGGAATCGCTGTTTGTCTGGGACCATCTTGGCTTCACCTGGGGTGTCCCGTCGGGTGACCCCTGGGTTACTTTGGCTGCTGTTGCTCAGGCGACGTCGCGACTGCGCATCGGAACCGGGGTGACGCCGCTGGCCCGTCGCCGTCCGCAGGTTGTCGCCAACACCATCGCCTGCCTCGACCGACTCAGCGGCGGTCGGGTCGTGCTGGGTGCCGGTCTCGGCGGCGTCCCGGTGGAGTTCACTGCCTTCGGTGAATCCGACGATCCAAGGCTTCGGGCGGAACGCTTGGATGAGGCCCTGGAACTCGTCGCTGCGTTGTGGTCTGGTGAGCGCGTCGATCACCGGGGACGGCACTACACCGTCGCGGGGGTGACGCTAGCGCCGTTGCCGGTGCAGCGTCCACGCGTGCCTATATGGATAGGCGGCGACAGTGCTCGGGCGAAGCGCCGTGCCGTCCGCTGGGATGGCTGGATCGTCGGTGGCGACAGCCCGGACGGGACGATGATGATCAGTCCCGACCAGATCACGGCGGCGATCGACGGGCTGGGACCACGATCTAACCACTTCGAGATTGCGCTCAGCGGTGTATCGGCGAGCGATGACCACGCCTTGTTGCAGCGCTACGCCGACGCCGGCGTTACCTGGTGGCTCGAATCGATCCATGGCCAACGCGGCTCGATGAGCGAAATGTTGGATCGGATCCGGGCTGGCCCGGCGATGCTGCATTGACAACGGAAGTCACCACGCTGCTGCCTTTGGCCGGACATTCACTGCTTGCCCGTCGATCGGCTCGGGCAAACCAACGCCGCCTCGTCAGTCCTCATTCGGCGGCGTCGGCACGGCCTCCCGCTCCGACTCCTCCGGCACGCCGGCGCCCGCCAGGTGGCCGGCATCGTTGAACGTCACGAGCGTCCACTCCGACTGGCCGTTCGATCCGCGTCGATGGCGCCAGTGCGTGATGCTCGTGTTGAGCGGCGCAAACGCCACCCGATTGCCGGTTCCGCCGAGACCGAACGCGAGGTAGAACGAGACCTCCAGCACGCCGCCGTGACACACCGCCACCACTGTCTCGTCCTCATGTTCGGCGACCAGGCGGGCCAAGGCGCTGCCGGCGCGGACGAGGAACGCGGCCCAGCTCTCACCGCCCGGAGAGAACGGCCGGAATGGGTGTGTCGGCAGCAAGCTGTGCGGGTCACCGAAACGCCTCCGCCACTCGTCCACAGACAGCCCGTCGGCTTCACCCGGACGTAACTCCTGCAGGTCGTCATCGCGCTGTATCGGCAGCTGAAGCGCTCGCGCGACGTACTCGCCGGTTTCAAGTGCCCGCGGCAACGTACTCACGTACAGCTGATCGGCACGCACCTGCTCAGCGCGCAGCCGCTGCTCCAGAAGCTCGGCTTGCTTGCGGCCGAGATCGGTGAGGCCGACGTCACCGCGCATGCCACCGATGATGGGCTCGACATTGGCGACGGCCTCACCGTGGCGGATGAGGTACAGGTCCGTCGTCATCGGATTCCTCCTGCGGCATTGACCATGGACCTGACTGGCAACGGACGGGGACACCGTCGCAGGAAGAGGATACGGCGACCAATAGGACTGCCGGAACGCGGCCAGACGCACCCGGGGGTGGACGAGGATCAACATAAGTGGCCGAGAAACTTGATCAGCGACCCGGCCTCGTTGGCCAGAGCGCTCCACGGATCAGCCACTGGTTGATCCCTGGGATCGTCTCGCCGCCACCCTTGTGGCGTGCCCATTAACCTCCCGGTACGGCGCTAAAGCTCGGCCGCAAGGAGGCACGACAGCTGGCGGTGCGAGCTCAGCTGCTCGACGCCAGCAGGCCGACCGACCTGGTGGACCTCGTCGACCGACTGACTCTGCTGCAGATCGACCCGACATCCGCCATCGCCCCGAACGCCGATCTTGTCACCTGGAGCCGGCTGGGGGCCTCATACCGACCCGCCGATCTCACTCGAGCGCTTGAGGAGCGGACGCTCTTCGAACTACGGGCCTTTTTTCGAGGGACTCGACGGACAGTGGCGAGCGGATCCCGACGCGCTCAACCAACCCTTTGCCGGTCGCACGGCTCTGCTGTCACCGTTCGACCGACTCATCCACGACCGCGAGCGTACGAAGGGTCTCTTCGACTTCGACTACATCCTGGAGATGTACAAGCCGGCAGCGAACCGGCGCTGGGGTTACTTCGCCCTGCCCGTGCTTCACCACGACCGCCTCGTCGGCAAGCTGGACGCCAAGGCAGACCGCAAGGCGGGAACATTCACCATCAACGCCCTGCACCAGGACGTGCACTTCACCAAGGTGATTCGCAGCGACGTGGAAGCCGAGATCGAGGCGCTCGCCGCCTGGTTGGGACTGCTCATAACCCGATAGTGGGACATGACCGATCGAGTGAGATCGACGTCGTCCCCGAGGCAGACTCACCTATTCAGGGAGCATCCCCTGCCTAGACGTCTCCTCATAACCGCAACGGCACCGTTTCCGACCTCGAAGTGAGCTGCGCGGCCAGGCCCACGGGACGCGACCGGCCTGCCAAGCGCAACAATGTCAGCTCGATGCAGGCTCGACCCGTTCGCGCTGATCGGGCATGCCCTGCGCGACCCGACGCGGCTCAGTCCCGCCGCGCGGCCATGCAACGTAATCGCGGAAGGCCATCGGAAGCCCGCGGGTGGTGAGCAGATCAAGAGAATTCATGACCTGGATATGAACGTGCGGCTGTGTGGAATTGCCGGAGTTGCCACACGAGGCGATCGGCTCCCCCGTGGTGACCCGGTCACCGGACTGGACCCGCGGTGATCCCTCACGCAGATGGGCCAAGAGCACGAACGGTCCGTCCTCGTCCAGCGCCACAATCACATAGTTGCCAGCAACTGCCCCCACTCCGTGACGGAGCCTTGACCCCTGGGTCACGACGTACTGCAGCAGCGTCAAGGGCGAACGCCGGGCGGGGTGATCTGGCTCCCCGTCATGGACTGCGACGACTCGGCCGTCGGCGGGCGCGAGGATCGGCGCACCGAAGCCTAGAAAGCGGTCCACCGGCTCGACAGACAGGAATGTCCGCCAGTCCCGTACGGTGGCCGTGCGCCGTTCAGCGTCCACGGCAACGAAGTCGATCGCGAAGGTCTGCCCAAGGAAATGTGTGCCGTGGCTTGGTACGCGTCGCGCTGGCGAATTCTCGGCCAGCCACGATCCTGCGAACGGAAGCGACAACACGACCGGTGGTCGCTCAGCGTCGGGGCGATAGGTAGCCGCCGCGCGAAGCCCCTCCCGCAACGCGGCGAGGTCGGCGCGTTGCTGCTCAGGCATACCCCAGTCTCGCCTACTTCGTCCCATGTCACAGAGGGTCGGGCTGTCTCGTCCCAGGTCTCAGAGACACATCATTGAACTCAGGAAGGTGATAGTCATGCGGGTGTTCGTGGCAGGCGGGAGCGGGGTCCTGGGGAGGCGGCTGGTGCCGCAGCTGGTGGCCCGGGGCCACCAGGTGACGGCGACGACGACGAGCGTGGCCAAGTTGGACTTGCTGGCGAAGCTGGGCGCCGATGGGGTCGTGATGGATGGCCTGGACGCAGTATCTGTCGATAAGGCGGTGGCGGCGGCTCGGCCGGACGCGATCGTGCACCAGATGACCGCAATTTCGGTGGTGCACGCCGGCAAGCCCGATCTGAAGCACGGTGATCGGTGGTTCGCCATCACCAACCGGCTGCGCACCGAGGGGACGGACCACCTGCTGGCAGCCGCGGATGCGACCGGCGTATGGCACTTCGTCGCACAGAGCTATGCGAACTGGAACGGAATCCGCAAAGGCGGATGGGTGAAAACCGAGGAGGACCCGCTTGACCCGGAGCCGGAGACGACGTTCCGCACGATTTCGGAGGCGATCTTCCACCTCGAGGACGTGGTCCTCAAGGCTGGCGGCGCAGTCCTGCGATACGGCGGTTTCTACGGACCGGGCGCCACTGACGACCAGGTCGAGCTCGTGCGCAAGCGACAGTTCCCGTTGGTCGGGCGCGGCTCGGGTTACAGCTCGTGGGTGCATCTGGATGACGCGGCCAGCGCGACCGTCCTGGCTGTGGAACAAAGGGCAACTGGCGTGTTCAACATCGTCGATGACGAGCCGGCCCCGGCCAGCGAGTGGCTCCCCTACCTGGCGGAGTGCGCGGGAGCGAAGCCGCCGATGCGGGTCCCGAAGTGGCTCGCTCGGGTGCTGGCCGGGAAGGTGGTTGTAATCATGATGACCGAGGGCCGGGGCTTCTCCAACGCCAAGGCCAAGCGGGACCTCGGCTGGGAACTGCGCTATCCGTCGTGGCGCCTGGGCTTCAAGGAAGAATTCGCGTGACCCGGACTGAGGAGTTCGAGGAACTGCGGCCGCTGCTGTTCGGGATCGCCTACCGGATATTGGGCAGTGTGAGCGAGGCCGAGGACGCGGTTCAGGAAACCTGGTTGCGGTACGAAGCCTCCGCTACAGAACCCGCGTCCACCAAGGCCTTCCTATCGGCGGTGGTCACCCGAATCTCGATCGACGTGCTGCGCTCGGCCCGCGCCCGGCGGGAGACGTACGTCGGGCAGTGGCTGCCCGAGCCGCTGTTGACCGACCCCTACGAGGATCCTGAACGCTCGGCGGAGTTGGCCGATTCGTTGTCGATGGCAGCCCTGTTGCTGCTGGAGCGGCTGAGCCCGCTCGAGCGGGCGGTCTTCGTGCTGCGGGAGGTGTTCGGGTTCGGCTTCGACGAGGTCGCGTCGGCGGTAGGACGGTCGGAGGCGGCGTGCCGCCAGCTCGCCGTACGGGCCCGCCGACACATGGACGAAGGCCGGCCCCGGTTCGAAGCCGACCACAGGGAACGTGAGGAGCTGGCGGCGCGGTTCTTCGATGTGCTCCGCGAAGGCGACGTCGAGGGCCTTCGCGAGCTGCTGGCCGCTGACGTCCAGCTGATCGGCGACGGCGGCGGCAAGGCCCCACAGTGGGCCAGGGCTATCGCCGGCGCCGAAAATGTGGCCCGGATGCTCGCCGTGATCGGCACCGCGTTCGCCCG
>Ga0126304_10001657_pt1 | contig 10594 bp, 10 predicted proteins | sample Plot25_FD_92538 | JGI IMG/M metagenome (GOLD analysis project Ga0126304, IMG submission 92538) | Serpentine soil microbial communities from UC McLaughlin Reserve, CA, USA - Plot25 | ecosystem: Environmental > Terrestrial > Soil > Grasslands | place: USA: UC McLaughlin Reserve, Lake County... | reverse complement strand
CGTCGGCCGGGGTCAGCACCTCGGACTCGTCGACGTAGTCGACCTCGAGCGCCTGCAGGATCTGCGCCTCGACGAAGTGGCCGATGCGGCACTTCGCCATCACCGGAATCGTGACTGCCCCCTGGATCTCCTGGATCATGGCTGGATCGGACATGCGGGCGACACCGCCGTCGCGCCGGATGTCGGCGGGAACGCGCTCGAGGGCCATCACGGCGACGGCTCCGGAGTCCTCCGCGATCTTGGCCTGCTCGGCGTTGACGACGTCCATGATCACGCCGCCCTTGAGCATTTCGGCGAGGCCGCTCTTGACCCGCATCGTCCCAGTCTTGGTCATGCTCGGAGTGTAGCCACGCCCGCAGGCCCGCTCGCATCGCGGCGGTGAATGTGCGATATCTCCATGTACCGAACGCGACTCCTCTCCCCCTCCAGATGGAGCGCCGTTTCGGCGGAGGCACCGTCTGGCCCAGAAAGGAGCGTTCGGGAGAGGGGTCTGCGCTGAGCGCAGACCCCTCGCCATGTCTTGCCGGCTACCCGCTGGAGGCGACGGGTTTGCCCAGCTGCTTCGACCACCAGTCGGTCTCGCGCTGGTCCATCTGCTGCTGCAGCTGGCCGACGTACTGGGCGAGATCGCTCTCCTTCTTGCCCAGGCGCAGCTCCAGCTCACCAACCGTCTTCTCGCGGTTCTCGAGCTTCGCCTCGCGGATCTCCGCGTCGGCCTCCAGGCGCGCCCAGCGGGCCTCGATCTCGGCCTCCCGCTCGTCCAGCTCGCGCTGCCGGTCGGAGATCGACTCCTCGGTTTGGCCGAGCCGATTCTCGCGCCGCTCGACCCGGGCGCGCTGCGACTCGAAGAGCGTCTCCGAGCTCGTGATCTCGGCCTCGCGTGCGGCGAGCTCGCGCCGGAGGTCGTCGAGACGGCGAGCCTCGTCCTCGAGATGCGTCGACGTCTGCGCGTCGGCCTCCTCGCGCCGGACCTGCGACTCGCGGCGGTTCAGCTCGGCCTCGCGAGCCGCGAGCTCGCTCTCCTTCGCAGTGATCTCCGCTCGCTTGGCGCTCATCGCAGCGACGGCCTCTCCGCTGCCGGAACGCTCCTCGGCGAGCCGCTCGAGATCCGCCGTCAGCCGGTCGGTCTTCGCCTTCAGCTCAGCCTCGCGCGACTCGAGATGCTCCTCGCGGGCCGTGATCGTGGCTCTCGCCTTGACGAACTCCCGCTCGCGGTCGGCGAGGGTGCGGTCGCGCTCTGCGACCTCTGCTTCCTGGTCCTTCAGCAGCTGCTCGCGGGTGACGAGCACGGCCTCGCGTGCGTCGACGCGCGCCGTGGACTCGGTCACCTTGCCTTCCATGTCCGCGATCGCCCGCTCGAGTGCCCGCTCACGCTGTGCGAGCGCCGCCTCGAGCTTCGCGAGCTCCGCCGTGGCCTCGGTGCGCTCGCGGTCGGCATTCGTCAGCTCGCGGAACTTGAGCGAGATCTGCTTCTCGCGCTCGGCGGTGCGGGTCTCGGCCGCCGTCAGCTCGGCCTTCAGCTCTGCCAGGCGCTGCTGCTCGGCTGCGGCCGCTTCGGCCCGCTGGCCCAGCTCACGCTCCCGCTCCTCGAGCTCGGCCCGCGCGGCGGCCATCTTCACCGCGCGCGCATCGACCTCGGCCGAACGAAGCGAGAGGCTCTGAGCGCCGACGAGGTCGTTCTCGAGCCGCGCCTGCATGTCCGTCAGCTCGGCCCGCACCTCCTGCTCGCGCGCGAGCGCGTCGTAGAGCTCCTTGCGGAGCACGTCGACCTCTTCGCTGGCAGGCGCTTCGGACTGGGCGACTTCCGCGGCCGGCGGCGGAGCCGGCGCCTCGGGCGCCTCCGGCTCCGTCTCCGGCTCATCGTTCTCTCGGCGCGCCTCCAGCTGGGCCCGGAGGCCCGTGCCGAATCCCCGCTCGATGTCCTGCTCGCCGGGCGCCATTAGAAGAGCTTCATCAGGTTGAGCATCGCGGGACCGAGGATGACGATGAACATCGACGGGAAGATGAAGATCACCGTCGGGAAGAGCATCTTGATCGGCGACTTCATCGCCTTCTCCTCGGCAGCTGCCTGCCGCTTGAGGCGGGCGTCCGTCGCCTGGACGCGGAGCAGGCGGCCGAGCGAAATGCCGAGCTGGTCAGCTTGGATGATCGCGCGGCAGAAGCTGGCGACCTCCGGAGCCGAGGAGCGCTCGGCGAGCTTCTTGAGCGCGTCATGGCGCGACTCGCCGATCCGCATCTCGCCGAGCGTGAGCGAGAACTCCTCGGCCAGCGCGCCGTCCATGTGCTCGGTCAGCTTGGCGACGGCGCCGTCGAAGCCGAGCCCCGCCTCGACCGACACAGCCAGCAGATCGAGCGCGTCCGGCAGCTGCGCGCGCAGCTCCTCGCGGCGCTTGCGGCCGCGCATTCCGACGATGAAGCCGGGGACGATGAAGCCGCCGAAGGCGAGGCCGAAGGCGAAGAGGATGCCCGCAAGCGGGCCGGCGGCGGCGGTCCCGAACGTGAAGCCGAAGAAGCCGCCGATCAGCGCGCCGCCGCCCTTCATGGCGAGGAACGTGGTCGGCGTCAGGCTACGGCCCATCCCCGCGGCCATCAGGCGGATCGCGATCGCTTCGTGGTTCGCGCGCGGGTTCAGCCTCATCGCCAACCGCGCGAGAGAGCCGGTCGCGGGCACGAGGACGCGCTCGGTGAAGCGGAGCCGTTCGAGCCCGGTCGCCTGAACCCGATGGCGGCCGTAGTTGGCGGCCCGGCGGACGGCGCGGTCGCGCTCCCGCCCGGGTTGGGTCATGACGTCGCGGACGAGATACACCGAGACGGCGAGGGAGATGAATGCGAGTGCGGAGAACAGTTGCATATGTGATCAGCCCTTAAAGGAGACGATCTTCTTGAGCATCAGCGATCCGATCGTGATCATCACGCAGCCCAGAATCATCAGTTTGTTGCCGGTGGACGTGTGGTAGAGCGGGGCCATGTACTCCGGGCTGAGCAGGGAGATCGTGCCCAGCATGAAGAAGGGAACCCCGACGAGAACGTAGGCGGACGCACGGCCCATGGCCGTCAGCGACCTGATCTTGCGTGCGAACTGCTGCCGGTTGCGAACGGCTTCGGCGACCATGTCGAAGATGCCGGCGAGGCTGCCGCCGACCTGGCGCTGGATCGTCACGGCGGTGACGACGAAGGTGACGTTCTTCGAGCCGATCCGGCCGGCCATGTCGGCCAGCGCGTCGTCCATCGGCCGGCCGAGCCGGGTCTCGGTGAGCACGCGCTTGAACTCGTCGCTCGCGGGCGGCTGGCCCTCGTCGACGACGGCCTGGATACCCTGGCGGAAGCTGTGCCCCGCTTTCAGCGTCGCGGCGAGCGTGACGAGGAGGTCGGGAAGCTGGTCGTCGATCGCGTTGAGTCGGCGCTTCGCCTTGTGCCAGACGATGAAGATCGGCAGCCCACCGCCGGCGACCATGGCGCCGAAGATGATCAGCGTCGACATGCCGGCCGCTGCGAACACGACGCCGGCGAGGAGGCCCGCGCCGACGGCGGCGTAGACGAGCTCGACTGTCTTCAGCGGAAGGTCTGCGCGCTCGAGGAGCCTGTGGAGCGCGTGCCAGGCGCGGAGGTGGCCGAATGCCTTCTCCGTCGCCTTCATCAGGCTCGAAGCGGTCGTGAACCGCTCGTCGGCCGGGCCACGAGAGGCCTTGCGCTGCTGCTCGCCGAGGTGCGGGTTGATCTGGCGGCGGAGGCGTGAGCCGACGGGGGCTCGCATCAGGAAGAGAACCGAGATCAGGCCGAGGAGGCCGACGATCGTCGCGACGGCCGCCGGGCCGATCTCGTAGAACGCGTCCGGCAGCTTCGATGCTTCGGGCTTCGAGACGATCCGGGCACCTGGCACGATCGATTCGGCGTGGGCACCGGCCGCCTCGACTGCGATCCGGTCTCCGGGGCGCGCCGAGGTGACGTAGCTCAGCTGCCAGGTGCGGCGGAGTTCCTCTGCGAGGGCGGCGTAGATCGCCTTTAGATCATTCGTCCCGCTCGCGCCGACGTAGCGGCCGCCGGTCTTCTCCGCCAGCCGCTGCAGCGGCGCCGGCCGGAAGCTCGGGCTCTCGATCCCGATCGCGTAGACGGCGACATGCGCATCCCGTGCTGCGTCGATCGCCTGCTCCAGGCTCGCGTCGCTGGAGACCTCCTGGCCGTCCGTGAGCAGGATCAGGACGCGGGTCGGATTGAGATCGGCGGCGAGCGCCTGCGTCGAAACGATGATCCCGTCATAGAGGGCGGTGCCGCGGACCTGGTCGACTTCGATCGTGCGCAGCGCGGCGTCCGTCTCGGCCGGGTTCGTGGCGAAGTCCGTCAGCTGGATCGCCTTCTTGCCGACCGCAACGAGCGCGATCCGGTCGCGGGCGGGCTTGGAGCCGACGAACTGGCGGGCGGCCGCGGACGCGTCCGCGAGCGCCTGGCCGATCATCGACTGGGAGCGGTCGAAGAGGAGCATGACGCTCTTCTCGCGGCCGAGGTTGACGGCGCGGAAGCCGACGACCGGCTGGCCGTTCTCGGTCAGCTGGGGAGCCGAGCTGACAGCCTTCGGCGTCACGACCGTCGCGCGGACGGTCGGATACTCGGCCGTGTCGAGGCTGGCGAACTTCGGAGCAGCCGCGGTCGCAACGCCCGGCAGTGCCGCGCAGAGAACGGCGATCGCGAGGAGACGCCTCACCGCCCGCCTCCGTACGGCGCCGCGCCGAAGGTCGGGCGACCCGCCGGTGCCTCCTGCTGGAAGAACGTGGGCGGCAGGATGACGCCGTTCTGGGCCATCTTCTCGAGGAAGTGCGGCTTCAGCCCGGTGCAGGCGAGCGGCAGCAGCAGCCGCCCGCCGCGCGACGTGTTGATCGTGTGCTCGTCCGGGGCCTTCGCCAGGAAGAGGTCCTGCAGGGTGATCACGTCGGACTCCATCCGGAGCACCTCGGTGATGTGCGTGACCCGCCGGGAGCCGTCGACGAGGCGCGAAATCTGGACGAGCACGTCGAAGGCGCTGGAGATCTGCTCGCGGATCGCGCGGTGCGGGAGCTCGACGCCGGCGGTCATCACCAGCGTCTCCAGGCGGCCGAGGCAATCGCGCGGCGTGTTCGCATGGATGGTCGTCAGCGAGCCCTCGTGGCCGGTGTTCATGGCCTGGAGCATGTCCAGGGTCTCCGGCCCGCGGACCTCGCCGACGATGATGCGGTCGGGGCGCATCCGGAGGGAGTTACGGACGAGCTCGCGGATGCGGATCTCGCCCTTGCCCTCGATGTTGGGCGGGCGCGACTCGAGCGTGATCACATGCTCCTGCTGCAGCTGGAGCTCGGCAGCGTCCTCGATCGTGACGATGCGCTCATCGCTCGGGACGAACGACGACATTGCATTCAGCATCGTCGTCTTGCCGGAGCCGGTGCCGCCGGAGATGAGGACGTTCAGCTTCCCCTTGACGCACGCCGCGAGGAACTGCGCGGCCTGTGGCGTCAGCGAGTTGAAGTTGATCAGGTCGTCCATCGTGTACGGGTCGCGCGAGAACTTCCGGATCGTCAGCGTCGGCCCCTTCAGGGCGAGCGGTGGGATGATCGCGTTGACGCGGCTGCCGTCGGGCAGGCGCGCGTCGACCATCGGGGACGCTTCGTCGATCCGGCGGCCGACCTGCGAGACGATCTTGTCAATGATCCGGAGCAGGTGGGCGTTATCCGCGAACGACACGTCCGTCCGCTCGATCCGCCCCTCCCGCTCGATGAAGACCATGTCGTGCCGGTTGACCATGACCTCGGTGATCGAGTCGTCTCGGAGCAGCTCCTCGAGCGGCCCGTAGCCGAGCACGTCGTCGGTGATCTCCCGCACGATGCGGCGGCGCTCGTCGCGCGTCAGCGGCGTTCGGTCGAGCGCGAGCTGTTCGGTGACGGCATGCATGACGCGCTCGGTGAGATCCTCGCCCGTCTCACGCTTGAACAGCTCCGGGCCGAGCTTCGCGATCACGGCATGGTGGATGCCGCTTTTGAGCTCGCCGTACGGATCGCTCGCGCCGCCCGGAGAGGGCGAGGCGGCCTGCTGCTGCGTGGGATGGGCAACGGGGCCGACCGACGCGACCGGACGCTCGGCGGTCGCGCCGGCGGCACCGTTTCCGTGCTGCTTCGAGAGTCTGTCGTGGAGACCCATGGCCTACGCCTTTGCCAGCGCGGCGAACTTGCGCTTCTTCTTCGGCTGCTCGTTGGCGAGTAGCGACTTGGCAACGGCGCGGATCGCTTTGGCGAAGTCCGAGCCCGTGTCGGCGATCGCCGGGGGTGCACCCCGGTTGACGCCGATCGGGACGGCCCGATCCGATGGCACTTCGAAGCCGATCTTGACGTCGAGGGCTCCCTCGACCTCGCTCTTCTTCATTCCGACCTTGGAGTTGGCGCGGTTGAGGACGAAGCGGATCCGCGACGCGGGGAACGAGAGCAGCTCGAGCGTCTGCATCGAGAGGCGCACGTTCTTCAGCGTCGGCACGTCCAGGCCGCACAGCATCAGCAGCTCGTCGGTCCGGTCGAGTGTGGCCAGCATGGGCCCATGGAAGAAGGGCGAGGTGTCGACGACGATGATGTCGTACGACTCCCGCGCCACCTCGAGCAGGCGGGCCAGCTTCGACTCGGTGACCAGCTCGGCGTCCTCCGGTCGCAGCGGCGCCGGGAGGATGTCGAGCCCACACGTGTGCTTGGTGGTGTAGCCCGCGAGCTTCTCGGAGTCGAGCTCGCCCGGGGCGACGACCAGGTCGTAGATGGTCTTTTCCGGCTCGAGCCCGAGCATGATCGCGGCATCGCCGAACTGCAGGTCGAGGTCGAGGAGGAGCGTCCGCTTCTGCTCGTACTTGGCGAACGAGGCGGCCAGGTTCGTCGCGGTGACGGTCTTGCCCGTGCCGCCCTTCGGCGAGAAGACGGTCACGATCCGCCCGTGGCGGCCGTGTGACGCGCCCTCGGCGACGAGCCGGCGGCCAGCGTGCGCCGCCTTGCGCAGGGCGAAGACGACGTTCTCGGTCAGCTGCGGGAGCAGCAGGACGTCCGCGACGCCGTCGGCGTCGAGCGCGTCCTCGAGCAGGGCCGACGACTCGCCCGAGGCGATGATCACGATCGGCGACCGGGTGTGCTCGCGGATCGCGGCGACTTCGCCGGCGGGGAAGGACGTCGAGCGGGTGGCGTGGGCGACGACCCGCAGGTGGCCGCCGGCGAGGGCGGTCGTCGCCTCGGCGACGTTCTCGCTCCAGCCGACGAAGTCCAGATCCGGGTGATTGGCGAGCTGATCACGGAGGTTGTCGAGGCCTTCACACGAGCCCGTCACGTAGATGCGGATGCTCTCGCTATTCATTGGGATTACCTCCACCGACGGCCGGGATCCGTTCCACGCCCGCGTCGTTGAGTTGCTTCTGACGGACGCCTTCGCGCAGCACCGAGTACCAGGACTCGACGTTCTCGGGGCTGTCCGCGGCGTCGATGCCCGGGCGGAGCTCGAGCTGCCAGTGCTCAGCGGCCGTGAAAACCCAGGCGAGCTTCTGAACCTGCGTGTCCGTGACCCGCAGCATCGCGGCGAACGCTCCATCCTGATCTGCTCCGGACGTGATCTTCGACTCCGTCCCACCGCCCGAGGGTGCGCGGAGCACCTCGATGTCGCGGAGGACGATTCGGGAGACGTTCGGCCCGTTGGAGCCGCCTGCGCCGAAGGTGGCGACGACGTCGACCTTGTCGCCGGCTTTCAGCGTGCCGACAAGGAGCTGGTGCTGGTCGCCGGGAATCTCGATCGCGCGCTGGACGCCGGTCAGCTGGGCCTTGATCCCCCGCTGCGACGGCGTCGAGAAGCGGCGCGTCGAGATCTGCTCGCCCGCGTAGATCGGCTGCGAGGTGACGAGCTCGGCGACCTGGTCGGGATTCGAGATCGCGCCCGGAACGACGCTGCGGCGGACGATCTCGCTCTTCGAGAGCATCCCCTTCCGCTCGATGTCTGCACCCGTCGTGCCGGCCGGGATGTCGCCCTTCGCGACCCAGATCGCCACGTTCGTCTCGTCCTTGCGGACGTTCCGCTGGTAATTGGTCACGTAGAAGCTCGTCAGCAGGGCAGCGACGAGGGCCAACGCGACGGCGATAGTGATGTTTTTGACCCTGTACGTCATGAGCGTCTCTTTTCTTTCCTCTTTCTTGATTGTTATTCGATGAGCTGGATGGCGCGAACGCCGTAGTTCATGTTCGACCCTGTCTTGGAGCGGACGCCGTCCCAGACAACCGAGACGAACGATCCTTCCACGAAGCTGTTGCTGCCGGTGGGGTCGAAACTCGAGACTCTGAAACCGACCCAGCCGACGATGTCGTACTGCGCATTCGAGCCCGTGCCGAGAATTGATTTGTAGATCGGGAAGAGCAGGACCTCGGGCATCTTCTTGAACAGAGCCTCGAGGAACTGCGAGTTGTTGAAGTTGGCGGACGGCGCTGCGTCGTACAGTCCGAGCGGCATGTATTGATCGAAGCCCTTCGATACCCATCCTGCAAGGATGGACGCGCCGATATTGCCGCCGTTCGCCCGGTCGAGATTGATCAGGCCGAACGATCCGGCCGCATCCCTGCTCCCGTTCTCCTTCAGATTGATCAGGTCGAGTCGGGTCGGGGTCCCGAAACAGGGGACCGGCTTCCCGTTGGCGACGCTGCAGTTCAGCATCGGGTGCATGACGTTGACGACGATCGGCGCGACACCGAGTGCCTCGTCAAGACCGACTGCGCGAGCCTTGGCGTGTGCGTTCACGTTCACGGAGTCGATGTCGAAGAGCTTCGCGAAGTAGCTCGGGGCCTCGCGGGTCAGCGTCACCGCGATGGTGTCGTCGGTCACGTTCTGCGACGAGAACGTCATCGTGATGTTCCCCCCGCCGTTCTTCGCGAGGTAGCTGTTACCCACCGCCCTGGCGGATCCAGTGTTCCCCGGCAGTTCCTGAGCTGCGGCGAGTGCGGCCGCGTCGGCCGCCGCTTGGGTTGCCCGCTTCTCCCGGAACCAGGAGCCGACGTCGAGCACCATAGCCATGGCACCGAGGAGCGCGACCATGAACACGACGCTCAGCACAGCTGCCTGGCCACGTTCGTTTCGACGATGGTTCATTCCACACGCTCCGTGATCTCTGATTTCAAATCGCCTGATTTGACAACGACACCCAGAAGGTCGAGGGAATACGGGTAGGTGACCGTGACCTTGACCGGATCGCCCTGCTTCCACGTGGAGCTGACGGCGACGTTGAGCTTGCTCTGGGTCAGCCCAGCGGCTGCGCCGCGGGCGGCGGCTTCGGCTGCTGCGGACGGGTCCGACGCAAGGCGGCTGACCGCAGCCCGCCGGGCGCCAACGCGGGCGGCGTCCGTCACCGTGACGTAGTCGTTGTAGAGCGCGCCGAACTGCAGGATCCCGAAGAGGACGACACAGAGGATCGGGACGACCAGCGCGAACTCGACCATCGTCTGGCCCCGTTCGTTTCGGATCATCTTGCGGCGGCGGCTCATGAATGCTTGTCCTTCTGTGAGAGCGTTAGAAAGCTGATTGCACGACGTCGATCGCCTTCTCGAACGACTCGTTGACCGCGCCGGAGAGAAGAGCGAAAGTGGCGACGATGGCGATGGTGATCACACCAAGAACAACCGTGTACTCGGCCATCGTCTGGCCGCCCTCGGCCTTGTTCCTGATCATCCTTCCCATCGACATCGTCACCACCTTGTTCATCGCATTCTTTACGTGCCCGTACTTGCGTACTGAAACCGTGGCTAGAGAACGTTCTTGACCTCGTTCAGGGCGCCGTTGATGGCACCGGAGAGCGCCAGCAGCGTGGCGACGATGACGAGCGTGATCACGGCGAGAACGACGCCGTACTCGGCCATCGTCTGGCCCTCCTCGCTCCGAACCTCGGCGAGCTTGCTCTGAATGGCAACGAAAAGCTTCAGCATGTAATTCACCTCCCTTCGAGCAGGAGAGAGCGGATGGACGCCCGGGCACAGGCGGCGGCCCGGAGACTTGTGTGGCTGGTCATGCAGTTGGCGTTACGGTTCAATCGAGAAAGCCTTTCTCATCGGCGAGCCGCTTCGCCTGTCGTGGTTCGTTTCTGCTGAAGCAACATCGATCAGCAGTCGGACAGTGAGAAGCCCCATCCGGGGGACTTCTTGCACGGAAATCGCAAGTTCCCCCGAACGAGTGAGCAGGGCTCAAGTCCCTGCCGATAAGAGAGATTCAGAAGAACCGTCGGCGGCGCGGTCAAGGAAATCAACACGCGCCGTGGAGAGCTGCGCCCGGCGCCCGAATTCGATGGAGGAGCTGGGTCGAATGCCGCAACGAAAGCTGATCTTTCTGAAGGCACTCTTGCCGCTGAGCCTGCTGGCCATGGCGCTCACGGTCTTCCGGCGTAAGCCGGACGAGTGGGAGTACGAGCGGATCGAAGACGAGGCCGAGGTCACGGCGGCCGTCCCGCGCGTGGCCGCCGACGTCCGCCACCCGCGTAGGCGCTTCGCATATGCCTCCGCCTTCACGACCCTCTTCTTCGCCGGCGCCGCTTTCACCGCCGGCGCGGGTGATCAGATGGTCCGGCTCGCCGACGAGGACG
>Ga0126304_10001656_pt1 | contig 10594 bp, 10 predicted proteins | sample Plot25_FD_92538 | JGI IMG/M metagenome (GOLD analysis project Ga0126304, IMG submission 92538) | Serpentine soil microbial communities from UC McLaughlin Reserve, CA, USA - Plot25 | ecosystem: Environmental > Terrestrial > Soil > Grasslands | place: USA: UC McLaughlin Reserve, Lake County... | reverse complement strand
TACCCGCGCTCGAGCACAAGGTCATCCTGGAGAACCTGGAGCCGCTCGATTCGCTGGAGCTCAGCCGGCGCTACTCGGAGGTTCAAGTCCAAGCCCTGGAGCAGGAGATGGCGGCGTACGCGCTCGCCGAAAGCTCACCGGACGGATGGGTTGCCACCGTCGCGCGGGACAGTAAGGCTCGATTGCAGGATCTACTCGACGAAGCTCGCCAGGTCCGGCACGCAGTTGGTCGTTGATGAAGCAACGCTCCCCGAATGGCCAACGAGGACTGCGTCCTCGAGATCGGCTGCGTCACCGGAGCCCCGCGACCTCGGGCACCTAGATTCAGAGATGGCCTAGCCGTGAGTCTCGCGCCTATTGCCGTCTCGCGCGCCGCTTCGACGGGCTGGAGTTACGCGAGGTCGTAGCGAGGCAGGTGAACAGCGGGATGAAACCATACGCCGCCGCGCTGGCTGGACGCTCAAAGTGCTCGGATCGGACGACTCTCGCCGGCGCTAACGCTGCTGGTATCGGCGTGCGCGAGTGTTCACGCCGAATCTAAAGTTCCCCACGTCGCGCTCGACGGTGAGAGCGACGGAGTGTTCATGTTCGGAACCCACGAGGGGTGTTCATGTTTGTCGGCACCGCAGGTCACGGGAGAGACTCGGCCGCTCGCGTCCGCACGACGGTTACATTGCACGACGCCTCGGCGACCACTTGCGACGAGACGCTGCCGAGATAGCGCCGCACCGCCGATGCGCCGCGCGCGCCGATCACGATATGATCGACTTGAGCCTGCCGCGCATAGTCGAGAAGCGCTCCGGCGGGGTCGGGCGATTCCAGCACCGTGTAGGTCACGCGACCCTCGCCCAGCCCCAGAGGCCTGGCCCAGTGCTTCAGCGCGACGAGACGCAGGACGTGCAGATTGCGCCCTTGCTCGTCCTCTCCGAAATCGATGCCGATGCGCGGCCTCTTGAGCACGTTCACGCAGGCGACCCGGGCCTTGGGCTCGAGCTCGAGCACGCGCCGCACGACGTTGCGCAGCGCCTCCGCCAGCTCCTGCATCTCCGGCGAAAGGTCGACCGCCGCCATTATGATCGGCGCATCGGCAAGGTGGCGCGCCACGCTGCGCTTGACCCGTGGCGGCGGTACGAGCGCGCCAAGCCAGCGCTTCGCTCTTCGGGTAAGCGAGCCGCGGCTTACGCGTTCGGCACGCTCGCTCAACCGCACCTCGCCTGGACGCGCGAGATCGAAGGCCACCTGCGCCGCGGTGTCGTAGCGGCGGTCCGGATCGACCTCGAGGCAGCGCAGGATCACCTCCTGCAGTGAGGGCGGGATGTCGCCCCGTAACGCCCGGGGCGGCGCGGGTTCGCGGTAGAGCCGCTTGCGCAGGGCGCGCGCGCTTTCCCGCTCCCCGAAAGGATGCCTGCCGGTCGCGAACAGATAGAGCATCACCCCGAGCGCGAAGGTGTCGCTGCGGGGGTCGCTGCGGTCGCCCATCACCTGCTCGGGCGAGAGATAGGGTGCGGTGCCGACGGGCAGGCGGAACTCTTCCGCCAGCAGGTCCGGCAGCTGGTCGTGCCGCGACAATCCGAAATCGATCAGCACCGCCTCGCCGCTCTCGCGCCGCATGACGTTTGCAGGCTTGAGGTCGAAATGGATCACATGCTGGCGGTGCACGTCGTGCAGCGCCGTCGCGACCCGCGCGCCGATGTCGGCGACGGCCACGGCATCGAGCGGCGCGCTTTCGGAAAGCGGGAAAAGGGAACGTCCTGGCAGGTGCTCCATCACGATGTAGGGTTGGCGCGAGAAATCGGCGGAGGCGACGAAGCGCGGCACGTGCGCGCCCGACAGCCGCGGCAGGATCATCTGCTCGACCTCGAAGCCGACGATCGCCCCCGGGCCCTCGCCATAGGCTATGAGCGGGACCTTCATGAGCAGGGGCTGCCGGTGCGCGGAATGCGTGACGCGCCAGAGCAGGGCCATGCCGCCCCGATGCAGCGGTTCAACGAGGGTGAAACCGTCGATCACCTGCCTAGGCAAAAGCCGCAGCATCAAGCACCCCTGTAGAGCCGCGCAGCGAGCGGCGCCGGCAACCCGGCCTTGACAATCTTCCGGGCTGCCGCGTCGACATCGTAGGGCACGCGGAGATAAGTCAGCGTGCCCTGCTCGTCATGCAGAAGCGCGTAGCAAGCAGCGGGATCTCCGTCGCGCGGTTGCCCGACCGCCCCGACGACGGCGAGCCACTGCCGCGATGCCAGGCGCGGAATCCCCACCGACGGCACTGGGGTGAACTCGGCCGGCCGGCCGCCGCGCGCCATATGGAAGACGGCAGGAACATGGACATGACCGCAGAATGTCGTGCGGCAGGCGGTCGCCATCATGCTGTGCGCGGCCTGAAGGCGGTCGGTCATGTAGTCCCAGCCCGCTGGCGCATAGGCGTTGGCGTGCACGAACAGGCGCTCCCCTTCCTCGACGAGCAAGGGCCGCGCGCGCAGGAAGGCGCATTGTGCTTCGTCGAGCTGTCGGCGCGTCCAATCGATCGCCGCCGCAGCCAGCGGATTCATGCGCGCGCCCGATTTGAAGATTGCTTCGTCGTGGTTGCCGAGAAGCGCGATCGCGTCTTCCTCGATGAGGCCGGCGACCGTATCGACGACGAAGCGCGGATCCGCGCCGTAGCCGACGTAGTCGCCGAGGAAAACGAAGCGCTCGGCACGCAGGCGCCGGGCGTGATGGAGACAGGCCTCGAACGCCTCGCGGTTTCCGTGGATGTCCGTGAAGAGGGCGATCAGCATGAGCAGAGCATGGCCCGCGCAAGACAGAGGCTATCATCGAACTGCCGACGCCCTCGGAATCCGGACTGCTTCCTGGTCATCGGTGATGCTCCGGTGGGGGCTGGTCTCGCGTCCCGAACCCGCTCTGGCCATCTCAGCCTAATAGTATCTGGCCCCAACACATCGAACGAGTCATTGTGGGGCCATCTACCGGCTCGACGCGAGCTACATTTGGCGCGTAACCGCGCGGGAGGTTTCCTATGCATAACTTGACAAGAACGGCTATTGTGGCGGGCCTGATCGCGTCCTGCTTTCCCGCTCCGCTCGCGTCGGCTCAGGAACCGCGTGCTCAGCGCGGGCGCGTTTTCGCGCAGACGAATTGCGCGATGTGCCACAGCATCGGACGAACGGGCGACAGCCCTCTTGATCTCGCACCGCCGTTCCGCACTCTGCATAAGCGCTACCCGATTGATGATCTGCAGGAGTCGCTCGCCGAAGGCATTGTGACAGGCCATCCAACCATGCCGCAGTTTCAACTTGATACCGCGCAGATCGGAGATTTCCTCGCGTATCTTAAAACGCTTGAATAGGCCTCTCCCCCCGGATTTCCGCTCACCCAGCGCGTGACCCGGACGATCGCCGGCGATCTCGCCGCTTATGAGCACCTTTGACGGCTTCGAATGGGCGCATACCGGCCGACGCGTGCGATTAACTCAGTAGATCGCCGCTTTCGACCTCAATCCTGGACATTCGGTTATCCAGCGGTCAGACTCGGAACCCGCCGCTCTGTACGAAGCTGGTGACCTCGGGCTTTCGGATGGCGTTGGTGCGAGGTCTCGTGGTGATCGCTTTTCCCCAAGGCACTGTCCACGAAGCACGTGAAGACCTCCAAGCAGCAGTGCGATCGAATCCGAAAGTCTTGATGCTGTGGGAAAGCTTGACGCCGCTCGGTCGGAATGAGTTCATTTGCTGGGTCGACGACGCGAAACAGCCAACGACGCGACAACGTCGCATTGAGCGAACCTGCGCCGAATTATTGGAAGGGAAAAAGCGGCCCTGCTGCTGGGCGGGCTGCATTCACCGCACTGATAAGGAACCAAGCCGATGGCAAAAGGCTGTCCTGATCGATCAGAAGGAAAAGAAAGGCTCATAGGCCCGTTGGCGAGCGCCTGTCCCTATTCGCCGCTTCTAGGAAGCTGCCGAACCGGTATCCACCGAATGAGCAATCATGAACGAATGGCGGCTTCGGGGATAAGGGGCGGCGGTGCTGAACGGCCGAGTTGGGCGCGAAACGGACATCGAGGACGCGCTGACGCAATTCCGCTCCTGCGCGCGCAGTGGCCCTGAGCCTAGAGTCCGCTCAGCACCACGGAGCAGTGCCAGAGGCGAGCGTCAGAAATTGCATTCGACAGCGCGCGTTCCCGCGCCGAGCGCACTTTCTCAGTTGCAGTGCGCCCAGAAGCCCGGACCGCCAAAATAGAAGTATCGCTCCCACGAATCCGAGCTGTTGTGTAGAGTTATGTCGTAGCAATCGGCATCCGTCCTGGTGGCAGTTAGAGATGGACGAACTCCCCAAACATTGCGTGTGGTGATGTACCGAATTTGCCGATGGTAGGCCGCGTATCCGAAACCGTCTCCGGGAAAATGGCCGCTGCCCATGTCCGTGCGCGTGTGCCGGCCGCTGGGCTGCTCGTCGATGATCTCACCGCCGAAATCCACCTTCGCGGCCATGTCGCGCAGGCCGTCGGAGTCAAACAAGGTTCGTGGGTAATATCCGACCCAGGTATCACCATACTTCAGCCACCAGTGTCCTTCGGTACCGTCCTTTTGCCAGCGTAGCTTGAACTCCCAGGCCGTGCTGGGATGCGGGTGCTGGCTCACGTTCGTGAATCCGCCTCCAATATAAACGGAATTGCTCACCTGGACGAAGGCCGAGCAAGTCAGGTTGTAGCAACCGCCGCTGCCGTAATTATCAGGCGTGAAGTAGATGAACAGGCGGGGCCGGTAGTCGCCGTAAAGGTCGCGGTATTTCTGCCAGCCGGCTTCGACCGTCTCGCGCGTCCGGCCGCTACCGCGAACCACCCAGATCTGTGACAGGCTGAATTCGCTCGCACGCTCCGTGTACGGGCCCCAGACGTTCAGGATGCTCTGCGCCCCCCAATTGTCGCCAGTACGGTAGGCATGCGCATACTGATGCAGGTTTGTTGGGCCATCGACCACATGCGGGGGGTGCTTGCGGAAGAAGTCGTCGAGGCTGCGGAAATTCCTCAGAATCTCGGCGTCCATGCGGCGGATCGGGATCGTCTTCTCCGGGCAGATCTCTCCCTCAGCGCCGTATTCCTGGCGCGAGGCCGAGAGTTGCCGAGACGAAGAACTCGGGTCGACGTCCTTGTCGCTCGCCGGCTTCTCCTCGACGCTGCCTTTTTCTTCCGGCTCTCCGCGTGGCCTGAGCTCGATCCTGTGCGCCTCCATGCCGCGACGGCGAAGCGCCGGCTGCTTGTAGAGATCGACGCAGTCGACGACCTCACCTGAGCGCAGGCGCAAGCTCGTTACCACATCCTCCTTGCGACGAGATCGCCGAAATACCTCTCCATGCGCTGACGCTCGCGAGGATTGGCGACGCGATCGCTCTCACAGTTCGGCCGCGTGTCGGGTTGCTGCAGCTTGTGAATGTCGGGATGCTGATCGCCCTCATCCTGCGCATCGTCGGTGTGGCACCGCTGGTCACTCGAAGCCCCGCTGGTCTGCGCCAGCGCGGCGCCCAGGAATGGCAGCGGCAGCCATCCCGGCGTGAGCACCAAACAGGCAACTGCGAGGACGGCCGACTTGATGGGCTTGAGCCCGAACGTCGATGCATGGAGCTGTAGCGAGTGCATGTGCTGTCCTCTCCTGGTTGGGCCCGAACGAGCCGGACAAATTCGAAAGGTGCTTGCAACTTGTGTCGTCGCCGACCATGTCTCACCCTTCCCCCTCACCGAGGGATTGAGACGATGCGCTCAATTCTCCTTTTGCTGATGAGCCTTCTTCCCCACCTCGGGCATGCGGCCCAGCCAGGCGCAATTGCGCCTGGTATGTCGCCGCAAGAGGTCATCGCGGTTCTCGGCGCGCCCGATCGTATCGCCGTATTCGCCGGAAAATATCTGCGGGACGTGCCGCTGGCGGCCGCGGCAAGCGCGCCCGAAGGCAAGTTCGTCTTTGTCTACAGAGACAAGCACCTCAACGTCTGGTTCAGCCACGGCAAGGCGACCGGCCTTGGGCAGGACGGCGGGTCCAATACGAATCCGAGCGGTTCGCCAGGGCGCCGGTAGATCTCGCTCGAAACCGATCCTGCGTCCGACTGGGCCGCACGCGAAGCTCAAGAGGCTGACGGAGACTGGAAACAGGGGCCGCCGACGCAGCCGAGCCTCACCTATTGAAAAATCAAGCCGCATGATCGTGTCCTTTGAACACGGCACGCGTGGAACATTCATATAAGCACGAACAACCCTAACCTGCGGTGGGGTGAGGAGCAACGTGCCGGCACGGGTTCTGGAGGGACCGTTCGCGCAGCACGAGAGGTTCATGGGTTTGCCGCGCTTCCTCCATCCACTCTGGGGGGGCCCTAACCCACCAGGGACGGCTTCGGGGCATCACCAACGCCCTTTTCATGGCTTCGGATCCGCTCCCTATGCGCGATGTAGAGGCCGCTTGAGACGATCACCGTCGCTCCGGCGACGGTCCACCGATCCGGGATAGCCCCGAAGAGCAGGATGCCGAGGCCGGTGACCCAGACAAGCTGCGTATAGGTGAATGGTGCGAGCACGGAGGCATCGCCGTATCGAAATGCGACTATGATGAGAGAGTGTCCGGCCGTCGCGGCGCAACCGATGAGCGTCCCGAAGAGAATTGTCGACCAGTCGGGGGGCATCCAAAAGAACGGCAGAAGGGCGGAAAGGACCAGGACGCCGATCACTGCCGAGTAGGCGAGCGTGGTCAATGCGCTGTCGACGGCGCTCGTCTGTCGGGTGACGACGACGGCGCTCGCCCAACTCAAGGCGGCCATGAGCGGCAGGATCGATGCCGGGTCGAAAGCGCTCGTTCCGGTCCTGACCACAACAAGAACACCAATCAGGCCCGCGAATGTTGCAGCCCAACGTCGATACCCAACCTTCTCGCCAAGAACCACGACCGACAGAGCCGTGATGAAGATCGGCGCGGCGAAACTCGTAGCGGTGGCTTCAGCGATGGGAAGGTACCGGAGCGACGAGATGAAGAGGATGGACGACGTAACGAGAGCCAACCCGCGGAAGACCTGGAGACCCGGCCTCTGTGACCGAAACGTGCGCTTGACCCCTGTACGAAGGACAGGCGGAAGCACGATCAACAGGAACACGAGGTAACGCAGCCACGCGATCTCGATCGCCGGCACGGAGGACGCGAGGTACTTCGCGGTCACATCTGAGCACGAGAGGAAGACCGTGGAGGCGAGAACAAGCCCGATTGCCAGAAGCGGGCGGTCGCGATGCGAGGACTGCAAGCTACTCTCGAGTCTCGTCCTGAGGACGTAGGCAGCCTCCGAAAGGAGCCGCATGCCGGGTTAGCAACGCCGCCAGGGTTTGGCGAGGAGCTCAGTCGCAGCCGACCTCGAAAATAAGGCGAGAGATGCCATCGATCTAAACCGAAACACCCTGAATCAGTAATCGATTGTTCCGGGCGCGCTAGGGTGCTAGCCGGCTTGCGCCTATGAATGACATCCGACCTTTCCCGCGGGCGATCCTCTCGAACGGGCGGGCCTTCACCGAGGCCTCGGTCGGGATGGCGCTCGCGACCCGCAACCTGATGCAGGATCTGCGCGAGGCCGGCGCCGTCACCGGCGGCCCGAAGCCGTTCTCGGCCCGCGACCGCTCGGCCTTCCTGTCGGCGCTCGACCTCGCCGTGGTGCGCCTTAAGCGCGCCGGCTTTACGGCTTCGGCATGAGCGAGCTCGATCTCGACCGCCGCACCGGTTGGCCGGACGACCTGCGGCTCTTCGTCGAGCGCTACCCGCGCGCGGTCTGGCCCGGCCACGCCAATCTCGGGCAGACGGCGCGGTTCTGGCTCGAGCGCCACGACATGTTCCGCGATCTCGGCGCCGCGCTCAAATCCGCGACGGGAGAGTTCCGTGAGGGGCGCCCTGCCGCCCGCCGAGTTCCGGCGCTGGTTCACGCCGCGCCTGCAATTCTTCCTGTCGCAACTCGAGGTGCATCATCAGGTCGAGGATCTGAGCTATTTCCCGCTGTTTCGCGCCGCCGAGCCGCGTCTCGTGCGCGGCTTCGAGGTGCTGGAGCACGATCACGACATCCTCCACGAGCGGATCGCGCGCCTCGCCGACGCGGCGAACGCGTTCCTTGAGGCGTCGGAGCCCGACGCGATGCGCGCTTGCGCCGACCGCTATAGCCTCGTCACCGACGAGCTCCTGTCCGGCCTCGTCCGCCACCTCGCCGATGAGGAGGATCTGATCATCCCGCTCATCCTCGACCGGGGCGAGGACGGGCTCGGGATGGGTTAGGGACGGTCGGCGATCGAAGAGCCGGAGTCTTGTCGCCGCGCGAGGCGCGGGCAGACGTCCCAACATTAACATGAGTTGCATATAGTCTGCGGCCCCTGAGTCTGCCCGCCCGCCGGCGGCGCCGTTAACTGAAACCAGCGAAGGCAATATTTACCCTTCGCCCTTCGACTCGTCATGGTTTCCAAAATATGCATAATGACAACGCTCGGGCGGCGGCGGAGTGCGCTCTCCCGTGCTCAGGACATTTCACGCCGGACTCGAAGGATGTCGGCCGAGTAGGAGTAGCGGTATGAAAACGGAGCGCATGTTTCTGATTGCTCCCTCCCTGGTTCGGCTGATCCTCAAGGAGCGTCTGGTCAGCAAGCAGGTCGTCGAGGGGTACCTCGCGCCGGCGTCCGAGCGGACGCATTTCGTCCGTCTCGAGCCGAGCGGCTGCAACCTCGTGCTTCAGAGCTGGAGCGCCGAGGGCGCCTCCGAGCAGCGGACCAAGGTCCCGAGCACGCAGGCCGAGGCGCTGCTCGAGGTCTGCCCAGGCAAGGTCACCTACCGGCGCACGCATATCCGGCTCGCGCCCGGCGCCGAGGCGCTGCTCGACCGCTTCGAGGAACCGGATGCGCTCGATCTCGTCGCCGTCGAGTTCGAGCACCCGGCCGAGGCCGAGGCGTTCGCACCGCCGGGCTGGTTCGGCCCGGAGGTGACGCAGGACCCGTCCTACCAGACGGCCGCGATCGCCCTTTCCGGGATGCCGCGCGCCGACGCGGTCGAGGTCACGAACGCGTCGGTCATCGCGCTCATCGAGACGCTCGAGGCGAGCGCCGGCGCGCGCCAGCAGCTCGGCTCCCATGCCGAGCCGGCTTTCGAGCCGCGCCCCGGCAACGGCGCATCCCATCACGAACCGCGTCCCGAGACGGTGCGTCCGGTGTTCACGCTGCCGGAACGCGCCGCCGCGCCGGAACGCCCCGCCGCGCCGGTCCGTCCCGCCGCGGGCGCGCCGCTCACGCCCGACTCGCGCTTCGACGAGGTCCTGGCCGGATTGTCGGAAGCGCTCGAGACCGCGGGCGGCCGTGCCGCGGAGGAAGAGCAGCAGCCGCAGCAGGCTCCCGTCGAGATCCGGCGCACCGGCTCGCGCAACCGGCGCTGACCCATCCGCGAATGACCGAGGCGCGCGCCGCGTAGCCGCCGGCGCGAACTCGGGCTATCTCTCGCCCCCTCGAAGCGAGGGGAGCGGCGCGTGCTCAGCCTGAAGGACAAGGTCGCGATCGTCACCGGCTGCGGCTCGAGCGGGCCCGGCTGGGGCAACGGCAAGGCGACCGCCGTGCTGTTCGCCCGCCAGGGCGCGCGCATCGCCGGCTTCGACGTCGATGACGCCGCCGCCGCCGAAACGCGGCGGCTGATCGAGGCCGAGGGCGGCGCCTGCGTGACGGCGCGCTGCGACGCGACGTCCGCCGAGGGCGTCGAGGCGTTCGTCCAAGACTGCGTCCGGCGCTTCGGCCGGGTCGACGTGCTCGTCAACAATGTCGGCCGCTCGGAGCCCGGCGGTCCGGTCGAGCTCGACGAGGCGACCTTCGACGAGCAGATCGCCATCAACCTCAAGAGCGTCTATCTCGCCTGCAAGGCGATCCTGCCCGTCATGGAGCGCCAGGGCGGCGGCGCGATCGTCAACGTGTCCTCGGTCGCCGGCCTTCGCTATGTCGGCAAGCCGCAGGTCGCCTACAGCGCCGCCAAGGCCGGGCTGATCCAGTTCACGCGCACGACGGCGGTGATCTACGCCGCCAAAGGCGTCCGGCTGAACTGCGTCGTGCCGGGGCTCATGAACACGCCGCTGGTGCGCCGCCTCGCCGACAAATACGCCGGCGGCGATTTCGAGGGCTTCTCGGCGACGCGCGACGCGCAGGTGCCGATGGGGCGCATGGGCGACGCCTGGGACGTCGCGCACGCCGCGCTGTTCCTCGCATCCGAGGAGGCGCGCTCACCGCGACCGAGATCGTCGTCGACGGCGGCCTCACCGCCGCGACACGCTAACGGAGGACCACGTGGCCCGCATCCCCTACGCCGATCCGGACCGGCCGGAGGTCCAGGACATCGTCCGGCGCATCACGGCCGAGCGCGGCAGCGTGCTGCATCTCTACCGGATGCTGCTGCACAGCCCGCCGATCGCCGCCGGCTGGCTCGCCTGCTTCACGGCGATCCGCCAGCAGAGCTCGCTGCCGGGCGACCTGCGCGAGCTCGTCATCATGCGCATCGCGATCGTCAACGCCGCCTCCTACGAGGCCGAGCAGCACGCGCCGATCGCGCTGCGGGAGGGTCTGACGCAG
>Ga0126304_10001655_pt1 | contig 10596 bp, 8 predicted proteins | sample Plot25_FD_92538 | JGI IMG/M metagenome (GOLD analysis project Ga0126304, IMG submission 92538) | Serpentine soil microbial communities from UC McLaughlin Reserve, CA, USA - Plot25 | ecosystem: Environmental > Terrestrial > Soil > Grasslands | place: USA: UC McLaughlin Reserve, Lake County... | reverse complement strand
GACCCGCGATGTGCGTCGGCAGCACCTCGATATTGACCGCGAGCGCCGTCACACGGCCGCCGAGCCCCTGTGGCCCGATGCCGAGTGCATTGACGCGGTCGAGGAGCGTCGATTCGAGTTCAGCGAGATCGGGGCGCGCGTTGCGGATCGTCAGGTCGCGCAACGCCGCTTTCTTGGCGAGCAGCGCCGATGCCTCGAATGTGCCGCCGATGCCCACGCCGACAATGATTGGTGGGCAGGCGTTGGCACCGGCCCGTTCAACCGTCTCGACAACGACGTCGATGATGCCCGGCACGCCATCGGCGGGAACGAGCATGCGCATGGCGCTCATGTTCTCGGCGCCGAAGCCCTTTGATGCAACAGTGAGCCGGACGCCGGTGCCCGGAAAGATCTCGGTATGCACGACACCCACGTCGTAGGGTCGCTCCCCTGGGCCGGACGGGTCCCACGCCATCTTCAGGCGGCGCGTCGGATCACCTGTCACCGATCGGCGCAGATACCCGCTCGACGTGCCTTCCCGAATCCCGGCTTGAATCGCATCGTGCAGCGAGCCGCCGACCCAGTGCACGTCCTGTCCCACCTCGAGGAAGACCACGGCGACACCGCTGTCCTGGCAGACCGGTACCCGCTCGGCCGCCGCCATCTCGTAGTTGTGCACCAGCTGTTCTAGCGTGCGTCGTCCGAGCGGCGACTCCTCGCGTGCCGCCGCTGCGCGCAGCGCATCGAGAATATCGGCGGGAATGTTGTAGTTGGCCTCGACGAGGAGCCGCGCGACTGTGTCGCGCAGAATCGCCACGTCAAGGTCGCGAGTGGCCACCTTACTTGCGGGGTTCGGGGATGCGCGTTGCCGCACCCGGTGGCACGTGATCCCGCTTGTAGACCATGAACGTGCGCAGGAACTCGATGACGATGAGACCGTCCTGCTTGAAGCCGGTCGTCTTCACCTTGACGATGCCGACGTTGGGACGTGATTTCGATTCGCGCTTCTCGAGGACCTCGCTGCGCGAATAGACCGTGTCGCCTTCGAACAGCGGATTCGGCAGACGTACCTCGTCCCACCCCAGGTTGGCCATGACGTTGAACGAGAGGTCGATCGTGGACTGGCCGGTCACCAGCGCCAGCGTGAAGGTCGAATCGACGAGCGGCTTGCCGAACTCCGTCTGCGCCGCGTAGGCGTGATCGAAATGGATCGGGTTCACGTTCTGCGTCAGCAGCGTGAACCAACTGTTGTCCACCGACAGTACCGTCCGCCCCAGGGGGTGGATGTAGATGTCGCCCACCTCGAAGTCTTCGTAGACCCTTCCCTTCCATCCCTCTTTGACCGCCAACACACGCCTCCCGTCCGATTCACTTGGTCGATGCCGCGGCCTTCTCGACCGCCCGGGCACCACTGAGGATGTTCCGCATCGCGTAGTTGCCTTCGTGACACGCGTACTCGAACACGTCTGGCATGCGGCCTGACTTGAGGCTCAGCGCGGCGGTCCATGGCTTCGAGAACGTCGCCGGATCGCTGACCGTCACCTCATAGTGCACCGTCTGCGCATCGACGCGACGGTATCGCTCGACCAGGTGCAGTCCACCGCCGGTGCCGCGATAGTTGATCATGTTGGTCGGAAAATTCGTCACCTCGACGACGAGCGAGTCGCCTTCCCAGTGGCCGCGCGAGTCGCCGAAGTACTGGCGGATCGCGGGCGATAGCTGCGGACGTCCATCCAGCGGGATGACGCGGGCGTCATGAATCATCTCGTAGCGGATCGCGACAAACCCGGGACCCTGCACGATCTGCGACGTGTTGTTGTAGATCGTCGGAAAGATCACGTGTGGCAAACCGCGCGTGATGCAGCGATCGTACATGTCGAGTGACGCCGGACTGTCGTACGGACGCTGGCCGCTCGTTCGCTGGTTTACGGCACCAGCGGCGCGTTTACGAGCCTCATCATTCAGGTACGGGATTCGACCGTCCGGCGGATCGATGATGATCGACGTGCGTCGCGACGGCTTGCCGCGCTCGAGCCAATGCGCGGGTGGTCCGGTGCCATCACCACCACGCCCGGGGCGCGGCGCGACGACCTCTTCGGCATCCACTTCCGCTTGTTGCCGCGCCTGCGCCCGACGTTCCTCGAACTCCTTGTCGCTGACCACGTCGCGCCCGGCGAACTGCTGCGGTCGCTCGAACGGCACGCCCAACTCGTCGTCCGTGGTGAAGATGCCCTGGATATCAGGGTCGCCCCACGGCGTGCGGAACGCTTGCGTCTGTGCCTGTGTGCCGACCCCGGCGAAGACGATGACGGCAACGACGATCACTCCACCGGCGAGCACGAATGTGCGGAACGTCATGGGCGTCGGTCCTTGCGGTGCGGGTACCATACATCATGCGAACTGCGCCGTTGGCAGGCAAGTGCGCGCTCATCACAGGTTCGGTACGGGGTCTCGGATTGGCCGCCGCGCAACGCCTCGCCGCATCCGGCTGCCACATCGTCCTCAACGGGCTCGAGCCGGCGAGCGAGACCGTCCCGGTCATCCAGGACCTGCAGCGCCATAGCGTTCGAAGCCTTTACTGCCAGGCCGATCTCCGGCGTCCCGATGACATCGAAGAGATGGTCGAGACCGCGACCGAGACGTTTGGCGCGATCGACATCCTGATCAACAACGCTGTGGTCCGCCATGTCGGATCGATCGAGCAGTTTGGAACGGCCGAGTGGGACGAAGCGATCGCCGTGAACCTGTCCTCGGCGTTTCACACGATCCGGATGGCCGTGCCGAACATGAAGCGGAACCGTTGGGGCCGCATCATCAACGTGTCGTCGATCTTCGGCATGCGTGGCGCACCGAACCGCGTCGGCTACGTGACCACCAAGACCGCGCTGATCGGATTGACACGGGCCGTGGCGCTCGAAACCGTGGCGCATGGGATCACGTGCAATGCCGTCTGCCCGGGGACGAGTGAAACGCCGGTGCACGAGGAGGCGCTGAAGGCGGTCATGGCCGCCGAAGGGGTATCACGCGAGGAAGCGGAGCGGCGATTCTTCGCCGGGAAGCAGCCGACGGGCCGCTTCGTCGCCGCCGAGAACGTGGCCTCGCTCATCGCGTTTCTGTGCGGGCCGGAAGGGGCGGATATCACCGGTTCGGTGTTGCCGATCGACGGCGGATGGTCGGCGTCGTAATGCGGCGGGTCCGAAGACCGCCTTCGCGCGAAGCGCTTCGGCGGTCCGCCGTAGCCTTGGCGAAGGCGGAGGCGGAACAGGACCCGCCCTACGGTGAATCTCTACACGATTCCGGCGCGCCGCCATTTCTCGATGGTTGCCTGATCGAAACCAACTTCTTCCAGAATCGCGTCGGTGTGCTCGCCGACCGCGGGAATCGGGCCCATCTGTGGCTCGATATCGCCCATCCCGAACGGCGGCAGGAGCGCGCGGATTGGACCGGCCGGTGACTGCACCGTTCGCCAGCGGTCGCGAGCAACGAGCTGCGGATGCTCGAGGAACTCCTGCACCGTGTTCATCCTGGCGTTGGCGATCTGCGCCGCCTCGAGACGCGCCAGCACGTCTTCAGCCGTGTGCGTCGCAAACGCCGTGTTGATGAGCGCGTCGAGCTCCTCGCGGTGCGCCACGCGGTCTGCGTTGGCCCTGAATCGCGGGTCCGAGGCGAGCGATGGATGGCCCAGCACCTCGGCACAGAACCTCGCCCACTCGCGCTCGTTCTGCAGTCCCAGGTAGAGGACCTTTCCGTCGCCGGCGGTGTAGGGTCCATACGGCGCGATGGCGGCGTGCGCCGCCCCGGTGCGCGGCAGCGGTGCGCCGCCATAGCCCGTGTAGTACGCCGGATATCCCATCCACTCGGCGAGCGCATCAAACATCGAGACGTCGAGCACAGTGCCGCCGCCGGTTCGTGTCCGGCGCAGAAGTGCAGCGAGAATGCCCGAGAACGCGTACATGCCAGCGGCAATGTCGGCGATCGACACGCCCACCTTCGAAGGGACCTCGGGCGTGCCGGTAATCGAGACGAGTCCTGTCTCGCTCTGTACCAGCAGGTCGTACGCTTTCTTGTCTCGGTACGGACCGTCGGTGCCATAGCCGGAAATCTCGCAGATCACCAGCTTCGGATATCTCTCGTGGAGCGCCGCCGAGGCGAAGCCGAGGCGGCCCATCGCACCCGGTGCCAGGTTGTGCAGCAGAACGTCCGCACGTGCGATCAAGCGCGTCAGCACATCCGCCGCCTCCGCTCGCTTGAGATCGAGCGTGAGTGATTCCTTCGTCCGGTTGATCCACACGAAGTGACTGGCCTGGCCCTTCACTGTGCGGTCGTAGCCCCGTGCAAAATCACCGCTGCCGGGCCGCTCAATCTTGATGACACGTGCACCGAGATCGGCGAGTTGGCGGCTGGCAAACGGCGCCGCCACTGCTTGCTCGACCGCGATGACGAGCATGCCCTCGAGCGGCAGGCTCGCCGAAGGCGTCGCGCCGAAGCCGTCCGGCGAAGGCGGCGTCACTGACTGATGATGCGATGGCGCTCGAGGATCGTGCGCGCCATGCGCAGGTTGGCGGCGTCGATCATCCGGCCGTCATGTGTGGCTGCGCCCTGTCCTGCGGCGGCAGCACCCTCGTAGGCTTTCAGTACCGCGGCTGCCCTGGTCACCTCTTCGAGTGACGGAGTGAAGGTCGCGTTCACCGTCGCAAGCTGTGCCGGATGAATGCACTGCTTGCCGTCGAAGCCCATCGCCAGCGCGATCCGGCAGGCGCGAGCGAGACCGGCCTCGTCTGAGTAGCCTGCATACGGACCATCCAGACAGCGGAGGTCATTCGCACGGGCGGCAGCAACGATCGTGTGCATGACTGCGTGCCAGCGGTGGCCGGGATAGATCTCGTCGTGTTCGTCGGCTTCGCCGATTGCCGACAAGGGCATGTGCATCGACGCCGCATAATCCCCGGCGCCGAATATCAGGGCTTCGAGACGCGGCGATGCGCCAGCAATCTCGGCTGCGTGGAGAAACCCGCTGGCCGTTTCGATCTGCGCCTCGAGACCAATGGGACGCGTCAGGCGAATATTGGCCTCAATCTGCGTCAGCAGCGTGTCCACGAACTCGACGTCGCGAGCCGAACCGGCTTTCGGAATCATCACAACATCAAGCCGATCGCCGGCCGCCTCGACCACCTCGAGGAGATCACGATAGGCAAATGGCGTGTCGAGCGCATTGATGCGGAACATCCGGATCCTGCGTCCGAAGTCGATCTCCTTCAGCGCCTCGATCACGTTGGCGCGGCTCGACGCCTTCTCGGCCGGCGTCACCGAGTCTTCGAGGTCGATGCAGATCGCGTCGGCGGCGCTGGCGGCCGCCTTCCGGATCATCGCCGGCTTCGATGCCGGCACGTACAACTGGCTGCGAGTGAGTCGCGTCAAAACGACCTCGGCATCCCGAGCACGTGCTCGCCAATGTAAGACAGGATCAGATTCGTCGAGATTGGCGCCACCTGATAGAGCCTCGTCTCCCGGAACTTGCGCTCGACATCGTACTCCGACGCGAACCCGAACCCGCCGAAGGTCTGAAGACAGACGTTGGCGGCCTCCCATGAGGCGTCCGCCGCCAGCAGCTTCGCGAGGTTGGCTTCGGAGCCGGCTGGCTTGCCCTCGTCGAACAGCCGCGCCGCCTCGTAGCGCATCAAGTCAGCCGCGCGAACGTTGGCATACGCACGCGCGATTGGAAACTGAATGCCCTGGTTCTTGCCGATCGGCCGGTCGAAGACGACACGCTCGTTGGCGTAACCGCGCGCACGATCGACGAACCAGTACCCGTCGCCAATGCACTCGGCGGCAATCAGGATGCGCTCGGCGTTCATGCCGTCGAGAATGTATCGGAACCCCTGCCCTTCCTCGCCGATCAGGTTCTCGGCGGGCACCTCGAAGTCTTCGAAGAAGACTTCGTTGGTCTCATGGTTCACCATGTTGCGGATCGCGCGTATCGTCATCCCCGTGTTCTGCGCATCTCGCAGATCGATCACGAACATCGACAGGCCGTGCGTCTTCTTCGTCACTTCGGACAACGGCGTCGTGCGGGCCAGCAACACCATCAGATCGGAATGCTGAACGCGCGAGATCCATACCTTCTGCCCGTTCACCACATACCGATCACCACGCCTCACCGCCATCGTCCGGGTTTTGGTCGTGTCGGTGCCGGTGGTGGGCTCGGTGACCGCAAACGACTGCAGACGTAGACGTCCTGCGGCGATCTCCGGCAAATAGCGCCGCTTCTGCTCCTCGGAGCCGTGACGGACCAGCGTGCCCATGATGTACATCTGCGCGTGGCACGCGCCAGAATTGGCGCCGGAGCGATTGATTTCCTCGAGGATGACCGAGGCTTCGGTCACACTCAGCCCGCCTCCGCCGTATTCGGCCGGAATCAACGCCGCGAGCCAGCCGGCATCGCTGAGAGCTTTCACGAACGTCTCGGGATACTCCGACCGTTGGTCGATCGCGCGCCAATACTCGCTGCCGAAGGTGGCACACAGTTCTCGAATCGCGCGGCGGTAGTCCTGGAATTCGGCAGCCCTTGGGTTGATATCGATCACGGCACAGTCTCGGTGAGGGGTGGACGACCGGCGAGAAATGCTGACCGATCGGCGGGATCATAAATCCTGATATCTGTATCGCGCATGACGGCCACGGGCGGCCAGTCGAGAGACGCCAACGGACTGAAACCCATGTAGTACTTGCGGAACAGCGGCACTTCCCACGGCTCCACCAGGATGTACGGACGGTAACCTGCGTCGGTCAGCGCCGCGAGCGTGGATTCGAGTTGCCCGGGCGCGATGTGATCAAAGCGAACGGTGGCACGTCCCGAGTAGTAGCGAATACTGCCGCTGTGTTGCATCGACAGCAGCGCCGCGTTCCGCGGCAGTCGTTTCGACACGTAATCGGCAACCGCAGCGTACTTGCGTTCAGTGCGCGCATTGAACGCAGCGTGGTCGGTCGCATAGGTGAGCCCGTGCCAGGCCATCACCGCGATGAGCACGGACGGAACGAGCACGCGCGGCAATGGCGGCAGCCGGAGTGACAACGCGACGATCGACACCGTCGTCAGCACGAGTAGCGGCGGGAACGCCGGCAGCATGAACCGGACGAACCACCACGCGTTGAACGCTTCGTACAGCAGATACGACGCGAGCACAAGCAACATGAGGCCGATCCACGAGGTCGCGATCACGCGCGCGTCACCGCCAACACGGCCCGTCTCCGATACGCGCGAGACGAGCATCGGAGCCGCGAACGCCAGCGCGACGAGCGGGGTTTGACTCTCAGCCACCCACCGGGGATACCGAGCCAGGTTCGGCAGCGCGTTCTGCCAGTGGTAAATCGTTTCGATCGAACCGTAGCCTGATTTGAAGGGCGAGCCGTACCACGCCCAGTGCAGCACTCCAATGACGACGCAGCCGGGAATGACCCCTGCGGAATACGTCGCCGCGCGCAGCAACACTCGGCGTAGACGAGCGCGAGCGCGAAGACCCTCCCATACGAGCGATGCGACCGGAATCATTGCCAGCGGCGCCAGATTCGGCCGCGTCAGAATCGCGAGGCTCACCGCCAGTCCGGCCAACAATGCCGCACCGAGATGATCGAAGAGCACGAGCGCCAACGCCAGCGCCCACCATGCGGTGACCGGCACATCACTCATCGGCGCGGCGGTCAGCTGAAAAAGGAACGCCGGGCTCGTCGCGAGGAGCGCTGCACCGGCGACGCCGATCGCTTTACCGCCGAGACGCAGGCCCATCACATAAGTCGCCACGATGGCCAGGCCAGCGAGCAGCGGCACCACGTAGAACACCGCCTCGCGGCCGGCCAGACGATGGAACACCGACATGACCATCGGAAGGCCAGGCGGATACATCGGTACGACCGTGCCTGTCTCATCAACTGCTCGATACCCGAGTGGGACAAACACATCGCGATCGACTCGACCAGCGAACTCGCGAATCAGCGGTTCGTCGAAGCGGAACGTGCCCGCGGCCCAGGCATCGGCTTGACTGAGATAGCCGTAGGCGTCGGATCCGCCGGCGACGAGCGCTCCATAGGTGAACCCGATCGCGACCACGACCGCTGCCAGACCGGACGCTAACGCTGGCGCGGCGACTGAGCGCAGATCCTCGACGAGCCGCTCATTGTGCCCGCGCGCGGAGAGCATCCATGCGGCTGCCGCCACCAGCGCGAACAGGATGGGGTTGAGGGCACTCTGCGACGACACGCGGATGCCGCCGATGCTGAATGTGAAGCCGCCGCTGACCACGACGACCACAGCCCACACCAGCGCGGTCCACGCGACGAGCAGCCAGCTCCGCCGCATCTAGTGGTCCGAATAGGCTGAAGGAGTACCAGTCACATTCCACTAAATGCCGAGATAGCGTAGCCAGGGCACCGCAATCGCGAGATAGACCGCGAGAAAGAACACGCCAAGCGTGATTCCGAGCCCCCAGAACGCCTGTCGTGTGATGTAGCCGCTGCCGTAATAGATCGGATTGTGGCCGGCGGTGTAGGTGGTTAGCACGCCCATCAGCCCGAGTGGATACGCGAGCAGCAGCGCCCACTCCTTGGCCGACAACCCCGGAATCATGATTGCGATGCCGATGAACACCGGCAGCATGCTCGCCGCATGCGCGGTGATGCTCGCAAAGAAGTAATGCAGGAAGAAGTACACGCCAACCAGCGAGACAATCGTCAGACCCAATCCGAATCCCTCGAGCTTCGGCGCCAACGACTGCGCGAGCCACTCCAGAAACTTCGTCTCGCCGAGCCCACCGGCCAGCGTCACCATCGTCGCGAACCAGACGAGGACGTTCCACGCCTGCGCGTGGCCGATCACGTCGTTCCACGAGACGACCTTGAAGCCCACCATCAACAACACGACGAGCATCGCGCTGATCGCCGGCTCGACGTGCTCGATGGCACCGATCCAGAGTGACAGTGCGACGCACACGAGCACGAGCAGCGTCATTTCCTTGCGCGTCATCGAGCCCATCGCCTCGAGCTGCTGCGCCGCCCAGCGTGGCGCCTCAGGAGCGCTGCGTATCTCCGGAGGATAGATCACGTACAGCAGCCACGGCACGACAAGCAGCAGCACGAAGCCGACCGGCGCGAAACCGATGAACCAGTCGAGCCACGTCACGGTGACGCCCGCCGTCTGCCGCATCACCGACACGGCCAGCGTGTTCGGCGCAAGCGCCGTCACAAACATGCTGCTCGTAATAAAGCTCGTCGCCAGGGCGGAGTACAGCAGATACGCGCCGAGGCGTCTGGCGGTCCCGTCGTGAGGGCGCGACTGATAAAGCTCCGGGATCTGGCGAACGACAGGAAACACAGTGCCGGCGCTGCGAGCAGTGGCGGACGCCGTGAACGGGGCGAGTGCGAGGTCGGCGAAAGCGACCGCGTACCCCAATCCAAGCGTGCGGGCGCCGAGCAGCCGAACAAGGTGCAGCGCGATGCGTTTGCCTAATCCTGTCTGCGTATAGCCGAGCGTGAACATGTAGCCTGCGAAGATCAGCCACACGGTCGCGTTGCCAAACCCGCTGAGCGCCCACTGCGCCGACTGCGCTGGAGTCTCGCGCACCAGGCCAAGCATGGCCGCGACGATGACGCCCGCCATGCCGATGATCGCGGGAGGTATCGGCTCGGTAATCAGCGCGACGATGATGGTGGCGAAGAGCGCGAAGTAGCGCCACGCGTTCACCGACAATCCGGCCGGCACCGGCATCATCGCGATGATGAGGCCGATCGCAAGAGGGACGATCAGCGCATACGCGCTAACGCTGTGGGTCGGTTTCGGAACCTGAGCGGGTGTGTTCGGCGCGACCTGCTGCAAGCGCGGCAGAATAGCATTGTTGGGAGTGGGGAGTTATTTCCCACACGTCAGTTCAACCAACACTCGGGCGTCCGGAAGATTCTCCGTCCGGGCAATCTCCTGCGCAACGCGCTCGCGCTGCGCGGCGCTCAGAAAGGCGCCGGCGTTATCGTCGAACTTCGCACGCAGCTCGGACTCGCTCATCGGGTTCTCCGCGGAACCGCGGTTGTACTCTTCGATCTCCTCGAGCACACGCCCATCTTTCAACGTGACGCGCACCGCGCCCTTGAAACGGCCCGGGCCCGGGAACGACGGGTCGACCGAATACTCAACCTTGCGTGCGAGCTCGAGCACCTCCGGGTTGAGACGCATCGCATCGCTGTAGGCGCTCTTGCCCAGGCTTCCGCCGTACAGCGCTTCGGCCATCGTGTACTGCAGGCACACCCGGCAATGGGCCTGCGTTGCCGGGGCGCATTTCTCCGCCGCCGGCTCGCACACGATCGACACGTTGAACTCGGCGACCGGACAGTCGATGCGTACGACGTCAGTGGCGCGAAGACCCTGGGCGTGCAAACGCAGAATCGCCGAGACGTACGGGTGCAGTACGTGCGCGGTCGGGAACGGCTTGAACGACGAGTGCCGGCTCTCCCAATGCGAGCCCAGTCCGTCGCCGATCCGGCCAAAGTTCTTCTGAACCGCCGGGTCCTGCAGATGCGACGCGAACAGTCCGAATCGCCCTTCGAATACCTTCGGTGGCCCGCTGACGCCGGCGT
>Ga0126304_10001652_pt1 | contig 10600 bp, 8 predicted proteins | sample Plot25_FD_92538 | JGI IMG/M metagenome (GOLD analysis project Ga0126304, IMG submission 92538) | Serpentine soil microbial communities from UC McLaughlin Reserve, CA, USA - Plot25 | ecosystem: Environmental > Terrestrial > Soil > Grasslands | place: USA: UC McLaughlin Reserve, Lake County... | reverse complement strand
TTTAACTTATCACTCGGGGCAGTATATCCCTTGCCCCCCATAACGAAGCGGGGAATGATAGTGAACGCCAGAGACGCTTTTATAGACGTTGCCAAAAAATGTTTGCGTGAGATGGTATCACCTTTCATAAGGCTTAATTCGTTTATATATTCTATAGTTAACTATACATCTTAAATGTATCAATTTTTACAAAACCGTACGCGATATTTTTCGGGACAACTTGACTTTACAAAATCAAATTGATATAAAAGTTCGCAATATAAAAAATGTACTTTAGTGACAAACTCACTGCTTGATAAAAATTAATGACAAGTGGCTGCGGATAGCATTGGTGGCTGTCCCCTCTGCACTTTTCGTGTACGACTTCATAATGTCTGATGGCGGTAATCTGCAAGCTAATGTCATTTACATTCTCACCGTTATTTTAATTTGCGAAGGAAGTCGTTTTCTTTTTTATTCGAGCAGGCGGTGGTTTACCGGTTCGTTCAAAAACGTCAAGCGACTCTCCGTCATGATTCCTGCAGGTATTTTGTTCGTAGCACCCATTTTTGTAATCAGCAAAGCCTTGCGCAACTACATTACGTATGGTGAATTTGGGATGGGTGCCAGCATCGGGTCAATGGTGTATGTGAACGACCAGCAGGTAAAGATGGGTGTGATAGCAGTGTCTGTAATCTACGCGACACTCACTTTTTTGCTTTTGCTGGCGATTTATGAATTGGCGTACCACTTGGCACGGTTACGCCACACGGAGAGGCAGCGAGATCGTCTCGAGAAAGAGAAACTGCATGCCGAACTGCAGCACTTAAAGGGAATCGTGAACCCACATTTTCTTTTTAACAACCTCAATTCGCTTTCTTCACTCATCAGCGAAAACCCTGGAAAGGCAGAAGATTTTCTCAATGAGCTAACAAAAGTATTTCGCTATCTCCTTCGCAACAATGAAACGGAACTGACTACCCTTGGCGAAGAGTTGCAGTTTCTGAATTCCTATTACTCGCTCCTGGAAACAAGATATGGCAAAGGCATAACTATGAACCTGATGATCGATTCAGCTTATGAATCGTTTTTATTACCGCCACTCACTCTTCAGTTGCTGGTAGAGAATGCCGTAAAACACAATCGTGTTCAGAAAGAAGATCCGCTTCGGATTGAGTTGTTTGTTGAGAAGGACAACCTTCTTGTGGTACGTAATAACCTTTCCTTAAGAGACCACAATGTGGAATCCACAGGAATCGGATTACGGAATATCAACAGCAGGTATAAATTATTGGAGCACCAGCCGCCAATCATTGAAAAGAATGATGGATTTTTTCTCGTGATTATTCCGTTGATCCCTTCTGTTGATTCTCTTCCTGCCGCGCATGCAAAACCGATTATGGGTGCTGTAACTGCCATATCTAATTAATGCTAACTCTGAAGGATTATCGGTGCGCACGTATAACAAATCGGCATGTTTTTGGCAAAAGTTTGGGTGTAATCTTTAATTATTATTTACGCGCCGGATAAAGAAACTGACGCGTAACAGTAATGTTTCGCCTAACATGAAAATGAGTAAACCAGAGATATGCGATGCCATTAGATCCCGACAAAGAATGGAATTTAACTATAATGGGAAACTTAGAATTGTTGAACCACAGTGTTATGGCATAAAAGAGACGGATATAGAGGGTCTGAGATGTCATATGATAGAAGGCGGTTCACGGGACGAACAGCTATTTGACGTCGACAAAATGAAGGACCTGAAATTGCTGACTGAGTATTTCACCAAACCTGGCCCTAATTACAAAAAGGATGACTCTGCCTTCAAAGTGATTTTCTGTCAACTATAAAGAAATTGCTAAGTTAGCTTTTGACTGCTGGTACATACCTTGCAGACTGACGACTGACGACTCACGACTCACAATACACACTCACGTCATAAAAAATGACTAACGCATCATGAGAATAGCTACCTATAATGTAAATGGAGTGAATGGCCGCCTGCCCGTGCTGCTCCGCTGGCTCAACGAAACAAAACCGGATGTTGTCTGTCTGCAGGAATTGAAAGCGCCGCAGGAAAAATTTCCCGAAAATGCGATCAGCGATGCAGGGTATAAAGCCATCTGGCATGGACAAAAAAGCTGGAACGGCGTAGCAATACTTACCCACAACGTGGAAGCGCAGGAAATCTGTCGTGCGCTCCCCGGGGATCCCGAGGATATGCATAGCCGATACATAGAAGCTGTGGTGAATGATGTTCGAATTGGTTGTCTGTACCTGCCAAATGGTAATCCTGCACCCGGACCAAAATTCGATTACAAGTTACAATGGTTTCAACGGTTGACTCTTCATGCCGCAGAACTTCTTGCATTGAAGAAACCGGTGGTCCTGACTGGTGATTACAATGTTATGCCTACAGAAATCGACGTCTACAAACCCGAACGGTGGGTCAATGATGCTTTATTCCGTCCGGAAACGCGACTTGCCTTTAAAACACTTGTTGAACAAGGATGGACAGACGCAATCAGAAAACTTTATCCAAATGAAATTATTTATACGTTCTGGGATTACTTCCGTAACGCCTATGAGCGAAACGCCGGCTTGCGAATCGATCATTTTCTTCTTAGCCCACAAATCAGCAATAGACTTACTTCAGCAGGTGTCGACCGTCATGTAAGAGGCTGGGATAAATCGAGTGATCATGCTCCAGTATGGATTGAACTGGCACAGGCGTGACATTGAAGACGTACGATGTGTGATGTGTGATCTAAGATGTACAATATACGAAGTGAGAGTAGTGATTAATAAGAGGCCTGGAAGCCAAAAAAGAAAGCCTGCCTTGCTGATTTCACACATTAGGCAATATTCACTACACCGTTTGTAGATTCTATATCCTACTTACTTCAAACCCGATAATCCAGGCTCACAATGTAATACCTGGTCTGGTTCATATATAGATCCGCGTCGTTGCCAAATGTAAGTGTGCAGAGTTCATACTGACCTTCATGCCATTTAAACCATATATGCGACTGCCCGTCGGTAGTATACACGCCCCATCGACCCGAACCCCTTTCTTCACTATTTACCGAGCCAGTGCTACCAGAATTGGTGGCGGCGTAATAAAATTCAAATTCACCGGAGTCAAAGAGTTTGAAATGTCTTTGGGTAGACGAAGCTGAATAAAAACTGCCATATCCTGATGAAGAGGTTTGCAGAAAGAGCAATTTGCGGTTTGCGAGACGGCGAAACAGTTGGGTATCCTGTTGATCTTCGGGATAAGATCCATTCAGTAAATACAGCTTGTTCGCAAAAAGATCTCTGTAAAATTCACGGACTGGTTCATACTGTGTGATAATCTCTATAATTACTCCCCGGTTGTCTGAAAGGCAATAGCCACCGAAGTACTCATACTGCAATTCATTGTTGCTATTGTAATATGCCATTTCTATTGCTACGCAGCCGTTTGAGGGAAGTTCGAATTCTCCTGTCTCCACCTGCGTTCCATTGTTTATCATCTTTTTTAGACATCCACCCAGATAAGTAGCAACATCGTTTGTGTTTGTGTGAAAGTTATAGTAGAAATAGATGGTCGCCACGCCATAACCAGGAAAATTAACCTTGCAGCCATTCGGATATTCCTCTTCGACTTTTCCCTGACCGATATAAAGCCTCACGCCAAACCAGACATTATCAAAAAAGTTTTCCGACGGGAACCCTTCAGTCGAGTCCTGCACCTTTTCCCCGGCGTTAGTATCCTCTTCAACATCCTTTGCGACTTCATTATTCGCCGTAACTTCCACTGGATCTATTGGAGCTATTGTATTTCCTGTCATCATACCAAAGGTTTCAAGCGCACCCTGATAAAATTTTTGAAATTGAATATCTGTACGGTCCGGATCGAGATCGACGACGGTTTGCATCAGGTAATTCACTTTCGTTTCATTATTTTCAGGACCAGGGAACTTTTGAGTCGCTTCCATCATTCTTACAAAGAATTCCTGGATTTTTGAGTTACTATTTATGCTCGCGACATTGATTGCTTCAGTAAGAGCGCTCTGCACAAATACGTCACTGGCCTCGTTGCCGCTGACTCCCATCTTCTGTCGGTGATGAATGTCTTCTAACTCTTTCATGAGGTTGGAAGTAGCCTTATGCTTTTTCTCAACGTCCTGATAGAGTCGTTGGGTTTCTTTGTCCTGTATGCGTTCCGACGTTTTTTTCAGGTCAAGGCTTATCAGGTAATCTTTTAAAACCGCCAACTGAGGCAGGTCATGTTTCTGGTTTCCTTTTATTTCTATCCATTCGAGGCCAGCAATATATTCAGAATCGGTACTTAGATATCCATCAATGATGCAGGGTACAACAGGTTTTTGATACGCATGGGCGAATTTTAATTCTTCCAGTACGTGTTTGCTCTCATTCGCATTACGGCTCCAGGCGACAATCATTACATCACATTCTTCGATAGCCTTTTCAATCACTGCATTAATATTTTCGCCCAATTGTATTTCGTAACGATCGAGCCAGACGTCATAATTTTCCACCTTTCTCAATTCATTCATTAAAATTTTTACATTGGCCTCTGCCTTATCCTTCCAGGCATGGCTAAAAAAGATCTTTAATGACATGGTGTTCGCTTTAAGAGTGAGTGAGGTTATTCCTTCGCCGATCGTATACAAGGTCCTCGCTGAAGACAATAAAGTTAGGAACTAACCATCAAACACGAGAAGTACTAATTGTTACGAATGCACACAAATTAATTCGTGGCAATTCGTGTAATTGGTGACAAGACTTCCTGATTTGGATGTTGTTTCCATAAATCATCTCCTCCACGACGCTGGAATTCGTGGCAAGTCTTTCTATTCGTTAAAAGGGAAGTTATACATGGAAAAACGTACTTGCCTAATAGTCTTTTGGAATGATAATAAAACATGGCACTCCCATATAAGTAACAGGATCATTCCAAAAGGACTTAACCATTCGCAATGATCCTGTCACTGCAATTGTAGAAGTACAGCCTATTTATTTTCTTCGTCGTGTCCCTCTACCTTCACTACTTTATTGTATAATCCGAGAATTAAAAACGGAGCTGTCCACTGTCCTACAAAAAGACTATTATGGTTTCTGCCCATAATCTTGAGTGCCAGCGAAACACTCATCGCTCCGAGTGCTGCCCATAAAAAAAGATCTGATGGTAACCTGGATGTTTGTTCTTCGATGGCCTTAGCCACTCTCCCTTCTTTGCGTTTCGGCGCGTTTAATATTTGTTCCATAGTCTAAATTTTGTTATAACCAACCCCAAAACATATGCCTGAAGAAGCAGATTTATTTTGTTGACTTTTCCCTCTTATTCTGCGAGGAAAGAACGAACAGAACCGCACCAATGGGGAAATTTTTCCGTACCCGGGTTTCCAGGGCCGAACGTTTCACTGACGGCCGTTCGCTGTGGCCCGGAGTAGTGAATCGACAGTGCTTACAAGTTTTGCAAAGCAGTGGATGATTATAAGACAATTTTTGTTTCAAACCGATTTTACAAAAGCATTTATAATTCGGCTGCGGATAAAATGCCTATTTTAGTCTTTGCCATGAACTGCAAGAATTATCACGAAACAATTCGTGGTAGTTCGTGCAATTGGCGGCGAGAAAAAATAGATACTAATGTTGAGAAGTCTCGTGACAAGCTACCTGTTTTTATTGCTGGTGTCCGGTTGTTCAAGCTCAACGGGATCACAGGGCAATGCAAAACAAATCTCTGGTAATCCGATCTTCTCCGGTTGGTATGCAGATCCCGAAGGTGCAATTCTTAATAAACAGTATTGGATTTATCCCACATACTCTGCGCCCTACAACCAGCAGGTTTTCTTTGATGCTTTCTCATCCATGGATCTTGTAAACTGGACAAAGCACGATCGCATCCTGGATACTGCCAACGTAAAATGGGCGAGAAGAGCTGTATGGGCGCCAGCTATTGTGGAGAAAGAGGGTAAATATTATTTATTCTTTGGGGCAAATGACATACAAAACAATAATGAGTTTGGAGGAATCGGTGTGGCAGTTTCTGATAGTCCGGCCGGTCCTTTCAAAGATCATCTCGGCAAACCGCTAATTGACAAGTTTCATAACGGTGCTCAGCCGATTGACCAGTTTGTGTTTAAGGATAAAGACGGACAATACTATATCATTTATGGAGGTTGGAGGCATTGCAATATTGTAAGATTGAACAATGATTTTACAGGATTGATTCCCTACGAAGATGGAACTGTCTTCAAAGAAATTACTCCGAAAGAATATGTTGAAGGTCCTTTTATGTTTATGAGAAATGGTAAATATTATTTCATGTGGTCTGAAGGAGGATGGACGGGTCCAAATTATTCCGTTGCTTATGCCATTGCAGATTCACCCTTTGGCCCCTTTGAGCGAGTCGGAAAAATATTACAGCAGGATTCTGCGATCGCTACCGGCGCTGGTCATCATTCCGTAATTCATGTAGCCGAAAAGGATAAATGGTTTATTGTTTATCATCGTCGCCCGCTTGGAGAAACAGACGGCAACCATCGTGTGACCTGTATTGATGAAATGTTCTTTGACGAAAAAGGTTTCATAAAACCTGTGAAAATGACGAATAAGGGTGTGAAAAAATTAACAATGCAAAACTGATAAACCCATTTTCATTTTATAGCATAAATTTCCTTCGCCTCATTGTGTCTTCCTTCGTGGTCTATATGAACCCCCGATTGTACAGCCAAAGGGTCCCAAAGGAGACACAGGGAACACGAGGAACATATTAAGCCGCTTGAATAGTTGGCAGCGTTTTTACGATGGTAGCAGAGTTTAAAATTGATAACAATAACTCAATGACGTCATTTCATTTCTTCGATCGGGATATAAGCTGGCTTTCATTTAATGAACGTGTATTGCTGGAAGCAGAGAAGGAATCAGTTCCCCTGTTAGAGCGCTTTAATTTTCTATCCATTTATTCCTCCAATCTTGATGAATTCTACCGTGTGCGCATTCCTGCGCTAATGGCATTGCATCGATTGTACAAAAAACATGATATAAGCAGTAAAACCGCAGCGGAACACCACGACGTCTTAAGGGAAGCAAAAACAATCATTAATCATCAACTGGAAAAATTTGGAGAAATATTGAGAGGCCTTATCCCCGCGCTCAGAAGTCACCATATTCAACTCATCTACGAAGAACCTATACCTACGCAGATCCTTCCGCAGATCAATGATTATTTCTACTCAGAGGTGCTCGCATTCATTCAACCTATCCACTTGAAAAACTCAAAGACATTCTTTCCGGAGAATAATCAGCTTTACCTGGCAGTTGTGACAGACGATATTATAGAAGAAAATATCATTGTTCTTAAAGTTCCCGCAGCCGAGTTGTCTAGGTTCTACAGCGTTTCTGTCGGTGATCAGCGATTCATTTGTTTTCTCGAAGACATCATCCGAGCAAATATTAATATCATTTTACCACGAGAGGTGATTAAAGAATGTTACAGTTTCAAGGTTACCAGGGATGCCGAATTAGACCTCGAGGAAGACTATGAAGGAGATACGGCGGAGAAAATCGAAAAGCAGATCGCCAAAAGAGATTTCGGCTTTGCCACCCGACTGTTATATGAATCAGGGTTTCCGGCAGATTCGCTCGCAAACTTTATCAATATGCTCGAACTGGAAAATGCAATGCACATCGAAGGCGGGCATTATCACAATATGAAAGATCTGAGTAAGATCCCTATAAACATTCCCGAGCTCAGGAATGAACCATGGCCTCCCAAACAATTTATGATTGCAGCTGATAGTTCCCTCTTTGAAACGTTGACACAAAAAGACATTTTAATTCATACTCCTTATCACTCCTACGATCTTGTTCTCCGATTCTTCAATGAGGCGTCGATTGATCCGGACGTTACCGAGGTATATACAACTATGTACCGGGTAGCCAGGGAATCAAAAATTGTAAATGCCCTGATCTCAGCGGCAAAAAATGGTAAGAAGGTAACTGTGTTGGTAGAACTCAAAGCGAGGTTCGATGAGGCCAATAATGTAAAATGGTCTAAGAAATTGAAGGCTGCCGGCGTAAAGGTGATCTTTACAGAAGATCATTTGAAAGTTCACGCGAAAATCGCTTTGGTCAAGAAAAAAACTGCGTCAAAAACAATTTACCTCGGGTTACTTGCTACAGGGAATCTGCATGAAGTCACCGCCCGTATTTATACTGATCATATTCTGATGACCAGTCACAAAGAAATGTTGAAGGAAATAGAATCCGTTTTTTGGGTCTTTGACAAAAAAACAAAGTCACGCCCCCATGAATCGTTTAATCATTTATTGGTCGCTCAATTTAATCTCCAGGATAGATTTATCGGCTTGATAGAACAGGAAATTGAAGAAGCAAGAAAAGGAAGTCGTGCATCTATCACTATTAAACTAAATAATCTTGAAGAAACGGTGTTGATCAAAAAGTTGTATGAAGCTTCGAATGCGGGTGTAAAAATAAACCTCATCGTGAGAAGTATTTGCGCGTTGATCCCTGGTGTTCGAGGTATGAGTGAAAACATTACGATCAGGCGCATTGTTGACCGGTACCTCGAGCACGGCCGGATATTTATTTTTCATAATGGTGGTAAGGAACTCGTGTTTCTTGGATCTGCGGACTGGATGAACCGCAACATTTATAAAAGAATTGAAGTCTGTTTTCCCGTTTACGCGTACGCGTTGAGACAGGAGATCATGAAAATCATTGGGTACCAATTCCAGGATAATGTACAAGCAGTCCATTTAGACGAATTCTTAATTAATATTCCCATCACAACCGGTGAAGAAAAAATCCGATCCCAAAGAGCGATTTATGAGTACGTGGCACTTGATCCTGTCATAGAGCCGCCCGCTTCTAATCACACTCCAACCGTCACGGAGGAAGAGGCAACAGCACAGGAAAGTTCCGGAATTGAAGAAGGTTTGCCACGGATTACACGGATTTTCACGGATTAAATCCGTGTGAATCCGTGTAATCCGTGGCGCATCACAAATCAACGACTTGTCTTTTGTTGTATAGAATAACACATAAATTTTTATACCTTGTAGATGCCGTTGTTGCAGCGTAATCAATGTAACTCACAGGGAATAACTATCATGTCTCCTTCGAAAGATATATCGCTGGCTGCTATAACGGGTCCATCCGCATTAACAACGGATGATGTCATTAAGATAACGTCATTGTCAGAGCCCGTCATTCGTAACCTGCAGATTACAGCTTGCTACCATGAGTTGTCGGCAGCTTTTGCCAACCGCACGGGTACAGATGCAAACTGGTGTACGTTTGCTACCTGGGCATCAAAGCAGGCAGGTGTAACGATCCGGGGCGAAGATCTACAAAGAAAACTCGAAGAAGTCCTGGCAAACGAACCAGAGATCCAGGAGATACTTGCTATTATAAAAGATCATTCAAAAAAGCTCGGCACCGGATCATTGCAACAAAACATTGCTATTGCTGCCCTGAAAAAATTGGCCGCTTCTGCAAAGCAACGAGCTAGCGAATCAGTGGCGAGGGGCAACAAAAAAGTATTTGAAGAAATTGGATTGGAATTTGCACGCTTCATTGGAAGCTGTCTAAAAGATGAATTATACCAGGAATCATCTATTACCAATTTTTGCAACGAACTTCAACCAGGTCCGCCACCTGATGGGCAGCAACACTTAACCATAGCCTTTAGTGCTTATTATAAAGCTTTCTTCGAGGCTGATCCGAAGGCGCAGGATGAATTAATATTGCTTGCGAACATCCAGATAGGATTTCATGAACAGACACGCCTTCAGCCTGAAATTGCGGAATCGCTCGATGCTGCAAATATAGATCCGCAACAGCTCAGGAAATACCTGACGGACATCATCGTAAAAAATAAAAATCTAAAAGGCAAGCTGATATACTTCTTCACCTGGTTAATTGGTGGGACAAGATTATTCAAGAATGCAATCGACACGCTTGTTTCTACCGCCGAAAAACATATTCGTACGGTCATTACAAAAAACCTAATGACTCTGACGCTGCCACCAGACAGCTGTTTACATTTAGGCGATGCATTAAGATCTCCATATGCTGAAAGCCTGAAAAATATTAGCAATTCAGACCTTCAGGCGTTGTTGAAACAACTGAAACCAACAGCAGATGCGATTGATGGAGCAGGCTGTACCGACTGGGCAGACCTAAAGCAACGCATACATTTTATAGCAAATCTTTTCCGCTGCTATCATGAGACTAAAGACCTGTTTACTGCGCCGTTTACTGTGGAACAGTTGTCTGAAATTAGGACAGGAAAAATACCGGAAGGCAGATTATAGAGAAGTTTGCCCCAGGTCCACATTTTTTCACCTCTGGTGAGATTGCTCTTTTATCATTCATGATTAATAACCAAATTAACCTCCAGCGTGGAAGTGCAAACCGAGTTGTTTGCCTATTAAAGTAAATCATTCCCAAATGAAGAGTATCCCTAGTTAGCATATAATTGAACAATTTGTGCATTCAGATGAATACTCAGCTTAATAACATAAACTCTGCTTAGCTTTGATTACTCCAGCTGCTGCGGAAGAGAAAGAAAGAAGTTTGC
>Ga0126304_10001651_pt1 | contig 10601 bp, 11 predicted proteins | sample Plot25_FD_92538 | JGI IMG/M metagenome (GOLD analysis project Ga0126304, IMG submission 92538) | Serpentine soil microbial communities from UC McLaughlin Reserve, CA, USA - Plot25 | ecosystem: Environmental > Terrestrial > Soil > Grasslands | place: USA: UC McLaughlin Reserve, Lake County... | reverse complement strand
GCTTGCGAGCATCCGACCGCCGCCGTGGCCGGCCTCCGCACTCTCGATGCCGGCGGGAACGCCGCGGATGCATGCGTCTCGATGGCCGCCGCGATGGCGGTTCTCTCGCCGATGCAGACGGGGATGGGTGGCGACGCCTTCCTCCTTTTCTACGAGGCCGAGACGGGACTGGTGACCGGAATAGACGGCTCGGGCCGGGCCCCGGAGGCTGCTACTGCCGAGAGAATCCTGGAACTGGGTTGGAGTGAGATGCCGGAACGCGGCGGTCTCACGGTTACGGTCCCAGGCGCCGTCAGGCTGTGGGAAGACGCCGTGAACCGCTTTGGCAACCAGCCTCTGGCGCGCTTGCTGGAGCCAGCCTGGGAGCTCGCGGAGAATGGATATCCCGTCGCCGAGGTCGTCGCCCGCTACTGGGAGGAGTACGAGAGCGTACTGCGCACGAACGAGGCAGCCACGCGGACCTTCCTGCCCGAAGACCAGGCTCCCGGTAAGGGGGAAATCTTCTCCCAGGTGGACCTGGCGTCCACTATCTCGGCCGTCGCCGAACGGGGCGCCGACGCCTTCTACAAAGGTGAGGTTGCAGCGAGCATCGCGCGCTGTACGCAGGAGGCCGGTGGTCTCCTCGCGGAGGAAGACCTGGCGTCCCACGAGTCTACCTTCGTGGAGCCGATCTCGACCGATTACAGGGGCATCAGGGTCTATGAGATCCCACCCCCCGGCCAGGGTGTCGCCGCCCTCGAGATGCTCAACATCCTCGAAGGGTTCGACCTGGCCTCCCTGGACCCCCGGGGCGCCGAGCGCATCCACCTCGAGGTCGAGGCGAAGAAGCTCGCCTTCGAGGATCTCCACAACGAGATAGGGGACCCTGAGTTTCGGGACCAAGCGGAGATCCCGACGGGGCGTCTGATCTCGAAGGACTACGCCGAGAGCCTGCGCGCGCTCATCTCGCCGGATCGCGCCGCGGGACCCACTGCCGAGCCCGGCGGGGACACCACCTACCTCTGCGCCGTCGACGCCGACGGCAACGGCTGTTCTTTCATAAACAGCCTCTACAGAGGCTTCGGCAGCGGAATCGTCGCGGAGGGTACTGGCGTCTGCCTGCACAACCGTGGCACCTTGTTCCGCCTGGAACCGGGCCACCCGAACGCCATCGCTCCAGGGAAGCGCCCGTTGCACACCATCATCCCCGGCCTCGCCACCAATGGCGGGGCACTCTGGGCCGTCTTCGGGGTGATGGGCGCAGCCATGCAGCCCCAGGGGCACGCGCAGTTGCTGATCAACCTCCTCGACTACGGTATGGACCCTCAGGAGGCGGTCGAACATCCCCGCCACCGCCACGAGAACGGCGTCCTCCTCATCGAGGGTCGCGTCCCTGAGGACGAGATAGCGCGCCTGCGCGCCCGAGGTCATCGCATCGAGGTAAGGGAGGACTTCATGATCCCCGCAGGGGGAGCCCAACTCATCCGCATCCTGGACAACGGTGTCAGGGCCTGCGGCAGCGATCCGCGCAAAGACGGCTGCGCGCTCGCGCAATAGGGGTAGTGGTGACGCCAGTACAGAGCCCGGCCCGCAGGGTTGCTATCGCAGGAGTTGTAGGAGCACTCTACGTCGTCTTGAGCCTCGCCGTCGCGCCCATCGCCTTTGGGCCCATACAGTTCAGGGTCGGGGAGGCCCTCAAGCCGCTCGTTATCAAGTACCCGGCGACCATCCCGGCCTTCGGTGTAGGGACCGTGATCATCAACCTTTTCAGCCCTTTCGCGGGGATGCTGGAGCTGGTCTTCATGCCGCTAGTCGACGTCACCGGCGGCATCATCTGCTATCTCGTGGCAAGGAGGATCGGTGGAGCCTTCGGGACCTACTTCGCCTCCCTGATCTACGCCCTCTGGACCGCTGCCGGCGTAGGGGTCGTGCTCACCGTCGCCGCCGGGTTGCCCTACCCTCTCGCCTTCGCTTCAGTCGCCGTCTCGGAGATCATCCTGCTCCTCCTCGGCAACGCCCTGCTGGTGCGCCGAATCTGAGCAAGTCATCACGCTGGCTTCGCCAACTTGTCAGCACGGCGCTTCGCGCCTTTCAGCACGCTACGCCCTACGGGCTCCGCTTTCAGCATTTCAGCCTGCGCAAGCTCTTGCTGACATGCTGACATGCTAAAGTACCCTTTGGGGCGAGTGGCGATGAAAGCGGAGGGACCGGATGACTGACGTTACCGAGGGGACTTCTGGGGAGGCTCCGTCCACCTGGAGACGGCGGCTCAGGCTGGTGGGGCCAGGAATAGTCATCGCGGTGACCGGTGTGGGGGCTGGGGATATGATCTCCTCGCTCGTGGCCGGCACGAACTTCGGGACGGTTCTCATCTGGGCCATCGTGATCGGCGCGCTCATGAAGTTCGCCGTGACCGAAGGCATCGGCCGCTGGTACATGGCGTCAGGCGAGACCATCCTGAAAGGCTGGCACATGCTCGGCCGGGGTGCTACCTGGTACTTCCTGGTCTACCTGTTCATCGTGACCTTCGTTTTCGGGGCTGCAGTGACCTCGACGGCGGCCCTTGGCGTCGACGCCATGTTCCCGAACTTGCTGCCCGTGTGGGCCTGGGCAGCGCTGCACGGTATCCTGGGTTTCGTGATCGTGGGCATCGGCCGCTACGATCTGTTCGAGCGAATCATGGAGAGCATCGCGGCCATCAAGTTCGGGGCGATCATCCTGCTCGCCATCCTACTGACGCCGTCCCTGACCGAACTGGCCATCGGGCTCGTCCCCAGGATACCGGAGGGTGCTCTCATCAACGCGCTGGCGATCATCGGGGGGTCGGCGGGACGTACACGCTCGCCTCTTACACCTACTGGGTGCGCGAGCGCGGATGGCGTCAGGTCTCCTGGATCCCGACGATTCGCACCGACGCGGCCGTGGGCTACATCCTGACAGGCGTGTTCATGATCTCGATGCTCATCATCGGGGCCGAGTTCTTGTTCGGTACGGGCAGGAGTATCGAAAGTGAAGAGGGCATCCTGGCGCTCGCCAACCCGATCCAGGACCGCTTCGGCATGGTCGTCAGCTGGGTCTTCCTCATCGGCTTCTGAGCCGTCGCGACCGGTGCCATGATCGGGGCCTGGAACGGCGCGGCCTACCTGTTCGCCGACAGCGTGCGGACCTTCCGCGACGCACCTGAGGAGCAGGCCGGAGAATATCTCTCCGAGAAGAGCGTCTGGTTCAGGGCGATGCTCGTCTGGATCACCTTCCCCCCATGATCCTCTACGCCTTCGGGGAGCCGGTCGCGCTCGTGATCATCTACGCTTCCCTCGGCGCGTTGTTCCTACCTTCCCTCGCCATTACACTCCTTCTCCTCCTCAACTCCCGCCGCGTGGCCCCCGAGTACCGCAACCGCCTCGCCACGAACATACTGCTGGCGATCTCCGTAATACCCTTCATCGTGGTCGGCGTGCAAGAGGTCCTCGGTGCCCTAGGAGGCTGAATACGGCCCGAGAAGTCCCTGTATTTAACAAAACTTAATAGAACTTTAAACCTATCTTCAGGATAACCGCTGGAATCAACATCCTGGCGGGTTAGTATGTCACGCAACGTTTCCGGGCCGCTTCGCTCCGCGTCTTCGACAGGAGCATGGTCCGCATCGCTTCTACTGCGACGTTCTGTCGCACCCCGTGTGGTCTATAGCAACGCGTTGGTAATGTAGGAAAAGCAAGGAGAGGTGGATCGCAATGCGATGGTCATTCGGCCCGACGGTAGACGTGGGCGCATTTAGTATCGTTTCAGGCATCCAGGTTGTGCTCGTATTCTGGTGGGCGTTTTTCACGGAGAGCCTCTCTGGCACGGCTTCGGCGGTGACGGATAGTGTCTAGGATCAAGGACCCTGCCGAGTGCTGCCTGCACGAGCTCTTCGAGGAGCAGGCGCGCCGCACGCCGGAGAATGTCGCGCTGGAGGACGAGAACATCTCCCTGACCTACGGCGAGCTGGACAATCTTGCCGGCAGGCTTGCGGCGTATCTGAGGAGTAAGGACGTAGGCCCGGACGACCCCGTCGGTGTCTACATGGAGCGGCGGGCCGAGTACGTGGTTGCCTGCCTCGCCGCCATGAAGGCCGGCGGCGCCTATCTGGTGCTCGAGCTCGCCTACCCGCCGCCCCTGCTCGCCGATGTCATGTCCGATGCTGGCCCGCGCATCGTGCTCACGCAGGAGCGGTACGCGGATCGCCTGCCCGAAGGGACGGAGACGTTCTGCCTCGATGAGGGTTGGGATGATAGGCTCGAGGACCTTCCGGCCGTAGACGACCGGCCCGAGGTCGGGCAGGACAACCTGGCCTTCATCTCCTACTCGGCCGGGACGACGGGCAAGCCCAAGGGTATAGCCAACCCGCACAGGGCGCCGGTTCTCTCTTACCTGTGGCGATTCGGCATCAGCGATTACCAGCCGGGCGATAGGGTCGGGTGCAACGTATTCTTTATCTGGGAGATGATGCGGCCGCTCCTGCGCGGGGCGACGACGGTCGTCATTCCTGACGATGTCATCTACGATCCGAACGCCCTGATCCGGTTTGTCGAAGAGTACGAGATCACGGAGACCTTGATCACGCCTTCCCTGCTGGAGACGGTCCTGAACTCCAGCGGGTCAGACCTGGGAGAACGGCTCTCGAAGTTGAGGACGCTGTGGCTGAACGGCGAGGTCGTGACCCGCACGCTGGCCCGGCGCGCTATGGAAGTATTGCCCGACGCCCGCCTCCTGAACGTCTACAGCTGCAGCGAGACCCACGAGGTGGCAGCCGGTGACCTGGGCGAACTGGTCGAGAACCAGGAGTCCACGTACTGCGCGGTCGGCGTCCCCATGGACGGGTACCGCCTCTATCTCGTGGATGAAGAAGGCGAACAGGTCCCCGAAGGCGAAGCTGGCGAACTATTCGCCGGGGGCGACTGCCTCGCGCGCGGCTACGTCGGCCTGCCCGAGAAGACGGAGGAGAGCTTTCCAGAAGATCCCTTCTCCCCGGCGGATGGTGCCAGGATGTACCGGTCGGGTGACAGGGCGCGCATCCTCTCCGATGGGAGTCTGGAGATCATGGGCCGCGTGGACTTCATGGTCAAGATCCGGGGCTACAGCGTCGAGCTCGGCGCCGTCGAAGCCGCCATCGAGAAGAACCTCGCCGTGAAATCGTGCGTTGTCGTTTCTGAGGGCGAGGAGGGCGAGGACAAGCGCCTCGTGGCCTACGTGGTGCCCGATCCGGAAGACGACGAGCGCCACTCGGACTGGAGCCTCGATCCGAAGACGGGGCGGAGCAAGGAGATGAGGAGGATCCTGCAGGACAGCCTGCCGCACTACGCCGTCCCCTCCGTTTTCGTCGAGCTGGAGTCGCTCCCCATTCAGGCCACCTCGGGCAAGGTCGACCGCTCCGAACTTCCGCCGCCTCCACCCCGTCCCACCCGCAAGGAGAGGGGCGACATAGTCAGGCTCCCTGACGACGCCACCCGCCGGGAGAAGGAGGCGCTGCTCGCGCGGGCCTGGGAAGACGTGCTGCGCCTGGACGAGGTAGGGTCTGAGGACAACTTCTTCGACCTCGGCGGGCACTCGCTGGCCGCCGCCCAGCTCTCCAGCCAAGTCGAGCAGGGCTTCGGCGTCCACGTCTCCATGTCGCTGTTCATGGAGGACCCGACGCCAGGAGGACTGCTCGACAGGATAGAGCAGTTGCAGCGCGACGGGGCTGCGGAGGCGGTGACGACCGTTGATGATCTCGTCGCCGATGCCGTCCTCGACCCCGAGATAACCCCGCAGCCCGTCGGAGACGCCCCTACCCTGCGTGACGCCGGCGACGTTTTCCTCACCGGAACGACCGGATTCCTCGGGGCCTTCCTGCTCGACGGGCTGCTCGCCAGAACCGGAGTACGCGTCCACTGCCTCGTCAGGCCTCGCGGGGACGCGATGGAGGCTGTCGAGGCCAACCTGCGACGCTACGGGCTGTGGAAGCCCGAACGGGCGGAGCGCATCGTGCCTGTTGCCGGAGATCTGGCCGAACCACTGTTCGGCCTGGACGAAGGACACTTCGACGCGCTGGCCCGCGATGTTGACATCATCATCCACCCCGGGGCGGTCGTGAACCTCGTGTACCCCTACTCGGGGCTGAAAGCTCCCAACGTTGGGGGCACGCGCGAGGTCTTGCGCCTGGCATGCCACGATGGAGCCAGGCCCGTGCACTACGTGTCCACGAACGGGATCTTCCCACCAGACATGGGCCTCTGCGAAGAGGACGTCGATCTGGACGGTCTCGCCGGCGACCGCGATGACGGCTACGGCCAGTCCAAATGGGTCGCCGAGAAGCTGGTGCGGGAGGCCGAAAAGCGAGGTCTGCCGGTGAGCGTGTACCGTCCCGGTAACGTTTCGGGGCATAGCGAGACGGGGGCTTCCAACCCGCGCGATCTGCTCGGGGCCGTGATCGTGGAGTCCTTGCGGCTGGGCTGCGCGCCGGAGATAGAAGACTGGCGCATGGAGATGACGCCCGTCGACTTCGTGGCCGCGGGGTTGGTGCATATCGCGTCGGATCCTCATTCTTACGGAAGAACCTACCATCTGGCCAACCCCGAACCTCCACTTGCGGACGACGTTTTCGACCTGCTCGAGGGACAGGGCTATCCGCTGGAGCGCGTCCCCTACGACGAGTGGCTACAGAGGATAGACGCCGCTCCCCCCGAGGCGGGCAACCCCGGTGAGATAGTGAGCGGTGCGGCGCCAGCGGCAGAAGTGCTAGGTGACGACAACACCTACGACGACAACAACACGCGCCGCATCCTCGGCAGCGACGGACCGACTAGGCCAGCCATCGACGCGGACCTCTTGGAGACCTACGCGCAGTACTTCGCGGAGCGTGATTGGATCGAGGCATCAAGCAAGGCATCAGGCGTCAGGTAACAGACTTCAGCAGGTGCACGGCGCAGCTTGTAGGCGAAAAACACGCCGCGCGCCTGGGCTCTTCCTTTCCGCAAGGCACGGAATCGTGTCTGCATGCCTGTACCTTAAACCTGATGCCTATCTAACCGACGTCCACGTCCGTAGTATCGACTTCGAGGACCTCGTCGAGGCCCATAACCTCGCGCACGACCTCATTAAGGTCCTCCTGAGTAGAGGCCGCGCCGGTCAGTTCCACTACGCCCCCTCTGAGGTTGCCCACCACCAGGCCCGTGCCGTCTAGCAGTTCGGCCACGTCGTGCTGGATACTCTCGACGTTGCTGAGAAGGGGGTCCTCCTCCACCTCGCCGGTATCGGGATTGACGTAGGTGTCGTTGCGTGGGTATCCGGAGTCGGGGGTGTAGGATTCGTCCTCCCAGTCCTCGCGGGTCTCGAGGTCTTCCTCGGTCTCGGCGTCTTCCTCGTACTCTGACTCTGTGACCAGCTGGCCCTCGTGCTCGTAATCTTCCGGTTCCTCTTCGGCGAGGTCATCGGGGGAGTAGTCTTGCGGTTCGACCTCGTCGTCCGTGTGGTCCCCTGGCTCCACGTCCGAGGCGTCGGCCCTGAAGGTCGCGAAGTCGGCGTCGGGATCGAGGAAGAGGCCGGTGATGGGGACCTCCAGTTGCTCCCCTTCTTCCGTCTCGACGATGACGTGGGTGACCTCTCCGCTCTCCTCGTCCGTCACCACCTCGGCGATGCGGCCGAACTCGGTGCCGTCCGCCGTCCGCGCCTCGAGCCCGATAAGACTTCTCTCCTGCAAGTCGTCCTCCAGATTAGCTGTCTTCTGATGCAGATATACCCCGTGCCCGACTGCTTACTCCGGCAACTCGGCCAGGATCTCGGCCATCCGGTAGAGGTCAGGGTCGAGGGGTTGTCCTTTGCCCACCACTTCCTTGAGGGAGACACGCTCTACCCGCGGCCCCCTGAGCGCGACCATCATGCCAGACTCCCTGTCGGCCAGGGCCTCGACCGCGGCCGAGCCGAGCCGGCTCGCGAGGATCCTGTCCGAGGCCGTGGGAATGCCGCCGCGTTGGATGTGGCCGACGACCGTGAGGCGCGAGTCGTAGGTACCCTCCGCCCCGTTGACGTATTCATCCAGCTCTTCGGCTGAGACGGGGGCCCCCTCCGCGACGACGACCACGAAGTGCGATTTGCCCTGCTCGAAGGCCTTCTTGATGAAGAGGAGGAGGTTCTCCGGACTCGGCTCGAACTCGGGGACGACGGCGGCCTCGGCCCCGCCCGCGATGGCGCTCATAAGCGCCAGGTAACCTGAGTCGCGGCCCATCACCTCGACGATGTGGGCCCGCTGATGGGAACTCGCGGTGTCTTTGATCCTGTCTATCGCCTCCAGCGCCGTGTTGAGCGCCGTGTCCACGCCAATGGCCGTGTCCGTGCCCCACACATCGTTGTCGATGGTGGCGGGGACTCCCACCACCTCGACCCCGAGCTCTGCGAGCCTTGATCCCCCCGTCAGACTGCCGTTCCCGCCTACGACCACGAGCCCCTCGACGCCGGCCTCGGCGAGCTTGCCCGCCGCTTTCCTCTGTCCCTCCGGCGTGGCGAATTCGGCCGAACGTTCGGTTCCCAGCACGGTACCCCCGCGGTGGATGATGCCGCCGAGACGACGCCGGTCCATGGGGTAGATCCTGCCCTCCAGAAGCCCCTTGTAGCCGGACCAGATCCCCATCACGTCCCAGCCCTTGAAGAAGGCCGTCCGCGCCACTGCCCGCACCGCCGCGTTCATCCCCGGTGCGTCACCCCCGCTGGTCAATATACCTATGCGCAAAGTTCGCCCCTTTCATGTGGAATCCCATGAGCAGTGTACGGATACGAGACGTCCCCCGGGCACGAAGTGGACCGCCGATGCAACCCGCGCGTGGATGATCCGCCTCCACCGTGTCCAGTCCCCGTTCCGCGGTCGCCAGTGCTCCTACATCGCCGCCGAAGACGGCGCGTTTGTGGAGCAGTCCGGCACGTTCGATCCGTTCGTCCGCCCTCATAATCATCTCCTTCCACCCACGGCCGGGCACGATGGATGTTGTCATCGATCCGGACGTCGAAGGATGCCACAATATTGCGCCACTCGGAAGCGCACGAACCCGCTTGGTAGCTACGCTCCAGGCTAGCAAGATAGACCGCCGAGTAACATCTACCCAGCTCCGACGGAACACACATTGCCACAGATTCTATGTAGGCAGGGGGCTAAAGTTCGGCATAATTCCGCTCGAGGTCGAGTTCTCTCTAGCGCTGGACCTCACAGGATCTCATGCATGGTATTGCATCTTTATTCGGCGCCACAACATCTTGTGTTAGGCCAGCGACCTCGCGGAGGCGAATAGCGTCCCCCAGGGGTCATCCGGACGTCGAACTATGCACGATCCTGCATCCGGAGTTCCCAGAATTCACCTTTCCACGCACTCCGGTGAATAAGCCCTTGAGATAAGTGCGCAAGACTTCGCTTGGTGGCATCATGTTCTTGTAGGGAAGTGCGTAATTGGGGAGCGCCTATTTCGTCTTCGATACTCATCCGGTTGGGTGGACTGGCACTCATAGTAGGTGGCGTTATTTACGGTGCGAGTGCAAGGCTTATGGGCCGGAACCCCAACTTCCCGGGTACAGTGCGCACTGTTGTGTTCATGCTGAGCGTGATGGCGGTCATTGTCGCCCTGCACCTCCTCCTGCGGAGGGAAAGGGAGCGCTACGGTTCAGCGGGTACGATCGTTTTCGCTACTGCCATCGTCGGTCTGGCTCTCGCTGTAGTGGGCTCTACCCTATACGGTCTGTCTATCGCTTTAGGGGGCGATATCCGATACGTCCCCTTCGTTAGCCCTTTAGGGGGGACAGGTTACCTACTGTATCCTTTGGGGCTGTTTGTATTGGCCCTAGGCCTCCTTGGCCTCGCAATACCCACGCTAGCCGTGGGAGTGGTGCCACGGTGGGGCGGTGTGGCGCTAATAACTGGAAATCCCCTCTGGGCAGTTCTCCCCATCCTCATCTATTACGATTCGCCAAATTTCAGTATCGTAATATGGCTTCTGGCAGGGTCTTGGATAGTGGTTGGCTTTGCTGTGTTCCTAGCTGCGGGACGACAGACCGAGCAGCGCACGAGGGTGCGCTAAGGCAGCGAACTCCGTAACGCGGAAGTTCGCAGAACACCCCTTCGCCGAAGGTGGGTGAATAGGGACGGGGCTAGCGGCTAGTTCGTCGCTAGACCCATCAGCTTAGCCGCTTGCGCATGAACACGCGCGGGTAACCTCCGTCGACCCCGCGCCCGGTCTCCTCGAAGCCCAGCTTGGCGTAGACGGCCAGGTTCTCGTGCATCTTCTCGTTGGTGTAGAGCCGTACCTCCGGCAGTCCTTTCCACTCGGCCCTCTCCTCGGCGAAGGCCAGAAGCTCGCGCCCGAGCCCTCTCCCCTGGTGCCCGGGCGCGACGGCGACGTTGTCCACGAACAGGTGGTCGTCTGCGGGCCTCATCACCAGCACCCCGAGCACCTCCCCGCACTCGTCCCACACCCACACCTCGCCGGCCTGGATGAGGGTGTCGTAGTCTTCGAGCATCGGCGCGGGTTCCTTGCCGATGCGCTCGATGTACTTTGAGTAGGCCGTCCGCACCAGGTTACGGACCACCGCGGCGTCCCCCCGTTCGGCCGGTCGTATGCTCCTGT
>Ga0126304_10001650_pt1 | contig 10601 bp, 10 predicted proteins | sample Plot25_FD_92538 | JGI IMG/M metagenome (GOLD analysis project Ga0126304, IMG submission 92538) | Serpentine soil microbial communities from UC McLaughlin Reserve, CA, USA - Plot25 | ecosystem: Environmental > Terrestrial > Soil > Grasslands | place: USA: UC McLaughlin Reserve, Lake County... | reverse complement strand
CTCTCGCCGGTCACGGTGACGGTCTCTTCGAGCGCGCCGACCTTCATCTCGGCGTTGATCGTGGCCGTGAACGAGCCGGTGAGCTCGATGCCTTCGCGCCGGAAAGCGCTGAATCCGGTCAGCGTGAAGTTGACGGTGTAGATTCCTGGCCTCAGGTCTTCGATACGGTATTGTCCCGTGCCGTCACTGACCGCGGTACGCACCTTCTCGATCAGTGCTGGACTGCTGGCTTCCACGGTGACGCCGGGGAGTATGGCGCCAGAGGTATCTCTGACCGTTCCGGCGATGACCGCTTGGGCAGCCGCGACAGTGGGAAGGAGCGCGAGAAAGACCCCGACCGCCAGGGACCCGACGAAACTACGCATCTGGCACCTCCACGACTTGGTGGACAATCGACCCCGCGAGAGTGGCGCAAACCTACTCCTTTGCCCGGAGAAGATCAACCGAAGCCGACGATACGCGCGTATGACATTTCCGGTGCTGATTCCGTTCGGCGAGTGGCGTGTCCACCCGCACGTGTTCTTCGAGGTGCTGGCCTATGCGGCCGCGGCGGGCGTGTTCCTGTGGTTGCGGCGTCGCCGCAGTGATCCACTCAACGGAGTAGACCGGCTATCGCTGGTCACCGCGATCTTCGTGGGCGCGTTGGTTGGCAGCCGGCTGCTCGCCTGGTTCGACAACCCGAGCGCGCGGTCGCACGGGATCATCGGGCTGATGGACGGGAAGACGCTGGTCGGCGGCCTCCTCGGCGGATGGATCGCGACGGAGGTGGAGAAGCGCCGCATGGGCGTGCGGCGGCCGACCGGCGACCTGTATGTGTTTCCGTTGATTGCCGGCATTGCGATCGGGCGGATTGGCTGTTGGCTCTCAGGTCTTCCCGACGGCACGTACGGCACCGCCACGACGCTGCCGTGGGGCATCGACTTTGGCGATGGCATCGCGCGGCATCCGACCGCACTCTACGAATCGCTGTTCGTGATCGCGCTCGGAGTGCTGCTCATTCCCGTCTGGCGTCACGGCACGGTCGGACACACGTTCAAGTGGTTCACGACGTCGTATCTCGCATTCCGGTTGCTCGTGGATACAATCAAGCCCGGCGTCGCACTCTTTCTCGGTCTGACCGCCATCCAGTGGGCATGTGTGTTGGGGTTGCTGTATTACGCGCAGTGGTATGTGCGGCTGCCGCCTTCGCGGCTCGCGCTACAGCGCCCAGGGCAGCCGGACACGACAGCAGGCGCGTGAAAAGGAGCCGGCCGTGAGTCGATGGCCGTTGATGGTTCGCGGTCTGGTGATTGCCGTCTGCGGTGTCCTCCTGGCGCTTGGCGGCTGTCTCGGGTTCCTCTCGACCACGGAGGCCACTGAAGCACTGGCGTCGGTGCTCGGCATCACGATGGCGATTGGTGCACTGGCCGCTTTCTTTGGCTGCGTGCTGTTCATCGGCGGCGTGTTCAAATGGCTCTTTGGATCGTTTTCGCCACAAAGCGGCGAGTAGCCCATGACCGCACGAACACGCCCCTACCTCTTCTACGACGTCGCCATCTCGATCTGCTCGACGTGCTACCGGCGCATCGACGCCAAGATCGTCTTCGAGGACGATCGCGTCTTCATGCTGAAGCACTGCCCCGAGCACGATCACGAGCGCGTGCTGATTGCCGACGACGTGGACTATTACCGGCGCTGCCGGGAAATCTTCATCAAGCCGCCCGAGATGCCGCAGCGCTACAACACGCCGGTGAAGTGGGGCTGCCCCTACGACTGCGGACTGTGTACCGATCACGAGCAGCACTCGTGCCTGACGCTGATCGAGATCTGCGACTACTGCAATCTGCGCTGTCCTATCTGCTATGCCGCGAGTGGGCCTGAGCGCCAGCAGTTCCGCAGCATGGCCGAGATCGAGCGCATGCTCGACGCCGTCGTTCGGAACGAGGGCCAGCCCGACGTGGTGCAGATCTCCGGCGGCGAGCCGACGATGCATCCGGAGTTCTTTCGCGTGCTGGACGCCGCCAAGGCACGGCCGATTCGCCACCTGATGGTGAACACCAACGGCGTGAGGATTGCCGAGAGCGAGGCGTTTACCGAGCGGCTCGCGTCGTACATGCCGGACCTGGAGGTCTACCTGCAATTCGACTCGTTCGAGCGCGACGCGTTGGTTGCGCTGCGAGGCGTCGATCTTCGCGCGGTGCGCACCAGGGCACTCGAGCGGCTCAACGCGCACGGCATCTCGACGACGCTTGTGGTCACGCTGAAGAAGGGACTCAACGACCACGAGATCGGCAAGATCATCGACTTTGCGATCGAGCAGCCGTGCGTGCGCGGTGTGACGTTCCAGCCGATCCAGGACGCTGGACGTGCCGATAGCTTCGATGCGGCGACCGATCGTCTGACGCTCACCGAAGTGCGGCGGAAGATCCTCGACCAGACGAAGGTCTTCCGAGCCGAGGACGTCATCCCGGTGCCCTGTCACCCTGACGCATTGGCGATGGCCTACGCGCTGAAGCTGGCGGGGAACGTGACGCCGCTCACCGGCATGATTGAGCCGGACGTGCTCATCAACGCCGGTCGGAACACGATCCTCTACGAGCAGGACCAGGCGGTTCGCGACGGCGTGTTCAAGCTGTTTGCGACGAATCATTCGCCGCAGTCAGGCGCGACGACGCTGCGGGAGCTGCTGTGCTGTCTGCCTAGCGTGCTGGTTCCGGAGAATCTCGGCTACGAGAACATCTTCCGCGTGATCATCATGCAGTTCATCGATCACCACGCGTTCGACGTCCGGTCGGTGAAGAAGTCATGCGTGCACATCGCGCATCCCGATGGGCGGATCATCCCGTTCGACACTTACAACCTGTTCTATCGGGATGGGCTCGAGCACGACGTGCTCGAGCCCTTGCGAGCTAATAGGTCACGCGAACGCGATATTTCAGCGTTGTCGTTCCGTCGGCAGGGACAGACAGATTGAATTGCGCCGCCCAAGCGTCGGTCTTCATGTACTGGTGAGTCGTGCGGATCATCCGCCAGGTGCCACCAATCGGCTCGTTCACTTCCACGCTGATCGGCGTCGCCTTGTGGTTGCGAATGACCACGTCGTACTCCATCTCGTAGACGTTCGACGCGATCTTCTCGAAGTCAACCTGCTTCCGCTCTGACACGACGTCGAAGGCGTTGCCGATCTTGAGGTTCAGCATCTCGTCCTTCGGCGTGTGGCCGATGCGGTCCTCGCCGACGAACTGCACGCCGCCCTTCGAATCGGACTGATACACGCGGATCACGCCCGCAGGCATCGGCATGCCGAGGCCGGCAGTCGCCTCGTTCTTGAACTGATAGTAGACCTGCACCACGTCCTTGATCGGCGAGCCGGGATGCTGCGCGTTGCGGTAATAGAAGCTCTGGCCATCGACGATGTAGCGCTTCTTCACAGGGAAGCCGGTCGCTTCGAGCATGCTCACCTGCTTCGTCTGGTTGTTGTTGACGGTTGTCTTCCGGTCGAGCGTGTAGAGGTGATAGTCGGAGAACGACTCCTGCGCCATGCGCTCGGAGGCGGGTGCAGCCTGGGCGACCATCATGTCGGCCTCCTTCCGTTCGAACATTCGTCGCACGCGATTCAGCTCGCCGGCGACGAGCTGCAGCTTCGCGTTGCGGAAGCCCGTGCCGCTGCCGTTGGTGAGCGTTACCCAGCCGTCCACGTCGGCCGACTTGTCGTCCCGCGCGACGGTCAGCACGTAGTCGGCGCTCCACGACAGCTTCGTGGCGAGATAGGACGCCTCGACCCGGTGACGCGCCGCGCCGCCGTTCTCGAGCGACCAGATCAGCGTGGGACGCGAGTAGAGATTGCCCGGTAGCTCGGGAAAGCGGATGTGATCGGCGTGCATCCCGGTAACGATCTCGTTGCCGATTTGCCAGACCGGCGCGGTGTTGTAGCTGAGGAGCCGAGCCTTCACTTCCTCCTGTCGCGTGTCGCCGCCGTCCTGCACGAGACGCACGAGCGTGACGTCGCGGCCGACGTACTTGCGCAGCAGCTTCTCGGGTTCGAGCAGGTCGTACTCATAGTTCTGTTCGAGGATATCGAGGCGAGTGGGCTCAGTCAGCGAACGGATATGAACCGTCGCGGGGTTGACGGTGGCAGCGATGTCCATGAACCGCAAGTCGAACGTGCCCCGCGGCAGCTGGATGTTCCTGACGTCGCGCACCAGCGCCAGGTCCGAGTTGTAGACGGTGAGGGCCAGCTCGGTTTGGTCGTCCTGCGTCGACGTACCCACTCCGGGCGGAGTCGAGGGGTCTTGACCCTGTACCTGCGGCTGGGCGGCACTGGCCGCGGGGCCGTCGAACCCGAATCGCATCGCCGTCGCCAGTCCCCCGACGCCAAGAACGATTGCGGCAATCCCGAGACGCGCATTCATGTGAAAGCTCCTTCGGTTCGTAGGGCCGGTCCGCCTTCGCGGGGCGCTTCGGCGGGACCGGCCGCTATTCGTAGAACGGGCGTCCCGGGAAACCTTGCAGTACCATCACGTACAGGAGAGACGTCATCACTTTTTCAGGTTCACTGTCCGATTTGCGCGCGCAACTCGGCGAAGAGCGCTACGTGGCCGACCAGGGCCTGACCGTCTCGCTGTTCCTGGCCCTTCGTCTCGGACGGCCGCTGTTCCTCGAGGGCGAAGCCGGCGTGGGCAAGACGTCGCTCGCCGCCGCGGTTGCCGCTGCGCTCGGCGCCGACCTGATCCGCCTGCAGTGCTACGAAGGCCTCGACATCAGCCACGCGGTCTACGAGTGGGACTACGCCCGTCAGCTGCTCGAGCTGCGCATCCTCGATGCGGCTGGCGAGCTGCGCCGCGAGCAGGCGCATCGCGAGCTTTATAGCGATGCGTTCCTGATCAAACGTCCGCTGCTGCAGGCGATTGATCCGGCCCGATCGCGGCCGGCAGTGTTGCTGATCGACGAGATCGATCGCGCCGACGAGGAGTTCGAGGGTTACCTGTTGGAGCTGCTCGCCGAATTCCAGGTGACGATCCCCGAGCTGGGTACGCTGCGCGCCAAAGAACCGCCGCTCGTCATCCTCACCTCGAACCGCACACGGGAGGTGCACGACGCCTTGAAGCGGCGCTGCCTCTATCAGTGGATTGAGTACCCCACGTTCGAGAAGGAGCTCGCCATCGTGCGCGCCCGAGTACCTGGCGCGTCGGCGCGTCTTGCCGAGCAGATCACCCGCCTTGTCCAGAGCCTCCGTCGTCAGGAGCTCTACAAAGTGCCGGGTGTGTCGGAAACCATCGATTGGGTCACTGCACTCGTCGCGCTCGATCGGCAGGCTCTCGATCCCGATGCGGTCAACGAAACGCTCGGTCTCGTGCTGAAAACGAAAGAGGACCTCGAATCGGTGCGTGGCGAGACGATCGGGAGTCTCGTGAGCTTGGCGACGGCGCAGACGTGAGGCACGTTGCCCTGCTGCGTGCTGTCAATCTGGCCGGGCTCAACACAGTCGCCATGGCGGATCTCAAAGCGCTCGTTATCGGCCTCGGCTTCGCCGACGCCCACACGCTCCTCAACAGCGGCAACCTCGTGTTCAGCGGTGGCAACAAGAGAACAGCACTGTTGGAGCAGATGCTGGAACGAGCGGCAGCCAAACAGCTCGGCATCGACACCGATTTCCTGGTGCGGACCGCCACGGAATGGCAGGCGATCGTCGACGCGAACCCGTTCCCGCGCGAGGCGAAGGACGACCCGAGTCATCTCGTCGCCGTGATCCTCAAGGACGAAGTGAGCGCGGCGAACGTCACTGCGCTGCAGAAGGTGATCGTCGGACGGGAAGTGGTGCGCGCAGAAGGCCGCTGCGCCTACATCGTATATCCCGATGGCATCGGCCGCTCCAAGCTGACCAGCGCGACAATCGAGAAGAAGCTCGGCACGCGCGGCACGGCGAGGAACTGGAACACGGTGCTGAAGCTGCGCGATCTGGTAGAGGCGGGTCTTTAGACCCGCGTTGAGTGAAGAGCCGCCTTGATGTATGTCCAATCTTCAGCACAACCTGATCGTCTTCGGCCGGCTGTTGAGGCACGCCGGGATCGACGTGCACGTCGGCCGTCTGATCGACGTCACCGAGGCGTTGCAGCACGTCGACCTTTCCTCACGCGCCGAGGTCTATCACACGTGTCGAGCGCTCCTCGTTCATCGTCACGATCAGCTGGCGATCTTCGATCGCGCGTTCGATGCGTTCTGGCGCACGCATGCCGGTCGCAGTACGTCGGTCAAGGGCGAGAGGAAGGCTGGCGACGATCGTGGTCGCGACCAGGGCCCCGGCGAGTGGGTCCCGCTCGGCGAGATCGATTCAACGGACCAGAGCGACGCGCCGCCGCAAGTGATGCAGACGTGGAGCGACGTTGGCGTGCGGACCGATAAAGACTTTGGCGAGTTCACGCCGGATGAGATCACCCGCGCACGCATTGCGCTCGAGCGCCTCGAGTGGAGCCCGGGCGAACGACGGACGCGGCGATGGATCCCCGGCGGTGGGTCGCGCATCGATCTCCGCCGAACGCTGGCGCGTAGCTTGCGCACCGGCGGCGACGTCATCGAACTGCCGCGTCGGATGCGACGAATCCGGCCGCGCCCGCTCGTGCTGCTGTGCGACGTGAGCGGCTCGATGGAACGCTACTCACGCATGTTGCTGCACTTTGCGCATGCGCTGACGAGGCGCCAGCGCCGTGTCGAAGCCTTTCTGTTTTCGACCGAGCTGACGCGCATCACCATGCAGCTGCGCGCCCGGCGTATCAGCGAAGCCGTGAGCGCGGTGTCAAGGGCCGTCCCCGATTGGTCGGGCGGCACGCGAATCGGTGCTGCGATCCGCCAGTTCCATCAACAGTGGACCCGCCGCGCGCTGCGCGGGAGCCCGGTGGTGTTGCTTATCTCGGACGGCTGGGACCGCGGCGAGCCCGACGTCCTGCGAGCGCAGATCGCGCGGCTGCAGCGCAGCTGTCATCGGCTGATCTGGCTCAACCCGCTGATTGGCACCGTGGGCTACGAGCCGCTGACGCGCGGACTTCAGGCCGCACTGCCGTATGTCGACGACTTTTTGCCGGCCCGCACGCTGACCAATCTCGCTGACCTGGCGCTACACTTGAACACTTTGCATGGCCGGTCCGAGCCGCGTTTTGCGCAGCGCGCCGCGGCGAGTCGGGGCGAAGCCCTTGGCGAAGGCGGACACATCGGCCCTCGTCGAGTATCGAGACATTGATGGATATCACGGGCTCATATATTTTCAACGCCGCGCCTGAACGTGTCTGGAATCTGCTCATGAGTCCCGACGTGATCGCGTCGTGCATTCCGGGGTGCAACAAGCTCGAACCTGCCGGCGACGATCGCTACCGCGCCTCGCTGACCATCGCCCTCGCGGCTATTACGGGTAACTACGAGGGCACGGTGCAGATCATCGACAAGGTGCCGCACTCGACGTACCGTCTCATGGTGGAAGGGCAGGGTAAGCCTGGATTCGTCAAAGGCAACGCCGCCATCGCGCTTCGTGCCGATGGCGAGACAACGATCGTGGATGTGAGCGGCTCGGTCGAGACGGGCGGACCGATCGCGCGTCTGGGCCAACGACTCATCGGCAGCGTGTCCAAGATGATGCAGGACAGATTTTTCTCGTGTCTCCAGGGAAAGATCTGAGGTCAAAGGGCAAAGGTCAAAAGGCAAAGGTCAGGTTCGAAGGTCTAAGGCAAAGGTCTAAGGTAAACGTTCAGGAACAAAGCCGTAGAGCGCGGGCTTCAGCCTGCGCGGACAGGAGCGACCGATGCGTGTCCCGTCATCCCGCCGCGAATTCCTCAAGCACTCCGGTTTGCTGATTGCCGCGTCCTCCGTGAGTTGGCCCGTCTTCGCGCAGAGCGATGCGGTCGTTGCCGAGACGACGTACGGCCGTGTGCGCGGCGTCGAGGTGAACGGCATCAACGTCTTCAAGGGCATTCCCTACGGCGCGAGCACGGCGGGAAAGAACCGCTTCATGCCACCGGCGGCTCCCGCCAAATGGAGCGGCGTGCGCGAGGCGTTCGCGTATGGCTCGAGCGCGCCGCAGAGTGAGCCGGGTTCGCGAAGGGCCGCCGCTGCGCTTGCCGTGGCCGCAGCCGGGTTGCCCGCCGAGAGCGAGGACTGCCTGGTGCTGAACGTCTGGACGCCTGCCGTGCACGACAACCGCAAGCGTCCGGTCATGTTCTGGTGCCATGGCGGCGGGTTCGCCACCGGATCGGGATCGTCGCCGGTCACCGAAGGACTCAATCTAGCGCGACGCGGTGACGTCGTCGTTGTCACGATCAATCACCGCCTCAACGTCCTCGGCTTCACGTCGCTCGAAGAAGCGGGCGGCCAGGAGTTCGCCTCCTCAGGTGACGTCGGCATGATGGACATCGTCGCAGCGCTGCGCTGGGTGCGCGACAACATCGCCGAGTTCGGCGGCGATCCAAACACGGTGATGATCTTCGGACAGTCTGGTGGCGGACGCAAGGTGGCCACGCTCCTCGCGATGCCCTCCGCGAAGGGACTGTTCCATCGCGCCACCATCGAAAGCGGAGCGACGCTGCGGCTCGTCGAGACCGATCAGGGTACCCGTGTCGCGCGCGAGTTGATGACCACGCTCGGAATCCCCAAGGATCGCGTCCGGGATTTGCAAAGCGTGCCGCTCGATCGACTCATGACGGCCTACTTCGAGGTCGTACGCAAGATGAACGTCGATCAGATGACGCAGGGCTTCTCGCCGCTTGTCGACGGCATGGTCGTGCCGAAGCATCCGTTCCATCCGACGGCGTCGCCGATCTCGTCCGACGTCCCGGTGATGCTCGGCTCGACGCGAACGGAGCTGACATCGAGCGCACAGGAAGCGGACTTCTCGCTGACCGATGCGGCGATGCGTACGCGTATTCGACAACTGCTCGGCAATCACGCCGACGAAGCCGTTCGCGTGTATCAGAAGCTGAATCCCGGCGCGTCACCGTCGGACGTCTATTTCCTGATCGCCAGCGATTATCGATACAGCGGACCGGTGATGAAGATCGCCGAGCGTCGTGCGGCGCTCGGGAAAGCTCCCGTCTATCTCTACTACTTCCGTTGGGAGACGCCGGTGGACGGCGGCCGCCTCAAGTCACCGCACACGATCGAGATTCCGTTCGCGTTCGACAACGTCAAGGCCGCGACGCGGCTCACCGGCGGTGGTCCCGAGGCGATGGCGCTCGCTGACAAAGTCAGCGATACGTGGATTGCCTTCGCGAAAACCGGCAATCCCAATCAGCCGAAGATGCCGCGTTGGACTGCCTACAACGCCGCCGAACGGGCAACCATGGTCTTCAACACCGATAGCCGCGTCATGAACGACCCGATCAAGGAACAGCGGCTCATGATGTGGAAGGCGCTTGGCTACGATTCGTAAATGGGCCCGTATGCCCGTCGTCTTCATTCCTCATGGCGGCGGACCGTGGCCCTTCGTCGAGATGGGCTTCCCGCGCGAGGACGTTGATAGGCTCGCCGGCTATCTCCGATCAGTCCGTTCCGTGCCGCCGCGTCCGCCCCGCGCGCTGCTCGTCGTGTCGGCGCACTGGGAAGAGTCTCTGCCGACGGTGATGACGTCGGATCACCCGTCGATCCTCTACGACTACTACGGGTTCCCGCCGGAGTCGTATGAGATCACGTGGCCGGCGCCTGGCGCGCCCGGCCTGGCCTCACGCGTGCGGGAGTTGCTGGACAGTGCTGGCATTGCCAACGCCGCCGATCCCACGCGCGGGTACGATCACGGCACGTTCATTCCACTGAAGCTGACATATCCCGATGCCGACGTGCCGGCGATTCAGCTGTCGCTGAAGAGCGGACTCGATCCCGCCGAGCACATTGCGCTCGGCCGCGCGCTGATGCCGCTCCGTGATGAGGACGTCTTCATCATCGGCAGCGGCATGACCTTCCACAACCTGCGCGCATTTCGCGACCCTCGCGCCGCTCCGGTGGCCGAGATGTTCGATGGCTGGCTCCGCGAGGTCATGACACAGGATGCTCACTCGCGAAATCGCCGTCTGGCGGAATGGGACTCAGCGCCCGCGGCCCGCGCGGCGCATCCGCGCGAAGAACACCTGATTCCTTTGATGGTGGCGTCTGGGGCCGCTGGCGATGATTCGGCCGTTGTCGCCTTCAACGACACGTTCACAGGCCTCAGACTCTCTGCCTATCACTTCGGCGTCTGAGGCTAACCCTCCTGGGATTGAAATTAGACGCGCGCGGCAGCGCCCTCGAGCGCCCGCCGCGTGAAGACCGGAATCATCGCGCGACGATAGCTCTCGCTGGCGTGAATGTCGGCGTTGATCTCTTTCAGATCCGTGCCCGCGATCTGCGACGCCGACTCGATCGTCTTCGGCGACAGCGGCTGCCCGGCAAGCGCCTGCTCCACGTTGGCGAGCCGCGTGGCGTGCGAACTGGCGCCGGTGAGCCCAACCCGCGCCGACTGGATCGTCCCGTTCTTCACGTCGAGCGCGACGGCGACGCCGACGATGGCGTAGTGTGAGGCGCGCTGATGGAGCTTCGCGTAGGCTGCGGACTTGATCGGTGCGAATTGCACGCCAGTGATGACTTCGTCCGACGCGAGATCCACCGTG
>Ga0126304_10001649_pt1 | contig 10601 bp, 9 predicted proteins | sample Plot25_FD_92538 | JGI IMG/M metagenome (GOLD analysis project Ga0126304, IMG submission 92538) | Serpentine soil microbial communities from UC McLaughlin Reserve, CA, USA - Plot25 | ecosystem: Environmental > Terrestrial > Soil > Grasslands | place: USA: UC McLaughlin Reserve, Lake County... | reverse complement strand
CCACGGAGAGCGGTCGCATCGACAGCGCGATGCGCCAGGGTGCCTCACAGGCGCAGGTTCGCCGCCTCGTCAGAGGGGCGGCCCAGTGCGCCGACGCGCGGGTGACCGTGCTGGGCGTGGGGCCGGACTCATCACGGGCGGACTTCGTGATCGCGGATTCGCAGCTCGAGCGCACTGCCATCGTGCCCAGCTATCCGGCGGCGACGGCGGCGGTGACCAGCGGGCGCTCCTCGTCGGCGATCGAGCGGATCGCGGGAGAGCGAACGGGCGAGATCGCGATCCCACTGTCCATGCGCGGCCACCCACGGTGGGTAGCCGTTCTGTCGACGCCGCTCGCCGACGTCGATGACACCGTCGCCCTGATCCGGCGCCAGATACTGATCGCCGGGTCGATCGCGCTGTTGGCGGCCCTGGCGGCCGGATGGCTTGCCGCGAGGGCCCATGCCAAGCGCCTGAACCGGCTGGAGGGGGCGGCGCAGAAGGTGGCCGAGGGCGACTTCTCGATGCGGATCCCCGACGAGGGACAGGACGAGGTGGGGCAGCTCGCCAGCACCTTCAACGAGATGCAGCAACGGCTGGCCCGCCTGGACAGTGCCCGCAAGGAGTTCATCGCCAACGCCTCGCACGAGCTGCGCACGCCGATCTTCTCCCTGGGCGGATTCGTGGAGCTTCTCGACGAGGACGAGCCGGATCCTGCGGTCAGGGCCGAGTTCGTCAGGACCATGCGCGAGCAGATCGCGCGGCTGACGAAGCTGACGGCCGATCTGCTGGACCTTTCGAAGCTCGACGCGGACGTGATGGAGATCAGCGCAGACGAGGTCGATCTGTCATCGGTGGCGCGGCGGGTGGCGGACGAGTTCGGCCCGGCCGCCGAGCATCACGGATCGGCCGTCGAGATCGACGGCTCCGACGGCGCCACGGCGATGGCTGACGCCGACCGGGTCGCTCAGATCATCCGTATCCTGCTCGACAACGCATTGACGCACACTCCGGAGGGAACCTCGATCTCCATCACAGCCCAGCGGCGGGACCGAACGGCGAGCCTCGTGGTCGCCGACAACGGCCCCGGCATCGGCCCCCATGATCGCAATCGCATCTTCGACCGCTTCTACACGGGGGATCGCGTCAGCGGGTCCGGCCTCGGTCTCGCGATCGCGCGGGAGTTGGCGATGCGCATGAAGGGCGAGCTCGGGGTGGAGTCGCGGCGCGGCCGAACGCGCTTCGAGTTGCGGCTCCCCGCGTCGGTCGCCGGAAGAGTCCCGGCGTGAGCGCGAGGCGCGCGGCGGCGGCCTGCGTAGTTGCCGCGACGGCGCTCGCGCTCGGGGCGTGCGGCGGTGGCGATTCCGGCTCGAGCGATTCCGGCTCGGTCACGACTGTCTCCACCCAGAGCGCACCCCAGAAGACGGTGGTCGTCCAGTCGCAGGGAGGGAACTTCGATCCCGGTGCGATCTACCAGTCGGCGGCGCCCGGGGTCGTGACGATCCTGTCGATCTTCCCGGGTGGGAGCCTGTCCAGCATCCTTGGCGGCAGTGGAGGATCTGCGGCCGAGGGGTCGGGGTTCGTGATCTCCGACAACGGCGAGATCGCCACCAACGCTCACGTGGTCACGGACGCCGACAGTGGCGGCGGCGGGCCGATCCACGAGGCCAAGGAGGTCTACGTCGAGTTCGGGGACCGCAACCGCGTGCGCGCGGACATCGTCGGCTTCGATCCCAACGCGGACGTCGCGCTGCTCAAGGTCGACCCCGCCGGCCTCGACCTGAAGCCGCTTGCCCTGGCGACGAGCGAGAACGTCACGGTGGGACAGCCCGTCGCCGCGATCGGCAGCCCCTTCGAGCAGGAGCAATCCCTCTCGATCGGCGTCGTGTCGGCCACCAATCGCTCGATCGAGTCGTTGACCAAATTTCAGATCGAGGGTGCCATTCAGACCGATGCCTCGATCAACCCCGGGAACTCCGGTGGCCCCCTGCTGGACGCCGACGCCCACGTGATCGGAATCAACCAGCAGATCAGCACCACCTCGGGCGGCAACGAGGGCGTCGGATTCGCGGTTCCGATCGCTCTGGTGGCGCACTCCCTCGACGAGCTGCGGAGGGACGGCGAGGTGAAGTACGCGTACATCGGGGTGACCACCCAGCCGATATATCCTCAGCTCGCCGAGCGTCTGAACCTGCCGGTCGACAGCGGAGCCCTGATCGCGAAGGTGATCCCGGACGGCCCCGCCGATCAGGCCGGACTGCAGGACTCCGACCAGCAGATCCACTTCCAGGGTCAGCAGGTCGATGTCGGCGGCGACGTGATCACGGCGATCGACGGCGACAAGGTCATCAACGAAACCGACCTGCCGCAGCTGATCGCCAGCCACGACCCGGGCGACACGGTGAAGGTCGAGATCATCCGCGACGGCAAGACGCAGACCGTCGACGTGAAGCTGGGCGAGCGCCCCGACAGCGGCTAGCAATGCGAAGCGTCGTCCTGGATCTCGCGACGGCGCTTCGTGAGGAGGTCGCCCCCGAGCTCGGGCGCCATGCCGGGCGAGAGCACTCGGGCGCCGGTGCCGGGGGCGACATCACCTTCGCCATCGACGAGCGCGCGGAGGCGTTCATGGAGCGGTTCCTCGCCGAGCGGGCACCGCAGGTGGCCTTCTACTCGGAGGACCGCGGGATGGTATTGCCGGCCGGAAGCGCGGAGTGGGTCCTGGTGGTCGACCCCATCGACGGCACCCGTCCGGCCATGGCCGGCTTCGAGGCCGCATGCGTCTCGGTGGCGCTCGCGCCGCTCGACGACGGGGAGCCGACGATCGGCGACGTGCGCGTTGCCTGCATCGTCGAGATCAAGTCCGGTCAGGGGTTCGTCGCCGAGCGCGGGAAGGGCGTCGACCCGGCGCCGGCGCTGTCAGCGAACACCGAGCTCTCGCGGATGTTCTGGGCCTATGGCCTGCGCGGACGCCCGGTGCGTCGAATCGCGGAGGTGGTGGGCGAGCTCGTGGACTCCTCGTCGGTTGGCGGAGGCACGTTCGATCTCGGATCCGCCACCTACGACATGACCAGGATTGTCACCGGGCAGCTCGACGCCTACATCGAGCCAGGCCCACGGATCATCGCGGACGTGCCCGGGATGCGGCAGGAGTTCGAGCGAATCGGCGGGGGAGTGGTCCTCAACAACTCCCCCTACGACCTGGCGGCGGCGGTGCTGATCTGCGAGGAGGCGGGCGCGGTGGTGAGCGATGCCTATGGCGAGTCCCTCGGATCCCGGCCGATGCTGGGCTCGGGTGTCGATTTCCAGCTCTCCTGCGTCACCGCGGCCACGCCGGAGCTGCACGCCCGGATCATCGCGGAGCTCGATGCGGGCATCGAACGGCTCATCCGCACGCTCGCTTGAGCCGCCGACGTCCGGCCGTCGCTATGTTGCCGCCATGCTCCAGGATGTCGGCCTAGGCGACCGGTCCCTCGCCGACTACACGCATCTCGTCGGGCGGGGCCTGGTCGAGGAGATTCGCGAGCTCGCTGCGCCCCTCCAGGGCAAGCGGATTCTGCACGTGAGCGCCACCTCGTTTGGCGGCGGCGTCTCGGAGATCCTCTACACCCTCGTGCCGCTCATGCGGGACGTCGGCCTCGACGTCCACTGGCGGGTCATCCTCGGCCGTGAGGAGTTCTTCAACGTCACGAAGCTCATGCACAATTCGCTCCAGGGCGACCCGCAGACGATCTCCGATCAGCAGTGGGAGGTCTTCGAGGCCTACAACGCGATGAACGCACAGAGCCTCGACGACGACTGGGACGTGATCATCGTCCACGATCCTCAGCCGGCGGCCCTGCAGGCGGGCGCCACCAACCACGCTCGCAGCTGGATCTGGCGCTGCCACATCGACCTGTCGACGCCGAACCGGCAGACGCTCGACCGGTTGCTGCCCCTGCTTCGCGAGTATGACGAGACGATCTGGCACCTGGAGCAGTACGTCCCGACCGGAATGGACGGCGACTTCCGGATCATCCCGCCCGCGATCGACCCGCTCTCGCCGAAGAACATGGCCCTCTCCCCCGAGGACGCCGCGTTCGTGTGCAACCAGTTCGGGATCGATACCGACCGTCCGCTGATCTGCCAGGTCTCCCGATTCGACCCGTGGAAGGACCCCATGGGGGTGATCGACGCGTTCCGGCTGGTGCGCGAGGAGATGCCGGAGGTTCAGCTCGCCCTCGTGGGATCGATGGCGACCGACGACCCCGAGGGCTGGGAGTTCTTTCACCAGACGTTCAGCTACGCCGACGGCGATCCCGACATCAAGATCCTGAACAACCTGAACAACGTCGGCGCGATCGAGGTCAACGCGTTTCAGTCGCAGGCCGACGTGGTCATCCAGAAGTCGCTTCGCGAGGGATTCGGGCTCACCGTCACCGAGGCGCTGTGGAAGGTGCGGCCGGTGGTGGCCGGAAACGTCGGTGGGATCCCACTGCAGGTGAAGGACGGCGAGACCGGCTACCTGATCGACTCGCCTGAGGAGGCCGCCGATCGCATCCTGCAGATTCTCCGCGATCCGGGGCTGGCCAAGCAGCTCGGCCGCGCCGGAAAGGAGCGGGCCAGGGAGCTCTTCCTCACCCCTCGCCTCCTCCGCGACTGGCTGCGGCTGTTCGGCGAGATGAAGCTGTGAACAGCGATCCCCGCCTCGTAATCGTCTCCAACCGCGGCCCTGCCCAGTTCGAGCGAACGCCGGAAGGGGAGCGCACGGTGCGGCGGGGCGGTGGAGGGCTCGTCACGGCGCTCAGCGGGCTTGTCGCGCACCGCGGGGCACTGTGGATCGCGTCGGCGATGACCGACGAGGACGTGGCCGTGAGCCGGGAGGCGGCTGGCGAGCCGGTGACGCAGGAGCTCGACGGGGTGACCTACGACGTGCTGCTGGTGGAGAGCGACTCCGAGGCGTACGACCGCTTCTACAACATCATCGCGAACCCGATCCTCTGGTTCATCCAGCACTACCTGTGGGACCTCTCCAACGCCCCGGACATCCGCCGGGAGGAGGCGGACGCCTGGGACTACGGCTACAGGACCGTGAACGAGGACATCGCGCGCTCCGTGCTGGCGGCCATCGAGGGGGACGACGAGCCGCTCGTGATGTTCCACGACTACCACCTGTACACATGCCCCGCTCTGGTGCGGGACTCCCGCCCGGACGCCCTGCTCCACCACTTCGTGCACATCCCCTGGTCGCAGCCGGACAGCTGGCGGATCCTGCCCGGCCGGATGCGCGAGGAGATCTACCGGGGACTCCTCGCGAACGACATCATCGGCTTCCACACCACCGCCTACTGCCGCAACTTCCTCCACTGCTGTCGCGAGCTGATGGAGCTGGACGTGGACTACGCGCGCGGGGCGGTGCTGCACGCGGGACGCGAGACCTGGGTCCGGGCCTATCCACTGGGGATCGACGCCGGCCGGCTCGACCGCGCCGCCGAGTCCGAGCAGGTCCTGGAGTACGAGCAGGAGCTCCTGCGCCGCCGCCGCGACTGCCTGATCATCCGCGTCGATCGCGCCGATCTCTCGAAGAATGTCCTGCGCGGCTTCACGGCGTTCGACACCTTCCTGCAGCAGCACCCCGAGTTTCGCGAGAGGGTCACGTTCATCGCCCACCTCCAGCCATCACGAACCGACGTGCCCGAGTACGCCGAGTACTTGGAGCGCATCGAGGCGCTGGTGGCCGTCGTCAACCACCGCCATGGCACGACCGACTGGATGCCGATCGACCTGCGGATCTACGAGAACTTCCCCGAGGCCGTCGCCCGCTACAAGCATTTCGACCTGCTGATCGTCAACTCCCTGTTCGACGGTATGAACCTCGTCGCCAAGGAGGCGCCCGCCGTGAACACGCGCGATGGCGTGGTGATGCTGTCGGAGAACACCGGCGCCCACGAGGAGCTCGGGGACTGCACGCTGTCGGTCAACCCGTTCGACATCCAGGAGCAGGCCGACACGATCCACCGGGCCCTGACCATGGACCCGGAGGAGCGACGCCTCCGCGCCGCCCGCCTGCGCGAGGTCGCCCGCGAGCGCGATCCGGGGGTGTGGATCTCCGAGCAGCTGGCCGACCTCCGCGCGAAGCGCGCGGCGAAGGCGGCAGCGAATTAGGCCCGAGCCCCACGGCATCGAGAGTCGATTTATTCGGCTATAGGCCGAGTAAACCGACGTTCGGCAAATCCCCCTAGCCGATCACGGTCACGTGCCGGACCCGGGAGTGTCCGGCGCGATACGGGTAGCCGCGCTGGCTTGGGACGAAGGCGCGGAAGGCGTACCGGCGATGGCCCGTCGTCGCGTGGAACCGATATCGGGCGCGGTACGTGCCGCGGCGGTTGGTCCGGCCGTTTCGTAGCTCGATCCATCGCTTGCCCGAGCGGGCCTGGATTCGGACCCAGCGGTGGCCCGCGGCCGGACCGCGCAGCCGCACCTTGAAGCGAACGTGGCGGCCGTTGTGGATCGGGTGGTCAGGGCGCAGCTTCAGTCGCGGCCGGGCGCGAACCCGCAGGTTGAGATGACGCTCGGCGACGTGATCGGCGTCCCACCAGTAGGCAAGCCGCACTTGGCGGTTGGGACCCGGCGGCAGCTGGGCGGCCAAGCGACCGTCGGACCCGGTGATCGGCGTGGCGACCACGCGTTCCCGGGTGCCCCCGATCGGAACCCGGGTCGCGACGCACACCTTCGCGCCGGCGACGGGGACGCCGTTCGCCGAGCTCAGCCGACCGTGGACGGTCACCGTCCGCCTACCGTGGGCACTCCGTCGCGAGCGCGAGAAGTGCGCCTGCAGCTGGGACCCGGGGCCCGCGCTCGAGATGGGGCAGAGGTTGTCGATGCGCACGTGTCGCGCGGCGCAGGCGCGATTGGCCCCCGTCCCCAGGCCGTAGTCAGCCGAGCAGACGCGCACCAGGTTCGGCCCCTGGCGGAACGGCGAGGCGGCCGTCTGCATCCTGAACGCGGCTCGGGCGTGCGCGGGGCATGGGCGCAGACGAAGCGCGAAGCCGTCGACGGTGCGGCACCGTGTGGCACGCGCCGCCACCGGCTCACCGTTCACCTGAAGGAGGAACCGGCGGACTCCGCCGCCGACGTCGGTAGCGGATGGCTTCACCATCTGGATTCCGCGCCGGCTGCCGGCGCCAAACGCCGAGCCGCCGAGCGCGACCGTGGGGGAGACGCGGTCCGCGAGAAGAAGTGCCACGCGCTTGATCCGAATGCGGGCCTTGTCGCCCTGGCGGCATCCGCCCGCGCGGTGGCACGACAGCCTCGCCGCCAGCGCCCGCGCCGGAGTGGAGAACCGGGATCTTTCGATACCGGGATCCGGAGCCGCAAAGACTTGGACCGGACCGTCGAGCGGCGCGGCGAGGAGATGGGGGACGTGACCGCCGCCGCGGCGCCCTTCAGCGCTGACGCCCATGCGGGAGAAGACCGTGCCGCGCGGCGCCCGGAGCGCCCATCCACCCCAGCGGCCGTTGCCTGTGCGCTTGCCGTCGTGCCGGACCGTGAGACCCGCCTGGCCGCTTCCGCACTCCGCCTCGGGCAGGTAGTGCCGGGAGGTCCGCTGGAAGAGAGCGTCCGCGTGGCGCGCTCCGATCCCGGGATTGCAGATGGCGACGCGGTAGACGCCGCCGCTCGCCGGGGTCGGCACGAGCAACGCGGCGAGGACGGTGGCGGCGATCGCCGCGGCGCTTGGAGTGATTGCGTTCCTCATCGGCGTGCGTCCTTTCGGTGGTCGATCAGTGCTCGAATTCGAACTCGGAGGGCTCGCCGGATTGGGCGGACCCGCTCGGTTGCGGGGCGGCGGGAGCTGGCGCGGAGCTCGCCTGCACCGGATCCGGCGGAGGCGGAGGCGGCACGTAGACCGGTGTGGGTGCCGGCGCCGGCGCGGGAGCCGGGGCCGGCGCGGAGGCCGCGGGTGGCACCGCGGCGGGAGCGGCAACGGGAGTGGGCTCCGGTTCGTCGGAGGCCTCGCCCTCGTGACGGTGGGTCGGTGCCCGGGGTCGGCGGCGGCGGTCGGGCCGTGCCTCTTCGTGGTGGCGGCGATGGCTTGACCCGCGATCGCGCTTCCCTGAGGCGTGCGAATGCTCTGGTCCGGGACGAGAGGCTCGAGCGCGCAGCGGAGTGGGCGGTGGGGCGTCGGCAGCGGGCGTGAGGCCGACGTCGGAGGGCAGCGGCGGCGGCTTGGGACGCTCGAGCAGGGCGGGCAGACCGACGACGAGCACCACGCAGCCGATCGCGCCGGCCGCCAGCCTGGCCACGTTCACCCACCGGATCCGAGTACGGCTCCGCATCCAACATTTCGAACCCCGCGCGTGGGCGGGGTGCCCCCCGGTCGCTATAGTCGGCCGCCGATTTTGGCCACGACTATCAACAGGGAATACGAGCTCGTTCTGATGCTCGACCCCGATGTGCCGGACGAGCGCCGCGAGGAGATCGCGGCCGAGACGCGCCAGCGGATCGAGGCGGGAGCGACCCTCAAGCACGACGCCGCGTGGGGGATGCGCAAGCTCGCCTACGAGATCCGACAGCGGACAGAGGCGGACTACCGGCTCTTTCGGTTCGAAGGGCAGGGCGGCGGAATCCTGGAGGACCTCAACCACACCCTCCGGATCGCCGACGGCGTACTCAGGTTCCGGATCTTCAAGGTCGACCCGAGCTCGCCGTCGATCGTTCCCCCGCCGGCCCTGGCGACCTCGGGGGCAGCGCCGCAGCGCGGACCCCGCCGTCAGGAGGCGCCCGCACAGGACGCGGGCGCCGAGGCACCGAGCGAGCCGGAGGAGGCGGCTGCGCCTTCCGAGGCGGCGGCCCGTGAGGAGGCAGCTCCCGAGGAGGGGCCGACGGCCCCGGCCGCCGCCGCTCCGGAGCCGGCCGAGCCGGCAGCCGAGCCGGCGCCCGAGCCGGAGACGGCGGAGCCCGCCCCTGAGTCCGGTCCCGAGCGGCCCGAGTAGTCACCGCCGCACGGTACGTAAACTCGCTCGTTGCGCCTTCCTGTTGCCGCGGGGGGAGAGAAGTCGCCGCCTCCGTCCTTAGACTGGAGAAGTAAGAAACGAGTCGAGGAAGGTGCTGATTCCAGTGGCAGCGACAAACATAAATCGCGTCATCATCACGGGCAACTTGACGAAGGATCCGGAGCTTCGGAGCCTTCAGAGCGGGACCGCGGTCTGCAACCTACGGGTAGCGGTCAACAGCCGCCGCAAGGATCAAAGCGGCGAGTGGGTGGACAAGCCGAACTACTTCGACGTCACCGTCTGGGGCGCGCAGGGTGAGAACTGCGCGACCTATCTGTCGAAGGGACGGCCCGTCGCCGTCGACGGTCGTCTCGACTGGCGCGAGTGGGAGGCCCAGGACGGGTCGAAGCGCCAGAGCATCTCGATCATCGCCGACTCCGTTCAGTTCCTGGGCAGCCGCGACGGATCTGCGCCGGCGCAGGGCAACGGAATCCAGGCGCGTTCGGATGTCCCGGCGGACACCTCGGACTTCGAGCAGGCGGAGCCCGTGGGCGCCGGATCGTCGGGCGACGACATCCCGTTCTAGACCGACCACGGGAGCGCCTTTCGAGGCGCCGCGGCTATCATGCGCTCTCTCGCGCCCGCCCACGTCGACGGGCGGCGCGCGTGCGATGTCATGAGTGCACCAAGCGATAGCGAGAACGGCTGATGGCGCGGGGACGGCGAACGCCCACCGCGGGACCCGGCGCGAGCAGCACGGGCCGACGGCGCCCGCGCGGATCTGACCGCTTCCGTCCGCGCAAGTACACCCGCATCAACGTCGAGCACATCGACTACAAGGATCTCGGGACGATTCGACGCTTCATCTCCGACCGCGGCAAGGTCCGCTCGCGGCGGGTGACCGGGCTGTCGCGGCGCCACCAGCAGCAGCTGGCCCTGGCCGTCAAGCGGGCACGCGAGATCGCGCTGCTCCCCTACGTCGGCGAGCGGTAAGCCCGGAGGGTTCTCGGATGGCGCAGGCGATCCTCCTCAAGGACGTCGACAACCTCGGCAAGGCCGGTCAGGCCATCGACGTCTCGCCCGGCTACCTTCGCAACTACCTTCAGCCTCGCAAGCTCGCTCAGCCCGCCACCGCCGGGGCGCTGGAAGATGCTCGCCGCCGTGCCGAAGCTGCTGAGCGTGCCGCGCAGGAGGCCGCCGAGCGCGCCGAGGAGACCGCGGCGCTCCTCTCCAAGACCGTGCTAACCATCCAGCACCGCGCGGGCGAGGACGGCAAGCTCTACGGCTCGGTGACGACCAAGGAGATCGCCGAGGCGATCGGGGAGGCTCGGGGGCTCCGGATCGACCGCAAGAAGATCCGCCTCGACGACCCGATCCGCGAGGTCGGCACGTACATGATCGAGGTCGAGCTCTCCGGCGGATCGACGGCGCGAATCAAGACGATCGTCGCCGAAGAGAAGTAGCCGGCTTCTCAAATTTCTTTCAGCCGCATTTGCGGGAACCGCTTGTGCGCGGTCCGCGCCGCTGTGCTTTGCTCGCCAGCGGGGCCGGGAAGGGGCGAGATCGTCCGCCCTGGTCCCTCTAATTGTCGGAGCGAATGCGCTCCGAAACGAATAGCAACAAACCCCAGATGGCCACCGCCGAGACCCACGT
>Ga0126304_10001646_pt1 | contig 10612 bp, 9 predicted proteins | sample Plot25_FD_92538 | JGI IMG/M metagenome (GOLD analysis project Ga0126304, IMG submission 92538) | Serpentine soil microbial communities from UC McLaughlin Reserve, CA, USA - Plot25 | ecosystem: Environmental > Terrestrial > Soil > Grasslands | place: USA: UC McLaughlin Reserve, Lake County... | reverse complement strand
TGAAGTCGAAGGCCTCGTGCTTCGTCAGCTTGGCTCAACGTCGTTGTTCGCCGCGCGCTTTCGCGAGACCGCCGCGCGAGCGCTCCTCCTTCCCCGACGACGGCCCGGCATGCGGACGCCGTTGTGGCAACAACGCAAGCGCGCCGCCGATCTGCTGGCTGTCGCGTCGCGCTTCGGGTCGTTTCCGGCGCTGCTCGAAACCTATCGCGAGGTGCTGCGCGATCACTTCGATATGCCATCGCTCGTTGACGTCTTGCGTCGGCTTCAGGCGCGCACGCTGCGGTTGACCACGATCGATTCGAAGGCGCCATCGCCGTTTGCAGCATCGCTTCTTTTCAGCTACGTCGCGAACTACATCTACGACGGTGACGCGCCGCTCGCCGAACGGCGCGCCCAGGCGCTGTCAGTCGATCAAGCACAACTGCGCGAACTGTTGGGCGACGCGGAACTTCGCGAGCTGCTCGATCCGGAGGCGCTCGATCTTGTCGAGCGGCAGCTGCAGCATCTCGACCCGGCCTACCGCGTGCGGTCGGCTGACAGCCTGCACGACCTGCTGATTCAGATCGGTGATCTCACGGCCGACGAAATCGAGGCGCGCAGCGCGATGTCGGAGACACATCGCGAGATTGAACGCCTCGAACAAGCGCGTCGCATCGTCGCGCTGCCGATTGCGGGAGAACGTCGTTGCGTGGCGGTCGAAGACGTCGCCCGCTATCGCGATGCCTTGGGCACTCCCCTGCCAATGGGACTGCCCGAGGCATTGCTCGAGCCGGTGCGCGATCCGGCGGGCGACCTCGTGCTGCGATTCGCCCGATCGCACGGGCCGTTCAACGCCAAGATGTTTGCGGACCGGTACGGCCTCGGCGTTGCGGTCGCCGAAGCGATGCTGAGGCGGCTGGCCGAAGCAGGCCGTCTCATCGAAGGCGAGTTCCGTCCGGGGGGCACCGAGCTCGAGTGGGTCGATGGCGATGTTCTTCGCCGCCTGAGGAGCCGGTCGCTGGCGCGGCTTCGGCAGCAGGTCGAGCCAGTCGAAACCGACGCGCTTGGACGGTTCCTCGGGTCGTGGCAAAGCGTCGCATCGATTCGGCGCGGCGCGGACGCGCTGCTCGATGCGATCGAGCAATTACAAGGCGCACCGCTCACCGCGTCAGTGCTCGAGCACCAGATCCTGCCATCGCGCGTCGCCGACTATCAGCCCGCCATGCTCGACGCGTTGATGGCGGCGGGCGAAGTGGTCTGGGTGGGCGTCGAGTCGGTGGGCGATCGCGACGGAAGAATCGCACTGTATTTGACCGACCACCTCGCACGTCTCGCCCGTCCACAGGCAGTAGCCGAGCGAAAATCCGAACAACCGGAAGGTCGAGCGAGGGATGTGCTCGAGTATCTGCGCGAGCATGGCGCCTCCTTCTTTGCTGCGATCCATCAAGGCACCGGCGAGGGCTTCCCGCAGGAAACCGTGGACGCGCTGTGGGATCTCGTCTGGGAAGGCCTGGTCACCAACGACACGCTGCACGCGCTGCGCGCGCTGATTCGCCCGAGCGACACGCGCTCGTCGCGGCGAGCGCGCGGTCCTTCGTTTCGATCTCGACGACTCGTGCCACCAACGGCCGAGGGACGATGGTCGGCGGTCAATCATGCGGCGGCCACGAAGGCATCAGCGACTGAATGGACGGCGGCCATCGCCCAGCAACTCCTGACACGCCACGGCATCGTCACACGCGAGACGACGGCGAGCGAAGGCATCGCCGGTGGATTCTCCGGCGTGTATCAGGTGCTCAAAGCCATGGAGGACGCCGGCCGTGTGCGTCGCGGCTATTTCGTCGCCGGTCTTGGCGGTGCCCAGTTCGCACTCCCAGCCGCGCTCGATCAACTTCGCTCGTTGCGCGAGCCGCCTGATGACCCTCGTGCGGTGATTCTCGCCGCAACGGATCCGGCGAATCCATACGGCTCCACGATCAAATGGCCGGAGCGCGAAGGCAGCGGCGGCCCGACGCGGACCGCGGGCGCGCTTGTCATTCTGGTGGACGGGTTCCTGGCCGCCTATCTCCGGCGCGGCGAACGCGAACTGCTGCTCTTCGCATCGCAGGACGAACCGCAACGCTCTCGGCTGATTCGCGCGACGGGCCGCGCGCTCGCCGAGCTCTCGGCGCCGCGCGGAATGCTCCTGAGCGAGATCGACGGAGCACCTGCCACGACGAATCGTGCGGCGCCGTTGTTCGTCGAAGCGGGATTCGCGATCACGGCCATGGGCTTGCAGCGCCGGCCCGTGCCCGGACTGCGAGTGCCGGCCGAACCCGAGCCCGAGGCGGCCGATGCCTGAAGGCGACACGATTCACCGCGCTGCCGCAACCTTGCGGCGCGCGATCGGTGGCCAGGCTGTGACCCGATTCGAATCCGTACTTCCGAAACTCACTCGGGTGGACGCCGACACGCCGCTGCGTGGACGCATCGTCGAACGTGTCGAAGCGCGCGGCAAGCATCTGCTGATCTGGTTTTCAGGTGATCTCGTCCTGCGCACGCACATGCGCATGAACGGGTCGTGGCACATCTACCGTCCGGGTGAGCGCTGGCAGCGGCCGCATCGCGACATGCGCATCGTCATCGAGACGGCGGCGATGCACGCCGTCGCGTTCACGGTGCCGGTCGCCGAGTTCGTCACGTCAGCCCAATTGGCCACTCACGATGTGGTCGCCGAGCTCGGACCGGATCCTCTTTCGGACACCTTCCGGGCTGACGACGCGATCGAGCGCATGCAGGGGCACGGCGATACCGCGATCGCCGACGTGCTGCTCGAGCAAACGGTGATCGCCGGGATCGGCAACGTATTCAAGTCCGAGGTGCTCTTCGGCGCCCGCATCAACCCATTCGTGCCAGTCAGTCAGCTCACACGCGAGCAACTCGCCGCCATCGTCGCCGTTGCGGTGCGCTTCATGCGGGTGAATGTCGTGTCCGGCTTCAGCCGGACCGTGGAAATGCGGCGGACTACCGGCCGCGCAGATCCGTCAGCACGATTGTGGGTCTACGGCCGCGGCGGGCAACCCTGTCGCCGCTGCGGCGCGCCGATCTCGCGACAAAAGCAGGGGCCTTACGCGCGGAGCACGTACTGGTGTCCGCGCTGTCAATCGGTTCCAAAGGTTCAAGAGGTTCCGAGCGTTCCGTAGGTTTTGTTCAGACGTGATTTCGCAAGGCCAATTCCCTCGGATGCGGGTCGAGATAGGTCTGGTCAATCAGATAGCCGACGTCGTGCCGCCGGACGTGATGCCGAAGCAGCGTGATCGGGACGACGAGCGGGACGATGCCACGACGATGATCGTCGATGGAGGCGAGTAGCTCGTCGCGGTCGCCAGGCTGTATCAGCCGCTTGAGATGACCGACCGCGTGCATCATCACATCAGAGTGCCGGCCCGGCGTGGCGAGCCGCGCGAGTGTGGCCATGAATACGCGCTGATACGTGGCGGCGAGCTCGCGACGCGAGAATTTGACGACGTCCGCGACGAGACGGCCCAGTTCCGAGTAACCCTGCCGTGAGTGTGACAGCAACTGCAGCTTATGCCGGCTGTGGAACACCACCAGCCCGTGTGTCGTCCACCGACCGGTGAACAACGCGCACAGACGCTGATACGCGAACACGCGTTCGACAAAGTTCTCTCGCAGCCCCGGATCGTTCAGACGACCTTCTTCCTCGATCGGCAGATTCGGGAGTTCGCGGACGAGCGCCTCGGCAAACAACCCGCGGCCGGCCCGTGTGACGTGGTCGCCGTCACGGACGCGGACGCGCTCGAGACCGCAGCTCGGCGAATCCTTTTTCAACACGTACCCGGCCAGGTCTGCCGACCTCAGCTCCCGCGAACGAGCTCCAGCAAACCCCGTCATTCGCGCGGTCCAGTCCTCGTGACTTTTTACGCCGACGAGTCGAACCGCCTGCGCGCCCGACGGTACTCCGTCAGCGCTCGCGATCAGATGGATCGCCTCACGCGGCGTGCCCATCCCGACTTCCACCTCAGGACACACCGGCACCCACTCGACGAAGCGGCCGAAGGTCGAGACGAGAAACGGATCACGCTTGTGGCCACCGTCGTAGCGGACCTCGTCGCCGAGAAGACATCGCGAGATGCCGATGCGTGGTCGATTGCGATCGCGAGGCACACGTCATTGTATGTACGGCGAAGTCGCTTGAACGAATTGATCGGCACCGATAACATGAATCCCGCATGGCAGACCAGTGCTCGTTCGACGTCACCTCCAACGTCGATCTGCAGGAAGTGGACAATGCGCTGAATCAGGCGCGCAAGGAAGTGGCGCAGCGCTATGACTTCAAGGGCGCCAAGGCCTCGATCGACTTCGATCAGAAGGACTCGAAGCTGGTGCTCGTCGCCGACGATGACTTCAAGCTGAATGCGCTGTGGGAGATCGTGCAGACGCGGCTGGTGCGGCGGAACGTGCCGGTGAAAAACCTGACGCGCGGCACGGTGATCCCTGCGGCCAACAGCACCGTGCGCCAGGAGATTTCACTGCAGCAGGGCATCCCGACTGAGAAGGCCAAGGACATCGTCAAGTTCCTGAAGGACGCGAAGCTGAAAAGAGTGCAGGCCTCGATCCAGGGCGATCAGCTGCGCGTCACGTCACCCTCGAAAGACGACCTGCAGGAAGCGATGCGGCAGTTGCGCGAACAGGATTTCGGCGTCGCGCTCCAGTTCGGCAACTACCGCGGTTGACAGATGGTTGAAGGGGCGACGCATGCGTCGCCCTGCCGCGGGTTAGTTGCGCGGTTGATCGCGACGCTCGCGCTGACGGTCGCCCGCCTTCGCCTGACGCTCGGCACGCAGCTTCGTCAACTCCGTACGCTGCGCCTCGGTGAGCAGACCCCACACTGCGGTGTTGAGCCGCGCCGTCTGGATCGCCACCTCAACCTCCGCTTGGGTGAGATCCTGCGTCAACGAGGTGATCTTTGCCTCGTCGGCCGGCACGCTCTCGACGGCGGCGCGCTGCGCTTGGCGTGCGGCAGCGAGTTTCTTGATGGCGGTCTCCATGTCGCCGCGATGCTGCTCGCGAATCTGCTGGAGCTGCGTTCGCTGCGGCTCGGTGAGATTCAGCTGACGTAGCGGAATCCCGAGTCCGACGCCACCGACGCCATCACCTCGGCCACGACCACCCGGCCCACCGCGCGGTCCCTGCGCGAACGCGACGATGCCCGTGGCAAGAAGCCCAACCACCGCAATCCCTGCTGTAAATGAACGAAAACGACCCATGTGTCCTCCTGCCGGACGGCAAATCCGCTGGCTGTTCGATTGGACGGTACGCTCATGGCATTAACACGTTGCAGGAGTGACAGATCGATGACAGTTCCCGAGATTTTTCGCGGCCGCCAAGGGATTGTCGGCGGTTGGGAGTCAACCACCGTTTTGTCACATATCTGCCACGGACCGGCCACGGACCCGTCGTCTAAGAATGCAGAGGAAGCAGATGGGTAAACGTCTCTGGCTGAGCATCGTCGCTATCGCGGTCGCGGTCGCGGCAGGCATTTATTACTACCGCAGTGATGTCGCGGCTGAGGCGTCAGCGTTGAGCACCGCAGAGGTGACGCAGGGCGATGTCGTCGCAACCGTCGAGGCAACAGGCACGCTCGAGGCGGTAACCACCGTCGAGGTCGGCTCGCAGGTGTCCGGCAGTATCAAGACGTTGGGCGCGGATTTCAATTCTCAGGTGCGTCAGGGGCAGGTCATCGCGCGACTTGACCCGTCGCTGTTCGACACGCAGGTGGCGCAGGAACGTGCCACCGTGGCACGACTCAACGCCGAAGTCGAGCGTGCGCGTGTGCAGGCCGACGACGCGAAGGTCAAGCTCGGTCGCGCACGTGATCTCGCCGCGCAGCAACTCATTGCCAAAAGTGATCTCGACGCCGCGGTCTCAACCGCCAACGCCGCGGACGCGTCGGTGAAATCGGCCGAAGCGCAACTCCTGCAAGCGCAGGCATCGCTCAATCAGGCGCAAGTGAACCTGAGTCATACGGTCATTCGCGCGCCGATCGACGGCGTCGTCATCGCGCGCAACGTGAACGTCGGCCAGACCGTCGCCGCGAGCATGCAGGCACCGACCCTCTTCGTGCTCGCGCAAAACCTCAAGGAGATGCGCGTCAACGCCCGCGTGGACGAATCGGATATCGGCAAGATTCAGATGAAGCAGCCGGTGCGGTTCCGCGTCGATGCGTATCCCAACGAGATGTTCAATGGCATGGTCTCGCAGGTGCGTCTCCAGCCGGTGGTCGAGCAGAACGTGGTGAGCTACGTCACGGTGATCGACGTCCCGAACCCGGATCTCAAGCTGAAGCCCGGCATGACCGCGGCGGTCACGATCGAAACCGGGCGCGCCGACGAGGCAATCAAAGTACCGAATGCGGCGCTGCGATTCCGACCCACCCCGGAAGCATTCGCAGCAATCGGGCAGAAAGCGCCTGAACCGCGTCAGGGTTCACAAGGTCAATCCGCGCGCGGGCCGCAGGCTGGCACCGATGGCCAGCGACGAGACGGTGGCGCCGGTGACAGTCAGCGCGGCGCGGTGTGGGTGCTCGCACAGAACACGCTGAAACGCATACCGGTGCAGGTCGGTCTCAGCGACGGCACGCAGACGGTCGTGACCAGCGACGATCTGACGCCCGGCATGCGTGTGGTGACCGGAGTGTCCACGCCGTCAGCAGCGACGGCCCCGGCAGCAAGCGGATCACCGTTGATTCCGCAGGGCCGGCGGTTCGGCGGCGGCGGTGGCGGCAACAATGCCGGTGGCAACAACGCTGGCGGCAACAACGGAGGCCGGCGATGAGCGAGCACGCACTCCTCGTTCGCGACCTCGCGAAGACCTATCACGTCGGTGAAGTGGACGTGCCTGCACTGCGTGGTGTCTCACTATCGATCGATCCCGGCGAGTTCGTCGCGCTCACCGGACCGTCAGGGTCGGGCAAGTCCACGTTCATGCACCTGATTGGCTGCCTCGACCGGCCGACAGAAGGCACCTACCTGCTCAACGGTCGTGACGTGTCGCGTCTCTCGAAGCGCGAACTCTCCGCGGTGCGCAACCGCGACATCGGCTTCGTGTTTCAGGGTTTCAACCTGCTGTCGCGTACGTCGGCGCTCGAGAACGTGGAACTCCCGATGCTCTACGGTACGCCGATTCCAGCGAAGGAGCGTCGTCGCCGCGCGGCGGCGGCGCTCGACGCTGTCGGCCTCGGTGCACGGATGGATCACCACCCGAATCAGTTGTCTGGTGGTCAGCAACAGCGCGTCGCCATCGCCCGAGCGCTGGTCAACAATCCCTCACTCCTCCTCGCCGATGAGCCGACCGGCAATCTCGACTCACGTACGAGCATCGAGGTCATGGGGATCTTTCAGCGTCTTAACACCGAACGACGTATCACCATCGTGCTGGTGACCCATGAGCCCGACATCGCCGAGTACGCGACACGCATCATCGGCTTCCGTGACGGACGCGTCCGTCTCGACCAGCCGGTGATGAAACGGCGGTTCGCCGCCGACGAACTCGCGAAGTTTGAGGCGGAGTTGGAGGAGCGCTCGGCGTAGTGTCCGGCTTTAGCCGGACTGAGGAAACGATGTCACCACTCGTCACGCTCAATATCGCCGTCAGCGCTCTTCGCCGAAATGCGATGCGAACGGCACTCACTGCCCTCGGCCTGATCATCGGCGTCGCCGCCGTCATCGTCATGGTGGCGATTGGCAGCGGCGCGCGCTCGTCGATCGAGAGCCGGATTCGCAGCGCCGGCACCAACGTCGTCACCATCTCCGCGGGCTCGAACGCATTCGGCCCGGTCCGCCAGGGCAGCGGCGCGACCACCACGCTGACGGCAGCCGATGCGGCGGCCATCGCGCAAGAAGTGCCTGGGATCCGCTACATCTCACCCGGCGCGAACGCGCGTCAGCAGATCGTTGCGGAGGTGTCCAACTGGAACACGCAGGTGCAGGGCGCAGGCCCGGACCTGCCGGCGATTCGGTCGTGGTCGTTGGAGTACGGATCCTTCTTCTCGAGCCAGGACGTCGTGACTGCGGCGAAAGTGGCGGTGCTCGGATCAGTCGTGCGCGATCAGCTCTTTGGGCCCGGCACGGATCCGACCGGGGCCACGATTCGCATCAAGAACCAGCCATTCCGCGTCGTCGGCGTGCTGACGAGCAAGGGCCAGGCAGCGATGGGCCCCGATCAGGACGACACAGTGATCGTGCCTTACACCACCGTGCAGAAGAAACTGCTCGGGATCACGCACCTGCAAAACATCACGCTATCCACAGCCGACGGTGTGCCCTTCGATCAGGTGTCTGGCGCGCTCACGAATCTGTTGCGCACTCGTCATCAGCTCACCTCGGGCGCGCCCGACGACTTCACCGTCCGCAGCCTCGAGGAAATGGCCACGGTCCTGACGTCAACCACAACGACGATGACGTGGCTGCTGGCGAGTATCGCCGCCGTCTCTCTGCTCGTCGGCGGTATCGGCATCATGAACATCATGCTCGTGTCGGTGACGGAACGAACGCGCGAGATCGGGCTTCGCCTGTCGGTCGGCGCGCGTGACGTGGACGTTCTGATGCAGTTCCTCGTCGAGGCGCTCGTGCTCAGTCTCGCTGGCGGTGCTCTTGGCGTGGCGCTCGGCTTCGCCGCGTCCTTCGTGGTCAGCCACGTGATGCAGTGGTCGGCGCTCGTGACGCCTGGCGCCGTCCTGCTGTCGTTCGGCTGCGCGGCGGCAGTCGGCGTTTTCTTTGGCTTCTATCCCGCACGAAAGGCGGCGGCGCTCGATCCGATCGAGGCGCTGCGGTATGAATGATGGCAACACCCAGCGGTACACTTGGCAAAGATGAGGCCTCTCGTGCGGGCCAACCGATGACGAGCGCCCAGCCCGAACGTCTCAGCGTGCTGATCGTCGAGGACGAGGAGCGTATCCGCGAGCTCGTCTCGCTTCACCTGCAACTCGAAGGGCTCGCGCCAACCGAGGCAGTCGATGGCGACGCCGGACTCTTGCTCGCCCGGACGCGTAAGTTCGATCTGATCATTCTCGATTTGATGCTGCCGGGACTCGACGGCGTCACCGTGTGCCGCGCGATCCGACGCGAATCCGCGAACGCGGAGACTCCGATCCTGATGTTGACGGCGCGGCGGGAAGAATCAGACAAAGTCCTTGGTCTCGATAGTGGCGCCGACGACTATCTGACGAAACCCTTCGGCATCCGCGAGCTGCTCGCCCGTACCCGCGCGCTGCTGCGTCGCGGGCACATGGCGCCGGCACGCCAGGCAAGCGGTGCAGCCGCCGCATCGGTCACCTACAAGCACATCGAGATCGACCCGGCGCGACGGCGCGTCCTCGTCGGTGCGCGTGATGTGGAGCTCACGTTCAACGAGTTCGAGCTCCTCTACGTGCTGGTTTCGACTCCGGGCATCGTGTTCAGTCGCGAAGCGCTCCTCAGCAAGGTCTGGAAGGATCAGACCTTCGTGACGGTGCGGAGCGTGGACACGCTGGTCAAGCGGGTGCGCAAGAAGATCGAGCGCGATCCCGCGCAGCCGGAGATCATTCTGACCGTGTGGGGAGCAGGCTATAAAGCGGCAGATGTTGAGTAGATGTACTTCGTGAATCACTAACGGCCGCTCCGTTGTCGCGGCCGGAAAATCGCGGTCGAAAGCTTGTTGTGCGTGTTACTCATTCAGCCTATACGGACCACTAAGTGTCTAATCCGCGCTGGTATCGCAGCCTGTATTGGCGCATCGCGCTCGGTCTCATCGCCTTCCTGGCCATCATGCTGGCGGCAGAAGGCGGCATTTTCCTCTGGATGACCGATCGCATCGCCGGCTCGATGCCAGCGCGTTCGCCACGTCGCCTTGCGGCGCTCGTCGCTTCCGATCTCGGCACCGCCCTCACCGCCAATAACCGTCTCGACATCGACGACTACATCCGCGAACAGTTCGGGCAGACGCTGCAAACCTTCGTGGTGATCATGCGTGACGGGCAGATCCTCGCTAACCATGACGATGTGCCACCGCAGTTGCTCGACGCGGTGCGCGCTGAACTCGAGTTCATCGAAACACGAGGACCGCGGCGATTCGGCCGGCGCGGGGCATGGGGCGAAGGCCTCGATCCTGGCGATCGCCCACCCGGTCTACGTCGCGCCGAGGGAGTGCCACGGCCCCGGCGCGGCGAGTTCGTGCCGATTTTCGTCGCTGGTGAACCCGTGGGCCGCGTCGTCGTCCTCCCCGGCGGCCCGCCGTTCTCGCGCATCGTCAGACAATTCGGTCCAACCATCGCGCTGGTTGCGACAAGCGTGCTGGTCGTCGGGACGACGCTGATTGCGTTGGTGGTGTTCGGTCCGGCGCGGCGTCGCTTGAAGGCGGTGCAGGGCGCCACCGATCGCCTGGGCGCGGGCGATCTCGACGCGCGTGCACCGGAGCAGGGCGGCGATGAAGTGACCGCCGTCGCCCGATCGTTCAATCGGATGGCCGAAGAGCTCTCGATTCGTACGCGCGCGCTCGAGGCCGCCGATACCACACGCCGCCAGCTGCTCGCCGACGTCTCGCACGAGTTGATGACCCCGTTGACGGCGATGCGCGGCTATCTTGAAACGTTGTC
>Ga0126304_10001645_pt1 | contig 10613 bp, 10 predicted proteins | sample Plot25_FD_92538 | JGI IMG/M metagenome (GOLD analysis project Ga0126304, IMG submission 92538) | Serpentine soil microbial communities from UC McLaughlin Reserve, CA, USA - Plot25 | ecosystem: Environmental > Terrestrial > Soil > Grasslands | place: USA: UC McLaughlin Reserve, Lake County... | reverse complement strand
GGAAGCGGTAGCCGACGCCCCAGACCGTCTGGATGAAGCGGGGCGCCTCGGGGTCGGGCTCGATCTTCGTTCGCAGTCGCCGCACGTGAACCGTCACGGTTGAGGGGTCGCCCTGAAATGCCGGCTCCCAGACCCGGTCGAGGAGCTGCTCGCGCGAGAACACATGACCCGGGTGCGAGGCGAGGAACTCGAGCAGGTCGAACTCCCGCACGCTGAGCGCCGTCTCTTCACCGTGAACCGTCACGCGGCGGGCGTGCACGTCGATCGCGAGGCCGTCGAAGCGGAGCGGCTCCGCGTCTGCGTCCAGCGGCAGCACACGCCGCAGCACCGCGTCGACCCTCGCCACCAGCTCACTCGGAGAGAAGGGCTTGACGACGTAGTCGTCCGCCCCGCTCCGCAATCCCACGACCCTGTCGTTCTGCTCGCCCTTCGCCGTGAGCAGGATCACGGGTGTGTTTGCCCCACCGGACTCCCTCAGGCGGTTCAGCACCTCGAGCCCCCCGAGCCCGGGCAGCATCACGTCCAGCACGATCAGGTCTGGCCGCCGCTCCGCGCTCAGGCGAAGGGCGTCGAGCCCGTCGGTCGCGATCTCCGTCGCATAGCCAGCTCGCTCGAGATAGCGGGCGACGATCTCGGCGATGGTGGGCTCATCGTCCACGACCAGGACCATCCGACGGCAATTGCCGGAGCCGGTCATGTGGGTCATTGTGGCAGCGGCTTTCATCCGAAAGTGAAGGCGTAGCCCGACACCCCGGGCGGGAGCTCGAGGGTCAGTAGATGGCGCTCGGGGCGGCCGAGGTCGACCAACCGGTAGAGCCGCTGGCCGGTCACCACGACGGACGCGCGCCGCACGTCGGTCCCGGCGACGCGATCCGGCAGGGGTCGCCCATCGAGGCGCAGGCTAACGGGGCTAGCCCGGCCGCCACGCGACCCGAGGACGAGGAAGACGCGCCGGGCGCCGAAGCGGATTTGCAGCCGCGCCCCGCGCACCGCGGTCGCCGCTGCAGCGCCGATCCGCCAGGTGCCCTCGAATGCGAGCTGGTCGTGCGGCAGGCCTCCGGGGGGCGGCCGGAATGTCTCGGTCCCCGGCCGGATGGTGCCGTTGGTGAAACGGGTCGCCCGCGCGGCGCCGAGGTAGCTCTCCGGTGTGGTGACCAGCCGTGATGCAGTCTCAGCGCGCGCTCGCGCCATGCCGCGCCGCGGCGTGCGTCCGGCCTCGGCCAGCAGCCGGCGGATCGCGTGCTCAGTCCGCTCGTAGGAGCCCTCGCCGAAGTGCGTGTAGCGGACCCGGCCGCGAGCGTCGATCAGATATTTCGCCGGCCAGTACTGATTGCCGTACGCGTTCCAGGTCGCATGGTCGTTGTCCTGCGCCACCGGGTAACGCAGACCGTTCTGGGCGATGGCATCGCCTACGTTGCCGGGGTCGCGCTCGAAGGGGAACTCGGGCGTGTGGACGCCGACGATCACGAGCCCGTCGGCTCGGTAGCGCCTGTCCCACGCCTTCAGGTACGGCAGCGTGCGGATGCAGTTGATGCAGGTGTAGGTCCAGAAGTCGACGAGCACGACCTTGCCGCGCAGCTCCCTCAGGCTGAGCGACGCTCCGCCCGTCGTGTTGAACCACCGCTGGTTGCCGATGAAGTCCGGCGCCATGCCGAGCTCGGGCAGGCGCTTGGAGGTCCCGCGCAGGCTCGCCAGCTGCTCGCGCACGCTCGCGGAGGCCTCGAGCTCGCCCGACGGGTTCACGAGCAAGGCCGGCAGGTCGTCCGCGATCGCGGTCTGAAAGCGGGTGTCGAGGTCCGCGAACATGAGCAGCGCCACGACGACCATCAGCGCACCCGTGGCCATCTGGAGGCTGCCGACATGGCGCGAGAGCCGGGCCGTGACTCGCCTGCCGCCGAGCATGAGCGCATAGAGAACGATCGCGCTCCCGAGCGCATAGGAGATCGCCACGGCGAGCCGTCCCGCCGTGAACGTCTGCGACGCCGAGACGGTGATCACCCCGGCGAGGATCGGGCCGGCACACGGCGCGTAGACGAACCCGAGGCTGGCTCCCACGAGCAGGCCGCCGGTGAAGCCGTCACTCGGGCGGCCCGCGTTGCTCGGCCTGGGTGCGACCCGGCTGATCCACCCCTCCAGCCGCGCCGCCAGCGGAGGCGCGAGCAGGGCGATCCCAAAGCCGAGCAGGACTCCGATGGCGACGTTGCGCAGGAGGTCGTCCGGCAGGCCGAGCGCGTCGATCAGGTAGACGAGGCCGACGATCGCGAAGGCGAGCGACAGCGTCAGACCGGTGGCGATCCCGAGCGGTCGCCGCCGCCCGCCGGTAACCCCGGCCGACAGCACGACCGGCAGCACGGGCAGCACGCATGGCGACACCGCAGTCGCCGCACCCGCGACGAATGCGAATGCCATCAGCGCGACCATTTGCGGTGAGCCTCCCAGACCCCGATTACGACTCCCTTACACGCGCGGCCGTAAGAGAGCGGTAATGGCGTGCCTCGATACTCGTCGACAGCCCCGAGGAGGGAGGAGCGATGATCCGACCGGCATTGCTGGCGCTCGTCACGTCCGCACTGGTCGCGGCCGGGTGCGGAGACGACGATCAGGGCTCAGAGGCTCGGAAGTCCGCCACGACATCCGAGGAGGCGGTGATGAAGGAGACCGATGAGGCCATGGCAGCGAGCCACGGAGCGGTCGTCAAGGTCGTGCGCTCGCGGTATGGGCGTGTGATCGCCGACGACCGCGGCGAGGCGCTCTATCTGTTCGACATGGAGAAGGGCAGGACGAGTCGCTGCTACGGAGACTGCGCCGTGGCCTGGCCGCCGCTGGTGACGACCGGTAAACCCCAGGCGGGGAAGGGCGCGAAGGGATCGCTCCTCGGCACGACGAGACGGCGGCGCGGCAAGCTTCAGGTCACCTACGACGGGCATCCGCTCTATTACTTCAGGGACGACGAGCCGGGCACGATCCTGTGTCACGACGTCGACGAGTTCGGCGGGCTGTGGCTGGTCGTGAGGCCGGACGGAGATCCGGTCACATAGGGCCCGGGCAGCGCCGAGGGCCTCCGGGCACTCTCTAGTGATGCGCGAGGCGGTCCGCGCCGGGCCATGTGCCGTCGCCCGGCATGGCAAGCCGGTCAGTGAGCGGCCTCCGCCATTCGGGTGTGGACGTGGGTTCACCCCAGTAGTCGGTGACGCGGACCGCTCGCCCATCTTCGAGTTCGCCAATCGTCACGTTCCGGTACAGGCGTCCGTCGCCGTAGTCGCACGTCCACTCCACGACGACCACATCGTCGAGCTGCAGACGTCTGCCGACCTCGAGCCTCAGCTCGGGGAAGTTGCCCTCGACATCGGCGATGAGCCGGCTGGAGCGCACGATCTCCCCCATCTGCGGCCACTGGCGTACGACGTTCTCAGCCAGCGGTGTCCAAAGGATGTACTCGAGGCGCGTCGCGCCGTTCTCGCTTGTCATATCGCCTCGGTCTTCGCGACGATGGTTTCGTTACATGACGCTCGCATCGCTTTCAAAGCGGCCGCCCGGCCATGGGGCGCCCGCGTAGCGCTCGATCGGCGGGCCTGCAGGCGGCGGCACGGCACAGAACACGTCGGTCGCCAGGACGGTGCCGGGAAACAGGCGCGCGAACGGGTCGTCGGCGAACCAGCCTGGATCGCGCGCAACCGTGATCGCTCCTGCGCAGCGGCTCGCGTCGAGCGCAAACGTGCTCAGGCAGATCAGCTCGTCGCCAAGCATCGGGATCCACCAGGCGAGTGCGTCCCGGCGGGCCTGCTGCACCTCCGGCTCGTCGTAGCGGAGCGCGGCGCTCCTGTCGGGCAGCGCGCAGACATGCGCGAAGACACCGTGCACGGGCTCGCCCTCCACACAGCGCGCGTCGATTCGGAGCCGCCGGCCCGGCGCATGAGCGTCGAGGCTCAGCCGCGTCCCGTCGAAGACGACGAAGGCGAACGGCCTCATGCCGCCGGCGCCTCCCAGTCGTCGCGGACCTCCATCGTGATCTCGCGCATGTCGCGCCGGAGCTCGTCCTGGGTCGGACGGCCGAAGTACCAGTAGCCGTTGTAGGTGCGGTGGACGCGGAGGTCGGGCTGGAGCGTGAAGGCCGCGGGCAGGTAGGGGTGGTGAACCGTGTCCGTGGTCTCCAGCAGCCCGAGTCGCGGCAGCCAGCGCCTCTCCGCGTCGGACAGGAACGTGAAGCGGGCCCCCAGCCCGGCGCGGAAGGCGCTCTGCACCTGGGGCGGGTCGACGCTCAGCACGACGATGCGCGCGTAGGCCACCTCGAACTCGTCCTGGAGCCGGCAGAGCCCGCGCATGTAGCGCTGCTCCTTGGGGCACCACCAGCCGCGCGACGTGAACAGGGCGACCGGATCCCCGCCGGCGAGCTCGCTCAGGCGTCGCGGCCGGCCGGTGTGGTCGGGCAGGTCGAGATCGGGGAATCGCTCGCCCGGCTTCATGCCAGTGGTGCCCGCGCGAAGTTGACGGAGAAGGCTCTGCACCAGATCACGACCGTGGAGTAGCGCTCGAGGTCGAGTTGCGGCGGGAGCTCGTACTGCTGGTTGCCCTTGTTGCCCTTCAGCGCGCCTAGATCTTCGAAGTCGTCGACCTCGGACTCTTCGCGCGCGGGCCCCGCGACCAGATACACGCGTAGGTCCGGGCCGTTGTCGACCTCAAAGTTCGTGAGCGTGAGCACCTGTGCGCCTGCCGCCGTGCGGATTGTGGTTGCGGTGCCCCTTGCAGGGTGTGCGACCGACTCGAAGCTGGCGCGCCTCAGGAGGACGTTCCGCGGGCGCTCGGCAGCGCCGCTGGCCCCGCGATCGGGTGCCGGCGGCGTCACTCTGACGACCCGCTCGTTCACCTCGTCGTCGATCAGCATGGAGCGGCCGAGGTAGCCGCCGACCACGATCGCTGTGAGGAGATAGGCGCCGATCACCGCGACACGAAGGCCTGGACGCCGCCAGGCGATCGCCAGGCAGGCTGCCGCGGCAATGCCCATCCATGCGGCGGTGAGCGCCATCGCCAGCCCGAAGTCGTTCGTGATCACGCCGCCGCTGACCCAGATGCCAGCCACGAGGATCGCGACGACCGCGACTGCGACAACGAGTTGGAGCGGCCACGCGACGTCCCGGCGGCTCATCGCCCGGCGCTCCGCCAGCCGCGAAACGCCTCGAGCAGCACCTGTTCTCGCGCCGGATCGATGGGTTCCGGGGGCAGCTGGCCCAGAGCCGCGACCGTCCGTTGCATCTGCGCGATGTACTCCTCGCAATACGGGCACTCGGCCAGATGCGCCTCGAGTCGCATCCGATCGTCGCCCAGAAGTGCGCCCTCCAGGTACTCGGTGACCAGCTCGACCAGCTCGCGGCACGTCATCTCCTCTCGATCGCCGCCCGCCATGTGAGCTGAGTCGACGGCGTGCCCTGTGCGTTACAAGCGGTCTGTAACACCTCCCGGCCCGGACCGACTCCAATGGCATGGACACAAGCGTGATCACACACCTGGCATCCGAAGAAACCTCGGCTCCCGGAGGCTCACAGCCGGTCGCGAACTACGGCCTGCTCGCCGACTGCAACTCGGCCGCGCTCGTCGACCGCGACGGCTCGATCGACTGGCTCTGCCTGCCCCGCTACGACAGCGACGCCCTGTTCGCGCGGTTGCTCGATCCCGACGCCGGCCACTGGTCGATTCGCCCGGTCGGGGCCTACAGGGCGGAGCGGCGCTACCTCCCGGGAACGCTCGTGATCGAGACGACGTTCACGACCGATGCCGGCCAGGTCAAGCTCACCGACGCGATGGCCTTCGCGGAGGGGCAGCGCGGCCATGACCTCGGTTTCGACGCTCCGCACGAGCTGCTTCGCAGCGTCGAGGGCGTGTCGGGCCGTGTGGAGCTGAAGCTCGAGCTAGCGCCTCGCCCGCAGTACGGCCTGGTCATGCCGCTGATCCGGCTGGAGGACGGTGGCGCTCGGACGTTCGGCGCCGGCCGCATCAGGGTGCGCTCCGGTGCGCCGCTCGAGCTCGAGGATTCGACGATGCGCGCCTCCTTCGCTGTCGCCGAGGGCGAGCGCCTCGGCTTCTCGGTCCGCTGGGCGTCCGCCGAGGACAGGGACGCCCCGGAGCCAACGGCACCGGGTGCCGTCGCGGCGCGCGTCGCTGACACCGTCGAGGGGTGGCGCTCGTGGGAGGCCGAGCACGACATATACGACGGGCGGCACCGCGACCTCGTGCGCATGAGCTCGCGGGTGCTGAAGGGACTGAGCTATCGGCCGACCGGCGCGATCGTGGCTGCGCCGACCACGTCGCTCCCCGAGACGGTCGGCGGGGAGCGCAACTGGGACTACCGCTTCTCCTGGATCCGCGACTCGAGCCTGACGATCGAGGCGCTCTACATCGGCACCTGCTCCGACGAGGCCGAGGAGTTCGTCTCCTTCATGACCAGCTCGGCGGGCGGCCGCGCGGGCGAGGGCTCGCTGCAGATCATGTACGGCATCGGCGGCGAGCACGACCTCTCGGAGCGCGAGTTGCCGCACCTGCGCGGCTGGCGCGAGTCGACCCCGGTCCGCGTCGGCAACGGCGCCTGGGACCAGGTGCAGCTCGACGTCTACGGCGAGCTCCTGAACTCGCTGTGGCTCTACCGCGAGAAGCTCGGCGAGCTGCATCCCGAGATCCAGGCCTTTGTGGCCGACCTCGCCGACACCGCCGCGCGCCGCTGGACCGAGACCGACTCGGGCATGTGGGAGATGCGCGGTGACCCGCGTCACCACCTGTCCTCGAAGGTGCTCTGCTGGACGGCGCTCGACCGCGCCGTCAGACTCGCGCCGCAGCTGGGCGAGTATGCCAAGACCGAGGCGTGGGAGGCGGCGCGCGACGAGATCCGCGACGCGGTGCTCGAGCGCGGCTGGAGCGAGAGGAAGCAGGCGTTCGCGCAGTCGTTCGACTCCGACGAGCTCGACGCCGCGCAGCTCCTCATGCCGATCCTCGGCTTCCTGCCGGCCACGGACGAGCGCATGCGCTCGACGATCGAGGCGATCGCGTCGGAGCTGACCGAGGACGGGCTCGTCCTCCGCTACCGGAACGACGAGGGGCTGAACGCCGACGGCCTGACCGGCGAGGAGGGCACGTTCGTGATCTGCTCGTTCTGGCTCGTCTCGTGTCTGGCGAAGGCGGGCGAGCTGGAGCGCGCGGAGGCGCTCTTCGAGCAGCTGGCGGCCTACGCGAACGACCTCGGGCTCCTGGCGGAGGAGATCGACACACAGAATGGCGAGCAGCTCGGCAACTTCCCGCAGGCGTTCAGCCATATCGGCCTGATCACCGCCGCGTGGGAGATCGACATGGCGCGGGAGGCAAGCGCGTGAGCGACTACGACGCGATCGTTATCGGGGCGGGGCCCGCGGGACAGCACTGCGCCGGACAGCTGGCCGACGGCGGCCTGCGAGTGGCCATCGTGGAGCGCGGGCTGGTCGGCGGCGAGTGCGACTACTGGGCCTGTATCCCGTCTAAGACCCTGCTCCGTCCCGGCGAGGCGCTCCAAGCGGCGCGCGAGGCACCGGGCGCGCGCGAGGCCGTGAGCGGCGACGTCCGACCCGAGGGCGCGTTCGAGTGGCGCGACTTCATGGTGTCGGGCTACGAGGACCGCGCCAAGGCGGCCTACCTCGAGTCGAAGTGGATCGAGGTGCTGCGCGGCGCGGCGCGGCTCGCGGGCGCCGGGCGGGTGGAGATCGACGGAACCGAGCACTCCGCCGAGCACGTCGTGCTCGCAACCGGCTCGGACGCGGTCGTTCCGCCGGTGCCGGGCCTGCGCGAGCTCGACGGCGTCTGGACGAACCGCGAGGCAACCGGCCTCACCGAGGTGCCGCGCCGCCTGCTCGTGCTCGGGGGCGGGCCGGTGGGCGTGGAGATGGCTCAGGCCGTGCGGCGCATGGGCGCCTCGGTGGCGCTAGTCGAGGGCATGGATCACGTGCTGCCGCGCGAGCCGAAGCCGCTGGGCGACGCGCTGGGCAGCGCACTCGAGGCCGACGGGATCGAGCTTCATTTTGGGGAGCACGCGAGCGGCGTCCGCCGCGATGGCGGGGAGTACGTCCTCGAGTTCGAAGGCCGTGACGAGCTCCGCGGCGACCAGCTGCTGGTGGCGACCGGCCGGCGACCGCGCACCCACGGGCTCGGGCTGGAGACCGTCGGCGTGGAGCCGACGCGCCAGGGCATACCGGTCGACGAGCGCATGCGCGTGACCGAGGGCGTCTGGGCGATCGGCGACGTGACCGGCGTCTGGCCGCTCACCTACATTGGCAAGTACCAGGGCCGCGTGGCCGCCGCCAACATCCTCGGCGGCGAGCGCGCCGCGAACTACGACGCGGTACCGCGTGTGGTCTTCACAGATCCGCAGGCCGCGGCCGTCGGCGCGGCCGACGGGCCGCTCACGGCGACGGTACCGCTCTCGGAGGTGCCGCGCACGGCCACCTACACGCGTGCGTACGCGAACAGCCCAGGGTTCATGACGCTCGTCTCGGATGGCGAGCGGCTCAGGGGTGCTTATGCGCTCGGCCCGGAGGCGGGCGAGTGGCTCCAGCAGGCGACGGTCGCGATCCGCGCCGGCGTGCCGCTGGATGTGATGGAGGACGTGATCCAGCCCTTCCCGACATTCTCCGAGATCTTCCTGCACGCGCTCACCGCGCTACGGCCGCGGGTCCCTGCCGCGGCTTAGCGCGTAACGGACGCGCTTCCGGAAGGACTGTGTCGATGTGAGCCAGGCGAGCCGCTTGCCCATCCCCCCCGCGCCCCCCTTCGGGTTCCCCGTCCGATTGGAGCATCTCGTCGACGTGGACGCGCACGAGGGGCCGGTCTACGTTCCAGGCGAGGACGCCCTGTACTTCACGAGCGTCCCCCGCCCCGGGCCGCGCGTCGACATCAAGCGGCTCGACCTTGGCTCCCTCACCGTGTCGGTCGTCCGTCCGGACGCCGCCGCCGCGAACGGCATGTCACTCGGCCACGACGGCCGTCTGATCGTGTGCGAGCAGATCGGCGGGGCGATCGTCGCAGTAGACAGGCGAAGTGGCGCGCGGACCCCGATCGTGGCGGGCTTCAACTCGCCCAACGACGTAGTCGTCAAGCGCGACGGCACGATCTGGTTCACGGACCCGAGCTACGGGTGGCTCCAGGGCTTCCGGCCGCAGCCACTCCTTCGGGACGCCGTGTGGCGATACGACCCACGGACGGGCAGTGTAATCTGCGTCGCCGACTCGTTCGACAAGCCCAACGGCATCTGCTTTTCGCCGGACGAGCGCACGCTGTACGTGGCCGACAACGGGGGACCGCACCATCTGAAGGCGTTCGAAGTGGTCGACGGATGCCGCGTCGAACGCGAGCGCGTCATCCATGTGAGCTCACCCGAGCATCCGGACGGCCTCAAGGCGGATGCGGACGGCCGCCTGTACGCGACCTTCGATTGCGGTGTCGAGGTGCTGACCCCGGAGGGCTCTCGGATCGGCGCGATCGACGTGCCCGGCGCCGTGAACTTCTGTTTTGGCGGCCCCGGGCGGGACGTCCTCTTGATCACGGCCGACACGGCCATCTATGCAGCCCATCTCGACGCGAAAGGACCCTAAGCCATGGCACTCGTAAGGACTCGCAGGATCATCGACGACGCCGGCGCCTCCGCCGTGATCGCCGCCGCCGAGCACGAGGCGAACGCCCACAGGCACCGCGTGGTGATCGCGGTGGTCGATCCGCACGGCGAGCTGATCGAGCTTCGGCGTACACCGGGCGCTCAGATCGCCTCCTCCCGCGTCGCGGTCGACAAGGCCCGCACCGCCGCTATCTTCGTGCGGCCGAGCCGTGAGATCGAGGAGCAGGTGACAAACGGCCGGCTCGGCGCGCTCGCGCTCCACGGCGCCTCCGCCCTGACCGGCGGCATCCCGCTCCGGGTGGACGGCGAGGTCGTCGGCGCGGTCGGCACCAGCGGCGAGACGCCGGACGAGGACGAGGCCATCTCGGTCGCGGGAGCCTCAACCGAGTTCTCCGTGTCGGAGGTGCCGGCGCTCACCTACGAGGGCGCCCGTCTCGCGGCCGAGGCCGCAGGCGCCGCCGCGGCCGAGCGCGGGGTGTCGCCGGTGATCTCTGCGGTCGACGCCGGCGGGGCGCTCATGTACCTCGTGCGCCCGGACTCGGCCCAGGTCGCCTCAGTCGAGGTGACGACCGACAAGGCGCGCACCGCCGCGATCTACCGACGCCCGAGCAAGGACTTCGAGGACCAGGCCTCGGGCGGCCGGCCGTCCGCCCTGCATCTCGCCAGGGCAGTCCCGCTCCAGGGCGGCGTCCCAATCGAGCACGAGGGCGAGGTGGTCGGGGCGATCGGCGTGAGCGGCGCCACCGACGCCGACGAGGACCGCGAGCTCGCCGAGATCGGCGCGCGCTCGGTCCAGGCGGCGATCGCCGCGCGCGGCAACGGCGCCTCGAACGGCGCGGCCTACTTCCCCGCGGCCGCGGTGGACGAGAAGTTCCGCGCCGGCGGGCTCCTCCTCGATGAAGACGCGTACAAGATCGACGCCGGCCGGCGCGAGGGCCCCGGCGAGGTCGAGTACCACGAGCACGTCGTCGACGTGATGCACGTGGTGAGC
>Ga0126304_10001643_pt1 | contig 10613 bp, 13 predicted proteins | sample Plot25_FD_92538 | JGI IMG/M metagenome (GOLD analysis project Ga0126304, IMG submission 92538) | Serpentine soil microbial communities from UC McLaughlin Reserve, CA, USA - Plot25 | ecosystem: Environmental > Terrestrial > Soil > Grasslands | place: USA: UC McLaughlin Reserve, Lake County... | reverse complement strand
TTGCAGCGGACGGCCAACCGCGCCGTACGAGACCGAACCCTTCGCACGCTCGCAGGAAGGGTACGGAAGTTCGGCAACGACCCCGTAGCCGACGACCGGGGCGCGATGCGCCGCGAGGCGATGAACTTTCCAATACAAGGGGCCGCCAGCGACATCACCAAGCTGGCCCTCGTCTACGTCCGCGAAGAGATCGAAGGCCTCGACGCCCGCCTCATAAACTCCATCCATGATGAGTTCGTCATCGAGTGTGCCGAGGAGCTGGCAAGCGAGGTCTCCGAGAAGACACAGGCAGCGATGGTCAGGGCCGGGGAGGATATCCTCGAGAAGGTTCCCGTCGAGGTCGAGGCGGTCGTGTCCCGCGAGTGGCGGAAGTAGCTTTTTCAGGTTTCAGGTCTCAGGATTCCAGGTACAGAGCCGGGGACGAGCTACAGAGGAGCACGAATGACCGACGATACGCACGAGGTGCGGGGCGAGGCCGAGCCGATCAACTGGGCCTGCACGAACTGCGGCTACCGCGTCGAAGGCGAGCTACCCGAGAAGTGCCCGGACTGCGGCGCCGACAAGGAGATGTTCGACGAGGTGCCGGTGCCGGGTTATTAGGCTTCGCCTGTTGCCTGTAGCCTGAAACTTCGGGTAATGTACGGTTCGTGGACATCTTGACCGTCGCCCAGATCGTCACCTCGGTGACCAACTTGCTGTTCGTGATCGTGCTCGCACTCGGTTACTACTTCACCTGGCGGGTGAGTCAGACCACACTGGAGGAGATGCGGGCGCAGCGCACGGCGATGGGTCGTCCGCTCGTAATAGTGCAGGAGGACTACGAAAGCCTGCCGGAACTCGACGTGGCCATCCACAACGTGAGCGAGGGCGCGGCCAGGGATATAGAGTTCGAGTTCTCCGTGCCAATCGAGAGCTCCAACGGTTTCGTCGTCTCCGACCTGCCCTACTTCAAATACGGCCTCGCCTTCCTACCGCCGCACGGTGAGATCACCTGCTACTGGGACGAGCTCGACTCACTTCTGCCTTTTCTGGAGTCGAAGGACCTTCAGAACGGCATCCACGTTATCGTCAGATACAAGGACCTCTCAGGCGACTCATACCAGAGCCAGTGGAGGCTGAATCCTTTCCTCTACAAAGACACCCGTCTCGTAAGGCGCAAGGGCATGGGTGACCTCGTGAAAGCCGTCGAGAGGCTAACAATGAGCAAAGACAGTACTCCCAGCCAAACCCCACATCAGACCTCCGGCCAGAAGGGCTGAAGCGATTTGCAGAGGGTCAACCTCTGCAAATCGCGCCTTCAGCGGTCAGCCATCAGCGATCAGCTTTTTGTTCTTGGCTGAAAGCTGATAGCTTGCAAAGGACACATTGGCCCTTTGCAAACAGCTCTAGAAACTCCAGTCCTGAACGAGTTGATCCCGGAAGACGTCTATATCTTCGGATCCCCTGGCGTTAGTGTTCTCGAGGCGGGAGATGACCTCGGCGACGGTTTCGTTGGTCGCGGCCATACGTTCGGCGAGGGTACGGCCGATCTCGTAGATGAACTTGCAGGCGGCCGGGGAGTCGGCATCGAGCATCTCGAGGAGTTGGTCCCTGCCCACGCCGTACGCCTCGGCCCTCGTCAGTGCCTCGACGCTGGCGGTGGCCCTGGGCTCGGTCAGGAGGCCCATCTCGCCGATCACGGTCGGCGCCTCGATGGTCGCCAGGCGTTGCCGGCGTCCCGGGGCGACGCTCTTGTATACTTCGACAGTCCCGGAGGTTAGTACGAACAGACGCTCCTCCGGCGCGCCCTCCTCGAAGATCCTCTGTCCGGCTTCGAAACTTATGGGCTCCAGGAGCTCCTCGAACTCGTCCCGCTCGTCCTCGTTGAGGTGCTCGAAGATCGGTACGTCTCTGAGGTCTGGCGTCTCTGGCATAAAGAGGTTCTCCTCTACACGGACCAGTCAGTTATCAGCCTGTCGCAGAAGGCCTCCATGTCGGTCTCTCCCCTGCTCTCGAGCTCCCGGATCGCCTCCACGACCTCCTCGTCCAGGCGCGTCAGCCTCCTCGCGAGGGTGCGGGCGATGCGGTAGGAGAGCTTGAAGGCGGCGGGCCTGCCCTCCGCGACCATGCGTCTGAACGTCTCGCGCGGGATCCTTATCGCCTCTACCCCGGTCACCGCCGTAACCGTCGCTGACGCCCCACTCTCCCCTAGAAGCCCCCTCTCCCCCACGACTGTCCGGCCGCGCGAGGTGTCGATCTCGGCCAGTAGCCTGCTCCTTCCTCCAGGTAGCCCCTTCCTGACCTCGACCGCGCCCGAGGCGAGCACGAAAAGGCTCTCCTGCTCCTCACCCTCCTCGATGATATTCTCCCCGACTCCGAAGGAGACGAACTCCGAGACTTCCGCGAACTCTTCCCGCTCCTCCTCGGTCAGGAACTCGAAGAACCTGACCTCCTGAAGCGTCTCTTCGATCATCCCGTCACTCCTTCGACCTCGAATCCCTAGGCGAGATTATACGCCCGCCGTCACCCCAGGGAAGGGTTAGCTTCTGCGGCTGTTCACCAGGGCTACCCCGACCAGGGCTACCGCCCCGCCGATTACGGACAGGACGGAAGGGATCTCGCCCAACCACAGGTAGGCGATAACGATGGCGACCGGGGGGAACAAATACTCCAGGGTGACCGCCCTCGACGCCGGCAGCCGCGAGAAGACGTAGGCGGCGGTCGCGTAGGCCATCACCGTCGGGAAGACGCCAAGGTAGACGACGGCCAGGGTAGCTCCAGGCGGCGCGGACTGTATCTCTCGCGCGAGAACTGGTAGGAACGGCAACAGCAAGAGCGCCCCCGCCCAGATGGCGTAGGCAGTAAAGGTTAGCGACCCGTACTTCTCCACATACGGCTTCTGGAAGGCGAAGTAAATGCTGCCCGAGATGGCAGCCAGTAGTACGTAAAACGCCCCGGCATCGATGCCGAAGCCGCCTCCCTCTCCGAGGGTGATAAGGGCCACGCCCGTGAAGCCAACCACGATGCCAGCCCATCCCCTCCCGCCGAGGCGATCATCATGCGCAACAGCGCCAGCGGACCCGGCGAGTAGGACGCGAGCCCGGCCCCGATCGCCGCGTAGGCCGACGCACCGAAGATGACGGCCGCCGCGACGGCTAAAAGAAGTCGGGCGTCGGTCCTCGTCCCCACGCTACTATGGTAGTGAAAAGGAAACGGGCGCGGCAAGAAGGCCACGCCCGCTCTCGTGCCTCGCCGACGGCTCGGCGAAGAACTTTATAGCGGTTGGCGATCAGCCAAAAACCAAGGGCTGATGGCTGACTGCTGACCGCGTGGATCTCAGAAGGGTTGAACCCTTCTGAGATCCACTCTAGTTGAGTACCTCGACGTCAACGTAGTCGACGCCAGTGTAGGTCAGCCCGATCTCCTCGGCAGCGGCCGCGGAGAGATCCAGGTCCCTGCCACCCGTGTACGGCCCACGGTCCGTGACCTCGACGACCACGGAGTCGCCCCCGTAGGTCACCAGCAGCTTCGTGCCGAAAGGCAGGTACGGCGACGCCGCCGTGTACTCGGTGTAGGGCTCGAAGACATCCCCACTCGCCGTCAGGTTACCCTCCAGCCCAGGTCCGTACCAGCTCGCCAGCTGGGTGTCGGCCAGAGCATCATCCTGAAAGGCAGCCAGCGATACGGCGAAAGCACCGGCCACCAAAAGTATCTTGAGAAAAGACTTCATAAGGAGTCCCCCTCCAGATTAGCTTGCACAACAAGCCAAAGACCTTACTACGTTACAATCGAGTTACAAGCCGCTACAAATCGTTTTTTGCGTCTATTTGTGAATCTGTTACGTGGAAGATCGATCCACACCATGTGGTGTCAGCAACGTTTCTTACCTGCATATTGTGGTTTTCTGCTGTTTTGAGGGGCGAGATGGGCTTCGGTGCCTGCGAGGAGCTATCGATTTTCGTCGAGCGAGCGCCTGTAGCGCTCGATGCGGGCCTCGAACTCGGGGAGCTTGCGGTCGGCGGAGCGTTGGGCTCCGCGGGGCATCTTTCCGCTGGCGGCGAGCCGTACGAAGGCCTCGCACACTCTGAGGGCTTCGGTGGGGTTGTGCCCGTGTTCGTAGACCAAGGCGAGCCGTTCGTAGGGGTGGCTGCCGACGAACTCCTCGCGGAGGCTGGTCTCGTAGAGTTTGATGGCCCGCGCGGTGTCACCGCCTTCGACGGCCTTCTCGGCCTCCTCATTGCGTTGCATCGCGGCCTCGAAGTCAAGAAGCGGGTCCTCTTCGGTCCCGATCCTCGCCCACTCCTCGTCTTCGAGCCCGTAGAGGGGCGCCGGCTCTTCTGGGGCCGGATCTGACCCTCCGAATATGCCTCGCAGACGCCTGAGAACCAAGTTCTTCCCTCCCTATACGCTCCTCTGAGTATACAGCCGTTTCCGGAAGGTCCTTTCCGGAAACCGCGCTCGTCAGTTAGTCAGCTATGCAGCAAGTCAGCTTTGTGATGGCTGACCCTCTGAAATGCTGAAATGCTAACATGCTTTGATCTCTGCTCTCCGGCACCGAGTCAGAAAGGATCAGGTTGGCTTACGATTTCGCCCGCTATCTGAAAGTAAGGGGAGCCTGGGGAGCGAGCTGGTCTCCTGATGGCCTGAGGGTCTCTTTTCTGACGGAGATCACCGGCGTACCCCAGGTGTGGGAGGTCGCCGGCGAAGCTTTGGGCCCCTCCTGGCCCGAGCAGCTCACGTTCTACGAGGAGCGCGTCTCTGGCGCCATGTACTCGCCGACGGAGAACAGGCTCCTCTTCGGCATGGATGCCGGCGGCAACGAACGCTCGCAGCTCTTCCTGCTCGAAGACGGCGGGGTGAGGAACCTCACCGGCGCGCCCGATGCCATCCACTATCCCGGGGACTTCTCGCCCAACGGTAGGCGCATCGCCTACACCGCGACCCGCCGAAACGGGACGGACTTCGACGTGTTCGTCCAGGAACTGCCAGGGGGCGAGCCCGAGACGGTCTGGGAGGTCTCCGGCTACCACACGGTGGCGGACTGGGCCCCTGACGGGGGAGCCCTGATCGTCTCCCGCCACCACTCTAACGTGAACAACGATCTCTATAGATTGGACCTGACGAGCGGCGAGGCCACGCTCCTGACTCCCCACGAGGGGGACGCAAGGTTCTCCGGCGCGAACGTGATGCCTGACGGCGAAAGTCTCTACCTGGCGACGGACCGCGACGGGCAGTTCTTGCGTCTCGCCCGACTCGATCTTGCGACGCTCGCGCTCGATTACCTCACCTCGGACGACTGGGACGTCGAAGACGTCGAGCTCTCGAGGGACGCCCGCTACCTGGTCGCGAGCCGTAACATGGACGGCTACTCCGACGTGCTGCTCTTCAACGGCAGGGGACGGAGGATGCCCGACCCGCAGATACCGGAGGGCATCGTGGGCGGCTTCGAGTTCTCCCCCGACTCGAGGCGGCTCGCCTTCACCCTCACCGCCCCCGAGCGCAACCCGGACGTGTGGGTACTCGAGTTGTCCGACGGCGAAGCGCGCCGCCTTACCCGATCATCGACCGCGGGCATCCCGCCGCGCACCTTCCGCAAGCCGTGCATCGTGCGCTACACCAGCTTCGACGGGCGGGAGATACCTGCCCTCTTCCACGAGCCCGAGGCGCAGAACGCGCCCGTGATAGTCAACGTTCATGGTGGGCCCGAGAGCCAGGCGCGTCCCGCGTTCGCGCCCGTGACGCAGTACCTGCTCGGCCGAGGCTACTCTGTGTTCTCCCCCAATGTCCGCGGCTCGACGGGGTACGGCAAGGCCTACACGCACCTCGACGACGTGAGACTGCGGATGGATTCCGTGAAAGATCTGGCGCACGCGGCGTACTGGCTCGGGGAGCGCGGCCACGGACGCATCGCCGTCATGGGCGGCTCCTACGGCGGGTTCATGGTGCTCGCCGCCCTCACAGAGTACCCGGACCTCTGGACGGCTGGCGTGGATATCGTGGGGATCGCCAACCTAGTCACATTCCTGGAGAACACGGGTAGCTACCGTCGCTCCTTGCGCGAGCCCGAGTACGGCTCGCTGGAGAAGGACCGCGAGTTCCTCGAGTCCATAAGCCCCATCCACAAGGCGGGGGAGATCACGGCCCCCCTCATGGTCGTCCACGGCAAGAACGACCCGCGCGTTCCCGTCGGAGAGGCGGAGCAGATCGTCGGGCGCGTGCAGAGCAACGGCGGTACGGTGGAGTACCTCCTCTACGAGGATGAGGGCCACGGCCTAGCCAAGCTGAAGAATCGGCTCGACGCCTATCCGAAAATTGTAGCCTTCCTCGATACATATCTGGGAGGGTGAAAGGGCTCCCACCTGTTGATGCTGGCCTCGTGCGCACGTAAGCTTTGTTTCACGCTCGTATAGAGGTAGAAGGAAGGGGAATTAGCGTGCGCTCGTCTGTTCGTCCTGCGGTGATACGAAGTCTTCCGTCGCATCAAGGAGTGGACACATGCCACGTCCGCTGGCTTGGGGTTACTTTCTCGCGCTGGTCTTGCTCTCGGTAGCCATACCCGCGGCGGCCCAGACGTCGCCTGAGGAGTCACCGACACTCTCGGTAAGTGATCAGCTAGATGATCGGCGCTATGTGACGGCGGGGAGCCGAGGTTATGTCGTAGGCACCGAGGCCGGGTGTTTTCCTGCGATGGGCTGGCTTCCCGGATTACCCCTGGCTCTTCGGCACTGACGGGGAGTTCAACGCGTTCGCGAGCGTCGGGGTCGGGCAGTTCGAGCCGATCAAGGACCATCTGCGCCTTGCGCGACGCGGGCCTGATCGACAACGACGATAGCGGCAAGGTCGTCCACGAAATCATTACCGACGGCTCGATCTACTTCGGCTCGGACAAAGATCCCGGCAACACCGACGAGACGGCCAAGTTCCCCTCAGCCTGACCTACGCGATCACCGGCCCCTTCGGCCGGCGGCGTTAGGGGAGTGAAACACGCTACAGACGCCACCGTCTGACCTCGCTGGCTTCGGCTCCCCGCAGCCTGGACTCTAGCAAGAAGTAGGTGCTCCGTAGGGCCGGGCTTTCGTGATTTCAGCAACCTGTGGCCGCGAAAAGCTGTAAGCTGACACCTTATCGCTGACAGCTAGAAGACCGGAGGTTTTCATGGAACCCACCAAGTTTCTCCTCGACGAGAAGGCCATCCCCGAGAGCTGGTACAACCTCGTGCCGGACCTGCCTTTCCAGCTCGATCCACCCTTGAATCCGGCCACTATGGAGCCAGTGGGGCCGGAGGCGTTCGCCCCTATCTTCCCGCAGGCGATTATCGAGCAGGAAGTGTCGCAGGACTCGTACGTGCCCATCCCCGAAGAGGTGCGGGAGATCTACGGCCTCTGGCGCCCGACCCCGCTCTTCCGAGCCCGCCGCCTCGAAAAGCTGCTCGACACCCCGGCCCACATCTACTACAAGTACGAAGGTGTCAGCCCGCCAGGGAGCCACAAACCGAACACCGCCGTCCCGCAGGCCTATTACAACCGCGAAGAGGGCGTCAGGCGTCTCACCACAGAGACGGGAGCGGGCCAGTGGGGTTCCTCCCTAGCCTTCGCCTGCGGCGTGATGGGCCTCGATTGCACGGTCTACATGGTCCGCGTCAGCTACGACCAGAAGCCCTACAGACGCATCATGATGGAGACGTATGGTGCAGAGGTTCACGCGAGCCCTACGGACCTCACGCAGGCAGGCCGCAACATCCTAGAGGAGCACCCTGACTCGCCTGGCTCGCTGGGGATCGCCATAAGTGAGGCGATCGAGGACGCGGGGGGACACGAAGACGCGAAGTACTCGCTCGGGAGCGTCCTTAACCACGTATTGCTGCACCAGACGGTGATCGGGCAGGAGGCATTGCAGCAGATGGAGCTGACGGGCGAGTATCCCGACGTGGTCGTCGGCTGCGTCGGCGGGGGCTCGAACTTCGGCGGCGTCGCCTTCCCTTTCATCCGCGAGAACCTGAAGAACGGGAAAAGCACGCGGATCATGGCCGTCGAGCCTGCCTCGTGCCCGACACTCACCAAAGGCCGCTACACCTACGATTTCGGCGACACCGCAGGCACCACCCCGATGATGAAGATGTACACGCTCGGGCACTCGTTCGTCCCTAGCGGCATCCACGCCGGTGGTCTGCGTTACCACGGCGACTCCCCGATAGTCTCGGCTCTGGCACACGAGGGCCTCATCGAGGCGCGGGCCTACGCCCAGAACCCCACTTTCGAGGCCGGGGTCACGTTTGCCAGGACGGAAGGCATCGTACCGGCGCCCGAGGTTACCCACGCGATCAAAGCCACCATAGATCTGGCGCTCGAAGCGAAGGAGGCAGGAGAGCAGAAGACCATACTCTTCAACCTCTGCGGCCACGGCCATTTCGACTTCTCGGCCTACCAACAGTACCTCGCCGGAGAGCTGGTCAACCTGGAGCACTCCAACGAGGAGATAGAGGCAGCGGTGGCAGGCATAGCGGATTGAGGAAGTGTCGACGACACCTCCTCAATCCGCGCTGGTCAGCGCTTCAGCTTGTCAGGTTTTTGTTTTCGCTGAAGGTGCAGGGTCTGGTCCTATTCCTTTGGGCTGCCCAGGGTGCAGCGGTTGCCGGAGAGGGGGGCTAGCTCGGAGATCTTGAACTGCTTTACGAAGCGTTTGAGGCGTGGGTCGTTCGGGCCGTTCAGCTCGAGCTGGACCCTCCATGAGGTGGCTATTACTGGCGCGTGTTGGCTGGGGTACGGGCTCACTACGACATAGTTCTCGTCGCCGTACGTGCGCAGGGCTCTTATCTGCTGCTCTGGTAAGCCGGGGCGGTAGGTGATCCAGACGACACCGTGATCTAGGCTGTGGACGGCGTGCCCGTTTTCTATGGGCTTCGCGTAGAAGCCGCAGTTCTGCCAGATCGGGGCGTGGTCCCCGTTGGTCGGCGGGTGCCTTTCGTACTTTATCGGACCTTCGACGGAGGCGTTGGTGGTGGCAGGGTAGACTTCTATCCCTCTGGGCGGGTGCTCGGGCAAAGGCTGCGCCGCGTCGGGCTTCTTCCCGTCGGCCGGGATCATGTTGGTGATCTCCCGCTTCCCCACCTCGGCCCTCGCGAGCTCGGCCGCCTCACTGGAGACGCCGGCCTCCTCCACGCTGGTCTCTTCGACGACGCTCTTCTCTGAGGAAGCGTTGCTGGCGTTGCCCTGTTGCCGGGTCTCCGAAGCCTCCTGTTTCCCTTGATCGCCGGAAGAGTTGTCCGAAGCCCGCCCGCCGCATGCTGCTTCGAGGAGGACCAAAATGCCGAGCATGACCATAATCGCGGGTTTCACCAGGCGGAGGGTCGCTCCGAACGCTGTTACCGGGCTCTCGGTGCTCAAGGGATAGGGCCTTCCTCTAATCTTCCGGCAGAGGTATCTACGGACTCGACGTATTGCGGATCTAGCCGCGCTTGCTGTAGGCGCGGCCCTACTCGACTCGCTCTTGCTACGTCGTAGTCCGCCGCGTTGCACGAACCAGCGATGCCTGAGGGGCGATCGAGGTGAGCACCTTGCTCGGTGTGCAGTGGCTGCAGGTGAAGTTGGATCCCGCCGGATAGTGGATCTCAGCGTGCAACTGCGGCGTCCCTGCGGCGTTGCCCGTATCGCCCATAACACCGACCGGCGTGCTCACGGACACCGCCTGGTCGGGAGCGAGCGACTGAATCGTCGTCTCGTTCTTGAGGTGACAGAAGAAGACGAAGTACCCGAGGCTGTTGGCATCGGCGCTATACAGCCAGACGAAGTTGCCGTAGAGCGGCAGGTTGATGACGTTGTCGATCGCCTGGCTGTGATTCCAGGGTGGGGGCGTCGCGCTGCTCACCCTGTAGGTCACGGTCGCATTGACCGTGTTGGACGAGCGCGTGCAGACTGCAGCAACCTTGCCCGTGAGCGGCGCATAGACCCCTGGCAGCTTTCGACGCCTTGCAGGATAGACATCTACCCCGTCGTGGGCGCGTTGCGACGTCCCGTTCCGATGGTTCCAGGTGTAGATTTGCCCTTCCCTGTCAGCGTGCCAGTTGTCCTGCACAGGCGTCTTGTAGGTACCGTACACAAGTGGGAAGACGAGCGGGATCGACCCGCTGTACGGATCTACGAGCGTATCGGCCTTTGCAGTCTCTGGAAGAACAGGCAGTAGCAACGTGCCGGCCGCAGCTCCCGCGCTCATCTGCAGGAACCTGCGCCGGGTGATCCTGGCGTCGAGCACCATCCGCCCTCCTTCCTCTACTCGCGAACCCAAAACCACTTGCCTACATAACCATATCCATGAATCGGGGAGAGCGGAGCCCTTCGCTTTGCGCGCATCACTATTACATACCTTTCAGCTTGCGCGCCACTCTTTTCAATGGGGGCGTCCTCCGGTTGTCACCTTGACAAAACTCCTCGCCTTCATCTAAGGTTAGGACTCCTTACAATATTGGTCCGACGGGAAAGGGGCGAGGATGAGTGAGGGACAGGCTGGCGTGCCGGGCTACGCTTATGGGACGGGGGAGTTGGCGCGTTCGGCGCTCTCTGTGGAGGATCTGGACCTCCTCGAGCGGACGGTTATGTTCACCGAGGAGGATGAAGAGTATCTGCGGATGGCGGGCGACG
>Ga0126304_10001642_pt1 | contig 10616 bp, 13 predicted proteins | sample Plot25_FD_92538 | JGI IMG/M metagenome (GOLD analysis project Ga0126304, IMG submission 92538) | Serpentine soil microbial communities from UC McLaughlin Reserve, CA, USA - Plot25 | ecosystem: Environmental > Terrestrial > Soil > Grasslands | place: USA: UC McLaughlin Reserve, Lake County... | reverse complement strand
GCCGTGGAGGACTTGGCGGGCAACCCGATGACCCAGACGTACACCTTCAACTTCACGACCGGGCGCAACTAAACCAAGCCGACTGGGCTAGTGCTGAGGGTCGGTGCGCAACAGATCTCCGACCCTCTCGCCTGCCTTATTCAGGCAACCTCGTAGAGCTCGACTTTAGCCATTTGAGTCAGAGTGGATGAGGTCGCTCACCGCCCATCCGCTCAAAGAGAGGCCATCTCTGTAGGCGCCTTAACACACCGCTTCCCGATCTGGGCGACGAAGCTCACAGCAGCGCTCTGAAAGGGGCTCCTCCGAGACTTCTAACCCGATTTCCCGAGTTGATTAGTTCTCCTTTTGCCACTGTGTGTCCCGTTCTCCTGCCCGTGCGCACGAGAGGAGGCGATTTCAGCCTGTGAAGGCTTCGGAGATTTTTTGCGTGTTGGTCGCCTCCACCGACCCGCAAAGAGTCTAAGGAGCATCCAAGGAACCTAAAGAGGTGCGCTCTGCTGTGCAGCCCAATGGCTAAAGTCGAGCTCCTCACACTTAAGTGAATAGAGTAGGATGTTCGGCGCGATCGGACTCCAGCTCCAAGCGGCGCAACCTGTCGACCGTTTCCTCCGCATGCTCATACGGGACGCTCTTTGCCCCCACCATCGCTTCCCGGCTCAAGCGAGAGCCCCAAGGGCTTCATAGCGCCCGTCTCCGTACGGGGCTACCATGTCCCATATCTGGTAGAGCTAGGGGAGGCCGTGCAAAGAGTTTGGCTCCGGGTAACGCTTGCGGCGGGTGCCGGTCTTGTTTCTCTTGCTGGCTGCTCCGGTGCTTGTGTGGCAATCGTTCTTCTCTTTATCTTGTTGGGTGACTACGTCGTTCGGCTGGGTCGGTTGGATCCCCCGCTCTTTCTGTTTGGTGTCGAGGCCGCCCTGCTTCTCGCGTTGGCGAGCCTCTCGCTCCCGGCCCTGGCGCTCGGCGCCAGGGGGGGACGCGTGATGAAAACCGCGGTACTCTCGGGCCTTGGCTTCTGTGCGTTCGTGTTCTTCTCGATCCTGTCCCTGGGTAACGTCTTCGCGGTGTCTGTCGCGTTGATGGCGCTGGTCGCAACCCCATTCATAGGGTCTTTGGTAGCCATCCAAGAGGAGGGCCACGTTAGGGTACTTCTGGGCCGGGCTAGCGTGATAGCAGCCGTGACGATATATTGCACTTCGTTGCTCGCCTACTGGGCGGTTTATGGCGACGAGGGCTTGCCCTATTTCCTCTTGCCGCTGATCGTGGCGTCCTCCTCGTGGCCCGTCCTACCGGCTATCGTGGCGTCGCAACACTCCGGTTGATATCCAACCTTTCTTTGCCGATCGTCGCGGCGCGGATGGCGCTACGGGGAACCCGAGATGAGAAGGCCGACCCCCAGGTGCGCAGTACCCTTAGAGGGGCTGCAACTGTTCGACGGGCTCTTAGGCCCAATATGGAAGGAAGATCGGCCCACCATGGATGGTAGCAAAGACCAACCACAGATGACAGCCGGATTGGACTTGGGCGACAAGTATAGTTACCTGTGTCTCATCGACATACAAAGCGGCGAGACCCTCGAAGAGGGTAGGCTGCGTACCACCCCTGAGGCCCTAAGGCGGCACTTCATCACACATGTTTGACCCTGCCTTCGGCGGCGTGCCAAAATGGATGTATTCTCGGCGGATCACGACGGTAGGGGGTATCGGCATGGGTAGAGGATTCATCTCCCGCGGCTTTCGGGGCAAGCGCAGGCAGGCTGAGGCCGACGACCGGGTCCCGCCGGGCCAGTACCTCGTGGAGGGCTTCCCCGTTCTCTCTGCTGGCCCGACGCCTCATACGCCTCTGGCGGAGTGGAGTTTTGCCGTCGAGGGGGAGGTCGATGAGCCGAAGACCTGGTCGTGGGAGGAGTTCCGGGCGTTGCCTTCGGAGGAGATCACGAGGGACATCCACTGTGTTACCAAGTGGTCGAAGCTGGGGACGACCTGGGAAGGCGTCCCGGTGGATCTCCTTCTGGAAGGGGTGGATACGGCGGCGGCGTACGTGGTCGCTTTCTGTGATGGGGGATACACGACGAATCTTCCGCTAGAAGAGGCCATGGGGGGCAAGGCCTGGATCGCGCACACCTACGAGGGAGAACCGCTACCGCCGGAGCATGGCGGCCCGGCCCGCCTGCTCGTCCCCCACCTCTACTTCTGGAAGAGCGCCAAGTGGGTAAGGGGCCTCAGGCTTGTGACCGAGGACGAGCCGGGTTTCTGGGAGTCCCTCGGCTACCATAACCACGGCGACCCGTGGCGCGAGCAGCGCTACTGGGGCGACTGAGATGACCGACGCCCCGCGCAAGCTCACATGGCGTATCGGCGAGGTCGTCGAGACCAGCCCAGACACGCCGCGGACGAAGCGTCTGTTCCTGGACGTTCCGGGCTGGGAGGGGCACAGGGCGGGCCAGCATGTAGATGTCAGGCTCACCGCCGAGGACAGTTACCAGGCGCAGCGCAGTTACTCCATAGCCTCGGCACCGGAAGACGGCAGGGTCGAGCTCCTCATCGAGCGTTTGGAGGATGGCGAGGTCTCGCCCTACTTGACGGATGAGATCAGGACCGGCGACGGGTTGGAGCTGCGGGGTCCGATCGGGGGCTGGTTCGCCTGGGATGCCAGGGAGGGCGGGCCCCTGTTCCTCGTCGCCGGAGGATCGGGCATAGCTCCGCTCATGGCGATGATTCGGCACCGCCAGGCCACGGGCAGCGGCACCCCCGTCCGCCTGCTCTTCTCCTCCCGCTCTTACGAGGACGTCATCTTCCGCGAAGAACTGGAGCGGCTCGCGGCCGAGGACGAGACGCTTCAGATAACCCACACGCTCACCCGCTCGACGCCGCCCGGCTGGAAGGGTTACGACCGCAGGATCGACGAGGAGATGCTCGGGGAGATCGCCTTTTCCCCGGATGAGAGGCCTCTGGTGTTCGTGTGCGGTCCTACACCACTGGTCGAGGCGGTCGCGACGGCGCTCGTCGGGCTCGGGTACGAGCCAACACGTGTCAAGACCGAGCGCTTCGGACCCACAGGAGGATAGCGATGGACGAGCAAAAGCTTGACGGCAACGCAGCGGCGGGGGTACTGGCCGAGATCTTCACCTTCGAGATCACCACGGCCCGGTCCACCTGCGTCAACTGTGGCGCCACGGGAGAGGTCGGCGCCCAAATGGCCTACGTAAGCGAGATAGGCACGGTGGTGCGCTGCGCCGTATGCGACAACCCCCTGATCCGCATCGTCCGCCAGGACGCCGGACCGCAACGTTACTGGTTGGATCTGAAAGGTATAGAGTATCTGCAGCTACAAGAACGATTGTAATTAGCATTTCAGCTTGTCAGCACTTCAGCTTGTTGTTTTCGCGGAACGCCTGCCGTGTCGTGGATTCCCGCTTGCGCGGGAATGACGCATGGGAGGGCCTCAGTGTGGGCCCGCGGCCCGAACGCGGTCCCGTGCAAACGGACTTGGTATGACTACTTAATCCGGGCGCAGGTCTTTGAGGAAATGGGCCGGGTCGGCGGTGGCCATGGATAGCCACTCCGCGTCCGCAGCCTTCCGCTTCCGGCCGGGCTCCGCTCCCTCTTCGGGGACAAGCCCGGTGTGCCTTTCCGGCTGAGCCGGTTGCGCGCCGTCGTCGCTAACACGGCTCTGTGGGTCGTTAGGCATAATGTCCTCCTCTCCCGAGGGGAGCCGGGAACCCCCAGCTCCCCTGATGCCTGTAGCCTGAAACCTATTTCACGAACTGCTCGTTCTCGGTCGAGCCGGCGAGAGCCGTTGTGGAGGCGCTGCCGCCTGCGACGATCTGGGCTACCTCGTCGAAGTAGCCCGCGCCGACCTCGCGCTGGTGCTTGGTGGCGGTGTAGCCGTGCTCCTCGGCGGCGAACTCGGCCTGCTGCAGCTCGGAGTAGGCGTCCATGCCGCGTTCCTTGTAGTTGCGGGCGAGGTCGAACATGGAGTAGTTCAGCGCGTGGAAGCCGGCCAGGGTGACGAACTGAAAACGGTAGCCCATCGCCCCGATCTCCTCCTGGAAGGTCGAGATCTCCTCCTCAGAGAGCTTCTTCTTCCAGTTGAACGACGGCGAGCAGTTGTACGCGAGGAGCTTGCCGGGAACCTTCTCGTGGATGGCCTCGGCGAACACCCGCGCCTGCTCTAGGTTCGGCTCCGAGGTCTCGCACCACACCACGTCCGCGTACGGCGCATAGGAGAGGCCGCGTGAGATGGCCTGCTCTATACCCGCGTTGACCCCGTAGAAGCCCTCCATGGTCCGCTCACCGGTCAGGAACTCGTGGTCGACCGGGTCCACGTCGCTCGTGATGAGGCTTGCTGCGTCGGCGTCGGTCCTCGCGATAATAACGGTCGGGACGCCCATGACGTCGGCGGCGAGCCTGGCGGAGACGAGGTTCCTGACGGCCTGGGTGGTTGGGATTAGGACCTTGCCGCCCATGTGGCCGCACTTCTTCTCGGATGCGAGCTGGTCCTCGAAGTGGACGCCCGCGGCGCCGGCTTCGATCATTGCCTTCATCAGCTCGAAGACGTTGAGCGCGCCACCGAAACCGGCCTCGGCGTCGGCTATTATCGGGGCGAACCAGTCGATGCCGTTCCTGCCCTCAGCTTGGTGGATCTGGTCAGCCCGCTGGAGCGCCTGGTTGATCCTCTTGACGACGTGCGGCACGCTGTTGGCCGGATACAGGCTCTGGTCAGGATACATGTGCCCAGCCAGGTTTGCGTCGGCGGCCACCTGCCATCCCGAGATGTATATCGCCTCGAGCCCCGCCTTGACCTGCTGCACGGCCTGATTGCCCGTCAATGCTCCGAGAGCCCGCACGAAAGGCCGCTCGTTCATCAAGTTCCAGAGCCGCTCCGCACCCATTCGCGCGAGCGTGTACTCGATCCTGATCGAACCCCTCAACCGAGCCACGTCATCAGTCGTGTAAGGGCGCTCGATCCCCCCCCAACGCTCGCCTTCCCACTCACCGGCTATCCGGCTCGTCCCGTTATTCTCGCGCTCCACTACTCTCTCCTCCACTCTCCGACGCCATGCCTGTACTCTGTATCATGCACTTATATGCTCACATATGTGCAAACCGGGCACACCAAGCGCCCTCCTTCGTGGTATGGGGTGTAGGTATATGGCTACGCTCCGAGGCAGGAGAACCGGGGCAGGAGGTCTGGTCACTGCGCCGGTCCTCGGGGTTAGTACGACATTCTGGATGGGTGCTCCTCTCTAGTCTAGGTACTCGTAACCTGGGAGGGTCAGGAACTCGACGAACTCGTCATCGGTCGAGATACGGGCGAAAAGTTCGGCGGCGTTACCGAACTCGTCCTGTTCCCAGCGTTCTGGTCCGACGATGTCGGTTTTGATCTTCTCGAGTTCCTCGTCGAGGGTCTCGTTGAAGAGGTCTTCCGTCACCTCGGTTCCATCCTCGAGGATGCCTCTCTCGTGGTGGATCCACTGCCACACCTGGGCGCGGCTTATCTCCGCTGTCGCCGAATCCTCCATCAGGTTGAAGACGGGGACGGCGCCGCGTCCTGCGAGCCAGGCTGCCAGGTACTGCACGCCGACGGAGATGTTGTTTCTGAAGCCGTCCATGGTGATCTCGCCCTCTGGCTTCTCCAGCAGGTCCTCTGCGGTTGGGCTCACGTCGGGGATCTTGTCGAGCTGGTTGGGCTGTGGCATGTACTCGTCGAAGGCTTCTTTGGCGAGAGAGACCATGCCGGGATGGGCGACCCAGGTCCCGTCGTGGCCGTCCTGTGCCTCGCGTTCCTTATCTTCGCGTACCTTGCTGTTGGCGAACTCTGTCCACTCTGGGTCGTCGCTGCGTGGGATCTGGGCGGCCATCCCCCCCATCGCATGCGCTCCGCGCTCGTGGCAGGTCTTGATGGTAAGAAGCGAGTAAGCGCGCATGAACGGGACCGTCATCGTGACGGAGTTGCGGTCTGGGAGGAGCATGTCGTGTTCGCGGAACTTCTTGATGTAGGAGAAGATGTAGTCCCACCGGCCGCAGTTGAGGCCTGCGGAGTGCTCGCGAAGCTCGTAGAGGATCTCGTGCATCTCGAAGGTCGCGAGTATCGTCTCGATCAGGACCGTAGCCTTTATGGTCCCGCGCGGTATGCCGAGCTCGTCCTGGGCCAGCTCGAAGACATCGTTCCAGAGCCTCGCCTCGAGGTGGCTCTCCATCTTCGGCAGGTAGAAATAAGGGCCGGAACCATTGTCCAGTAGCGTCTGTGCATTGTGGAAGAAGTAAAGTCCGAAGTCGAAGAGGCCGCCGGGGACCTCTTCCCCGTCGACGAGCATATGCTTCTCGAAGAGGTGCCATCCGCGCGGCCTCGCCAGGATGACGGCCACGTCTTCGTTCAGCTCGTAATGCTTACCCGTCGTCGGGTCGTCGAAGGTGATGGTCCTTTCGATAGCCTCTTTCATGTTGAGCTGGCTCTCGAGCATGTTGTGCCAGGTCGGGCAGTTGGCGTCCTCGAAGTCGGCCATCCAGCAGCTCGCGCCAGAGTTCAGCGCGTTGATCGTCATCTTTCTGTCGGGAGGCCCCGTGAGCTCTACACGCCGGTCCTGAAGGTCGTCCGGGATCGCCGAGATCTTCCAGTCACCTTCCCTGATCTCGCGCGTTTCCGGCAGGAAATCAGGCATCTCACCGGCGCTGATCCTCTCCTGCCGCTCGGCCCGCCTGGCGAGGAGGTCGTCCACCCTTCCCCTGTACTCGCGCGAGAGCTTCGCCACGAAAGCGACCGCCTCGGGAGTGAGTATCTCGGCGAACTCGTCGGGAATCTCAGTAGTAAACTCGATTCCCTCCGCGTAGGTGCGCGTCTTATCCGTCATGACCTCCGGCTCCTCTCTACAGCTTTCAGGGCGAGGCTACTCTAGCAAGCCACGCCCCAAAACGCTCGGATCCGGGATCGACCTCAGGCCGCAGTCCTGGCCTCTCGACGCTCGTCCTTGAGGACCCTGAGCACATACACGATGCACGAGGTCGGCACGCAACGCCACCTGTAGAGAACCCGGTACTCGTCGAAACCTATCATCACCCGCGTCCCGATCGCCGGCGCGCCTTCCTCATGCCGACGCTCGAGGATCTCCTCCGTCTGCGGGTCCCTGTACTGTACCGGGATCATAGCTTCTCCCTTCGAGCTCTCCGTCCTGCAGACAAGATAACAACCCTTCTGATATTATTCCAATCGTTTGCATGTATCGCAGGTATAAGCCTTACTTATACCTGCGAGCTAATCAGCTCTTATTGCTGAAATGCTGAAGTGCTGACTTGCTGACATGCTGCAGGCCGGCGACTGAAAGGAGACGGCGTGCTGTTCAGGCAGATCGAATGTTTTCTGGTGGTGGAGAGGCTGGGGAATCTGAGCCGGGCTGCTGAGGAGATGTATCTTACGCAGCCGACGTTGACGGCGCGTTTGAAGGCGCTGGAGGAGGAGCTTGGGGAGGCGCTTTTTGTGAGGACGAGTCGGGGGATGCGGGTCACAGAGGCCGGCAGGGAGTTCTTACCTTACGCGGAGAGGATCGTAGGCGGTTTCGAGGAAGGTAAGAGGCGGCTGGAGGAGATCAGGGGGGCTTCTGGTGGGCGGCTCCAGATCGGGGCTTCGCCTGGTGTTGGGACTTACGCGTTGCCGGGGCTTCTGGAGAGGTTCGCGGCGGCGCACCCGAGGGTTTCGATCTCCGTCAGGACGGGGCATTCTGAGGCGATCCTGGAGATGACCCTCAAGGAAGAGGTGCAGCTAGGCCTGACGCGGGCGATGCGCCACCCCGAGATCGAGAGCCTACCGCTCTACGAGGACGAGCTGGTGCTCGTCGTGGATCCAGGACACCGGTTTACCAGGAGAGGGACGGCTAGCTTGACCGAGATCGGTGAGGAGCAGCTGATCTTCTTCGACCACGATTCTAGTTACTTCGAGCAGACGCACGCCTTGTTCAGGAACGCAGGGATCAGGGAGCTCAGGACCATGGAGGTCGACAACATCGAGGCCGCAAAGAGGATGGTCGAACACAGGCTCGGGGTTGCGTTTCTGCCCCGGACGGCCGTGGTTAGGTCTGTCTCATCCGGTAATCTGGTCCTGATTTCGGTAGAGGAGAACCCTGAGATGAGCCGCTCGATCGTGGCCCTCAAGCGCCGTGATGTCCCGGCGAGTGGCCCGGTGGCCGCCTTCCTGGAAGTCGCAGCCACGATGGGCGAGAAGCGGGACTCCGCCCAGCTCTCCCCCACCCTGGCTACCGAGTTCGAGAATCTGCAGCTAATAGATTTGTTTACATAGGGCGGTTCGCGAACCGCCCCCACAGCCATTAGGATTTCGAACCTTCACCCACGAGCCGCTCGTTGTTTGGGCTCTCATGAATCTCTCAGGCTCCGTTGCTAGATAGAGAACAGGTGGACGAAGGGTGCGCGAGAGGTGCGAACCCCGAGACGAAAGGCGGTGCAGGACGTGATGGAACCGAAGAAGGCGTTAGTCACGATCGTAAGCGCGGCGATGGCGCTGGTGCTCGTGGCAGGATGCGGCGCTTCATCCGGGAGCTCGGGAGGTAGCGCACAGGGGAACACGCAGCACAAAGCCTACGCGCCAAAGATCGTCCCGTCCGACTTCTCGACGAAGATCGACAACAAGTACTTTCCCCTGAAGCCCGGCACTACCTACGTCTATCGGGGGGAGACGGCGGATGCCACTGAGGGCGACACCGTGAAGGTCACATCCGACACCAAGAACATCATGGGGGTTAAGTGCGTGGTCGTCGACGACAGTGTGACCGAGGGCGGCAAGTTGGTCGAACAGACCTATGACTGGTACGCCCAGGACAAGAAAGGCAACGTCTGGTACTTCGGGGAAGACTCGAAAGAGTACGAAAACGGCAAGGTCAAGAGTACCGGCGGCTCGTGGGAGGCCGGAAAAGACGGCGCCAAACCGGGCATCATTATGCCGGCGAACCCTGAGGTCGGAAAGACCTACCGCCAGGAGTACTACAAGGGTGAAGCCGAAGACATGGCCAGGGCGTTGAAGCTGAACGGGTCGGTCAAGGTGCCCTACGGGACCTTCGAGAACGTGCTCGTGACCGACGAGTGGACCCCCCTCGAACCGAACATCGCCGAGCACAAGTACTACGCTCCCGGGGTAGGAAACGTCAAAGAAATCGCGACGAAGGGTCCCAAGGAGACGCTTGAACTGGTCGATGTCAAGCACGGATGAGGATAGTCGCTCCCAGTTACCCACGCGCATCCCAGAGTGAAAGGCGGTGAACAACGCGATGGAATCGAGGAAGGCGCTATCCATATTCGTAGGCTCAGCGGTGGCGATCGCGATCCTGGCCGGTTGCGGCGCCTCTTCCGGTAGCACGGACGGTGCCGCGAAGAGTACGACCGAAAAGACGCAGAAAGCTTATGCTCCTCGCATCGAGCCTGCCGACTTCACGACCAGGATAGACAACAAGTACTTCCCGTTGGAGCCGGGCACCACTTTCGTATACAAGGGCAAGTTCCACGGGAGTGCCGAGCGCGACGTGATGGCCGTAACCCACGACACCAAGCGGGTCATGGGCGTTGAGTGCCTGGTTGCCAGCGATAGGGTGACCGAGGGCGGCAAGTTGGTCGAACAGACCTATGACTGGTACGCCCAGGACAAGGAGGGCAACGTCTGGTACTTCGGGGAACACGTTACGGAGTACAAGAACGGCAAGGTTACCGGCCACGAAGGGTCGTGGGAGTCTGGCGTCGAGGGGGCCAAGCCTGGCATCGCCATGCAAGCTAATCCGACTGTGGGTCAATCTTATCGCCAGGAATATTCTAAGGGTGTGGCAGAGGACAGGGCCAAGGTGGTGAAGATGGATGGATCTGCCACGGTGCCCTACGGTTCGTTCGACCACGTGCTCGTGACCGATGAGTGGACTCCGCTCGAGCAGGGCGTGGTCGAACGCCAATACTACGTTGCTGGCGTAGGCGACATCATCGAAGCCACGGTCAAAGGCCAGCCGGAGAGGATAGAGCTTGTCAGCGTGAAGCATTAGTGAGGAGGGCGTGGTGGATCGTATACTCTACAGGTTACTCACGGAGACAATTCACAGAGGTGTGAGGAGTGGACCCGAAGACGATCGTTGTTATGGAGGGTGACCAGACGGGCCAGGAGCTGCTCGAGGAGGCTTTACGGGTGCTCGATCCTGCGGTAACCGGCCTCGAATTGGATTTCGCGCGCTACGACCTGTCGCTCAGCAACCGGCGGGCCACGAACAACGAGGTCGTGCACCAGGCGGCTGCGGCCATGAAAGAGACCGGATTCGGCATCAAGGCTGCGACCATCACGCCGGAGGATCCTGGCGACGTGGGCTCGCCCAATGCGATCTTGAGGAAAGGGATCGACGGGACGGTTATCGTGCGTACCGGGCGGCGCATCCCCGGTGTCAACCCGACGAGCGGCGTGCACGCCCCGATCTCCGTGGTACGCATGGCCGTCGACGACGCCTACGGGGCAGAGGAGTGGCGCGAGGGCGAGGGGCTGGACGAGGTCGCATACAGGACCGAGAAGATCTCACGCCGGATATGCCGCGGCGTCTCCGAGTTCGCCTTCATACAGGCGCGCAAGATGCGGGCCAAGGTCTT
>Ga0126304_10001641_pt1 | contig 10618 bp, 14 predicted proteins | sample Plot25_FD_92538 | JGI IMG/M metagenome (GOLD analysis project Ga0126304, IMG submission 92538) | Serpentine soil microbial communities from UC McLaughlin Reserve, CA, USA - Plot25 | ecosystem: Environmental > Terrestrial > Soil > Grasslands | place: USA: UC McLaughlin Reserve, Lake County... | reverse complement strand
GCTCAGAGCTACACGTCGTCAGTGTTTTTCCCGGCTCTGCTTACGTCCACCCTTACTATGAAGTCCGCTTCCCAGAAGCGGCCGAACGCTTGCGGCGTGAAGCTCAAGAGGAACGCCAACAGATGCTGGATGAGCAGGTCGAGCGTCTCCGGAAGGCCGGGAAGGATGTCGCGCAGACTCACATCAGGGCGGGAGAAGCGGCCAAGGAGATAGTCGCGCTGGCTGAGGAGGTGGGCGCCGGCCTAGTTGTCATGGGCAGCCACGGCCTCGGAGGGATAAGGAGGGCGTTGATAGGAAGCGTCTCCGCAGCGGTAGTTACTCACGCCCACTGCCCAGTTATGGTGGTACGTCAGGAAAAGGAACGCTCAGTCGAACACCAAGCGAACTTCCTTACCTAAAGACCTGTTCCGAGCCCCACACGCTGAACCCCATGAACCTCAGACGACCAGCCCGAGGACGGCTGAGGGCGTGGATGAGGCAGGATCCTGGATACGGACTTCCGAGAACGCTGTTAGTGCGAAGTTCAGTCTGCCCATCACCCCGGTCCTGAGAGGTATCTTATGTATGCAGGGCTATGGACCCTCGATACGCTACATAAGACAATCTGCTGTATAGGACCGGTGCTATGCATCTTCGGATTTAACTATTCGGGCTGGGTTCGGCGACCCGCCAAGTCTCAGCGCTCTCGTCCGATCATGCCTACTCGCCCGCCTTGTGCCTCTGCCGGTAGCGCCTGACCTTGGAGATCGTGCCGCACGCCCTGCCTCCCTCCCCAGCATACATCCCGCACCACACCCTCGTGGACGTGCCCGACGTGAAACCGGGTTACACTGTCTACTTGCCAGTATGGAATTCCGGTGCGCTCGTCTACACTGGTGATTGCCACGCCAGGCAGGGGCAAGGAGAACTCTGTGGAGTCGCCCTGGAGATCACCTCCAAAGTAACCGTGGTGTTCGAGGTGATCAAGGACAGAGCAATAGAGTGGCCGCGCATAGAGTCGGATGAGGCCATCATGGTAGTAGGCAGTGCGCGACCGATGGAAGACGCAGCCCGCATCGCGAATACCGAGCTAATCTTGTGGCTGGAGCACGAATATGGCTACGATCGTTGGGACGCCTACCAGTTGCTTACCCAGGCAGGGGGGTTGTACGTGGGCAACATGGTGGACACTACCTATTCTCTGGTAGCCTCCGTTGCCAAGGAGCATCTAGTTCGTCTGCAGTAGAGAATGGGTGACGTTAACCTCCTTTTAGTTTCAGATGGTTTTCGCCTCTATGTGCCGATGGAGCGCTAACGGCCGCGAAGTCTTGTCAGAGGCGCTGGAGGCGGTGATTGGCCTGCCGCGCGACTTGCCCGATTGGGATCGAGAAGTACTAGAAGCGAACCACGGTGTTACGCGGATACGAGCGGATTGCAGGCGAAGGACACGTATTTCGATCAGAAGACGTTCGATAGACGACACGACGCGCCACCGCTGCGGCTGTCGGTGGAGGCGTAGCGAAGAACAGGGCCAGCCTGGTCGGGCGACCCCCCTTGTATTTCGCGATAGCATAGGATATCGTACGTAACGTGAACTGAATACTTCCGGGTCCGTTCGGCCCTGGTCACACCGGAGACGCGCTCCGAGATCAAAGCGAGAGGATGGGGGAGCGAACCGAACGGGCAGCCCGGGCCGCGACGGGACGCGACCCCCGATATTGGCGCGATAGCGGCAGCCAGACAGCACTTCAGGAGGTGCCTGGATGTCGCTTTTGCGTTCCCCGCACACCAACGAAGACACCGAGAGATTGCTCAGCGTGGCAGAGGTCGCCGAAGAGCTCGGACTAAGCCGCACGACCGGCTACGACCTCTTGTGGTCGGGTGAGATTCCGTCCTTAAAAATCGGGCGTCGAAGGCTGGTTCGCCGTCGCGACCTACTCGACTACATCCAAGCGCGCCTGGAGCAAGCTGGTGGGTAGCCGATCTTCGGCTAGCGAAGCTCGGCGTCCCCAGGAACCCTCCGTCGGGCGGCGCTATCGTCCCGATCTTGCCGTCGCCGCGCGGGCGCTCCGGCTCGTCCTCGATTATCGGAGAAAGAAAGGGGCGGCCGCCGAAAGCCACCCCGAAAGCGACGCGATGAAAGTGAAAGGTCTCAAGCATGATCGCGCCCCTTTGGATTCTACAGCAGAGCGGCCCTTCTAGCTTACCGAGAGCCAAGGGCAAGCGTCTTAGCAAAGGGCGCTTAGCGTGAGCCCGCGCACGGTCGCGCCCCCTATTGACGATCGGGCGATGTGGCGTCATGTGCTGGCCCGGGCCCATCCCGATCAGGGCGGGAACCATGAACTGTTCGTCTGGCTGACGAGCGTTCGCGAGCACCTGCTCGGAGGAGCCGGACAGGGTCCGTCCGGCGCAAGACGGGCGGGCGAACGACCGCACGGCTACGAAGCGGGCTGGGACAGACCCGCGGGGCGCGGTTCCTTCGGCGAGACCTCCGGCGGCCCTACGCCCGAGCGCATCCCCTTTGAGACAGCCGCGTCGTTCTCTGAGCTGACCGCTCGGGCCCTCGCCCTTGCCGAGAGCGTGGGCGAGCCTTTCGGCGCCGTCTTGGCGCTTCTCGGAGACTGTCTGGAGGCGCCGCCCTCCGAAACGGTGCTCTACCGCCAGCAACAGCGGGGTTGCTCATACAAGCAGTTGGCCGCGATCGCTTACCGGGTTGGGATGAGCAAGCAACAGCGCGTCCAGCTCTACAGGATCGCCGAGCGCGTACCGCTCGCTACTCGACATGCCGGGCACATCCTGGGCCGGCTCAGTAAATAGAGAGGAGGCCGGACGGTTCCCGAGCAGGCGGCCGGCCTCAGAGAGGATGTGATAAACGAAGTGTACAGCAAAGAGAACGCCTTCCAAGATCAGGAATCGATTCAGGCACCCTTGGGTCTGTGGCGGCACCTCTTCGGCGGTCAGCGCGCCCTGCTGCACGTCTTCACGGGCGTGCGCCAGGGCGACAAGCTGACGAAGGCGAAGTGGGCCAACTTCACCTACCCGCAGGCCGCCGAGGCGGCGGCGCGCTGGGCGCTTGAGAAGTCGGAGGAGGGCCGGGAAGCCTACTTCTGCGGACATTTGCTCGAAGCGCCGAGGCGCATCAAGAAGAACGCCGCGAGCGTGCGGGCGCTCTATGGCGAGCTCGACGGCGCGGCGCCTCCGAACGGGGAGTACAAGCCTACCGCGCTGGTCGAGAGTTCGCCCGGCAGGTTTCACGTCTACTGGCGCTTGACGGACGCCATCCCGCCGGCGGCGGCCGAGAAGCTGAACAAGGCGCTCGCCCGCGAGATCGGGGCCGACGCTTCGGGCTTCGACCTCACGCAACTGCTTCGGGTGCCGGAGACGACGAACTTCAAGTACCCCGAACGTCCGACGGTACGCCTCGTGGAGTTGAACGGCTCGCGAGAGTACGCAGCGAGGGACCTGGAAGAGCGACTCCAACCCGAGCCCGAACCGGATGCGCCGAAGACCGAGGACGACAGCGAAGCTCACGAACCGCCGGTGCGTCTGGGCGCGGCCGGCTTGCGGCGCTGGTGCGGAGAGGTCGTGGAGCGCGACGAGGACGGGGAGTTGGACCGGTCGCTCTCTCTGGTGCAGATAGCCAGGATGCTCGCCTCCGCCAGCGCCACGAAGCGGACCGTCGTGGAAGCCTTGCGGGATCGCGACGTGGCGCTGGGGTGGAACAAGTACGCCACGCGAAAGGACGGCGGGAAAAAGGCGTACGGCGACCTCGCCGACGACGTGTGCGGTCCTTTCGAAAGCTCCGAAGGTGCGCGGGAAGACGAAGACGAGCACCAGGCTTCTTCATCGTCGAAAAAACCTAGGGATTCTCGTGATTATGAAGAGGTTTCGGGGCTCGTGGTGGAGCGGATGAAGGACCTACCCCGCTACACGGGCAAGCGCCCGAGCGTGATAGAGGACATATTCCCGGAGGGGTTTCCCACGTCGCTCTACGGCGAGGGCGGCATCATGAAGAGCATGATCGCGCTTCACATGCTGCTGCACATCAGCTCGGGCAGGGAACGCTGGTGCCGCTTTCCGGTCTCGGGCCAGAGGGCGTGCCTTTTCATCGACTTCGAGTTGGACCGTTGGGAACAGGGCACCCGCTCCGGCAAGCTGGCCGCCGGCATGGGTCTAGAGGAGGTCCCGTACGACTTGCACTACCTGTGGGCCTCCGGCTACGACAGTCGCCGGGTCTTCGCTCTCGCGCAGCGGGAGGTGAAGCAGCACCGGATCGGCGTGGTGTGCGTCGACTCCGTGGGCCTGGCGCTGCAGGGCGATTCCATCGCGGGCGCGGACGTGATCGAGTTCTTCCGCACGCGCTGCGACGCCTTCAAGCGCCTGGGGGCCGCCGTGCTGCTCGTAGACCATCAGAGCGGCCTCCTGCCCGGCCAGAGCTACCAGCAAAAACGCCAGTACGGAAGTGTCTACAAGGGCTACCTGTCGCGCTCGCGCTTGCAGCTTCAGAAGGACCCCGCGGAAGGCACCCGCGTCGATGGCATGCGGGTGATCGTGCGCCAAAACAAGTCGAACTTCTCACCGCAGCGCCCGTTCAAGGTGGAAGTCACCTTCGAGGAGGACAAGACGATCCTAAAGCGCGTGGAACTCGAAGAAGAGGAACTCAGGACGGAGAACAGCATGAACGCCACCGACCGCATTCTCCTGGCGTTGCTGGACGGGTCCGCCTACCCCGGCGATCTCACAGAGAAGACCGGGATCGCCAGCACGCGCAACGTGTTGAGCAAGCTGAGAAAGGAGGACCTCATCGAAGAGACGGAGAAGGTGGCGGAGACCGGGGGAAGGCGAGCGGCCCAAGTGCGGCTCACCAGCGAAGGGCGCGCGCGGGCAAAGAAGATCTTGGACAGGACTTTTTAATAATCATCGAACACTAGGTATTTCGATGATTATTAAAAAGGTCAGAGAGGAGAGGGATGAGTGAGAAGACACCAAAGCGCAGCGACCTGCTGGGCACGCTACGCGCTTGGCAGGCCCAAGACTTGGAGGAGGCCAACCGCTGGCTAGAGGAGAACCGCCAACTAATGCGGGACGCTATCCGCTATGACCGCGAAGAGGCGCGTAGGGAGGTAGCCAAGCACTTCATAAAGGCCATGGCTCAATACAACTGAAGGAGGTTAAAGAGAAGTGGCGAAGACAAAGAAGACAGAGAAGACCATCGAGCAGTTAGAACGGGAGCTTTCCCCCGAGGGGGTGAAGCTGGCCAAGCAGTCCTACCGAGCGATTAAAGCGATGAGCCGGGCCACCGTAGAGGCCAACAAATCGCCTGAGCGAGTGGCGATCAATGAGTTGGTACAGGCCTACGCAGAGAGAAGCTGAACAGTCTCATAGTCGCAGAGAGGAGGTGAAACAAACATGACTATCGAAGGTAAGGGATTCATCACGATAGGCCAACGGACGCTCAACCTTGCGAACGTAACCTATGTCCAGGGCGGTATCACGTCCTGGAGGAATCGCGGTTACGCCTACACCACCATCGGGGATAGCAGACCGGGTGTCCAAGCCTACACCTGCGTTCACTTTGTCGGGGAGAATGCGGACACCTACCCCGCCCGATTCGTAGACGAGGAGGCGGAAGAGCTCGCCCAGCAACTTGGGATGACGCTCACCCGCGACCCCGGAGATAAGGACCGGGATTGGGAGCGGGCCGAGTACTGGGATCGCGATCCCGAGAAAGCTCAAAGGGAGGTTGACGAGGAGAACGCGGCGGCCGGGATAGACGAGGCCGTATAGCACTACCCACAGGACTGGGGCTACTAACAGCCTCGGTCCTCTACGAAAGGAGAGAAATGCCCGTAACGTACAAGGCCGAGAACTACGGCGAGCTCATGCAGATCTACTCAGAGTTGCCGCAGGAAGTGCTCGACACGCTCGTGATGGTTAGGGCTTGGTACCTGCTCGACACCACTGACTCTAGCGGGGGTGGCGATTGCCAGTACTGCGTTGATATGCTCGATGGCGAGAACACAGGGAAGATGTGCGAGCACTACGAATACTTGACCGAGGTGATCTTCCCCGCCCAATGGAAGCTCTGGGAGTCCGTGGGTTACGACCGGTTCAATGGACTCGCGACCGCCAAACCCTTCTACTTGTATGAGCCACACTGGAACACCATCGACGAGGGCTACTACGCCGTGCCCGATCCCCATCCTAATGTCGAGCAGATGACCTACTGGCGGCGCTCTTCCACGAAGAGGGGTTCTCAGAAGTTCTCGGCGTGGCCCCGGAAGGGCCGCTACGGATGGGTCTTGCTGAGGGGCGACATACCCAAGGACCTCCCCGAAGAGATCTCCCAGCAGACCTACGTCAGGGCCTACTACGACACCCTGCACTACCCGTACCAGCGGGCCATAGTGGAGGCCATACGCGAAGATCCTATCGTGGCCGGTCAGCGCTTCGCCGACCTCAACACGCGCTGCCTTAGCTGCGGGAAGACCCTTACGAACGACCTTTCCAAGGTCTACGGTATCGGGCCCGAGTGCCGCAAGGGCTTGTCCTCCGAGGTGCTGGCCAACTACTTCAGGCCGGCAGTGGGCAAGGCGCATCTGAGTTCCTCACCCTCCTCAACGGCAGGCGCGCCTACCGGCCGATAAAGGAACTGGGCAAGACCGACGTGCGCGACCTCATGCGGGAGATCGAGCCGAACAACGCCGTGGGCGGCGAGCACGCCCGCTGGAAGTAGCGTGCCTTCGCGGCAGCTTCGCTACAATGTGGGTGGCTGCTTCTTAGAATGAGGTTCTCCCCTCCCGGGAGCAGTTAGAAGAGAGACCGGGGCGCGAATCGTCGCGAACGGCGAAGGGAGTTGGAAGCGTATCAGGAGGAGGACCGCGCCGAAGATGAGCGGGCCGGACGCAGGGCATTCCAACAGAAGATGGACGATATGCAGCGCACTAAACGACGCAACTGGTACTGGAGGTAGAAACAAACGTGCTGGATTCGATAACCCACGCCGATGAACGGCTGGCCAGCCTGGAAAACGTGGTGCTCGACTTGGAGCATTGTCTCGCCGACGCAAGGGCTAAACAGAGCGCCCTACTCCAAAAACTCGGGGAGATCCGGGAGCAAGACATCTTGCTCGAAGCGAAAGCCTTGAACGCTAACCGCCGCCCACCACAGCCCAAAGGGCCGCAGATCGAAGAGCACTTGCGAAGCGCGGATAGGGCCGTACAGGTCCTAGAGAAACGGCTCCAGCTCGCCACCACGGAGAGGAGCGAGTGCGTAAGGGACCATATGGGCGAGTTGCTCTCCCTCCTCGAAGCGGAGCACACGAAGCGTACCCGGGAAGTGTCGCGAGGGGCACAGGCCACTCTGCGGGCGCTGCTCGCATCCTTCGAGGTAGAGGACCAAGCGAGGGCCTTGCACCGCACGTACCCGCCCCCAGCAGAAGAGAACACGCAACCCGCTGCCCCCCTCACGACGGTGACCGGTCCGATCTCCACAGCACAGCTACGCAACGGAGCCGGGCAGCCCAGGCGCGGCGATCTCGAAAGCGTGCTTAGGTATCTCGAAGGCTTCGGACAGGAGACGATCATCGGCGATGAAAGCGCCGCATAGATCCTCGGCTAGCCTCTCCGCGCCGGTCCCGGCCTTACGTCGCCAGGCGATGCCATTCCTCGCCAGGCCATTGCCGCGTACACACCCCGCAGACTCACACATCCCACAGCCACGCGCTTGGGGGGAGGGTAGTAGCTATGGCCCGTTGTCAGCGTATTAAAGGCGATGGAACCCGATGCAAGCTTGCTGCTATCGGCCCCAACGGACTTTGCTATTCGCACGATCCGAGCAAGCAAGAGGAGCGCCGCCAGCAAGCACGCAGGGGCGGCAAAGCCGGCGGTAGGGGGCGGCCCAGCGTTGAACTGAAAGAACTGAAGAGCCGCTTCGAAGAGCTTGCAGAGAAGGCCATGAAGAAGAACGCCCAACGCGGCAACATCGCCGTGGCCGTGCAAGCGCTGGCCCAAGCCCGGATGTGCGTTCGTGATGGGTTGCTAGCGCGCGAGCATGAGTCTCTCGCCCAAGAGGTAGAGGAGATGCGCGAAGCGGTCTCACTAATCCGAGAGCGCAACGGAACGCACTATGGCGCTTCGGGATGAACTGCGCCGTCTAAGGCGAGACTTATCGACTGAGTTCAGCTCTTTTCCGCTGCGCGGCGGGAGGCGATTCTTCTACGACACCACGAGCCCAGTCCTATTCATGCACGGCCTCACCTGTTTGAGAGCCGGCCACGACGGCGGGACCGACAGTTATCCTGCGCCCCCACCGGTCTTGGAGGCCTTGTGCGAGGCGGTCGATGTGGAGGCTGCATTCGAGCTCCTCTACCCTTCCGATCCACCGCACAAGTTTGTCCTGTTCCCCTACGTGATCGAGGAGCTCTTCGAGAACAGGCGTCTCGTGCCCCGCAGCATGGTGGCGAAGGTCGCCGAGCCCGACTAATAACCCTCTCAGACGCGCTAGGAGCCCCGTCAAGCCGTTAGAAGAGATCCCCGAGGGGTAAATTAAGCCGCTAGAAAGCCGAAAAGCCCCTCGCTAGCGAAGCTCAGAACTCACCCATGGTCCTGCAACATATTGTTGGATATTGTAGAATATACATAGAGAAACACGACCGGAGGTGCCAGGTGCGTAGCGAAGAAATAGGCGGAGCCACGAAGAACAGGATAATCGACGGAGAGCGCGTCCGCGCCCTGCGGGAGCGGGCGTTCTTCTCCAGGAGCGAGCTCGCCAGGATGGCGGGCTTGGACCGCTCCACCGTAGGGCGGATAGAGGAAGGTGAGACGGTGGTCCATCCGCGTACCATCCGCCGGCTGGCGGCGGCGCTGTCGGTGGACCCCTCCTCGCTAGCAAAGCTCAGCGAAGGTAAGGAGCGCCCATGAAGGGCTCCGGCGAAGCCAAGTCCGTGGCCATCTACGAGCGCGTCTCCTCCGAGGAGCAGAAGACGAAAGAGACCATAGCGACGCAGGATGAGTTCCTTGGGGAGTTCGTCGCCCTCTACGGCCTCGAAGTGGTGAAGGTCTACAAGGACGAGGCGATCTCCGGCACCGTGCCTTTGGGCGAGAGGCCGGCCGGAAGCGAGTTGCTCTCCGACGCGGCGGGCGGGCTCTTCGACGCCGTGCTCGTCTACCGGCTCGACCGGATCGGACGCACGCTGCTCGTCGTGGTGGACGCGCACGACCGCCTGGAGCAGGCAGGCGTGGCCCTGAAGAGCGCGACCGAGCCCATAGACACCTCCACGCCGCCGGGGAGGCTCATCTTCCAGATGCTCGCCAGCTTCTCCGAGTTCGAGCGGGAGACCATCAACGAGAGGACGCGCGACGGCAAGAACCGCGCCTACAGGGCCGGCGCGCAGCCCGGCCTGATCCCCTACGGCTACGACATCGACGACTCCGGCGCCTTCGTCGTGGTCGAGGATGAGGCGCGCGTCGTGGAGCAGGTCATCGGCAACGTCGCCGCCGGCGCCACGCTCTTCGCCGAGGCCAAGCGCCTGAACCTGGAAGGCGTCCCCTCTCCGGGCAAGAAGTACCGCGGGAAAACGCGCCGTACGGGCACGACCTGGAGCCCCACGGCGATCAGCCGCCTCGTCGGACGCCGGGCGTATGGCGGAACCCACGTCATACGCTCTTCCGCGGGCGAGATAGAGCGCGAAGTGCCCCCCATAGTCGCCGAGGACCTCCGGCTCGCCGCCGCCGCCCGCCTCACCGACAACAAACGCTTCGGCGGCGGTCGCCCCGTGCGGCCCTACCTGCTTCGGGGCCTCATCAAGTGCGAGGAGTGCGCTTGGAACTACTGCGGCGTCTCCCGCAAGGCGAAGGACGGCTACCGCTTCCGGTACGCCTGCCCCGTCTCCAGCGCGCGGCGTTTCGACCCGTCGGCCGTCAGGCGCGGCTGCCCCACCATCGACACGCTGTGGCTCGAAGACCTCGTGTGGGAGGACATCCGCCGCTTCGTCTCCGATCCCGGAGAGGCGCTCGCGCGCGCCCAAGAACAAAGCGAACTGCGCGCGGGCGCGGCGCACGACATCGAAGGGCGGCTGGCCGACCTCAGGCGCCGCCTGCACGCCGCGCACGCCGAGAAGGATCGATACGTCAGGCTCTACGCCGCCGGGCACCTGGACGACGCGGAACTCGACACCTACCTCCTCGACCTGAAGAACCGCACGACCAACCTGGGCATGCTCATAGACGCAGCCCAGGGGCAAAAGACCGAGGCGGAGCACGACGCCCGCACCACGCGAGATACGGCGGTGTGGCTCGCCTCCCTGCAAGACGGCCTCAGCGCCCTCGAAGAGGACACCGCCGAGGCGCACGAGGGACGCCGCGAGCTTTTCTCCCTGCTCGTCGAGCGAATAAGCGTGGGGCGCGACGAAGCACAGCCGGGCAAGCCCCGCGTGCGCATCGACTACCGCTTCGCCGTGCCGGCCAAACCAGGAGACACATCGGGTGGTATAACGTCGGATGGTAATACGAATCATAAGACGTTCGAGATCCTGACCGGAGAGATCCCGATCCCCGAGGCGCTCGGCCGGCTCTAGATCGATACAATTGGTGAAGAGATGACTTTCGGCAAGAACAGGCCTCCCCTCGTGCCCGATCCT
>Ga0126304_10001640_pt1 | contig 10622 bp, 10 predicted proteins | sample Plot25_FD_92538 | JGI IMG/M metagenome (GOLD analysis project Ga0126304, IMG submission 92538) | Serpentine soil microbial communities from UC McLaughlin Reserve, CA, USA - Plot25 | ecosystem: Environmental > Terrestrial > Soil > Grasslands | place: USA: UC McLaughlin Reserve, Lake County... | reverse complement strand
TGTATCATTTGCTCACCTTGAATACTATTACATTAAGGATCCTGCCTTGCAGATCTCTAACGGAAAGGTAGAAGTAAATGATGCCAACTTTGACAGAAGCAGAGAAACAAAACCAATCATTGGCAACATGTATCAATATCACTTGTTCCCAATGCTTTTCATATTTGGCTTGATTAGCTTTGCTGCCCTGTGGGATGATATCACCTTCAAGCTACTTGGAAGAGGCAAAAGAAGAAAAGCGCTAATGCTGGGATTTGCCAATCTAATAGCTGCTATCACGATCGAGGATTTTGCATGGTTTGTCAATAGGTGGTTGGTTCCTTTGGCAGATGATCCAAAAGGTGGACAGCTCATGCAATTTTCTGACTGGACTTCAATGCATCTTGGAGCTGTAGAGATAGGTAGTTTCGTCATACCAAATTGGTATATCATTGCGCTTGCTTTAGTCACACTAGCATACTACGGGGCATTTCGAAAACACGACCAAATATATTGATATAGAGATACACTAGATATTTATGGTAATAATAATTACAATGCGAATATCTCTCTGCAGATAATTCAAAAAAATTATGTAAATTATATAATTGCCTATTAGTTAACCCAATGAGCAATAATGCGCTGGTATAGGCTTTTTTAATTTAGTTGTTTTTGTCTCTTAGCCTAATTACCTTCTAGTATGCGTTAGGATCTAACTGCCTAGAGCTTTTTCTTAAAGTGCAAGTATATCGAAATGCCTGTTATAGCCACCGCAGTAGGTGTGACATAGAACAGCATCAATTCATCAAATGGAATCAACTGGTTGCCTACAGAAATGTCAAAGCTTGCTACTAGGGGGTTGTCTTGATACTTTTCGTTGCCAGCTATTCTAGTTTGTAGGGTTACTACGTAAGCGCCTATATCATTAAAAGTGTATGGGATAACGATGTCGCTAAACTCCTGAAACTTATAGGGCACCTGGCCAATAATGTTACCCGATTGCTTCTCGGTAACCACCATTGCAGTATAGATATTGTAAATATTTGAGTTATTTTCAAGCACACTAAAGTTCAGTGATGTGGAATTATCGCCCGCAATAGGTGTAGAGGGACTTGGCGAGAATATCACTTGGTAGTTGTCAATATTTTTTGTAGCACCAAAGAAGTGGCCATAAGCAACTCCTCCTGTTTGGATTATAATAATAATAATAATGCAAATTGCGAGGACAATAAATGACAGTTTGGACATCTCTTGCTGACAAGATATATAGTACTTCACGTACATATTTCAACGCTACGTGATGCATTCCACGACTACACCTCAAAGCTAATAATCTTGTTAATTCTTCAATTTATCGTGAAGAGGGAGAAAACGATAGAAAATCTCACTTCTGCCCTATTTTTGAAGGCGGCAGTGGATGCGACTACCTACTACAATGCTATTTCCCGCCAGCCAGCCACCTGGCATATGCACATATTTTTTTACTCTAGATGAAAGCTCTTCGTTTTTCTTTTTATTGCTGATCAATCATCATATACTGCTAAAGTAATCCTTGTGCAGACAAGCCCTTTATTCAGCAATACAGCTCTTGTACAATATATATAATCCACTAGCATGACTGTAGAGCTATTAGATATAAAAACAACAGAGGAAATTGCCAAAAGAAACCAACGGATTGCAAATGACCCTACAACAGCTGTGATCCATTTACGAAACACAATGCAGGAGCACCGGCTTAATAGCCCTTCCCAAGAGATCCTTAGGAGTATCAACCAGAAAAATGACTGACAGCATATATAGAGCCTCTGCTCCAAGAAGGCGTAGTCGTGACGATAAATGAGGAGGACCAGCTTAACAATTCTACTGTCCGCTCTTTGTCCCTTTCCCTTGTATTGAACTAAGTCGACAAGATATATGTTAGGCATAGAGCATAGAGTCAAGCGGGGTGCAGGCTCTCATGGGAAGTGGTAACACCAGTTCCTCCTCTCACACGCATTCGAATTCGGCTTCTTCTTCAGTCAACAATAGCGTTGAGGTGATTATCAATACTCCTTACATGCAAGTAACAGCTTCCCTTTCCTCTTCCTACTTTAGCTCTGTCCTGCCGGCTTTCTGTACGCCCTTGTTCTTCTTCTTCTTTCCTTTTATGAAAACCACCGCGCTGACTATTCCGACTGCAACGACTGCTGCCGAAGGCACTGCAATGTACAGATAGTCAAAGGGACCTGACACATTAATAAAAAAGGTAAATGTCAGGACTTCTCTGCTATAGATATAGTCGTTCAAGTCAACATACAGAACATATCTTCCGGCCTGTGCGAATGCAAATTCGTGAATATGGTGTCCAGAAGGCACGATTATTGGGTTCGTCGTCTGAAGTACAACGCCATCCTTGACCAGCCTCATCATTATTGGGACGTCAGCTGGATGATCACCATTGACCCCTGATATTCTTATTAGAATGTTCGTTGGACTGCTACCACCGACTGTCGGGCTTTTTGGCTCTGTGGTCATTTCAACATCATAGTTGCCTATTCTTTGCTTGGACGCTCCTTTCAACAGATCTGCAAATACATGGCCAGATGTGACTAGCGTCAACCCTGCAACTAGCAACATGATGACGATTAGGACAGCAGTTCTCAAATCCTAATTATTGATTAGTGTATACCGGCTATTATAATTCTTCTAGCATCTCAGTGTAGTTATCTACAACTTTATCAGTAAAGCTTGCAGTATACTTTGATAGCACTTCAGCAATCAAGTCATTTTCGACAATACGGTAAAGCCGATGGTATTCGCCATGTCTTATCAAAACAATGCCGGCCTCTCTTAGCCGCTTGAGGTGTGATGAAACTGTTGAAGGAGCCTTTCCTGTATGATCTACAATTTCATTGAACGTGCACATGTCGTGTTCTAGAATAAAGAGCAATATCTGCCTGATAGGCTCATGCCTGACAAATTTCAAAATTGCCGATTCTTTATCAGAGACGTTTACTGGATAGTATCTGGTTATCCTTGATTCTCTATTGACCTTTATCACGTTTGCCCTTTCAAGTGCTGATAGGTGATAGCTAAGAACACCATTTACAAGGCCTGTCAACCTCAAAAGTTCTCTATATCGTATTCCAGGAGTCTGTTCTATATTTTTCATAAGCAAGACCCTGGTGTCTGCTGCTGGCTCTATTATCTGCATGCTTTTTATTTATTCACCTTTAACACTCCAAGTCCAAAGAGGCTGACCATTACCAAGAGTATTATGTGAGAAAGCTCGATGTTAACTGCAGGAATGATAACTTGTCCTATTCCTATTCCCCCTGCTTGAAGTAGATAAAAAAACTCAACCAAGGCCAAGGTCATGAATCCAACTGCCATAAGTAGCATCCTTGTGGTTGCATTTCTAGAATGTGCTAGGACCGACACAATGCTCAGGAATATGGCTATCGTAAGACCTGCCATATGCAAGAGAATATGGTATATCATTGAAGGGTGAGCGACATGAGGTATTACAAGCGGTGCAGTAACGCCTACTACAAGTGCTGTTATAAGCCCGAAGAGAATAGGTTTGCTTATAGATTCCTGTACAGCCGCACGGCCCCAGCCTTTTTGCATCCCGGTCCAGATCCTAAGGGCCTTGAACGACTAATAAGGACATTGGTACATCAGCCGAACGAGAAAAAGAGGCTTTTTAAGGTAGTTCACCTTGCTTGTTGCTTCGCGGCATCCTAATCCAAAAAAGCTCCAGCCAAAGTAGCCGTAGCTACGTTAGAGAACATGTTAAGAGACTTATTCTAGGATATATTAATAATAAATATTGTAGATGCTGACTCGAAAGATAGGCGGATCACCCTATAAATAGAGAGAGAAACAACTAGTTCGGTCAAGTCCTCCTTTAGTGCCAATAAGGAAGTGAGCCTCCTAGACAGGTTTTCATAATATGGTAGCAAGAATAAGAAAAGAAAGCTAGGCTACAAGCAGGTAAGAATTCTTGGTGATTGAATCACAACTATTATTAACATGGACTTGCCGAGCAAGGTATGAAAAAAGTAGCTGAATGTCTCTCTGCACTAGGGGTTCTTGCTTTCGCAGTAGGAGCACTCGCTTTTCTTTCTACTCCAATAGCATCGCTGACCCCTGCAATAGCACAACAAACAACAAACGCTACATCGCCTGAAGTAGTTCCAGAAAGTGGAGCCGCTACAACTGAGGAACATACAGATACATTTACAGTCAGGGACTCCGTATTTGCATTACTTGCGGACCACACAATTCCAGCGAGTGGTTTTATACATCTATATGACTCTACACCATACTCAATCAGAAATGGTCATATAGCTGCAAAAATTCCATGCGATGACGAATCAGCTCCTTTGCTCAACATATTAGTTGGAGTAGCTCCAAATCTAACGCCAGCCCCTCTAGAACTGGTTCCGCCTCTTTCGACAGCAGGTGAGCTATGTTTGTACCATGTTGATCTGCCAGCACCTGAGCAAGCCAACGCAACCTCTGCCAATGCTACTACTACAATGATTACAGATATCGCAATTTCAAATCCAGGCGATGAAGACATCACTTTGCCGCCTACAAGTACTGTAGTTATTGGTGTTAACGAAATAGCTAAAGGCGCTCATAGTCAAGAAGAAGAAGGACAAGCTCAAGCTGGCACCCCTTAAAGAATAGGCACTCACAACTAGGTATGGGACACAGTAGACCTCCTCTTCTTCTTTCTTTTTTTGTCCCGCTCTAGCAAAAACATTTTTTCACAGATTGTCATTACTTTCCTTTTGAATCATTAATCCATCCTCTGATAGCTCTCAATCTATCTTTTTAATGCACATGAGTCTTGGAAAAAATTGAATAATGTGGCGATTCCATACTCATTACATACTCAATAGGATTTGCACATATGAGTTGCCTTACGAGTCGGCTAAAAGCTGCGCTTCCATTATATGCATATATTCTACTTCGATTGATAGGGTCTAAGATAATAATAAGAAATATAGATTGCAGTGATAGTGCAATAGCAGTTTTTATGTTTGATTTTATGTAAATATTATTTTTGCTTGTTGAAATCGGTACAAAAGGAAATTACACGAAAATGACAACTTTTATGTTAATGACTTTGCAAGGGCACCACCAACTTGCAGATGGTATAATAATTTTGTAATCACAAAAAGACACAGAAGCTCAGGATTTTTTGTATGTGTGTTTTATGTATATGTGTGTGCGTTTGAAGGCCAACAGCAAAGCCATCATCTTCTCCTTGTTTTTATCTATATAATCTAAGTGCCGCACGTATGTTGCGCTTTAGATCTGTCGCACTCTTTGCATAGGCAAGAGCGCTTATGACTATTCCAACTGCTATAACAGGTCCCGCTATGTCTGCAAACGAGAATCCAAGTTGCTGGATCGGCGTGATAGGGCCGGAAGTGCCATTTAGCTGCTGCTGTCCCCCGTCATTTACTGTTCCAGCCGAGGCGGGCTTTGCCGTTGTGGTAATGCTGCCAAGTGCAGATCCTCGTTGGGCGGCAAACCAGATCCTTCCCTCATTGTCTGAAGTTATCCACTGCACAAATGATCCTGAAATTGGGACGTTAGCCTCGGTACCCTCGCCGGTCCTAGGATCTATCACTCCGATTTTATCAATCTCATGCTGTGCAAACCACAAGTTGCCATAGCTATCCATTGCCATGCCAAAAGGCAGACCTGCCTCATCGATTGACGGGTAATCGTGGAATGTGCCAAGGAGAGAATTGAACACTGTTATCCTGTGGCCACCGTGCTCTGCTATATAGATGTTGAAGCCGTCCGGATCAGCAAGTACTGCAGTAGGTTCGTCAAGCGTCTGGCGCGGGTTCTTTGGCTTGTACTCTGTAATGTTTCCTGTCGCTGAGTCTATCTTGGCAATGCTGTTGGCGCCTGCTTCTGCAAACCAAATGTTACCGAACCTATCGGAAGTGGTACCAGCAGGCCTTGCATCTGGCGTCGGTATGTCATAGGATGAAAACTTCTCAGTCGCAGGGTCAAACTTGACAACCTTGTCGGCTCCATTTGCTACTACTAGAGGCACCCATAGGCTGTCGTTTCTATCAATTGCAATCCCTGAGGTAATGCCCTCGTCAGGTACTACAAATCGCTTGCTGCTCGAATTATCAGCTGGATTGTAGAGGCCAACTACGCCGTTGTTTTCGGCTCCCAGCGGATCTATATACCATAGGCTGTCGTCTGACGCAAGCACACTTTGGGTTACATGCGTTGCATTTATCTTGTGCATAGTATAGTTGCCAGTAGCAATGTCTAATTGCCATATCGCTCCGCTTCCTGGCAGCGAATCACCAACCCATATCGATTGTCTTTCCATATCAAAGAGAGGATATAGAGGAAGGACGTTGTTGGCTGACATATTGTATATCTTTGTATCAAACTGAAGGTTAGATACCAATGGCTTTATGTTTACGTCAAGGGTTGTCAGCATGTTGCTTCCTTCAGTATTGACACCTTCAATTTCGACGTGCCAGATGCCGGGCAGACTAAAGGCAGCATCTGCCGAAAACACACTATCTGATTGCTCTTTAGTTTCTACAGTTATTGGGCCTATTCCTTTTTCAAGCTGGGTCAGCTTTATGGTAGCAGATTGGATTCCTGTAGCATTGCTGCCGTCCGAGTTAAAAAACGACAGCTTGAAGGTATTCTGCCCGACTGCAAATGGGCTTACAGTAAATTTTATTGTGCCTTCGTCTGTATAGAGTGTCCTCACAAAGTCGGTACTCGGCGCTTGGGCAAACGCAGCCTGCCCATCTAACGGCTCTCGCTCATATATGGGGAACTGACCGGAGGGGAGCGCGCCATTTGCCATCAGCGAGACCATAAATAGAAGTGCTATGCCAACAGCGGCCTCTGCCTTGAGTGTTTTTCCGTAGTGCCTAAGTCTGTCTGTATGTAGGCCTGCCGCACCCCCTCCTCTTCCTCCTCCCCCACGGCTGCTAGCTGCAACTACTACTGCTACTGCCCTTTTCTGTACAACAAATTGAGAGTATGCGCCCATCACTACCATCACGCCTGCAAGCGCCAGTTTGATAGCTAGTATCTGGCCATATACAGAAGCAACTGTAAGGGAAAGATCGCTTTCAAGGGAAAATAGAAGTACAGGGCCAGTTAATACCGCAACGCCAAGTAGCGTGACTACTACCGTAGAGAAACGTGGGATCAGGACCGAAAGCGCGGCAGACTTAATCATGCTATCGCCGATTGAAAGGATCTTGGGCACAGCCACAAATCCAAGCAGTATCAGCCCGCCTATCCATATTGAAGCAGCAGAGTTATGGAAAAAGTCAAGCAGTATTGGAAATACCTGACTAGTTGCTGCTGCATGTGTTATCAGGCTGGATGTCACTAGCACTGCTAGCCCTAGGATAAGTATCGCGTATATTTCTGCCCTGCTTGCGACTGCATTATTCTTGGTAAGCTTTCGGTAGACTGCTACTGCGATCCCCATCAATATGGAGGACTGAAGCATTCTTGTCAACCAGACATTGCCAAACTTAGTGGCGATTGCTTCAGGTATGCCAGCATTAATTGAAATTGCCTGTACAATTATCATTGCAACTCCAGATGCAAGCACAAAACCTGCGCCGATCATGATAAGACGCATCATATTCCGGTCAATAGAAACCCGCGTCTTTGAAATCGCGCTTGAGAGCCACGGCACTCTCGCAAGGGGTTTCCACAACCATAATGTTCCAAAAGCTGCGCCTACAACTATCACTTGCCCGACCATGCCAGGAAACCTTGAAATAGATTCTTCAGGCGACAAAATGTCTTTCTGCTGTTGCTGCTCTTGGCCGGCTACGCCGCCCTGCTGCTGCACATTGGTTCCGACTCCGAACAGAAAAGTCTCTTCTACTACATGGCCGTCGACTGCCGAGAGCACCTTAGTAGTCACCGTGTACTCGCCTTCTGGGAGATTGGGTTGCAGTGTAACACCTATTGAAGTGGTATCTCCTTCAACATTGTGTGCATCGTTCAAGTCGACTGTGCTACCATCTGGTCCAAGCACTCTGATGCTGCTATAAACGAGCTCTATTGGCTCGCTAAAGAATACACTAACCTCCCCGGGCGATGAAGGCACACTTTGGAAGGCCTTTGGTGAAGAATCAAGATAGACAGGATGAGCAAATGATTGTGGCAGGCAGTAGGATGCAAACATGATCATAATGATAGCCCCGATAAGTCCGTAGTGCCATTGTCTGCCCAGCAGCACATGCATAATACGACATGTACCATATTTGACTCTTGCTTGTTTTGTAGTACAAAGTCCGAAATGTGCCTAAAGATTATAAACATTGCAAGAGAGAAATTTTTATAGAATGGAGAAACTCACTATATTTTTGGCAGCCACGGTACTTTTATCCTTTCTCGCTTTCAACCTCCAGCCTGTGCTTGCGCATGAGGGAGTGGTATTTGGTGACATCAGAATTGTCGGCGGCTGGGAAAACGAACCTCCTCTAGTAAACCAGCTCAATGGTATAGTCCTGATGATATCACAGGTATCAAATGGCCAGCCGGTCAACAATGCACTTGCACAGCTAGATATAACCCTCCAAAAGGGCGCAGAGAGTATACCCCTTAACTTCCAGCCTACTGAAGAGGCTGGCGCATAGACCGCCACAATACTCCCCACGCAGACTGGGCAATACGCAATAGTCATGCGGGGGACGGTAGCTGGACAGGCGATCAATGGACAGATCGAAATTGAAGATGTGGAGGACACTGCGCGGTTTACCTTTCCATCGGTAGAAAGCACTGATGGCAGCAGTAGTAGTAGTAGTAGCAACAGCAGTAGCAACCAGATACCACAGGGATTGATAGAGCAGCTGCAGATAGTCATAGCTGATTTGACTGCTCAAGTTGAACAGTCAAATGTTGCAGCTCAGGAGGCCAACAACGCAACCCAAAGCATCACTGGATCGATTGAAGAATTGAAAACGTCAGCTGATAGGGCCTATCTCTTTAGCTTAATTGGGGTCGGAGCGGGCACAGCCGGCATTGCAATCGGAGTTGCCGCTCTCTCGCGCAGAGAAAAAATCTAGATGAGCTTCATCCTTTGTGAAAGCACTATGGCAGTTGTCAAGGATGCAGCCAAGATAACAGCTAGAATGCCTCCAGCAGGAAATTCCGGTGCTACTGTGATCGGAAATGTGGCTTCTTCATCAGTGGGTATCGCAGGGATGCCGGTGCCAGCAAGGAATACCTGTACCGTATAATCTCCATTTTCTTGGAACGTATATGGGACTGTCAATGTACCCTCAACGTTGTGAAGAACAGACTGCCCTGTCTGCCTTGCCGCACTGAAAACCTCTTGACCATCATCCTTCAATATCCTAAAATCGTAATCTTGGTGTTGATGGACAATGTCTGTGCCAGGGTTAAGGAAGCTCACAGTAAATGTAGCTTGTCCAGCGTCACTCCATGCGGGTGCTAAGCGAATATCAAGCGTGCCCTTGTCGGTAGTTTTTACCATACCGCCCTCTTGAGCATAGGCTGCTGTAGCAGCAATAGTGGTCGTAACGCTGAAAACTGCTCCAACCAGCAATGCAATCAAAAAGAATATGCTTCTTGCCATTAGGGTTAATTGATGGCGTGCCTAAATAAATTGTTACCATTTGCCGCCCTGGCAGCAAGCATCGCTATACCAAGTGCAGCGATAAAGATCAAAAACACCTTAGGCTGAAACTCTGGTGTGACCTGTATTGGTACTATGATCCGTTCTCCCAAATCTTCAATATCGTCTATCCTTATTTCATATGATCCCGCCTCTTCAAAGAAAATCTCCTGAAAAGTCGATACTTGATCTAACCGCTGAATCTCAGGGCTGTTGTCATCTCTGTAAATTGAAATGTCATATTTGATATCTTCAATTTCGATGTCTGTGTCTGGGTCAACAAAGTGTATTTCAAATGTGTTTACTCTGCCAATATCGTTTGGCGTCCACACTAATTCAACCCTGAACGTGCCTTGATCGGTAATTGCTTCCAGCCCGATCTGCCCTTGGGCAGATATAGGAGGCTGAAGGGCTGAAATGCATGAGAATAATGCAAAAGACAGAACAACACTGCTGATAAGAATAGTAGCTACGACAACGTTATGCAAAGGACATGGTATGAAAAAGCTTCCAGACAATAATCTATTGTGAAATTGTTGCTTGAGTGAGTATATACCTTCTGGAGCGATCTAGCGTGAACTGGATGATCGTTAGAAATATGCCGCCTCGACTGGACAGCTTCAAGATAAATAATTTAGGATAAAGTAATAATAATGATAAACTAGCCAGTCACATTTTTAAGACATGAATTTATTTCACAGCTTGTCATATGCGGATCGTCTCGTTTCTTCCAAGTGCAACTGAGACGCTATTTGAACTCGGTGCCGGCAACCAGATCGTAGGTGTGACACACGAGTGCAATCATCCTTCTCAAGCTAGGAAAAAACCCCGCGTCATACGCCCCTCTTTTGAACCGGGCCAGATGACAGGGCGTGATATAGATAACAAGATAGTTGAGCTGTTGCGCTCCCGAAAAGACATTTACATCGTAGACGAAAACACCTTGAAAAGAGTCCGTCCTGATCTTATTGTTGCGCAGGGGCTT
>Ga0126304_10001639_pt1 | contig 10628 bp, 5 predicted proteins | sample Plot25_FD_92538 | JGI IMG/M metagenome (GOLD analysis project Ga0126304, IMG submission 92538) | Serpentine soil microbial communities from UC McLaughlin Reserve, CA, USA - Plot25 | ecosystem: Environmental > Terrestrial > Soil > Grasslands | place: USA: UC McLaughlin Reserve, Lake County... | reverse complement strand
GTCGATCAGCATCGCGGCTCCGTCGGCGAGGCCCTTGCGGAGGAGATCGGTCGTCTCGTGCAATGTCGCGGCGCGCTCGGCCGCGATGCCGAGCGAGCGCGCGAGCGCGACGAAATCGATCGGCGGATCGATCAGTTCCATGCCCACGTAGGTGTCGACCTGCGCGGCATGTCCGCGCTGGGCGTGCAGCCGCTGCTTGAGGATGCGGTAGGAGCGGTTGTTGAAGATGACGAACACGACGGCGATGCGCTCGTGCGCGGCGGTCCACAGCGCCTGGCAGGTGTACATGGCGCTGCCGTCGCCGATCAGCGCAACCACGGGCCGATCGGGCAGCGCGAGCTTGACGCCGATCGCCGCCGGCAGCCCCCAGCCGATGCCGCCGCCGCGCAGGCCGAAGAAGCTCTGCGGATCGTCGGAGCGGATGAGCTGGCGCATGCCGCCGCCTGAAGACAGCGCTTCCTCGACGACGACCGCATCGCGCGGCAGCATGGCGCCGATCGCCGCCATGAGCGCGAGCGGCTGGATCGGTGTGCGGCCATGGTCCGCCCGGCCTCTCTCAGCGAGCGCCTCGCGCTCGGCAAGGTTGCGGCGGCTGGCGGCATCGAGCCGCTCGCGGGCGCGCGCCCGCGCGCCGCTCGACATGCGCTCGCGCACGAGCGCCGTCAGCTCCGGCAGCGTCGCTTTCGGGCTGCCGAGGATCGCGACCTCGGCCGGATAGTTCTTGCCGAGCTCCCACGGATCGGTGTCCAGGTGGACGATCGAAAGCCCTTCCGGCACCGGATCGACATCGGACGGCAGCGACAGGGTGAAGAGATCGCCGCCGACCGAGAAGAGCACGTCGTGCTCCGCGAGGATGGCGCGGATCGCCGGCGCGAGCCGCGCCATGGCGCCGCGGAACAGCGGATGCGTGGACGGAAACGAGGCGGTGTTGGCGATGCCCTCGAGATAGACCGGCGCGCCGACGAGCTCCGCAAGCTCGACGAGCTCCGAATGCGCGCGGCTCTGCGCCACCGCGTCGCCGGCCATGATGAGCGGGCGCTCGGCCTTCGCGAGGAGCGTCGCCGCCGCCTCGAGCGCGGCGCGGTCGCCGCGGATCTGGGGCGCAACGCGGGTCGGGGCGCCGAGATCGATCTCCTCCTCGGCGTTCAGCACGTCGGCCGGGAGCGACAGGAACACGGGGCCGGTCGGTGGCGCGAGCGCCGTCTTCGCGGCGCGGTGGATCATGCGCGGCAGATCGGCAAGGCGGTGCACCTCGGCCGACCATTTCACCAGCGGGCGAGCGAGCGTCGGCAGGTCGGCCCACAGGATCGGCTCGGTGACGTTGAAGCCTTGGTCGTGCTGGCCGGCGGTGACGAGAACGGGCGCGGCGCTCTTCTGGGCGTCGTAGAGCATGCCCATGGCGTTGCCGAGCCCGGGCGCGACATGGAGGTTCACCACCGCGAGCTTGCCGGACGCCTGCGCGTAGCCGTCCGCCATCGCCATCGCGGCCGCCTCCTGCAGGGCGAGCACGTAGCGGATCTCGCGGTCGACCGCGAAAGCATCCATCAGCGGCAACTCGGTGGTGCCGGGATTGCCGAACAGGACATCGACCCCCTCCTGCTTCAGGAGCTCGAGGAAGGCGCGTTTTCCGGAGATGCGGGGCATGGGCTCGCGGCGGCTCAATAGGATTTCGGCAGGCCGAGCACCCGCTCGGCGATGAAGTTCAGGATCATGTGCGGGCTGACCGGAGCGATGCGCGGAATGAGGCTTTCGCGGAAGTAGCGCTCGACCGCGTACTCCTTCGAATAGCCCATGCCGCCATGGGTCAGGACCGCCTGCTCGCAGGTCGTGAACGCGGCCTCGGCGGCGAGGTATTTGGCCGCGTTCGCCTCGGCGCCGCACTCCGCGCCGCGGTCGTAGAGGCTTGCCGCCTTGAACACCATAAGGTCTGCGGCCTCGAGCTCGGCCCAGCATTTCGCGAGCGGATGCTGGATGGCCTGGTTCTGGCCGATCGGGCGGCCGAAGACGACCCGCTCGCGGGCGTACAGCGCCGCACGCCCGAGCGCCGCGCGGCCGATGCCGACCGCCTCCGCCGCGACCAGGATGCGCTCGGGATTCATGCCGTGCAGGATCGAGCGGAAGCCGTCGCCCTCGGCGCCGATGCGGTCCGCCTCGGGCACCTCGAGCCCGTCGATGAAGACCATGTTCGAATCGACGGCGTGGCGTCCCATCTTGTCGATCGCACGCACCTCGACACGGGTGCGGTCGAGATCGGTATAGAACAGCGTCAGGCCGTCGGTCCGGCGCTTCACCGCCTCGAGCGGCGTCGTGCGGGCAAGCAGGAGCATCTTGTTCGCGACCTGCGCGGTCGAGATCCAGATCTTCCTGCCGGTGACGACGTAGCGCCCGCCGCGCTTCTCAGCCTTGGTCTTGAGCGCCGGAGTGTTGAGGCCGGCGTCTGGTTCGGTGACGGCAAAGCACGCCTTGTCCTCGCCGCGCGCGATCGGCGGTAGCATCCGGCGCTTCTGCTCCTCGGTGCCGAACACGACGACCGGGTTCAGACCGAAGATGTTCATGTGGATCGCCGAGGCACCGCTCATCGCCGCGCCGGATTGCGCAACCGCCTGCATCATGATCGCGGCTTCGGTGATGCCGAGGCCGGCGCCGCCGTATTCCTCGGGCAGCGCGACGCCGAGCCAGCCGCCCTCCGCGATCACCTGATGGAACGCGTGCGGAAACTCGCCGTCGCTGTCGCGTGCGAGCCAATACCGGTCGTCGAAGCGGGCGCAGAGCTGCGCGACGGCGTCGCGCAGCTGGAGCTGATCCGGGGAGAAGGAAAAATCCACGTCCACCTCGCACCCTCGGCCGAGGAACCGAGGTAGAGCATGGCCGGGCGCGGCTTGCCAAATCAGGCGGTGCGGCGTCCTCGTACGGCGCTCGCCTCGCGCCGCGGGCGAAGCGCTTCGCCGAGCATCACCAGGATCGGGCCGCCGCAGGCCGACGATGCCACCGCATTGGCGAGGGTCGCGGCCGTGGCGCGGATCACTTGCTCGCCGGGACGCGTCGCATTGATGACCGCGACCGCTGCTGTGTCCGGTGCGAGGCCGCGCTCGATCCCGGTCGCGAGCAGCCGTTCGAGCGTTCGCCGGGGCATGTAGATGGCGGTCGTCGCCGACGGGTCGGCGAGGGCCGACCAGTTCACGTCGGCCGGCAGCGCACCGCCGTGATCGTGGCCGGCCATCACCTGCAGCCGGCGCGCGAGCGCGCGGTGGGTGAGCGGCGCCGCGAGGCGTGCCGCTGCCCCCTGCACGGCGCTGATCCCGGGCACCACCTCGACCGGCACCCCGGCCTTGACGCAGGCCTCGATCTCTTCGCCGGCGCGGCCGAAGATCAGCGGGTCGCCGCCTTTCAGCCGGACCACGCGCTTGCCCTCGCGCGCGAGCCTGACCATAAGCGCGTTGATCTCATCCTGGCGGCAGGACGGCCCATGGCCGGTCTTGCCGACGAGCATCGTGCGAGCCTCGCGGCGGGCGTAGTCGAGGATCTCGGGCGCGACGAGGTCGTCATAGAGGATGATGTCGGCCGTGCGCAGCGCCCGCACCGCCTTCAGCGTCAGAAGCTCGGGATCGCCCGGTCCGGCGCCGACGAGCGCGACCGAGCCGCGCTCGCTGCCGCTCGTGGCGTCGGGGCCGGCGAGAAGGTCGGCGAGGTCCGCCGGGCCAGGGTCACGGTCGGGGTGTGCGAGCGCCCGGTCGGAAAACCGCTCCCAGAAATCGCGCCGCGCGCGAAAGCTCGCGAGCCGGGCTGACGCGGCGTCGCGCCACTCCTTGGCGGCAGCGGCCCAGCGCGCGAAGCCCTGCGGCAGCAGCGCCTCGATCCGCGAGCGGATCGCCTGCCCGAACACCGGCGCGGCGCCGTCGGTCGAGATGCCGACGACGAGCGGCGAGCGGTTCACAATCGCCCCGAACTGGACGTCGCAGAGATGCGGGCGGTCGACCGCGTTGACGATGGCGCCGGCGGCGCGCGCGGCGGCGACGAAGGCGGCGCATTCCGGCTCGTCCTCGAGTGCTGCGATCGCGAAGGCCGCGCCATCGAGGTCCTCGGCGCGCCAGGCGCGCTCGCGGATTGCGATCGAACCCTCGGCCGCCTCGGCCGGCGCGCGCCGCATGTCATCGGATGGCTCCGGCGCGAACACCTCGACGGCGGCGCCGGCGGCGGCGAGGAGCTTCGCCTTCCAGGCCGCGCCCGCATTGCCGCCGGCGACGACCGCCCGCTTGCCGGCAAGGCGCAGGAAGATCGGCAGGACCGCGAGCGGCGCGATGCCGGGATTGGTGTCAACCGGCGTGCGGGGCGAGTTCACGGGCGATGATCCTCTTCATTTCCGGCACGCAAGAGCCGCAGTTCGTGCCGGCCCGCAGAAGCTGCCCGATCGCCTCGGGCGATGTCGCCGCCTCGGTCAGCACGGCCTCGCGGATTCTCGCGAGCCCGACGCCGAAGCAGGCGCACACCAGCGGCCCGGCATCGGGCTCGCCGCTGCGGGTCTGACCCGACAGGACGAGCCGCGCCGAGCCGTCGCCAGCCTCCGCGAAGAGCGCCTTCGCCGCGTCCCAATGCGGCCTCGCCTCGGCCGGGCCGGCGAAAAGGACGCCTTGCAGGCTCCCGCCGGCGACCGCGGCGCAGCGATAGATCCCGGCGGCGTCATCGGCGTATTCGGCGAGCGCCGCGCCGGAGAACAGGGCCGGCGCCCACTCGGCGCTATCGCGTGCCGCACGCGTCGTCGCGAACAGCGTGCCGAACCCGCCGCCGACCGCGGCCCGCGCCCACCACAGGCCCTCGGGCACGGCAGACGAGGGCAGCAGCCCGCGCGACAGCACGAAGCCGCGCGTCCTTGCGGGCTCCGGCGCGATCGCGGCCGGCGTCGCTTTCGCGTCCGGCTGGCCGGAGAACGGATCGACGATCGGATGGACGAGGGCCCCGACACGGCCATGCGATGCGTTGTGGCCACTCCAGTGAATCGGCGCGAAGAGCGACCCGGGTCGCTGTCCCTCCTCGACCGCGACCTCGAGCAGCGCCGCGCCGTGGGCGGTGGAGACCCGCGCGAGGTCGCCGTGCCGCAGGTTCAGTCGCGCCGCGTCGGCGGGGTTCACCTCGACGAAGGGGGCTGGCCGGTGCGCGGCGAGCCGGGGGCTCTTCCCGGTGCGCGTCATGGTGTGCCACTGATCCCGCACCCGGCCGGTATTGAGGGTGAAGGGGAAACCCTCGGACTTGGCGCCTGCAGGTGCTGCTGCCGGCGCGACGAAGCGGGCCCGGCCGTCCGGAGTGAAGAAGCGGCCTGCGGCGAAGAAGCGAGCACGCCCCTGGCGCGACCCCGCCGGCACCGGCCATTGCACGGGCTCCAGCGACTCGTACTCAGCCTCGCCGAGCTCGGCGAGGCCGCCGATGTCGAAATCGCGGCCGCCATCGTTCTCGAAAGCCGACAGTGCGGCATGCTCCCAGAAGATATCGGCGGCGGAGCGATAGGCGAAGGCGTCGCCGAAGCCCATGCGCTTCGCGACCTCGGCGAGGATCCACCAGTCGGGCTTCGCGTCGCCGGGCAGCGGCAGGAAGGCGCGCTGGCGTGAGATGCGCCGTTCGGAGTTCGTGACCGTCCCGTCCTTCTCGCCCCAAGCGGCGGCCGGGAACAGCACATGCGCGCCGCCGGCGATCGTGTCGGTCGCGATCACGTTCTCGGAGACGACGAGGAGATCGAGCTGGCGCAGCGCGTCGCGCGCGCCGTCGGCCTCCGGCAGCGACACGGCCGGGTTCGTTGCCATGATCCACAGCGCCTTCACACGCCCCGCGGCGACGGCGTCGAACAGCGCCACCGCCTTGAGCCCCTCGCGCTCGGCCATCCGCGGCGCGCCCCAGAAGCGGCGCACCCGATCGATCTCCTCGCGGGAGAAGCCCATATGAGCCGCGAGCATGTTGGCGAGGCCGCCGACCTCGCGCCCGCCCATCGCGTTCGGCTGACCGGTGAGCGAGAACGGCCCCGTGCCAGGCCGCCCGATCCGCCCGGTGGCGAGGTGGCAGTTGATGATCGCGTTGACCTTATCGGTGCCCTGCGCGGCCTGGTTCACGCCCTGCGAGAAGCAGGTGACGGTTCGCTCCACCGCGGCGAACAGCTCAAAAAAAGCCTGAACGGCGGGCGCCGGCAGGCCCGTCACCCGCGCCGTCGCCGCGGTCGTCGGCGCGATCTCGCGCGCTCGTGCGAGCGCCTCGGCGAAGCCCGACGTGTGGGCGGCGATGAAGCGGCGGTCGAGCTTTCCGGCCTCGGCCAGATGCGCGAGGAGACCGCTGAACAGCGCCGCGTCCGTGCTCGGCGCGATCGGAAGGAAGAGATCGGCCTCGTCGCCGGTCGCGGTGCGCCGGGGATCGACGACGACGATCTTGGTGCCGCGCCGCCCGCGCGCGTCCACCATGCGGCGGAAGAGGATCGGGTAGCACCAGGCCGCGTTCGAACCGACGAGGACGACGAGGTCGGCCTCGTCGAGGTCCTCGTAGCAGCCGGGCACCGAGTCCGATCCGAAAGCGCGCCGGTGGCCGGCGACCGACGACGCCATGCACAGCCGCGAATTGGTGTCGACGTTGCTTGAGCCGATGAAGCCCTTCATCAGCTTGTTGGCGACGTAGTAATCCTCGGTGAGGAGCTGGCCCGAAAGGTAGAAGGCGACGGCGTCGGGCCCGTGCTCGGCGGCGATGCGCGTGAAGCCCTCCGCGGCCACGGCAAGGGCCGCGTCCCAACTCGCACGCCTGCCGTCGATCATCGGGTGCAGGAGCCGGCCGTCGAGCCCGAGCGTCTCGCCGAGCGCGGACCCCTTCGAGCACAGCCGGCCGAAGTTCGACGGATGCTCGGGGTCGCCCTCGATCGCGGCGCCGGCGAGCCCGTCGGGGCGGGCGATCACCCCGCAGCCGACGCCGCAATACGGGCAGGTGGTGCGGACAACGGCGGCGAGCGCTTCGGCGACGTGGGCGTCCATCGCTCAGTAAACGTCCGCCTGATAGCGGCCGGCCTTCCGCAATCCTTTGAGGTAGGCGATGGCCTCGTCGGTCGAACGGGCGCCATGCGCCGCCACCACATCGACGAGCGCGCGCTCGACGTCCTTCGCCATCCGCTTGGCGTCGCCACAGACGTAGAAATGCGCGCCTTCGGCGAGCCAGCGCCAGAGCTCCGCCCCGACTTCGCGCATGCGGTCCTGGACGTAGATCTTTTCGTTGCCCTGACGCGACCAGGCGAGGGTGAGACGGTTCAGGAACCCCGTCTCCTTCATGGCGGTGAGTTCGTCCTTGTAGAAGAAGTCGGTGTCTTCGCGCTGGTGGCCGAAGAAGAGCCAGTTCCTTCCCGGCGCCCTGATGGCCTGCCGCTCGCGCAGGAAGGCGCGGAAAGGGGCGACGCCGGTTCCCGGACCGACCATGATGATCGCGGTCGCCGGGTCCGGCGGCAGCGCGAAACCGTGCGCCGTCTGGACATAGAGCTTGAGCGGGGCGCCGGGCGCGATGCGCTCGGCGAAGAAAGTCGAGGCAACGCCGAGGCGGCGCCGCTTGTTGATCGCGTAGCGAACGGCGTCAACGGTGAGCGCCACCCGGCCGGCGTCGGCCTTGGGCGAGGAGGCGATCGAGTAGAGCCGCGGCTGAAGCTCGCCGAGCGCCTCGACGAACGCTTCCGCGTCGGGCCGGGCCGGCGCGAATTTCTGCAGCGCCCCAAGCACGTCGAGCGTTCCCGCGTCGCCGTCGGGATCGTCTCCCGCCGCAAGCGCCTGGGATTTCCGGCGTTGCTCGCCGCCGGTCACGTAGGAGAGGAGCTGGAACAACGCGTCGGGCGCCGGTCCGAGATCGGCCTTGTGCAAGAGATGCTCGCGCAGCGTCCGCTCTCCGATCATCCGCTCCGGCCGCGCGCCGAGCTGGGCGATCACCGAATCGACGAGGACCGGATGATTGGCCGCAAACACGCCGAGGCTGTCGCCGACCTCATAGCCGAGCCCACTCGCGGCAAGGTCGATTTCGACGTGCCAGGTCTCTTTCTCGGCGTGCGGCGCATTGAGCCGGCGGCGCGACAGGAAGGTGCCTTCCGACGGATCTTCGCGGGAGTGCCCGGCAGCGGTTGCGCCGGCGACCGCCGGGGCGTCGGACAGGACCGCCGGCGCGGCGGGCTTCGCCTCTGGCAGCGCGGCGTCGAACTCTTCGGCGAGCTTCCTCAGCGCCCGCAGCGTCTCCTTGCCGCCCGGCGCGCAGAGGTTCAGCCGCTCCTCCTTCTTGAGGAAAAGCGCGTTCGCGTAGTCGGCGCAGTTGTAGCCGCATTGGCCGCAATCCTGCTGCGCCATGGCCGCCATCAGGCGCGGGGCGAGCGGGCGGCTCTCGGCCATCTTGAGGCGCTCGCTCAATGCGAACGCAGGATCGTGCCAGGGCGCGTCGCCGGCGTCGGCGAGAATGGGTTCGGCAGGCGCATCCTCGGCGAGCCCCGCTGCGTCGGCCGGCGAGAGCGGCGTCGCGCCGGAGAGCCCCGGCGAAAGCAGCGCCGCGAAATAGCCCGAGAGCCAGGCGCGCTGGTCCGGCGAGAACGGCGCGCTCTCCGGAATGAGGAGCGTGGGCGGGGCCGCGTGCATCGTCATGCCGCCACTGCCCTCACCGGAGAAGCCGAGATCTCCCCCTCGCCTGGACGGGCTTCGGCGCTCTTTGAGGGCCAGGCAAGGGAACGCAGCTCGTCGAGCTCGTGCCGGAGCGTGAAGGCCTGGAAGCTCTCCTCCGGCCCGCGCCGGAGCGCGAGATAGGCCCGCAGCAGCGCCTCGATGCGGGCGGGACAATCCTCCGCCCGGATGCCCTTCCATAGCTCGCGGCCAATCCTGGCGTTCTCGGCGAACCCGCCGCCGACGACGATGTCGTAGCCCTCGACCGTGTCGCCGTCGTCGCCGACCGCGACCTTCGCACCGATCAGGCCGATGTCGCCGATGTAGTGCTGGGCGCAGGAATGATGGCAGCCGGTCAGGTGGATGTTGACCGGCACGTCGAGCGCGAGCCCCGCCGCTTCGACGTGATCGGCGATCCGGAGCGCATCCTCTTTGGTGTGGGACGCCGCGAACTTGCACCCCGTCGCGCCGGTGCAGGCGACGAGCCCGGCGCGGATGCTCGAGGCCTTGGTCGACAGCCCGAGCGCCGCGATGCGCGCCTCGACGTCCGCGACGCGCGCGTCCGGCACGCCCGAGAAGAGGAAATTCTGCCAGACGGTCAGGCGGAGGTCGCCGTCGCCGCATTGGCGCGCGATCGCCGCGATCTCGCGCATCTGCTCGGTCGTGAGCTTGCCGACCGGCAGCACGACGCCGACCCAGTTCAACCCCGCCTGCTTCTGCGGGTGCACGCCGAGATGCGCGAAGCGGTCGGTCGCCGGGCGCGGCGCGACGTCGCCGGCGGCGACGCGCGCGAGCGGGCGGGCGAGCTTCTCCTCGACGGCCGTCAGGAACTTATCAAAACCCCAGGAATCGAGCACATATTTCAGCCGAGCCTTGTTGCGGTTGGTGCGGTCGCCGTTCTCGATGAAGACGCGCACGATCGCGTCCGCCACCGCGACGCAGTCCTTCGGCGCGCACACGATTCCGGTGTCGCGGGCGATGTCGCGGTGGCCGGTAATGCCGCCGAGCACGACGCGCATCCAGACGCCCGGCGCGACCGCCGCGCCTTCGCGCACCTCGACGGCCTGGAAGCCGATGTCGTTCGTCTCTTCGAGCACCGGCACGACGCCGGCGCCGTCGAACGCGACGTTGAACTTGCGCGGCAGCCCGTAGAGCGAACGGTCGTTGAGGATGTGGAAGTGCCAGGCGCGGGCAAGCGGTCGCGTATCGATCAGCTCCTGCGCGTCGATTCCCGCCGTCGGCGACCCGGTGACGTTGCGGATGTTGTCGGCGCCGGCGCCGCGCGCGCACAGCCCGAGATCCTGGATGCCTTCGAGCATGGCGACCCCGTTCTCGGCCGCGATCTCGCGGATCTGAAGGTTGGCGCGGGTCGTCACATGGGCATAGCCGCCCCCGTGGGCGTCAGCGAGGTCGGCGAGGCCGGCGAACTGCCAATGGTTGAGGATGCCGTTCGGGATGCGCAGCCGGCACATGAACGAGTTCTGGTTCGGCGCCACATAGAACAGTCCGTGATAGCGCCAGCGGAAATTGTCCTCAGGCTTCGGAAACGAGCCGTCCGAAGCCTCGGCCGCGAGCCGCGCATAGCCGTCGAAGGGGTGCTCGGCCCGCTTCCATTTCTCCTGCTCGGCGAGCTTTCCCCCGGCCGCGACTGTCCGGTCCTGCGCCCTGACGTGGATGGCGTCGGGGCCGATCGGCTCCGCCGCACCGGACGCGGCGGGTCCAAGGCTCGCGCCGGCGGCCCGCACGGCCGAGATCCCCGAGGCGAAGCCTTCGAGGTAGCGCTTCTGGTCGGCGTCGAACCCGGACATCGGCTCAGGCGGCCAGCCGCCTCGCCGGCTCGGGAGGTTGCGAAGGCCGGCCGAACATGAGGTCGTTGCGGAAGGACGAAACCGGCTCGCCCGAACGGATGAGATCGCAGTACCAGGGGCCCTCGGCGGCGTCGCCGACGAGAACCGCGCCGACGAGGCGGCCGTCGCTGATCGTGAGCTT
>Ga0126304_10001638_pt1 | contig 10632 bp, 9 predicted proteins | sample Plot25_FD_92538 | JGI IMG/M metagenome (GOLD analysis project Ga0126304, IMG submission 92538) | Serpentine soil microbial communities from UC McLaughlin Reserve, CA, USA - Plot25 | ecosystem: Environmental > Terrestrial > Soil > Grasslands | place: USA: UC McLaughlin Reserve, Lake County... | reverse complement strand
ATCGTGCCTCCCGAGCAGTATCCGCGCCTGAGAGGCGCAGCGGCGCTGGTGGCCGCGCCGGCGTTCGCGAGTGGGGCCGTCGCATGAAGATCGCCAGCGCGACATTTGCCCTTGTCCTCTCTGTGTCTCACGCCGCGAGCGCGCCTCCGTCGATCATGACGGCGGCGCTCAAGGCCGATGTCGATGCCTTCTTCGATCGTGAGATTGCGTCACATGTTCTGCAGATTCCTGCGGATGGCGCGCTGCCGGACCGGGTCCATGGCGCATTGACGACCGGCGAATTTTCCTGGGGCACATTCGCGCGGGCCCTGGCCGCGTACGCCGATACGCGCGACACCCGGATCGTCGCCGGTCGCGACGTGGTACCGCTGATCGCGCGGATCGGAGTCAGCGAGTCAGTGAACGGCGGCAAGGCCTTCGCGCAACTGTATGCGGCGCTCGCGCTGCGGCACTTCGGTGCCGATCTCACGCGCAATGCGATCTGGCAGTCGTTATCACCCGCCGATAGCCAGGCCTGGGGTGCCCTGCTCGACCCGACGCGCTTCTACGATCCGAAAACGCGTCGCGTCATCAACCTTCCGGAGAACTATCTTGGCGTCGCCGCGCGCGTCGCCACCCTGTCGTTCCAGATGGGCGTGCTCACGGATCGCGGGTTCGTCGATGCGCTGCTCGACCGCGCCGCGCAGCCGTTCACGAGCGGCGCCCTGTATGCGGACGATGCAGGCACCTCCGGCCGGTATGATCGCTACTCGAACGAGTACGCGCGATACGTCTACGAGGCCGCGGCGACCGTCAACCGACAGGACATCCTGAACGCGCTGCAGCCATCGCTGTCAGCGCAAATGAAGCTGTGGTGGGACCTGGTTTCTCTGGACGGCTACGGCTATCAATGGGGCCGGAGCCTCGGCGTCGTCAGTTACCTCGACACGCTCGAGATCGTGGCGTTCCTCGCGGCCAATCCCCAGTTGCGGCCGGCGCCGCTCGCCGACCTGGCGAGCGAGTATCGGCTCGCCTGGATTTGGCTCCGCGACAACTACGACACCGGCCGTCACATGATCACGGTGTTCGCGCCGGGACGCGGTAACTACGCGTACATCACGAAAGAGCGCGAGTGGCAGCAGAACGTCGGGTTCTTCGGCAAAGCGCTGATGGCGCAGGACAGCTTGATGCGCGTGCTCGCGGAAGAACGCATCACTGAGCTTCCGGAGCGCCCCGTCCTTCGTGACGTTGCGCGCTTTGAGTGGTTCCGCCGCGGCGACCGGCCCGCCGGAGTGTGGGTCGTGCGCCAGGGACCGCTCCACTTTGTGCTGCCCATCACCACGGGCACCAAGCCCGCGATTGCCGATTACCTGCCCGCGCCCCATGGCCTGCCCGGTTTCGTCGCGCCTGTCGAGCAGAGCGTACCGGCGGGCGCGTCGTATTTCGAACTGGCCGACGGGCGCATCGTCGCTGCGGCCGACAGCGCGGATGAAATTGTCCCGGGGGCCGATGGACGATCACTGCGTGCGACCTGGAGGCGTTTGGTGACGGTCGGTGGGAAGACCGGTGAATGGATCCAGCCCGGCTTCGAGGTCACGGTAGCGTGGCGCATCTCCGGCGCGACACTCGAACGCACCGAAACCCTGACCGCTCAACGCGACGTCAGCATCAAACGCCTGTCGTGGTTGTTGTCATCGAGCGCCACGTCGCACACCGCTGTCGCTGCGCCCGGCGGCGGAATCATGCTCAGCGGCACGGATGGCGCCCTCGCCGCTCAGACCAGCGGCGATCTCCCGCTGGCGGCCTCGATTCGATCGCTGGGGGATGAGCCACTCGGTCGTGGCCCGCGCGTCCCCATTCCCACTCACGTCACCTACGAAGCGAAAGAGATTGAGCTTCGCCCTGCGCAGTCGCGGAGTTGGACGATCAGCCTCACCGCGTCGGCGCCGCCTGAAAGGATTCGCCGATGAGCGCCACTACCGAACTGCCTCTTACCCTCGAGCGTTGCGTGATCCGGGATACCGCATCGGGCAAGGGTCGAACACGCGCCGTAGCACCTGGCGCGTTGTCATCGCGACATCTCCACTATGGCAGGATCAATCTCGACGCCGGCGATGCGGCGGTGAAGTGGTCAACCGGCGATCATGAAACCGGACTGATCGCATTGGACGGCACCGCGATCGTCAAGGCCGACGACCAGACATTTTCGATGGGCCGCTATGACGCGCTATACGTACCGCGCGGCTGCAACGTCGAGGTGCTGGCAGGGCCTGCCGGTTGTGATGTCGCCGAGTTGTCGGCGCCGGTGATGAAGCGGCATCCGGTGCAATTCGTGGCGTTCGCAGACGTGCAGAAGGATCCTGGCTTGCATTTCAGGGCGGGTGGCGCCTCGGCCGAGCGCACGCTGAACGTGCTGTTCGGCAAGAACATCCAGGCTGGGCGCATCATGGCCGGCGTAACGTTCTCCTCCCCGGGCAACTGGACGTCGTGGCCGCCGCACGAACACGCCGCACTCGCCGAAGAGGCCTACCTGTACATCGACATGCCCGCGCCGGCGTTCGGCCTACAGCTGGTCTACACCGACAAGACGTCGCCCGAGCTTGCCGTGATTGTCCGCGAAGGCGACGTGGTGCTGATGCCAAAGGGCTATCACCCAAATGTCGCAGCGCCCGGAGGCTCGATCAATTTCCTCTGGATGATGGCCGCCAACCGCGAAGACGACGACCGCCAGTTTGGCGTCGTCAACGTGCATCCTGATTTTGCGCACGGCGGTTCCGGCCTCGAGCCAGGACGAGCCGGGAAAAAGTAACGCCCCAGCCATGGCGAACACTGCTGCGATCCATCACCAGACCTGGAACTGGGACACGATCCCCATCGAGCGGATCGGCGAAGGCGTCACGCGGCAGATGGCGTACGGCGAGGCGCTGATGATCTGTCGTCTCACCTTGAGGGCCGGGACGATGACCACCGCTCATCGCCACGTGCACGAGCAGATGACGATCATCGAGAAGGGTCGCGTGCGATTTCTGCTCGGCGAGGTCGAGAAGGTGTTCGGCCCGGGCGAGATCCTGCTCTTCCCGAGCGGGTTCTGGCATGCTGCAACCATGCTCGACGAGGAGGTCGTGCTGCTCGATATTTTTTCACCGCGACGCGACGATTTCCTCACGCCGCCGACCGTCGAGAAGCGGTAGCGGATGTCCGGGGCGTTGATGGGAGCTTCACGATGAACTCAGTGGAAGGAGTGGCGCTCATCACCGGCGCAGGTGCCGGCCTCGGTCGTGCCTGCGCGATGGCGCTGGGCCAGCGCGGTGCAAAGGTCGCCGTGCATTACTTCAAGAGTCGCGACGGTGCCGAACAAGTGGTGGCGGAGTTGGGCAAAGCAGGCGTCGAGGCCGGTGCGTTTTCCGGCGATCTCACGCGCGCGGCCGACGTGACGACGCTCTGCGACGCGGTGACGGCGAGATTCGGCGCGATCGACATCCTTGTCAACAACGCCGGCGACCTGATCGAGCGCAAGCCGCTCCTCGAGATGAGTCCGGAGTTCTTTCACCGGGTGATGGACGTCAACCTGACGAGCACGTTCCTGATGTGCCGTGCCGCCGGCGTGGACATGGTCGCGCGCAAGCGCGGCTGCATCGTCAATATGTCGTCGCTCGCCGCCTGGAATGGCGGCGGGCCCGGGGCGGGCGCATACGCGGCGTCGAAAGGCGCGGTCATCAGTCTGACGAAAGCGCTGGCCAAAGAGCTTGCGCCACACGGCGTCCGCGTCAATTGCGTGGCGCCAGGATTGATCGGCGATACCGCGTTCCACGGCCGCTTCACCGCCCCTGCCGCGTTCGAGACCGCCGCAAAGAGCGTGCTGCTGGGCCGCGCCGGCAGCCCCGAAGAGGTGGCCACGGTGGTCGCCTTCCTGGCATCGTCCGACAGCTCGTTTCTCACTGGGGAGACGATTGAAATCAACGGCGGCATGAACATGCGATGAAAATCAACGGCCTGCGGTGGCTGATGATCGCGCTGGTGTTCCTTGCCACCGTCATCAACTACATCGACCGCCAGACGGTCTCGGTGCTGAAAACGTCGATCAGCCAGGATCTGGGAATGAGCAACGCTGATTACGCAGCCGTGCAGAACAGCTTCCTGTTGTTCTACGGCATCAGCCAGATGGTGTCGGGCCGCATCTACGACATGATCGGGACCCGCCGCGGTTTCATCCTCTCGATCGTGGTGTGGTCGCTCGCCGCACTCGCGCATGCGATGGCTCGCTCGGCCGCCGCGTTCTCCGCGTTCCGCGCGTTCCTGGGTTTCGGTGAAGCCGGCAATTGGCCGGGCGCCGCCAAGGTCGCCGGCGAATGGTTCCCTGTTCGCGAGCGCGCGCTGGCGCTGGGCATTTTCAACACAGGTGCCGCGGTCGGCGGTGCGCTGTCGCCGCCATTGATTGCGCTGCTGGCCACCGCCTACGGCTGGCGGATGACGTTCGTGGTAACCGGGCTGCTGGGATTTGTCTGGCTGGCGGGCTGGCTGGTGATGTTTCGAACGCCGTCGACACATCCGTGGATCACCGATGCCGAGTGGGCGCACATCCAAGACGGCGCCACCATCGTCGCCGGGCCGGGGTGGCGTCCCGGCTGGTTGCAGTTGCTGACCTATCGGCAGACGTGGGCGATCGTCATGGGCCGCTTTATCACCGATCCGATCTGGTATCTCTACATTTTCTGGATGCCGGCCTACCTGCAGGAGGCGCGCGGCTTCAGCCTGCAGGAAGTTGGTGAGTCGGCGTGGCTGCCATTTCTTGCCGCCGGGCTAGGCGCCCTTTCCGGTGGGTACGCATCGGGTGCGCTGATCGCGCGCGGCTGGACGGTCGATCGATCGCGCAAGAGCGTGATGATGGTCGGGGCGCTCATGACCTCGGCGGGCATCCTCGCGATGCGCGCCACCGATCCCTATCTGGCGCTGGCGTGGATGTCGGTAACGCTGTTCGGCTTCCAGGTCTGGATCAACAATCTGCAGACCTTGCCGAGCGATTTCTTCCCGAATAGCGCGGTCGGCTCGGTGTTTGGTCTGGGCGGCGCGGCCGCGGCGATTGCCAGCATCGCATTTACGTGGGGCACTGGACAGGTGGTGGACGCGTTCGGCTACACCCCGATGTTTCTCGTGGCGGGCGTGTTGGGCCCGCTCGGCTTCGCCGTCACGCTGACACTCGCCGGCCGGATCCATCAACTGCCGGTCGGGCAGAGGGAGCAACAGGCATGATCAATCGCACTGCGCTCGCGGCTGTCTTGTTTACTTCGCTGGGGGCGGTTCCCGCGCTGGCACAGGATCCGGTCCCGCCGTTCGAGCAACTGCTGGCGCACCGGGTGGCCCTCAGACCCGAACTGGTCGGGGTGCATCCGCGAGTCTTCGTGACGAGCGCTGGCCTCGACGCCTTGCGACAGCGGGCGCGTACGACGCATCGCGCTGAATGGGCGAAGGTGATTGCGAATCTTACCGCGTTGCAGGGCGCGCCGCCGCCGGCGCCCGGTCCGCAGGAGCGCCGCTCCCAGAACACCGTCGCGTTCGCGATTGTCGAAGCCGGCCTTGCCTACGCGGTCGACCGCAAGCCTGAGTACCTAGCCGCCGCCAAGGCATGGACGCTCGCGGCCATTGACTACGAGCCGTGGGGCTACACCTACAACAAACCCAACACCGATCTCGCCGCCGGCCATCTCCTGTATGCGATCGGGTGGTCGTACGACCTGCTCCATGCTGACTTCAGCGAGGCGGAGCGGGCGCGCATCCGGCGTTCGCTCGAGCGTCACGCCAACCTCGTTTACGAAGCCTTTGCGCCAGGCCCGAAGAAGCAATTCAACTTCACCCAGAATCACGATTTCATTCCAACCGCCGGACTGGCCGTCACGGCACTGGCGCTGATGGGCGAATCGCAGGACGCGGAGAAGTGGGCGGTGCTTGCGCGCGCGCATCATCTTCGCGCCGGACAGTTGCTGAGTCCCGACGGCTACTACTACGAAGGATTCGAGTACTGGATTTTCTCAGCACCGTGGCTGGTCCACTTTCTCGATGCGTGGGAGCACGCGACCGGCGAGAGCTTGTGGGATCGCGACATGTTCCGGAACTGGAAGATCTACCTCGCGCACACCCTGTTGCCCGACGGGCAGAACGTCTTCGACTTCGGCGATATCTGGGAAGGCGCGCTGACGCGCGCCAAGGGCGGCGCCGAATACGAGCGTGTTTACCCTGGCGGGGCGCTGCAAAGTAATTACAACGTCATGTATCGCGTCGCCGCGCGTCTTCGGGATGCGCAGGCACAGGCTGTCGCGGAGCGATACGCATCGTTCGGCCACAGCAATCTCGAGGAATCCTGGACTCTCCTGTGGCGCGACCCCTCGCTCGCGCCTGCGGCCATGGACACGCTGCCGCTGTCGCATCACTTCAAGGACTCGGGGGTGATCTACACACGCTCGTCATGGGACCGCACCGCCACGGCGATTGCCTTTAAAGCCGGGCCGCCGGAAGGGCATCGCGTCGCCGCGTTGCTCCCGACGCTGCCGGAGTGGAAACTCGACAGCGGCCACTCCCATCCGGACGACGGCAGCTTCATCATATGGGCCAATGGCCGCTATCTGACCGGCGACACCGGTTATGCCGGATTGCCGTCCGCGCGCAATCACAACACCATGACTTTTGGCGGCATAGGCCAGGGCATCGAAACGCAGCATGACGTGTGGCGCCAGATCGAATACCGCGCCCTTAATGGCATCCGAATTCGTGAAGCCGATCTCAGCCGCGGCAAGGTGCGGATTGTCGCGGACCTTGCCGCCGCCTATCCGTCGGCGGCAGGTATCGCGGAATTCACTCGCATCTTCACCTGGAATGGCGCGTCGGCGATTACCATCGAGGATGCTGTGACGCTGAAGGCGCCGCGTGCTGCCGAGTGGTTCCTGCAATCGGATACGCCCATCACCGGAACCGGAACGCGCTTTCGCAATGGCCGTGCGGGAGAACCGGGACTGCAAGTGAGCTTCGAATGGCCGAAAGGCTTGACCGTGACGTCCGGCCCCGCGATCGTCAAAGCACCGGGCGCGCCAGGCTCAATCGAACACGGTGCGGAAGAAGAACGTGGCCATGTGCTCAAGGCGACAACCGCTCCGGCATCATCGATCAGGTTCGACGTCAAGCTCGAGATCCTTGGTGGTGTGAAGCGGTGAAGGTCTAGGACAAGCAGAATTGCCGGTTCGACTTGGTTGCCTTCGGCGAGCGTTTCTCGGCTGCTCCGCGCTGCCGCATTCACCAAGTGCCTGCTTCGACCTTCTTAGTCGTACAGCGATTTCGACTGTTCGCACCCAGCCAGGTCGCCTGCCATTCGATCAACGCGGCTCGCCTAGCGTCGCGATGAACACACCGATGCCGGGGCGGAACGGCAGCGGGCACGCACTTCGTGAACTTGAATTAAACTGAGGCGAGCAGCTCGAAGGAGTGCGTTCGGAATCGTCGAGTGGGGCGAGCCAATCTCCATTTTTTCTCCATTCGCGAATACGTCGAACGGTTTAATGTAAGTAGGTCCGCTCGCAAGTTCACTTCTTGAAGTTTCTGCGCGCCCCCGCTGCCATCAACCCGGGAAGCTTCAGCTCGGGGTATCGCTCCCGCATTGCCGTCACGAGGTCATCCGGCGTAGCCGCAGATTGCATCAGACGATCGAAGTTCGCAAGGTACGACTGCATGAACGTCAGGACCTCGGGCGTGTCGGGTGCGGCGACGTCGGCCTTGTGACCGGCCACGACTATTGCGGGCTTCAAGTCGGCGATCTTTTTTATCGACGATCGCCATGCCGCTCGTGAAGCCGTGTCCGAATCGCCCAACCATGGGTGGATGCCACTGAACGCGAGGTCAGCCACGAGCACAGCCCGAAGCGACGGAATCCAGAGCGCCGACGAGGCTGGTTTACGGACATCACCGCCCAGGTCAGTAATCACCTCGAGTCGATTGCCGTCGACCGTCAATGGCTCTTGCGGTAGCAGCTGCGGTGTAACAAGAGTCTCCGGAGCGTCGGCGTTCGGCCGCTTGCGCTCGGCCTCGAGGTCTTGAGCCGACCGTTCCTTGAAGTCGGCGAGGGTAGAGGCCGCCATGTACACGGGCGTGTCGGGGAACCTCTTCAAAACTTCCATCGCCCCCATGTAGTGATCGTGATCGGCGTGGGAAATCACAATGGCCTTGAGCCGCGTTCCCGTCGCTGCAACCCGGTCAGCGAGCCGCTTGCCGTCGCTCACCTTGTATTGCCCATCCCACAACACAGATTCAGTGGGACCGACGATGATCGTCGCCATGACACGAAACGCGGCGTCGGTGTCAGCGCCAACGTGCTCAAGCCGTAGCTGATGATTCTGTACCGTGGCGGCCGCAATCGAAATGACCCACATCACGACTGTCACGCTCAGCGCGACTGGGATCAGTCGTAGCAACGCCTTCGTCTCAAGTCTGCCCATGCGTCCGCTCCTTCCGTTGATTTCGATGCACACTTTAGCAGACAGTGTCTACTGACAAATCGACCCTCAAGCGATGCCAATCTCGAAAAGGCCTCCTCACGACCGAGGTCGGCGTGCGTCTGGTTGCCGCTATAGTGGATAGATCCACTCAGCGGAAGCGAGAGCGACGCGTTTACCTACGTCGCGTTTACTGTCGCAGGAGGAGTGCGCACGCCGGTCAGCTACGACGCACGGTCGATAGTCACAGTGCGGGCACATTCTCTGACAGCGTCGAGGATCGACCGCACGTCGCCACGCGTTGAGCGGGGATTCACAATACAGGCCCGGAGCCAAAACCGATCGTCGATGATCGTGCTGGACAGAAACAACGTCCCTGATAGCTGTAGCCGCTCAAGCGCGGCCTTGTTCAAAGAATCGACAAATGCGGCGTCAGCGAAGCGGTCTGGTGGACGATATCGAAAGCACACAATGCTGAGAGTCTGTGGCTCCAGCAGTTCAAAATCCCTGGCTGCCCGTAGCGAGTCCGCCAGATCCGCGGCGTGAGCTCGGTTGATCCCCGCGTCTACGCGCTCGCCGGGGTGCTGTTGATCGCATCGTCGCTGCTGGCGTCGTATCTGCCGGCGCGCCGCGCTGCGAGCATCGATCCGCTCGTGTCGCTGCGGCACGACTGACGGCAAACGCACCCGAACGGTTGGTCGCCGTTGAGGCGCCTCGGACGGTCGAATGGAGCACCAGACATGCCTTTCAACGATGTATGCCAGGAGCGCATCGGGTTCATCGGGCTCGGCGTGATGGGCGAGCCCATGTCGCTCAACCTGGTAAGGGCGGGCATCGCGCTGATCGTCTGGAACCGGTCGCCAGCCAAGTCCCAGATACTCGCTGACGCCGGTGCCCACCGAGCAGCGACGGTTGACGAGGTTTTCGAGGACGCCTCCACAGTGTTCATGATGCTGTTCGACCGTCCCGCGATCGACGCCGTGCTCGGGCGCGGCACACCTCGCTTCGCGACACTGGTTGCGGGCCGGACATTGGTCAACCTGAGCTCCATCGCCCCTGAGGATTCACGCGCGCTCGAGCGAGAGGTTCTCGCGGTGGGTGGCCGATTCCTCGAAGCCCCCGTGTCGGGCTCTCGGATTCCTGCCGAACGTGGTCAATTGGTGGCGATGCTGGCGGGCGACCAAGCCGTCGCCGACGCGGTCCGCCCCCTGTTGACACCGATGTGTCGTGAAGCCGTGTACTGCGGGCCTGCTGGCAATGCCCTGCTGATGAAGTTGGCGGTGAATCTGTTTCTCTTGGTAATGGTGACCGGCCTCACGGAGGCCGTGCATTTTGTCGATCGCTGTGGCCTCGAGCGTGAGCGCCTCCAAGCGGTGCTCGATGCCGGTCCGATGGCGAGCACGGTTTCGCGACTCAAGCTCGCGTCCCTGATCGCGAGTGACTTCACGCCCCATGCGGCGATTGCGGACGCGCTAAACAGCACGCAGCTCATCACCGCTGCCGCCGCGCAGGCACGGACGGCCTGTCCGCTGATCGAGGCGTGCCGCGAGTTGTATGGCGAGACCGCGGCGAGCGGCTTGGGCGCGCAAGACATGATGGCGGTGATCAAGACGATGGAGACGAGATCTGCGCGCCTTCGGTTGCCGCAGCGAACATCATGAGGAACGCACGTAACCGCATGTACTCTCCCCCCCACGTCATGGTTGTTGTCCCATGCCGCTGGGAGCCCAGGGTGAGGAAAAGCTCGTCCAGTTGCGCGAACGTCTCGACCATCGCATCCGCCGCCCCGGTGCCGGCAGCGTCGAGAGCTTCCTTCGAGGACTAGAGCTCGTGCATGACCAGCAGTGTCTGGCCATGCTTTTCCTCGAACACGATGCGGGCCGGGCCGTTGAAGGTTCGGGTAACGACTAGCTCACGATCGGACTTCCGCTCCACCGTCGTGCGGTTCTTAATGGGCGTGGGCTCACTCTCTCTTCTTGCGTCCATCAACCTTCTCTTTTCGTTTCAGTTCCTCGACAACACTGTCCAGCTCGTCGAACCGTGCCTCCCGGAGCTGGTGGTACCTCTCGATCCATGCCGCCTCTTTGACAATCCGACCGGCTGCGCTATCATCCCTAAATCGTTTATGGGAGCACAGGAAACCCGCGAGCTGATGCCTGGCACGCTCGACATGCTGATT
>Ga0126304_10001636_pt1 | contig 10647 bp, 11 predicted proteins | sample Plot25_FD_92538 | JGI IMG/M metagenome (GOLD analysis project Ga0126304, IMG submission 92538) | Serpentine soil microbial communities from UC McLaughlin Reserve, CA, USA - Plot25 | ecosystem: Environmental > Terrestrial > Soil > Grasslands | place: USA: UC McLaughlin Reserve, Lake County... | reverse complement strand
GATTCTCGCGACCCAGACAATCGACGACTTCGCCTCAGCAGAACTGCTGCGGACCGTGGTGGAGAGCTGCCCGACCAAGTTGCTGTTGGCGAATCCGGCATTGGAGCGTTCCCGGTATGCGGAGCTGTTCCAGATGAACGAGATGGAGCTGGATCTACTGGCAGGTGTGATGCCACGACGGCAGATTCTGCTGAAGCGACCGGAACTGACGAAGGTTCTGACCCTGGCGGTTGACCCCAAGAGCTACTGGATCTACACGAACACTCCCCTTGACAACGATCGGGTCGCCGCGGTGTTCCGAGAGCACGGTTTCGAGGCGGGCTTGAGCCGGCTCGCGGCCTCGGCTTGATTGTGGGAGGTGTGCCATGCGGTGTAGTGCTCTACGCGCGTTCACGCTGACGGTGGCCGTCCTGATGTCCCACGGGACGGTGACGTCGGCAGATGCCCAAACAGGAGGCGTCCGCGAGGTATCGGCCACCGAACGCGGAGTGATTCCGCTCCAGACGCGCTTGCGCTACACGACGATGGTTGTCCTTCCTCACGGGGAAGAGATCCTCGACGTCCTCTGCGGCGATCGCGACTTCTGGGTAATCAGCGCCACGCAGAACATTGCTCATGTGAAGCCCGCAAAGGCCGGAGCGGAGACAAATCTGAACCTCGTGACGTCGAGCGGAACGATCTACTCGTTCATGCTGACCGAAAAGTCGAGCCCGCCAGACATCAAGGTTTACGTTCAAGGCGAGCAGGGAGCAGCGACCGGGAAACCCAAGTACTACTCGGCGGCGCAGGTGGAGACGCTGGAATCGCAGATCGCGGAACTGCGCGCCTCTGCCCGCGACGAAGCGCGGAAACTGGACGAGGCTGTCGCTGCCTACCGGCAGCAGTATCCGACCCGTCTACAGTTCCCATATGGCTCGCCCAAGTACGAGAAGCCGTTCTTCGTTCGCTCAATGTGGCACGACGGCGAGTTCACGTATCTGAAGACAGAGGCCACTGAGTTGCCCGCGCTCTACGAGCTGAAGGATGGCAAGCCGTCGATCGTCAACTTCCAGGTTCGTGAAGGCACGTACGTCGTGCCCAAGGTTCTCGATCGCGGTTACCTGGTGCTGGGTTCTCAGCGTTTCACATTCGAGCAGCAGGGGCGATGACGATGCCCGAAGAATCTGGAGCCCCAGTAGCGGCGCCTGTCAGCGACCATCGGCCAGTCCCTCGGGGTGTGTTGCCGCGCCGTTTTCAGACCTGGCTGATGGCGGGGCTCGCGGTTGGCATCGTGCTGATCATCCTGATCACCGGTCAGCGTGAGCCCTCGCGAAATCCGACGCAGTTGCAGCCGGCTCCTGTCGCTCCGAACCCCGATCGGTTGCGGGACTACCAGGAACGCCTTCGGGCGATGGAAGCGCGACAGGCGCTGGAAGGCCAACCCGCGCAGCCGGCGGCTCCTGAAGTGCCACGCTTCGAGGAGCCAGCCAGCCCCGCGCCTGAGGATCCGATTGCCGCAGATCGCAAACGTCGAGAGTACGAGAGCCTGTTCGCCAGCAACGTGGTCCTCAGCCGACGGCCCGAGGGAGAGCGTCCGGAAGCCGCTCGTGTCGCTGGCTCTGCCCCCGGTGAGACGCCGCGCGATAACTCGACACCTTCTCTTGACGAGATCGCGGAGGCAGTTCTCCGCGCTTCAGGCGGGGCGAGCGCGGGAGCAGTACGTTCGGCCTCTCCCACCGCCAGCGGGACTACGGCGCAGATCGCTCCGGCTCCAGCGACCGGCGACCGACGCGAACGTACACCCGAGCGAACGGACCCTATCAACGCCGCAGGACCATTGCACCGGCTACTGGAGGGGACGGTCATCGATACCGTACTGACCAACAGACTCGACGGAGGTGGAACAGCCCCCGTCAACTGCCTGGTGACCAACCCTGTGTACTCCCACAGCGGGCACCACGTGGTGATTCCCGCGGGGGCACGTGTGCTCGGCGAGACGCGACCAGTTCAGGCGCTTGGCGAGACGCGGCTCGCCGTGGCCTTTCACCGGCTCCTGATGCCGGACGGCAGCACGCTGCGTCTCGATCAGTTTCTGGGCCTCAATCAGATCGGCGACGCGGGCCTGCGGGACAAAGTCAACCAACACTACTGGTCCACGTTCGGAGGTGCCGCTGCGGTGGGTCTTATCAGCGGCTTGGCGCAGTGGATAGGCACTGCTGGCTTGTCGGGTGGAACGGGTGACCGGACGGTCATCATCGCCGGCGGCGCCGATGCCGCGTCGCAGGCAAGCCTCCAGGTCATGAGCCGGTTTCTGAATCGTTTGCCAACCGTCACGATTCGCGAGGGACACCGGGTGAAGGTGTACGTGACGAGCGACCTGGAGCTTCCAGCGTATCCGGCTGCCCAGGCGACTCGATTCTGAGCGGGAGGAGAGTCTCATGATGCGACGAACCTTGATAGGAGCGATCATCCTCGTCCTGGCCACCACGCCAGCCAGCGCGCAGTTTGCAGTCATCGACCCCGCGAATCTGGCGCAAGCGATTCTCATCGTCCAGCGCACTCAGCGCCACCTGGAGGAACTCCAGGCACAGTACCGAACGATCGTCCGGATGGCGCAAGGACTCGGGCGGATGGACCAGTACCGCACGCCGCCATCTGCTCTGACCCGACATGACGCGGGCCGTTGGGCTTATGGGCGTCAATGGATCACGGCACTCAATAGCGGCGACGCGACCGGGGCCGCGTATCTGGCTACGGCGACACCGTTGGCCGCGCCAAATGCGCCAGCGCGGTTGTCAGCTGCAGCCCGAAGAGCGTTCGAGCGCCAATACGCGACCGTCGAGATCACCGACTCGGTAGCGATGATGGGCGGTCATCAAGTCGGCCTGATGCGCGGCTACTACGGTGAACTCCAGCGTGCCGTCGATGCACTCGAACGAGACGTGCTGAACAGCGGCTCGTCGTATCACGAGATGACCGCCATTCTCGACAAGGTTGCGGCCGGCGAGCTGCTGGGACGCCGGCAGGACATGGCGACCAACCAACTGTTGTCGCACGCGCTCGAGCAACTGCTCGCGAGGAGCAAGAGGCAGCGAGATACGGAAGCGTCGACGCTCAACATGCAGCTCGTCACGTGGAGGGACGGCGACGCCGCGAATCGCGCATTTCGCGCTGGAGCGGGTCATGCCCTCGCCACCTGGCGCCAGCCATAGGAGGTGTGTGATGTATCGCCGACTGGCACACGGCGTTGGAGCGGCACTGATCTCCGGCGCTCTGATGGTCGGGATCGCGAGTCCCGTCTCGGCACAGTTGGTCGTTTACGACGCCGCGACTACGGCTCGAAATACGATCACCGCCGCCGTCAAGCAGTATTTGTTCGAGACGGAGCGCCAGCAGCACACGAAGCTCCGCGAGATGGCGCGGAGATTGAGCGCCCTGACCAACCTGAGGAAATTCGTCATGGAGGATGTGCCGCGATGGAGGACGCATGGGGGCGACTTCTTCTATGCGCAGCCTTACAACGACGCGCTGATCTTCGGCGATCCCGCGGGTTCCGCTTTCGTTGAACTGAGTCAGCGTCTCCTGGCGGATCCCAGCCTTCTCGCTCGACTCGATTCGACCGCGCGCCGTCTTGTGGAAGCGCGGCTGGCCACAGTGAACCTGACTGACGCCGCAGCCATTGCCGCAACCCACGGCACAGGTCAGCTGCGCTGGCTTGGGCGGAAGAACGAACTGCCCGCGATCGACGCCCTCGAGCGCGACGTCATCGATCCATCAAGCGATCAGAGCACGGCGGCGGTCCTCGACAAGATCAGTGGTGCCGGCGTGATCGGCGCTCGCCAGCGTCAGGCTCGCATCCAGCTGCTCGTCGGCATGGTCGAACAGCTCGTCGTCGACAGCAAACGAGCCCGAGATACCGACACTGCTGCTCTGGCGATGCAGATCGTAACGTGGCGCGACGGCCGAGCCGCGGCCGAAGCATTCGTGGCCGGATCGGGGGACGCGCTCAGAACATGGCGGCAGCCGTAGGGCGATTGCGGAGGTTCTCATGGAACTCAATCTGCTCCCGACGATTCAGCAAGCGATCTCGAGCCTTCTGCTGACGTACGAGCCGGAGTTCCTTCGCTTCGGCCATCGGCTATTTCTGTCCCTGGCGACGATCATTCTGGCGTGGCACGGCATCCAGATGATGTTCGCGCGTGAGGGCCTTAGCGACTCGATGTTTGAGTTTGCAAAGCTGCTGCTTTTCGTGGCCTTGGGCTACTCGTTCATCGCGTTCTACGAGTCGCCGCTGCCAGGAATCGGGGTGTCGTTCAGCAATCTCATCACCGACCAGGCGTTTTACTTTCAGTCCGTGCTCGAGGCGAGGTCGTTCGACAACATCTATCGGCATTTTGACGAGCTGTCAGACCGGTTCATCCAGCCAGACGCATGGGCGATTCTGGCGAACCTCATCTATTGGATCGTCCTCCTCCTGGTCGCCTTTGCGAAGGCGGTCTCGATGGCCGTCATTGCCTTCGGTCTGATCGCCAGCGCCGTGTGCGCGCTCCTCGGTCCACTGTTCGTCCCGTTCTTCATCGTCCCGAAGCTGGACTGGCTGTTCTGGGGATGGTTCAAGGCGTTCATCCAGTACTCGTTCATTCCGGTGGTGGCCATCGCGTTCCTGATGGTGTTCGAGCGGTTTGTCTTCCGTTACGTGACCACCTTGCCTCCGACGATTACACAGGCGGAATATGGGGTGTACGGCCTCCAGGCGGTCGCGGTGATCATCACGTTCTGCACCGGGATCGTGCTCGTACCGTCGCTGACGACCTCCATCTTCTCAGGTCAGGGCGGTCAAGCAGCGTTCCCTGGCCTGAGCCGGTTCATGAGGCGCTAGACAGCGCCGGACGAGGCCGATTATGCCGAAGCGATTCTCAAACGCTCCCGAACATCTGAGAGAGCCCCACCAGGTCGCCTGGTCGGACCTCCCGCCGTTTTACTGGAAGGCCCTGGGCATCACGATCGCCTTAGGCTTCATAACAGGACTGATCTGGATCGCGTGGCGGTTGTTCGATCTTCACGTTCTGAACTGAGGAGGGCAGGCCGTGGCGGGTGTGGTCGGCGATATCAACCCGAAGACGATGGAGAGCGCGAAGCGCCAGTTCGTGGAGCTGTACGGCTCTGCGCTGGTGATGAACACTTACCTGAAAATCGCGCTCGTTCTCGTCTCCCTGGTGGCCCTCGGACTGCTTGGTCTGAACTTCCACACCGCCGCGAGATACTCACAGGTGAAGCCGCTCGTCGTGCGAATCGACGAGGTCGGCCGAGCAGAGGCCGTCGTATACGACGCTTCGCGCTATCAGCCGCAACCTCCGGAGCTGCGGTACTTCCTGACGCAGTTCGTCGTGAAGCACTTCAGCCGGATCCGTTCCACGCTTCAACGTGAGTATCCGGATTCGCTCTTCTTCCTGAACCCCGCGCTGGCGGACGCGACGATTGCCCAGAACGATCAGAGCCGCGTGCTCGAAATGTTCGTGACGAACCCCACCGCGGACGAGATCGAGGTATCGGTTCAGAACGTCAGCTTGAGCGAGCTTGAGACGCTGCCCTTCAAGGCAGCCGTGACCTTCCAGAAGGTCTACTACACACCCGGTACGCGGTCGGAAAGGAACCGCGAAACCTACGTCGCGCAGGTCGACTTCGTCCTGCGCGAGCACGTTCCAAACGAGTTCGTCCGTGTAAACCCGTTGGGCCTCCAGGTCGAGTACTTCCGTGTCGATCAAGCGTTTGAGGATAGGCGACGATGATCCCCAACGCGGCATTCCTGGCGGCTCTCAGCGTGTTCCTGTTTGCCGGATGGCTTGCCGGCGAGCTGCGCTTTCTTGCGCCATACAAAACCGTTCTCTTTCACGAGCACGCGGCCCTCATCGGCGGGGCTGCTCTGATCCTCTTCCTGAACCTCACCGCGATCTACTACAGCGTAGCCCGCTGGCTGTTCCTGCGCGACACCGGCCGCAAGCTGCTGCACCTCGACCGTCAGCTTGCGACCGACGATGCCGTGCTCGATGACCTGCGGTCTTACCTGAAGTAACAGCGGGAGGTTCAGATGTGGAGAGAGATTGATCCACGCGCACCAGAGCGCGAGCGGCCGGAACCCGGCCTGGGCAGGGTTAGTGGTCAGACGGAGATGGAATCCAAAGCGGTTTCGGACGACCCGCGTGACGCGTTCACTCGCGACCTCGACTTGCCGCGAGGGTCGTCCAGAGAGCGCGTCCGTGCGAATGACAGGGAGTATCGGTTGTCTGGTGACGACGTCCGCGTGTTGGCGACGGTCGGGGCGTTCCGCGTAGTGCCGGCAGGCGACCTCAGGGAGCCGAATGCACGGACGCCCACGCGTCCGGCTCGCGACCTTGAGCGCCTTCGCGATCTTGGCCTCGTGCAGACCGTTCCGTACGTCGTCGGGCGCGCGCGGACGACGCTGGTGACGCTCACTGGCCATGGGCGAGACGTCCTCGAAGGAGCGCGACGGCCCGGCGCGGGCAGCGATCGACAGGCGTTCTATGTCGGTATCACCAAACCCCGTGAGCTGGCCCACGATTCCAGGGTCTACAGCGCGTACATGAAGGCAGGCGAGCGCCTTGCCGAGCGGGGCGAACCAGTCCGCCGTGTGGTTCTCGAGGAAGAACTGAAGCGGGAGTATCAGCGGTTCCTCCAGGCGGAAAACCGAGCGCGCCGAGAAGGGGGCGAGACGCCTGAGGAGCGGTCCGATGCAGTGGCCCGATGGGCCCAGGAGCACCAGCTGCCGTACGAGGATGGACACGTCCAGTTCCCTGACGCCCGTCTCGAGTACGACGGCCGCGACGGACGCCGGTCCGTCGAGGACATCGAGGTCGTCACGCCGCACTACCGCGGCGCTCACGCGGCGGCCAAGGTCCGGTCTGGATTCACACGCTACCGGGCATCCGGGGCGCGGCTGGGAGGTCTGCGCACGACGGGACGAAGCGGTCGTGGCGTGGACCCGCGCCTCGCCGAGGAGCTGTTGTCGTGACCTTTGCGGAGCGCGTCCACGCCATCGCGGAGAAGGGCTTCACCGAGCGTCAGGCAGGCTTCCTGGTGACCGTCATGTTGCACTCCGGCGTCTGCGTCCGTCGCCAGTACTGCGTCTACGCTCGGATTGCCCACGGCCAGAAGGACCACGATTTTTTTGCTTCCCTTGTGGCAAAGAAACGAGCCACATCGTACGCGGCGGCGCATCGACGAGCGCACATCTACCACGTGCACAACAAGTCCCTCTACGCCGCGATTGGAGAGCCGAACAACCGCAACCGCAAACCCGTTACGCTCGCCCGCGCCATAGAACGGCTGATGGTGCTCGATACCGTGCTTGGCGAGCGCAGGCTTCAGTGGCTGGGTGCCGAGCGCGACAAGGTCGAATACTTCAGCACGACAACGAGTCTCAGGTTGAAGGAACTGCCCCACCTGGTCTTCGGTGCCGGACCGGAGAAGACGATTCGCTATTTCCCGGACAAGTTGCCGATCGGCATCACGGGCGACGGTCGCACCCACGTGTTCCTGTACCTCGTGAACCGAAAAACACCGGTGGACTTCCGCGCCTTTCTACATCGTCACGCGGAACTGCTGCGAGCTCTCCCCGAGTGGGAGCTTCGCCTTCTCGTGCCGCGACACTTACTGGAGGCGGCGCCGCTCTTCGAGCAGGCTGCGCGAGATGAGTTGGGCCGGCCGCTTCGGTTAGACGATGTGGCCGAGCTTCGCTGGTATTTCAGGCAGCAAGACCAAATCGATCACGGTGGCGCGCCCGAGGACTTCCGGCGGTTTCGCCGCGCCTGTCGCGCTTTCAGGGCGCCGCGGTTTAACGGGCTCTATCGGGTCTGGAAGAAGAACGGCGACCGGCCCCTGGACGCCACAGTGTCGCCGGTGCTCGAGGACAAGATCGCGCGCCGGAGGGGCCATGTCACGAGCGAAGCGCTGGTTCATCTCTATGCCCATCTTTCACCCCTGGTTGGCTCGGCGTAAATCGGAGATCCCGCGAACGGAGGGGGGACGACGGGGTCGGGAGGAGTGGTCCCCCTCCTGGGGCCTCGGCGAGGCGGGTGAGCGGCGCGAAGCCATGGGTGTATGCGAGAGGGAGACGTTCCGCAAGTTGTTGTGGGTGAGGCAGTTGCTGACGGGAAATTCGCGCGGCGTTTTGTGCCGCGCGTGCGTGTGCGATGAAGCCCGGTCAGCAGAGAGATGGCAGCCGGGGCGTGAGCGACCCCCTCTGCCACCCCCCGGACCCGGTCCCGGGCCCTGTCGGGAGGGGGTCGCTCACGCCCCGGCTGCGTGTCTCGTTCGTCCGGACAAAAGTGACCGCGCACTCGTCGACGACACGACACAGTGCCTGGTCGCGCAGCGGGACGCCCGCTCGTCGCGCACAGCGCCGCGAGATGGGTGCCCACCGTTACAACTTCTTCCCGACCGGAGGGTGCTATGCCATTGATCAAGCCGCGCACGCGCGGCAAGCAGCTGGTGAAACATCGCACACGACTCGACTGCGAGAACAACGAGACGCTGTACGCGTACGCGCAGTTCCTCGGCGAGTCGACCGAGTACGTGCTCAATCAGGTAATCGACACCGTGCTTGCTCGCGACAAGGAGTTCGTGAAGTGGCGGGAGACGCATCAAGACTCGTATGTGCCTCGGACGCAAGACCGGCTCCGCCGGAAGAACGTTGGACCACGCCGCGTCGACTCAAGTGCCGCCGCGACCGGAGAAGCAGCCATCGCCGTTGAGCGTTAGGCGGGTTGGTGTTCCATGCTCCGCAAAATTGTTGAAGCGCGCGCGGTGGTCGCCTTGGCGATGTCCGGTGGAGTCGGTCTCTGGGGACTACGCGCGTACCCCGTTTCGCATGACGATGTGTTCCTCGGGCTGATCGGCGAACGCGCACCAGGAATGCTGTCCGTTCTGACCTACGGGTACGCCACGCTCTGGTTCACCACGCCGTACTTCGCCGCATCACTGTTGATGTCGCTGATGGCGATCGTCGTCTATCGCCGCGCGCCGCGCGTCCGCGTCCGGCCGCTCCCGCCGTACCCGCAGCCCGAGCAGCGACCTACTCCATCGCTCGTTCTTGGCGAGAGGCATTACGCGACGACTCCTGGACCGGCGGCGCGTCCCGAGTGGCTGACCGTCCCGCAACGGGGCCTCTACACCGGGGTCATGATCCTGGGCGCGGTCGGAACCGGCAAGACGTCCGCCTGCATGTACCCGTATGTCGACCAACTGCTCCGCTGGAAAGCGGACGATCCGGCGCGCAAGCTCGGTGGCCTTGTCCTGGAAGTGAAGGGCGATTTCTGTGGCCAGGTCCGATCGATGCTCCACCGGACAGGCCGTGACGCGGATTATGTCGAGGTCGGGCTCGATACCGGCGTCTGCTACAACCCGCTGCACAACGAACTGGATCCGTACGCCGTCGCCTATGCCGTGGCGACTCTGCTGAACAACCTGTTCGGCCGATCGAAGGAGCCGTTCTGGCAGCAGGCGTACACCGACCTGCTGAAGTTCGTCATTCTCCTGCGACGCATCAGCGACGGCTACACCACGTTCTCCGAGATCTACCGCTACATCCTGGACGACCAGCAGATCGATCGGGACATCCGCCGCCTGAAGGCCGACCTCGCCGAGCCGCCGGACGTCCTCGTCATCCGTCAGGTCGACTTCCGTGAACACTGCATCCAGAAGCCCTGGGCGCACTGGTTTGTCGAGGATCCGGAGCACATGGCGCATCCGTACGAAGCGAGTCTCGAGACGTTCCTGGATGCGCGTAAGGTGACGTACGAAGTCCGGAAGCCGAAGGGTCCGGGATGGGCGGCACGGAAGCACCAGCTCGAAGCCGTCGAGCGATGGTACCTGCACGGGTGGAGTCGACTCGACGGACGGCTCCGATCGTCCATCGTCGAAGGCGTCGTCGTGTTCCTGTCATTGTTCGACGACAGCCCGGCGGTGCATCGCGCATTCTGTCCGCCACGAAGTGCTTACACCGAAGACCCGCCAGCCGGAGAACCGAAGCCGCTCGCTCCGATCGACTCCCTGCTCGAGAGCGGAAAGGTGCTCGCGCTGAACTTTCCGGTGGGAATGAACCCTGGCCTCGCCCGGATCCTGGGGGTCATGCTGAAGCTCGATTTCCAGCGCGCGATACTCCAGCGCATTCCGCAAATCACGGCCAACCCCACACGCACCTGGCGTGACCTGCTGTTTGTCTGCGACGAGTACCACGCGTTCGCGACTGTGGGTGAAGTGGATCCGACCGGTGACGAACGCACGTTCGCCTTGTCCCGACAGGCGCGCCTGATTCCGATCGTTGCCACCCAGAGCATCAGCTCGCTGCGTTCCGCACTGCCCGGGGATGAGAGCTGGCGGACCTTGCTGCAATGCTTCCGCACGAAACTCTTCCTGGCGACCAGCGACGAGTTCACCGCCAGGAACGCGGCGGAGCTGTGCGGCCGACGCGATCGGCTCAAGGCGCATTACAGCGTGTCTGAGTCCGGCAAAGACGCACACATCTCGCTTCTCACCGGTCGGCCGACGTCCGCGAGTCAGTCATTGAGTGCGAGCAAGAGCTACGCACCGCATCACGAGTCATCTTTGCGCCGGGCGTGTTCACGCAGCTCCAGAACGCGCAGGCCATCG